>Ga0156186_1145_pt1 | contig 13800 bp, 8 predicted proteins | sample RifCSPlowO2_12_FD_107839 | JGI IMG/M metagenome (GOLD analysis project Ga0156186, IMG submission 107839) | Candidatus Handelsmanbacteria bacterium RIFCSPLOWO2_12_FULL_64_10
CAGGCGTAGCCTGACGGGGTGAGGGCCGATCCACGATCCACGATCCACGAGCCACGAGCGTATTCGCCCCGCACGTCAACATCCACCGCTTCCCCTCCGGCGTCCGGCACAGGATACCGAACTTCCCCTGGAACCGCACCCCCTCCACCTCCGCCTCGCCGGAGAACTCGCTGAAGATCAGATACGTCCCCCACCGCGACTCCACCCGCAACGCCACCGCCTCCGGACCCGCCTTCTCCGGCGTGTCCAGCCTGACGGCCTCCCGGATCGGCATCCCCCCGCGTGGCCCGCTCGGCTCGTGGATCGCCACGAACGCGCTGCTCAGGTCCTCCCCCTCCCGGATCGCATCCACATACCGCACCCGCCGCCCCACCTGTTCCATGGTCTGCCAGATCTCCCGTCCAGGCCCGTGCGAGGCGTGTACGGCGTGCGCCTCGCTGAGCATCCGGAGCCGGTAGCTCCGCCCCTCCTCCCTCCAGATCGCCTGCCACAGCGCCGGAGGCCGCCGATCCGCCCGCACGTCCCGCAGACCGAAGATATCCCCCTCTCGCTCGCTGGCCCCGAAGTTGGGCAACGGCCTCTCCTGCGGCACGCGCAGCCCCTCGAGCGTCAGCCTTCCACCCTTTGAGTCGCTCGCCGCCAGCTCGCTGAAGAGGCGGTAATCGTGCCTCTTGCCCCCTTTCACCCGGAAAATGTCCACCGCGAACGTCTCAGCGCCCGGCCCCTTGATCAGCGCCACCAGACGCCGGTAATCCCGGCACTGCTCATACACCTCCGACGACGCCTCCACCACCGAGGCCCCGGGCGATGTGACCATCATCCTCAGCGCCGGGCGTCGCGGAGTCCCCGTCCGCAAAAGCTGCATCTGGTCGTCCACGATCACCAGGTTATGGCTGAACGTGGACTTGACCCACTGCTGGATCGGGGCCTCCGCCAGATAGCCCTGGTCCCCCAGGATCGTCTGCCCCCGGTCCGCGTAGAACAGCGTCAGATTATCGTAATGCCGGTGCCCCCCCGGTGGGTTGAACGCCAGCGACAGGACCGTCCCCTCCGGCCCGCTCCCGTGCCGCAGGATCGCCGTCATCCAGTTGGGGAAATAGACCTCCGGAAGCTCCAGTTCCCGTCTCGCGCCTCTCTTGTCGAACGCCCCGGCGTCCACGTGCATCACCGCGTACTCCGTCGGATCGCCCCCCCGGTACTGCCGGATGGCCTGGAGCTTCTCCTCCACGTGTTCCGGAAACCGCCTCAGCCCGACCTCCAGGACAAGTGATCTCCCGGCCCCGGAGGTCTGATGCGTGTCCGAAAGCGGCAGGTACCGGCCGTCCGGGCGGAGCTGGTCCACCTCCGCGCGAAACATCAGCCGAAGCCGGGCGTCGGTCCGGTAGAGGTTCACTGTACCCTTCCGCCCCCGGAACCCCTCCGGCCAGCGGAACCCGTGCAGCATCTCCGGCAGCTTCACGAGTTGGTTGAGGTACATGGCGTTGTAGGAGGGGCTTTCGTGACAGAACCCGTCGTACCCGAACGACCGGTCCCGGACCGCCCGATACCCCCGTAGCGCCACGTCCGCCAGCTCCGGGATGCCCAGACACTTCGCCACCGCCGCCTGCGCGTGGTAGATGAAGGGGGCCTTGTTCGTCACATTCTCCGCCTTCCCGCGTCCCCCCACGAATGGCTCGGCGTCAATGATCCATTCCAGGATCAGATCCCTCTCCACCCGCTCCCGCAGGTCCCGCGTCCAGAGCGATCCATCCTCCCCGCGCGCATCGTACGTCAGATCGTAGGCCTCGCAGATGCCCGGCAGCATGTTGACCCAGCCGAACACCGGGCGGATCCGGCCCGCCCCCCAGAACGTCTGGAGCATCGCCGCGCGATCAGCCGTGTCCTTTTCGTACGCGCTCGTGAACAGGTTCCGCTTCCACTCCAGCGGCAGGGCCTTGTCGTGCCACGCCGCGTAGAGCGGGTCGCAGTCCGCCACCGTGTCCCAGTAGTCGTGGTACAGCCACCGGCGGTAGCAATGGGTGAGGCGGGCCAGGATCTGCACGGCGAGGGCGGCGTAACGGGGGTCTTCCGTCAGCCGATAGACCAGCGCCAGCGACCGGACGGCATCCAGCATGAAGACGATCTTCCGCTCCCGGATGAGCCCGGAGAAACTGACGTGGATCGGGTGATGCGCCCAGTGATAAGCATATCTGCCGCTCCGGTCCTTCGGGTGTCTGCGCTCCGCGTCGTTCAAATAAAACGTAAATATCTGACCCGACCGGGGACAGACCAGCCTCGCCGTCTCCGGATATTTTGCGCTGGGATACACCTGTCCGCAGCACTTGCACCGGATCTCGTCAGGCCGGCGATGGTCCCACCCGATGATCGTGTACTCCGCCCCCTCCTGCGACTTGGCACCGATGCAGTTCGGGCAGGCGAACGTGTAGCCCGTCCACGGCGTCTCCTCCGGCAGCATCCGCTCCACGTAACCCCCCCCCTGCCGTACCACGTGGTCCGCGATCCGCCGGTGCCCCTCGAACCACCGCTTCGCCCATTTCGCTCGCCGGACATTCCTCCGCGCCTGATCGATCTCCTGATCCGTGAGCAACACCGGGCGCCGCACGCGCCCCCGAGTCCCAAGCATCTCGTCCTTGCGCCGCTCCACCGCCTCCCGGAACGCCCGCTCCTCCTCCGAGGTCCGGTCGTGGCCCTGCCACGGCATCCACCCCTCGCCCCGCGTCACCCGCTCCACGTACTCCGTCTTGCGTCCGGTCATCTTATCCCATAAGGAGACCCCTCCCCCCGGCCCCTCCCCCACAGGGAGAGGGGAGAAGCCTGCTCCCCCTTCCCCTGTGGGGAAGGGGGATGGGGGGTTGGGTCTGCCTTTCACCTTTCGCTTTTTAAGTCCTCTCCCACTGCCCCACCACGCTGACCCGAACCCGGTCCCGCGGGCCGACCTCGAAGACCCTCAACTCCTTCCCCTCAAACGCCTTCACATCTCCCGACAGGTGAACGGTCCCGTTCGGCTCCACCTTCGCCACCCGTGCGGCGCCCCTGCCATCCCCATCCGTCGCATACGCCCCGTCGTAGTAGCCCACCGAGGCCAGAGGCAGATGCGCCCTGGTCGTCACGGTCCCCGCCCCGGCGTCCGTCGAATCCACCGGCACGCGGGCGACCTGGAGATCCTGCGGCCCGAAGCCCAGGGTCAGGCCGCCGCCGCTCGACCGGCTGGCCTCGAAGATGCGCAGCCCGCAGGTCCGGTGCGTCCGGCCCGGCACGTTTTCCGTCGCCACGCTGACGAGCGCCTCACGAAGGACCAGCGAGGACAGGTCCCCCGGCAGCGCGGCCCGATTGTCCACCTCTACCCCCACCGTCCTGGCGTCCGGGTCCATCCCCGTCACCGTCCCGACGACATCTCCGCCCAGCGCGATCCCCTGCCCCTTCTTCTTCAGCTCACCGCCTCCGACGAGCGTCGCCCGGAGGGGCTTCCCCTGCGCGTCCAGCGTCAGGACGCCGAACCGTCCCCTGAACGCGATATCCCCCTCGACCTCGCGCAGGACGGACGAGTCCAGCGACGAGATCACCACGTCCGTCTCCCCCTCCCGCTCCACGGCCAGCGCCACCGTCCCGTCTCCCGGCGTGGCCTTCAACAGCCGCACGGACCGGATAAACAGGTCCCCCGTGTGCGGGACGAACAGCGAGGCAAAGGCGCTGGACAGATCCTCCCCGGCCCGCCGGGTGACGACGTACTTCAGCGAGGCCGGATTGCCGGGCTTGAACGGCGGGATGCCGTCCCCGATGAACGTCTCCTCATCCCCCACCGGCACGCGCAGGATCGTCATCCGGTCCCCCGTCAGGTTCCCGTCCGCATCCTTCAACTGCCAGGTCGCCCGCCAGACCGAGCGGGCCGTCCCCCGCTGCGGATTCCGGATGTAAGAGAATCCGCTCCCCTTGTAGCGGCCAAACCCCTGCGCCCCCGGCTGGCTCAGCTCCGGGTCGTCGTAGAGAAACGTGTAGGGGACATCGTCTCCCGCCAGCGTGCCCGGCGACGGTTCGGACAGCGCGAGGCCCGAGGCCTCGAACGCCCCGTCCGGCCCGTGCAGCGAGTAATCGTGCTGACGCCCGCCCGTCACGCGAAAGAGGTCCACCACATACGAATCCTGCCCCGAGACATCCACCATCCCGACCGTCCGCCGGTACATCGAGACGATCCCCGGATAGTTCGTCTCCGCCGACGCCTCCGCCACCTGGACCCAAGGCGCGGCGGCGAACAGGTGCAGGTCCCCCTTGGCCGCCCGCGTCTGCATCCGGGCGTCCACCACCACCGTGCAGTGGCTGACCGTGTTCTTGTTCCAGGCGTCCCGCTCCGGGTGGTCGTCCGTGAACTGCGGGTAGCCCAGGTCGGGCAGGACCTTCCGCCCCTTCGCGAACACCTCCACGTTGAGCTTGTCCAGATGGCCGTGCCCGATGGAGGTCCCGTACCAGAGCGAGACCGCGCGGGAATGCCCGCCCCTTCCGGCCCGCATCAGCGCCAGGCCGTACCCGCCGTGGTTGTAAGCGCCGTTGAACTCGTCGTACAAGACCCCTCCCCCGTCCCCTCCCCCAAAGGGAGAGGGGAGAAGATCGGCCTGCTCCCCCTTCCCCTTTGGGGAAGGGGGATGGGGGGTTAGGTGCTCTTCGGTTTCCCTGAACAACTCCTCGTACGTCAACTCGGCCCGTTCTTCCCCCAGCCCTCGCAGGTAGTCCAGCAGCCGGGGATCGCGGTACTCCCGCCATCCGACCTCCGCTGCCCAGCGCGGCAGGGCCGTGTGCCCCGTCGTCACCGCGTAGGCATCCCCGACGGCCGGCGTGAACCTTCCGATGACCGTCGCCCGCAGCGGATGAAGGAGCATCTCCAGCATTTTCGGATGCCTCTGGTAGAGATGGATGCCCATCCGTTGCATCATCTCGGCCACGCGAAACACCCGCTCCGGCCAGATCCAGGCATAGCTCGGCGACGTCTCCGTCACGGAGATCCCGTCCCGGTAGATCAGGTTGTCCATCAGCCGGTCGATCCCCTCATAGCTGTACCCGTGAGGGCTTCCGGTCGTCCTGAGCAGAAAGTCGACTACCTCCTGTTCATCGCCCGCCTGACGCACGAGGGCCGCCGTCATCAGCGTGTGCTGGTGCATCCCGTAGTTGCCGTAGATCTGTTTGTCGTACACGCCCCTGACGAACTCCGCCATCAGGTTCCGGTCGATGTGCGCGTGAATCTCCGCGCTCGACCTCCCCAGCCGCTCCTGAAGCCCCTTTGCCCTCTCGATCCCGTCGAAAATGTTGTCATACGCCTCCGACAGGTTCGATGCCACTCCGCACTCCCAGATCATGTTCACGATCCGCCCCGTGTACTTGGGCGCAAACTCCGTGGCCCAGCGGGACTGCTGGTTGTGGTCCATCTCCGGGTACACGTCCGCGATCCGGTGCAGCAGCAGCCCCGCCTTGTGCGCGTATATCCCATCCCCGGTCAGCAGATAGGCCCGCGACAGCGCCAGGACGCCGGGGATGATCTCCTGCATCCACGCCCAGTGGTTGTAGTAAGCCACGAACCACCACTTCTTCGGGTCCCCCGGCCGTCGCCACCCCCACCCGTCGTCCGGGTAGTCCCCCGTCAACAGACTCCGGTCCTTCATCCCGGACGCGAAGAACGCCCCGAAGTCATTCGACGGGTACTCCTCCCCACCCACCGGGCAGACGACCTTCCACGGACGGTCCAGGCTGAACCTGAACGAGTAGTTCCCGTGCTTGAAATACTCCGTCCCGTGCACCGGGCAGCCCGCGTGATGGGCGTTGAACGCGCGCGGGACCGACGCCGGCGTGATCACCCGCCCCAGCCACGCGTCGTCGCGCCGCGCCCATTCGTCCGCCTTCGCCAGAATCTGACCCAGGACCTGCTTCGCCTCCGGGTCCTCCTGCGCGCGCCTTCTAACCCGCGCGACCTCCTCCTCCGTGTGCAGCGTGCGATGGCGTTTCATCACAGTCCCACATCCCCAATCACCGATCTGATGTACGCGATATCCTGCCGCGCGTACCACTCCCGGTCCCCCTGCCGGGGGGCCTCGATGCAGACCGGCCCGCTGAACCCGTTCTCCTTCAGCAGGCGCAGGTACTCCCGGTGGTTGATCTCCCCTTCCCCCAGACCCGTCGGGACCCTGCCCCCATCTCTGATCCCGACGGAGTTTTTCAGATGCACGTAAAACAGCCCCATTCCCAGCAGCGGGATGCCCTCCCGGAGCGACGGCGCGCCGGGGAAGTAGACCACGTTCCCGTGGTCCAGCAGAGCGCCCACCGCCGGGCTGCCGATCGTGTCCACGAGCCTCTTCGTGGACGCGGGCAGGTCGTGCAGGTAGCCCATGTGGATCTCAAACGCGAACCGGAACCCCAGCTCCTCCGCCATCCGGCCCAGGACCTTGAACCCCTCCGCCGCCCACCGGTAGTGGTCCTCCGTGGCCACCGCCGACCCGTGTCTGGAATACTCCGAGTAGGGAATGCCCCTGTCGGGGTTGCGCAGCGACCCGGCCATGACGTTGCACACCGTCAGCTTCACCCGCTCCGCCGCCAGCCGGTAGAACCGGACCGCCGCCTCCACCTCCGCACGCCTTTTGGCCGCGTCCTCGGTCATCAACTCCACGCCCGGCCCGCCGAACAGGACCTGTTTGAGGCCGGCCCCCTTCGCCGCCCCGGCGACGGCGTCGAGGTAGGCCTCCGGCTCCTCCTGGACCCCGCTGCGTCGGCGTCGAAACTCGATCCCGTCGAACCCCCAGCCCACCGCCTTGCGGCACATCTCCGGGAGGGTCTGTCCCTGCTCGCAGTAGTTCACGTGCATGATAATCGGTGCGGACATGAATTCTCCTTTTCGTAAAGGTAATGGCAAATTCATTTGACCGGCACAGCTTCCAAACCGTCCTTCCGCCGCTGCGCGTTCACATCGTCGATGCGCCAGGGCACGACTGAGCCGTCCGCCCGGAAGCGGTCATAGTACCCGCCCTCATACCGCGCGATCGGCATCAGCGTCCGCCTCGACCGGAGCGCCTTCAGCCCCGCTTCCCCCAGCCGCGCCCCGCTCGCCAGGTCCACCACCTCGATCTCCTCGACACGGTTCGTCCCCAGCCCGCGCCCCGCCGCGAACTTCAGGTAGGGCGTGGCCAGCGGGTCCAGCCCCATCAGGTAGGTCCCGACCGTGTCCACGTGCACCTCGTTCTCCCCGATCAGCGCCCAGCCCAGGGGATAATTCTCCCCCTCGTTGAAGGCCGTGCCGTCCCTGCCGATCAGCCCGTCCACCACGCACAGGCGCGGGACCTTCAGACCCCTCAGCGCAGCGACCACATCGCACAGCTTGTGGTAGAAACGGTCCTCGAACAGGCTCAGCCCGCTCTCCGTCAGGCGCCAGATCCCCTCCTCGAACGGCTGGTCCACCTCCTGGATCCGACAGAGATGGCGCTCCGGCCGGCCCAGGATGCCCATCAGGTTCTTGACCGACAGCGTGGTGCAGCCCAGGTTGTGGCACTTGGCCAGCGGCGCGTTGAAGAGGAAGGCGCAGTCCGTCACCTCCCGGTAGACTGGATACTCCTTGAACACCACCCCGCCCGGCGCCTCCACCGTCCGCGTCGCCGTCTCGTTCAGCGCGGCCAGCCTGGCACCGCGCCCGGCCAGCATCCCCCTGTAGCCCGCCCCCTCCCAGGTGTTCCCCCGGTCGGGCTGCTCGCCCGACTGCCCGTCCCCCACGGCCAGCCGCTCCCGGCCCACCCCCTTCTCCATCAGCGCGTCTAACATCCCGGCCAGAAACCCCGGGTGCGTGACGATCCGCTTCTCCGCCGGAAACAGCACGGTCGCGTTCGGTTTGAGGAAGACCGCCCCCTCCGCCGGGAGATTCAGGTCAACCTTGCTCAACGCCCGATAGGCCAGGTCCCGGTAGGCCTCAAACGGGGCCTCCGCCCGGTCGATCTCCACGCGGTACAGATAGACCTTGTCAGCGTCAATCTTCATCTATGCCTCCATCATCAGGCACAGGCAGGATGCCTGTGCCACTATTTTTTCTTTCTGGGATTTCACGCCAGTTCGTCCAGCAGCGCCTTCGCCTCCTTCAGGTCCGCCGTGTCGAACCCTTCAGTGAACCATCCATAGATTTCCGCCAGCATCTGCCGGGCCTCGGCTTTCTTCCCTTGCCCCTGCCACAACCGGCACAGGCTCACCGTCGCCCGCAGCTCCAGCGACTTCGCCTGCTGCCCCCGCGCCACCTCGATGGCCTGAAGGAAACATGCCTCGGCGTCGTCTTGTAGGGGCGACCGGCCGGTCGCCCCTACAGCGGCATCAGACAACGCTGATGTTTTCGTAGAGGCGGTTCGCGAACCGCCCCTACCTGCGGCCTGCATCAGCAGCAATTCTCCCTTAATCCGATACCACTCCGCCTCCCAATGGCGCTCCCCGGTTTTGTTCACCAGAGCCAGCGCCTCGGCCAGCAGGTTTAGCCCTTCTTCTGGTTGCCCCACTTTTCCATACACTTCAGCCAACAGACCAAGAAAATATCCTCGCCAGCATACCTCTGCCCCCATGGCCTGCCAGGCGTCCAAACCCTGGTGCATCTGTGCCATCCCCTCTTCTCCCTGCCCTTGCTCGGCCAGCACCCAGCCCTGCAGGATAGTTGCCCCCGGCACAAAGAACGAAAATCCCTGCTCGGTTGCCAGCGCCATCAACGCCTCCGCCCGTTCCTGAGCTGCCTGTACCTCCCGGCGGAACTGATGGAGCAGGGCAGCGCAGTACAGGGTAAGGGCCAGGCTGTGGGGGTGTGACATCTCCTGGGACAGGGTCAGCGCCTCGTGAGTATGCTGTAGGGCTTGGTCTGGATAGCCAAGACACCAGAAGGTCCAGGCCGCAATGGATCGGCCAAGCTGCCCAGGGTCATGTATATAGAGGAAGGCCAGGGAGCGATGCTGTTGAGGGTCGTAGAGAGCGATGCCCTGTTCATCGTGTTTTCGAGCAGAGACAAACTCTCCAAGAAAGAACAAGCTGTCTCCCAGCATAAGGTGGGCCATCAGAAGGAGAGCCGGATCCCCCTTGCGCTGGGCCAGACTAAGGAGTTGCTCCGCCAACTCGCGCGCCGTCTGGTGCTTCGCCCCCACAATATAAAATACCCACAATCCCCACAGCGCCCGAAAGAGCAGAGGGTTATCGTCCACCTGCTGGCATAGCGCCCGCGCCCGGATGTAGACTCTCTCCACTTCCAGAGCCGCATACCCTTTGATGGCTATCAGGGCCGGCCCCAGGGCGATCTGTAAGTCCAGTTCACGCTGGATGTGTTCAGGGCTGTCCGGCAGGGTCTTGAGCAGTTCCAGCCCTTTCTGGAGGTGATGGATCGCCTCCAGATAAGCCGAGCGCTGGACGGCCCGCTCCCCGGCCCGCTGCCAGCAGGGGACAGCCTGTTCGCTGAGCCCCGCCTCCGTGTAGTGATGCGCGATCAGTTCAGGTTGGGCCTCAACGGTCTCTGGAAACCGCTCCTCCAGGACCTGCGCAATCCGCTGATGAAATTGCTGTCTCCTGCTCTTCAACAACGACTGATACGCCGCCTCCTGCACCAGCGCGTGCTTGAAGATGTATGTGGCCTGCGGCGGCAAACCCCTCTCGTAGAGCAGTTCCGCCTCCACCAACTGCGCCAGTCCCCTCTGTAACGTCGTCTCATCCCCGGTCGAGACAGCCCGCAGCGTCTCATAGCCGAACTCCCGGCCCAGCACGGCCCCCAACTGCGCGATCTCCTTGACCGCCGAAAGCCGATCCAGCCGCGCCGTCAGCGAGTCCTGCAGCGTGGAGGGAATAGCCAGAGGGGGCAGCGGACCTGTCAGCTCATATCGGTCCTCCCGCTCCACGAGCAACCCTGACTCCAGCACCATCTTCGTCAACTCCTCCACAAACAGGGGCACCCCGTCCGTCTTGTCCACCACCTGCTGGAGCACCTCACCAGGCAGCCCCTTGCCCCCCGTCACCCGCTCCACCATGACCGCCACCTGCCTGTGAGCCAGACGGGTCAGGGTCATCTGAGTCAGGTGCGCCCACATCGGCCACGGCGGGCTGAACTCAGGGCGAAAGGTGAACATCACCAGGATTCGGGCCGTCGGTGTCCGATCCATCAGGAGACTGAGCAACTCCAGCGTCGAGGGGTCCACCCAGTGCAGGTCCTCCACCACCAGCAACACCGGCTGCTGACTCGCCCGCTCCATCAGCGCCTTCAAGATGGCCTGAAGCATCCTCTGCTTCTGCTGATCAGGGGACAGATTCAGAGGAGAATACCTCTCCCCGAAAGGGACCGACAACAACGAGGCAAACAGGGGGACCGTCTCCGGCAGCGAAAACCCATACTGCGCCAGAAACCCCTCCAGCCTGTCCAGCTTCTGCTGAGGCGTATCCACCCGCTCAAACCGCAGCGCCACCCGCTCGAACAGGTCGATGACCGGATAAAACGCGCTATTCTGATGATACGGAGAGCACTGGCAGGGCGTCAGCCAAGCCTCCGGCTCCTTCGCCACCTCCTCCTTCAATACCTGAACCAGACGCGACTTGCCGATCCCCGCCTCCCCCACCAGCAACACGACCTGCCCCGCGCCCTCTTTCGTCCGCTCCCACCGGTCCAGCAACAGACTCAACTCCTGCTCCCGGCCCACCAGCGGCGTCAGCCCTGCGCGAGGCATCGCCTCCAGCCGGCTGCGGGCCGCGCTCTCGTGCAGCACCCGATACGCCTCTACCGCCTGAGACACCCCCTTGACGCTGCGAGCGTCTAAACCCTCACACCCAAAAAATCCCTCGATCAACCGATGCGTGGCATCGCTGACCACCACCGTATCAGGCTCAGCCATCTCCTGCAACCGTGCCGCCAGGTTCGGCGTCTCCCCCAGCGCCAGAGACTCCCGCCTGTCCCCGCCCCCCATCTCCCCCACCACCACCAGACCCGTGTGTATCCCCACCCGCACCTGTACGGGCACGGCATGCCGTGCCCGTACATCCGGCCGCACATTCAACTGTCGAACCGCCTCCACGATCCCCAGCCCGGCCCGAACCGCCCGCTGCGCGTCGTCCTCGTGCGCCTGCGGATACCCGAAGTAGACCAGAAGCCCATCCCCCAGATACTGCGCGATGTGCCCCTCGAACCGCCGGATCACCGCCCCGCACGCCTGCTGATACGCCCGCACCACCTCCCGCAGCTCTTCGGGGTCGAGTTGCTCTGAAAGCGCCGTCGATCCCACCAGGTCGCAGAACATCACCGTCAACTGCCGGCGCTCCCCCTCGGGCGCGGCCTGCTCCGCCGCCCGCGACTCAACCTGAGCGGGCCGATCCGTCTGCGCAGGGGAGAGACCGCCCGCCGGGGCGTCTCTGCGGAGAGATGTCCCGCACCCGCCGCAGAACCTGAACTGCGGCGGGTTCTCGAACCCGCACTTCGGGCAGAGGTTCTTCAGCGGGGCCCCGCACCCGCCGCAGAACTTCATCCCCTCCGGGTTTTCAAACCCGCAGCCTGAGCAGCGCATGTGGACGCCCCCTGTCAAACAACTGCCAGCGCCTTCACCCAGCAGCGCCAGGCTGCTGGCCCGAGCTTGCTTACTTGATCTTCCCTTTTCTTTTCAGCGCTTCAGACAACTCAGCCAGGGCTTCCTCGACAGACACTCGTGAAGAAGGCCTAACCTGCTCCCCTGCATGTTTATGATCTGGATGGGTGGAGATCTCAGGATGATGAGGGGCGTTGTCCCAGCGGATCAACATCTCCCCCGTTCGGGTCTGCCAGTGATAAGAGTACTTGCTGTGGTCAGGAAAGAACGCTTCTCTCACATACAACAGGCTTCCGTCAACAATCTCAGCTTTCACTCGCAAAAACTGAACGCTCTCCTCCTCGATGACTTCAAGCACTTCCAATTCTTTGACGAGAGGGCTGCGTCGCAGGGCGGCGATTATTTGCCCGACCATTGCTCTAGCTCCGTGTGGCGTTTTTTCCACTCTTGATAGCCTCGGTGGAAGGCCTCCCACTCCATGAGGTCATCCCAGGCGGAAAAGTCCTCTTTAGAGCTTTTGGTTACGCGACGCTGAAAGCGGGAGAACGTGGTGGCGTATTTGGCCTCAAAAAGTTTCATTCTGCTCCTGTAAAACTCCATCTTGAGCAGGGCGTGAGCGCGCAAGTTCTGCACCACTTCTGCCTGAGCCTCTTCTTTGCCGATCCAGTTCGGAAGTGACACGGTGACTTTTCTCATGACTCCATCGCCTTCCTCAAATATGGCTGCTGATCCACCTGGAGCGTGAGCAACACCGCCTCGCCCGCAGCAACCACCCTGTTCAGGGCATCCGTGATGTTCCGGGCATACTCAGGGAAGTTGGCAGCGGGCATTCTCTAACTCCAGTAACTCAGCCTCATACCCGGACAGACTCCTACAGGGGCCGGCGGGCGAGGCTGAAGGACTGCGCGGTGGGTCCCCCCCGGGGCTGCGCGGCTAAGTAGACGGCGAGCTGCGCGACCTCCTCGGGCGTCTTGACCCGCTCGCTCGGCGCAAACGGCGGAGGCCCCCCGGCCTGCATCCGCCCCTGCGTCAGAGGCGTCGCAACAGGGCCGGGGATCAGTTCATTCACGTCGATGCCATACGACCAGACCTCCTCGGCCAGGCAGCGCGTGAGCATCCAGAGCCCCGCCTTGCCGACGCGGTAGGCGGACTGCCCGGCCCCGGCCTGATGCCCCATGCCGGAGCCGACATTGATGACCCTCCCTCCGCCCGTCTCGATCATGAGCGGCAGCAGGGCGCGGGTCACGAGATAGGCGCTGATCAGATTGACCGTGACGTCCTTCACCCAGAGGTCGGGATCGCTCTCCAGGACCGTCCTCCGCTCAATCCCTCCCCCGGCGTTGTTCACGAGGACATCCACCCTCCCGAACGCCTCCTTCACCCGCGCGGCCATCCGCTCCACCTGCGCCGGATCCGTCACGTCAGCCGTCACGGCCAGCGCCCGCCTTCCCAGCGCGCGGACCTCCCCTGCGACCGACTCGACCTGGGCCTGTGTGCGGGCGACCACGCACAGATCTGCCCCCTCGCGCGCGAAGGCCAGGGCAACGGCGCGCCCAATCCCCCGTCCCCCGCCCGTGACCATCGCGACCTTTCCGGAGAGCTGTCCCTCGGCCTTCAGACCCGTCATGTCCGTTCACTCCGCGACAAGCACGACCTTCCCCGTCTGGCCGGCGGCGAACAGCCGGAACGCCTCCGGCCCCTCGGAGACGGGGAAGCGGTGCGTGACGGTGCGCTCCGGGACAAACCCCGCCCGGATCATCGCGACCATCTCGTCGTACTCCCCCCACTCGTGGTACCAGTTGCCCACCGTCGTGATCTCCTTCCGGATGAACTGCGCGCTCGGACGGATCGTCGCGCTGCCCTTCTCGCCCACGAAGGCCACCGACCCGCCGCGCCGCACCGCGTCGAGCGCCAGATTGGCCGTCGCCTCCACATTGCCGGTGTCCAGCGTCCGGTCCAGCCCCTCCCCGCCCGTCAGCGCGCCCAGGTCCCGCTGAAAGTTCGGGTCGTTGGCGTTGAGCGCGTGATCCGCGCCCAGCTCGCGCGCCAGGCCCAGGCGCAGCGGGTTGATGTCCACCCCCACGACCTTCGCGCCCATGAACCTCGCCACGTTCACCGCCCCCAGCCCGACCGGCCCCAGCCCGAACACCCCGATCACCTCTCCGGCCCGCGCGCCGACCCGCTTGAGGGCGTGGTAGGGCGTCCCCACGCCGTCGCCCATCATGGCGGCCTGTACCCAGGTCACGTCGTCCGGCAG
>Ga0156186_1022_pt1 | contig 13614 bp, 13 predicted proteins | sample RifCSPlowO2_12_FD_107839 | JGI IMG/M metagenome (GOLD analysis project Ga0156186, IMG submission 107839) | Candidatus Handelsmanbacteria bacterium RIFCSPLOWO2_12_FULL_64_10
CTTCCTGGCCCGCCCGCTTAGAATGTCCCGGGGGGAACTCCTGGTCATCTTCTGCATGGGCCTGGTCGCCTCCACCCTCCCCACCTATTTCCTCAGCAAACTCATCGCCATCTTCACGGTCCCCCACTACCTGGCCGAGCCCGCCAACCAGTGGGCCGAATACACCCACGAGCATCTCCCGCGGTGGGCCGTGATGCCGCGGGGGCCCGCCCTCACCTGGTACTTCGAGGGGCTGCCGAGGGGTCAGACCATTCCGTGGGGGGACTGGGCTGTGCCCCTCTTCTGGTGGATGAGCCTCGTCGCCGCCTCCTTCGTCGCCTTCCTCTGCGTCGTGGTCCTCCTCCGGAGGCCCTGGGTCGAGCACGAGCGCCTCGACTATCCCCTGATGGAGCTGGCCGAGTCGATGCTGGAGGAGCCCAGGCGGGGCCTGTGGGGTATCCCGTTCATGGGGTCCCCGGCCTTCTGGGTCGGGTTTGGGGTCTCCGCTTTCGGAATCCTCTGGAACATCCTCTCCTACTTCAACCCTGTGTTTCCGGCCATCCCGCGCCGCTTCGCCCCCATCCACCTCGGCCAGGAGTTTCCGCCCATCGACACGAATCTCTACTGGCCCATCGTCGGGTTTGGTTACTTCATCAAGCTGGACATCGGGTTCAGCATCTGGTTCTTCTATCTGCTGGCCGTCCTGGAGGAGGGGCTCTTTAACCGGGTCGGGTTCGCCCTCACGGACCCCGATCTCTACGGGACCTCCTTCGTCGCGGGGGGATGGCAGAGCCTCGGCGCGTTCACGGCCATCGTCCTGTGGGGGGTCTACGTGGCCCGCGACCACCTCCGGGGCGTCCTGCGCAAGGCCATTCGGGGCGATCCCACTGTGGACGACTCCGCCGAGCTGATGTCCTACCGCGCCGCGGTCCTGGGCCTCTCCCTGAGCGCCCTCTACATGCTGGCCTGGCACTGCCAGTCCGGCATGTCCTTGTCCGTCGCCCTGATCTTCACGGCGATGGTCTTCATCACCTACATCGGGATCACGCGGATCATCGCCGAGACAGGGCTGATCACCATCCGCGCCCCCATCGTGGCCCAGCACTTCACCTTCTACACCCTCGGCACCGTCTCCATCCCGGCCTCTGCGCTGGTCGCCCTCGGCCTCTCCTACGGCTGGTACGGCGACATGAAGACGACCCTCATGCCGGCCCTGGCGCACTCCGCCAGGCTGTTCGACGCCCTCTCCGGCCGCAAGCGGCAGTTCCTGTGGCCTCTCGCCATCGCGATGGCCGTAGGCACGGCGGCGTCCGTCTGGTTCATCATCTTCATGGGCTACCGGGACGGGGCCTTCAACTACGGCGGACAGCTCTCCGGGGAGTTGTCCCGCTGGCCGTGGAACATCGCCGTGGAGCGACTCCGGAACCCCGTCGCGACCGACTACAGGAAGATCGGCTTCTTCTTCGTCGGCATTGCCTTCACCGCGATCCTCTACGCCCTGCGCTACCGGTTTCCGGGATGGCCGCTCCACCCCCTCGGCTTCGCCGCAGGGGCCTCCTACCCCGTGACCAATGTCGTCTTCCCCCTCTTCCTGGCCTGGGGCGCCAAGGCCCTGATCCTCCGGCTGGGCGGCATCCGGCTCTACCGCACGGCCAGGCCGTTCTTCCTGGGCCTGATCCTCGGCTATTACTTCGCCGCGGGCATCTCCTTCTTCGTCGACATGATCTGGTTCCCCGGCGAGGGGCACGACATCCCGTTCTCGGACTGACGCCGAAAGAATCGTCTTGACTTCAGATGAGGATCGTTTAGATTAGCAGAGCAAGAATGCAGAGACCTTTGAACCACGAATCACGAATCACGAATCACGAATCACGAATCACGTCTTATGTCCTCCGAGCGCGACACCTACCAGAACCCGCTCACCCGGCGCTACGCCAGCCGCGAGATGAGCGCCTGTTTCTCAGACCGGAAGAAGTTCACCACCTGGCGCAGGCTCTGGGTGGCCCTGGCCGAGGCGGAGCAGGAGCTGGGCCTGCGGGTCACGGATGAGCAGATCGCCGAGCTGCGCCGGTTTCAGGACGACGTCAACTTTGACGTGGCCGACGCCCGCGAGCGGCAGATCCGGCACGACGTGATGGCCCACGTCCACGCCTACGGCGTGCAGTGCCCCACGGCGAGGCCGATCATCCACCTCGGCGCTACGAGCGCCTACGTGGGGGACAACACCGACCTCATCCAGATGCGGGACGGCCTGTTGATCCTGAAAAAGAAGCTCGTCACCCTGATGGCCGAACTCAGGGCCTTCGCCCTCGCGCACAAGGACCTGGCGACCCTCGGTTTCACTCACTTCCAGGCCGCGCAGCCCACCACGGTCGGGAAGCGGGCGACGCTCTGGCTTCAGGACTTCCTGCTCGATTACCAGGAGGTCGAACACCGGCTTGCGACGCTCCGGCTCCTGGGCTCCAAGGGGACCACGGGCACGCAGGCGAGCTTCGTGGAGTTGTTCGACGGGGACGAGGAGAAGGTGAAGGCCCTCGACCGGAAGGTGGCGGAGAAGATGGGGTTCGGGCGGACTTACAGCGTCACGGGCCAGACCGCCCCGCGCAAGGTGGACGCGCAGGTGGCCGGGGTCCTGGCCGGGGTCGCGGCGTCCGGGCACAAGTTTGGGGACGACCTCCGCCTCCTCCAGCACCTCAAGGAGGTGGAGGAGCCGTTCGAGGAGGAGCAGGTCGGGTCCTCGGCCATGGCCTACAAGCGCAACCCCATGCGCAGCGAGCGAGTCTGCGCCCTGGCCCGCTACGCCGCCTCGCTCGCGCAGAGCACGGTCTGGACCGCGGCCACGCAGTGGTTCGAGCGCACCCTGGACGACTCCGCCAACAAGCGCCTGGCCGTCCCGGAGATGTTCATGGCCGCCGACGCCATCCTCATCCTGGCGATCAACGTGGCGCGCGGCCTGGTCGTCCACCCGAGAATGATCCGCCGCCACATCGACCTGGAGCTCCCGTTCATGGCCACCGAGAACATCCTGATGGAGGCCGTCAAGCGGGGGGGGGACCGGCAGTCTCTCCACGAGCGCATCCGCCAGCACGCCGTGGCCGCGGGCCGGGTCGTCAAGGAGGAGGGGGGGGACAACGACCTCCTCGACCGGATTGCCGCGGACCCCGCCTTCGGCGTGACGCGGGCGGACCTCGATCGGACGCTCGACCTGAGGGCATTCGTAGGCCGGGCCCCGTCGCAGGTGGTCGAGTTCATCCGCGACGAGGTCGATCCCATCATAGAGGCCAACCGCGACCTCTTAGGCGCTGAGGCGGAGGTCAAGGTATAAGCTCACCGCGATGGACCAGCTCACCCTCTTCGACCCCGACTGGCCCTGTCTGGGCACGGACGAGTCCGGCAAGGGCGACTACCTGGGCCCCCTCGTGGTGGCCGGGGCCTGCTTAGATGAGCCGGCGGCCCGGACACTCTCCGGCCTCGGCGTGATGGACTGCAAGCGCCTGACCGACCGCCGCGTGACGGACCTGGCCGCGAAGGTCCGGGAGGTCTGCGGCCCGAAGCGGTTCGCCGAGGTGGAGGTGACGCCGGAGGCCTACAACCGGCTCTACGAGGAGATGAAGCGCGAGGGGAAGAACCTGAACGCCCTCCTGGCCTGGGCGCACGTGCGGGTCATCGAGAATGTCCTGAAGCAGACCTCCTGCGGCCGGATCATCGCCGACCAGTTCGGGGATGAGCGCCTCATCCGCTCCCGTCTCAGGGCCGCCTTTCCAGACCGGAAACTCCACCTCATCCAGCGCCACCGCGCGGAGGAGCACGTCGCCGTGGCCGCGGCCTCCGTCCTGGCCCGCGCCCGGTTCCTGGCCTGGATGGGGGAGGCCTCCGACCGTTACGGGATGCCCCTCCCCAAAGGGGCCTCCTCCGCCGTGACCGAGGCCGCCCGCGCCTTCGTGGCGAGGCACGGGTCCGCCGAACTCCGCAAGGTCGCCAAGCTCCATTTCAGGACGACGCAGGAGGTCTTAAAGGCAGTGACGAGTGACGAGTGACGGGTGACGAGTGGCCGACGGCAGACGGCAGAGGGCAGATGACCTTCTTGACTTTATGGCTCAAACCTGCTAACTTCCAGTGCAAAATGGCGGAGGGATAAACTTCACAAGTTCACTCACACGGGGAGTAGGTAAGCCATGTCGCCTGATGTTTTACCCACCAGCATTTTGAGCAAGGTAGCAGGATCTCTGGTGGCGCAACAGAGATACGCGAGCGTTGAAGAGGCCTTGTGGGAACTTGCCCTTTCGGCTGTGCGAAGCAAAGCTGCCCACTACCGACGTCGCATTCGAAGATTAGAGCGCAAGTACGTCACTGACTTCGATACCTTTGCCGCCCGCCTGAAGGGACGAGCCACGCCTGCCGAAGAAGACGATTGGCTGGCGTGGCGGTCAGCCCAACACATGCTTGCCGACTGGCAACAGGCCTATCGGGACTTGTGCAATGACCGCCCTCGTTGAGGATTTGCTGAATCTTCTGCGGGAGCATGCGTTGGTCAAGGGCGTTCGCGTTGTCAACTACGATGAGACACCCGCAGGTAAGCTGGAACTGAAAATCCGCTGCCGGCTTATCAGAGGTTTTCAGCTTCAAGTGTGGCTCCACTGTGGGCCGAATCTTTGCGACTACGCATACCAGTTGTTCACGAACCGTCCTCTTCTGCGATGGGATAATTCCCCTCACTACCCGGATATCCCAACCGCGCCACACCATTTTCACAATGAACTTGGAGGAGTAAGCGAGTCTCGACTTTCGGGGAAACCGCTGAGAGATTTGAGGAAAGTGCTGTCCGAGATTGAGAGGTGCTTGTCAAGACCTCATGGACTTTAATAGCAGCGTGTGTACGACAGAACGGGAAGCAAAACGCCCCCTTCTTTTGCGGAAGGGGGCGTTTCTGTTTACTGTTCTCGAATTTGCTGTCTGGTCCAGAGCCGGTCAGTGCATCGATCGGAATAGCCTTATTCCTTGGGTGACTGATGACTTTGAGGAGTATCAGGCTTGAGGCTGACCTCCAGAAAGAGATCTGGATATTGATCTAAATTTGCTCCCATCTTTGTTAGAGATGCGCTGACCGCCGTTGGCTGAAGCTGACGTGCTGCGCCAGTTGCAAAGTCCACAAGTAATCCGATGATGCCTCCTGCAAGGAGTATGTTGCCGAAGATGGTCCACCCAGGAGCGGTCGTCCTGGTTAATCCAACCGAAGCAGATTGATACCCCTCTTTTGAGATGATCACTGTGATGCCTTCATCCTTACGAGGCAGTTTGACGCTTCCAGGCGTACTGGTCTCGTAGGTCCGACCTTTAGAATCTCGAACGGCGACTTTTGCGCCAGGAGGATCACTGTTTACAGTGATTACCTGCTGCGTACCTCTGATCACAGTGGCGCATCCGGTCGTTATAAGGAGCGCAAACACCGTAACCACTGAGACGAGTTTCCTAAGCATAGAAAGCTCCCTCCTTATTGGATGAAAGCCGTGTGAGAACGCAAAAAGCCACACCTATCCAGGTGCGGCTTTTACCGTTATCCCCGACGCTGATGTAAGCAGTTTCCCATCGGCCTTCCCCGATCACGGTCCGATCCCTCCGGGTAATTTACTGCCTTTTGAAAACCAAATATATGCAATAAAACTATCCTTGTCAACAAAAAAGATCACTATAAATGGCTGTTTCTTCTTCGCTCAGGGTAGTATTTTGCCCTCCGAGGAGAAACAGCCATGCCTTCAGATACCTTGCGGAGAATCGGGAGCAGGATACGGGAGTTGCGGAAGGCGGGCGGCTACACCCTGGACGAACTCTCGGAGCGGATCAGCCTGAGCAGCGGGAAGTATCTCGGGCAGATCGAGCGGGGGGAGATCAACTGCACGATTGAGACGCTGGAAAAGATCGCAGACGGTCTGGGGGTAAGGCTGGAGGACCTGTTCTACCGGGAGGACGACGCGGTGATCACGGGGATCGTGGACGTGGTCCGGGCGCGAGATCGCAAGGTCAGGGAGCGAGTCCTGAATGCCCTGAAGGCACTGTTTGGATAAAGCTTTCCTCAGATCTTCCTTTTTCCTTGACGGGCCTGGCTATGGCGTATTATCTTCATAGCCCCCAAAAGGAGACTTCGAATGGAAATGCCCTTGACTTTTGAGTACGATGAGGTAGGGGACATTTTATATATCAATAAAATACCACCCTACCCTGAGCAGGAGACTGAGCAGTTGGCATACAACGTCCTGGCACGCCGAAATCCGCGCACCGGAGTGGTCGAAAATCTGGAGATTCTCTTCTTCACGCGCTGGCTTCTGAAAGGCGATCATTCGCAAATCAACAACCTTAAAGATTTGTTCGCTGAACACGTCTTTGTCGAAGGGGAGGTACATCACTGATATGAGATTACTCATCACCGGCGCGGACCGGCCGCTGGGGGCCGCCCTGGCGCGGGGGCTGGGCCGGGGCTTTTCGGTGCGGCTGACGGGCGTGAGCGGGCCGGAGGGGGCCGAGTATAAACCGGCGGACCTGCGCGACCCGGCTGCGGTCGCCCCGCTGGTGGCGGGGGTGGACGCCGTGGTCCACGCGGCCTCGTTCGACCCCGCGCCGCTGACGGGCGCGGCTGCGGAGCAGGAGGCGCTGGACGTGGCGTCGAGAGGGACCTACGTCCTGTTCCAGGAGGCGATGAAGGCGGGGGTCGAAAAGGCCGTCCTGATCAGCCGGATGGCGCTGATGGCGGCCTACCCGGAGGACTATGTCGTGGACGAGTCGTGGCAGCCCCAGCCGGCGCCGGAGGCGGGGTCGCTCGGCCCGTACCTGAGCGAACTGGTGGGGCGGGAGTTTGCGCGGGACGGGGGCCTGGGGGTGGTCTGTCTCCGGTTCGGGGAGCTGGGCAGCCGGGAGGGGACGACGGAGGCGGACGCAGTCCACGCGGCGCGGCAGGCGCTGCTGATCGGGCCGAAGGCGCGCGGCTACCGCTGGTGGCTGTTCCACGTCACGTCGGGCGGGCGGTTCGGGCTGGCGGCGGCAAGCCGCGAGCCGCTGAACTTCAAGCGACAGGAGGTGGCCTGATGCCTGCTGTTCAGAGCGGCAAGGTCTGCATCTTCGGCGCGGGGGGGCCGGTGGGCGCGACCGCGGCCAGGGCCCTGAAGGACCGCTACACGCTCCGGCTGACGGACCTCCGGGCGATCGCGGAGATCGAGGGGGAGGGGAAGCCACAGTCTCCGGGCGCTCCGCTGCCCGCTGCCCTGGGGCCGCCCCACGAGTGCCGGACGGTGGACGTGACGGACTATGCGCAGGTGCTGGACGCGGCGCGGGGGATGGACGCGCTGATCAATGTGACGGTGGTGCGCCCGCACCCGGTCCAGGCGTTCCGGGTGAACCTGGTCGGGGCCTACAACGTGGCGAAGGCGGCCGTGGCGTGCGGCATCCGGCGGGTCATCCACACCGGGCCGCTGCACACGGGCCTGAACCACGAGGCGGACTACTGGCACGACTTTGACGTGCCGGACGACGTGCCGCTCCACCCCGGCACGGACCTGTATGCGATCACGAAGTACCTGGGCGGGCAGGTGATGCGGGTCTTCGCGGAGCGGGCCGGGCTGGAGGTGATCACGTTTCTCTACTGCAACTTCCGGCCCGGGGACGGGGGGAAGGCGGCGGACGGGAGCGGGGTACACTGCTTCGTGACGTCGTGGGAGGATACAGGGGAGGCGTTCGCGCACGGGCTTCGGGCGCCGGAGATGCCGCATCCCTACGAGGTGTTCTTCATCTGCGCGCCGACGCCGCACGGGAAGTACTCGCCCGCGAAGGCGGAGCGGCTTTTAGGGTGGAAGGCCAGGCACACGTTTGAGAGGCTGTATCGGAAAAAGGCGTGAGGCGTGAAGACCTCACCCTCCCCCAACCAAGGGGAGAGGCCCTTGTTACCCCCTCCCTCTCCGTATACGGAGAGGGAGGGGGGAGGGGGGGGGTGAGGTCTTACAATTTCTCCCTCCGCTGCACGACGGAGAAGATCTTCAAAAACCGCCCCGACACCTGCGCGATGATCTCCGGGATGCCGTCGTTGTCCACGTCGAGCAGTCCCATCCGCTCGCCGAACGCCTCCGGGGAGTGCCACTTCACGGTCTTGAACCGTCCGTCGATGACGTAGCCGGTGTTGAGGATGATGTCCTTCTCTCCGTCCCCATCCACGTCTCCGATGACCAGGTCTGTGGCCGGGTATTCCTGCTGGCTGACCCACTTCTGGAACCTCCCCTTGCCGTCGTAGATGTAGAGGAAGTTGTCGGCGCAGAAGACCAGCTCTCTGTTCGGGTCGTCGTCGATGTTGTCGGCCCTCAGGCAGGTGATCGACCTGAAGTCGGTCTCCTGGTTCTGCCATATCAACTGGTAATCGTCTGGATCGTAGAAGACGATCTTCCCGCGCTCCGTGTAGGCCACGATCTCAGGCTGGCCGTCCCCGTCCATGTCCTCGATGAACACCTCCATCACCGCGGACTTCAACTCCGGGCTGGTCCACTCCTTCTGGAAGCCGTTCTTCTGGTATTGCAGGATGTGGAGGCGGCCCCGGATGTCGCCGTAGACGATCCGCTTCTGTTTCGGGTCCTTCGACGGGAGGATCTTCATGCTTCTGAACTCGTCGAGTCCTCCGCCGAAGGCCATCTTCCCCTTCCCCTGCAGCCAATCCGGCTCCTCCCCCCAGGCAGGCGCAGCTATCCCCAGCGCGAACAGCAACGGATAGATCATCCGATGCAACGGATAGATCATCCGATGCAGAAGACCGGCTCGAATCCGATGGTTCACGGAAACCTCCCTCAAAGGCAGTGATGAGCGATGAGTGACGCCCCCCTTCCTCCCCCAAGCCTGGGGGAAAAGCCCTTATAACCCCCTCCCTCCCCCCACATGTGGGGGAGGGAGGGGGAATGGGGGCGGGTGGGGGGTATGCCTCTACTCAGGACTGAGGGCTGTTCTTTTCCTCCCAGGCCCGCTGCGCGGCGGCGTAGACGTCGAGAATGGGCGCCCCCCGTTCGAGGGCGATGCGGGCGCAGTCGTCGTACTCCGGGGCGGCCCGCCCGCGGCCGTCCCGCTCGGCGACCTTCATCCTGACGGGGCCGAAGGCCGTTTCCACCGTCGCTGCGCTGCGCCGCAGCTTGTAGCGGTCGGCCCGGCTGATGCGGACGCCGAGGGTGGTCGTCTCCGCCGTCAGGAGGTGGGCGATTCGCTCGGCGTCGGCCTCGTCGGCCAGGACGCTGACCGTGATGCCGGGGCGGCCCTTCTTCATGATGATCGGCGTCAGATAGGCGTCCTTTGCGCCGGAGGCGAAGAGGCGGTCGATGAGGTAGCCGTAGACTTCCGGGTTCATGTCGTCGATATTCGTCTCCAGGAGGACCACGGCGTCCCGCTCCGGGGCGCCCCGGGGCGGGGTCCCGACGGTCTGCTCCGGGAGGGTCACGATCCCCTCCACCTCACCCGGCGGGAGCGGCGTCTGAAGGGTCAATCTGCCGTCGGGCGCCACGACGGCGCGCGCCCTGAAGGTCTTCATGGGCTGTATCCTCCTGACCCCAAAATACAAAAAGCCGATACCCGAAGCAAGCCCGGATTTCGGCTAAAACTGTGAGACGCGGCCCCCCCACTCTCCCCCATTGCCGGAGACCAGCCTATTCCCCCCTCCCTCCCCCACTCGTGGGGGGAGGGAGGGGGCACAAGCTTTTCTACAGCCCAGGGGGAGGGTAGGGGGCTGTCACCAGAGTTTTTTCTCGATGTGGACGTTGAGGCCGCCCCGGATGCGACGGAGTTTCTGGTTGGTGTCGTAGGTGAGGCCGAAGGTGAGCAGGCCGGACAGGGGGATCTTCAGGTCGACGCCCATCCACTTCTTGGAGGTCACGCCCTTGGTGTCGTAGCTGCCGAAGAGGGTGACGACAAGGGAGCCGGTCTTGCCGTCCGGGTTGGCCCCGGCCCAGTCGGGGTCTATGGGGCTGGTGTAGTAGCGGAGCCAGCCGCTGACCTGGCTGAGGTTCTTCTCCCAGTCGTAGCCCAGGCCGAGCGTCCACTTCCGGGCCATCGGGAGGATCAGGCCGAACCTCAGGGCGCTCTCACTCGCCTTCGTCGTGGTGACGCTGGCTTGTCGCGTGGTGTCCGGCGGCGTCTTGGTCGTGTCGATGATGGCGGGACGATCCGTGACCGTCTTCAGGCTGCGGGTCCCGCCGCCCAGGTCGAGGACGATGGAGCCCACGTCGCCGTCGGGGTTGATGTCCTCTCCGCCCCTCAGCCACCGGCCGAGGTAGATGCGGAGCCTGCCCCCCATCTCATTTTCCGAGTCTGTCGTGGACAGGTTGAGGGTGGTGTCGGCGTGCGACTCCTTGCTGACGCCGTAGTCCCCGCCCAGGGAGAATCGCTTGGTCAGGGGGATCAGGAGGTCCGCGCCCATCGTGCGGGTCTTCTGCTTGGTCTCGTAGCCGCCGCCGAGCCCGATGTCGAGGCCGCGCAGGACGCCGTCGGGGTTGCGGACGAGTTCGCCTGTGTGGGCTTCGGGGGCCTCCGTGGGCATCGGGGTTGGGGCGGCTTCCGCCTGGGGCTGGGGAGGGGGCTCCATCGGCTCGTTGCCCATGCGGATGCGGTCGAGCTTCGTCATCGTCGCGCCGGGGAGCAGGGAGACGACTTCGGCCACCGAGAGCTTCTCAAAGACCTGGGTGACCCGCACGGTGCCGACGGTGGTCTTGCCGCCGAGGTTCTCGCCAGTGATGGGGTGGACGATCTCCTCATCCCGGACGATCTCGAAGGTGTCCCCCACGCGCACGTTGTCGCGCAGGCCGAGGTCCAGGTAGATGATCTTCCCCATGACCCGCAGGACGTAGCCCTTGGTCGGGTGGGCCGGGCGCGAAGACGCGGCGGGCGCAGGCCCAGGGGGCGGGGGCGCGTGGGGCTCTTGCGCGAACGCGGGGCCGGACAAGAGGAGGAGCGATGTGAAGACGAGCATACGAATCATCTCTGTTGTTCCTCCTCCTCCGCCTCAGCGGTATCGGGCGCGGGCATCTCCTCGTCGAGGGAGAGGATGCCCTCCTCGTCGTCGGAGGGGGGCTTCTTGCGGCGCAGGAGTTTCATGACGACGATCACGAGGCCCAGGAAGACGCCGGCGCCCGCGGCGGCGGGCCAGTAGTTCTCCAGGTAGACCTTCCAGACGGGTTTGGCCTTCCCCTCGTCCAGGAGTTTCTGGAGTTCGGCCATGGGGTCTTCCTCGTGGCGCGGGGCCGGGTGAGGCTCCGCGCCCCTGACCTCGGCAGCGGGTCTCCCGGCGGTCTTCATCTCCTCGACTTTGAGCCGCACGAGGGAATCGATGGCGGCCTGCTGCTCCTCCTTGACGTAGGGGAGGAGGATCTGCGCAAACGCCTCCACGGGGATCAGGAGGGGCTCGGGCCCCGACCGGACGGCCACGTTGAGGTTGGCGTGTTTGACCTTGAACTCTTCAAAGTTGTCCCGGTTGACGCTCACGACCTGCGGCGCGGAGGACTTCTCCTTGAGGGATTCGACCTCCTGTTTGAGGGATGAGACGGTGGACTGCATCGCGCCGAGGTCGCCCCTCATCCGGGACACGGCGCGCTCGACCCCGGAGATGCGGGCCAGGGTCTTGGAGAGGGCGGCGATGTTCGCCCGGACCTCGTTGAGCTCCCACGTCAGGCGGTCCGCCGTCTTCTGGGCCTCTTCGGGCAGGAGGGACGCCGTCCTCTGCCCGGCGTGGGCGGCCGGGGCCGCGGTCTCGGCAGGCTGCATCGGGACGGACCCGGCCTCGCGGATGAGGTCGCCGGCCAGGATAGGGGCATAACTCGTGGTGATCTTGCCCACGGCGGAGGTCCTGAGGACCTTCGTGACCTGGACCTCGGCGATCTTGACCTTGGGGCTGCCCAGCACCTCGCCGGTGATGGGGTGGACGATCTGCTCCTCCTGCCGGAAGATGTCTAGCCACATCCCGGCCTTGAGGCCCCTGTTGGCCCCGATCTTGAGCTGGACCGTGTTCTTATCCGCCTTGGCCACCGGGGTCTCCGGCAGGTCCGCGAACAGGGCCGACGGGAGCAGGAGGGCGATGATGAGGAGATGTCTCATAGCACAGGCTCTCAGCGCAAAAGACAGGCCAACGATGCCGCTGTCGATGAGGAGGCCATCGATCTTGACCGGCGCAGACCCGATTTCGGCTCCCGGCGACTCCGTCAAATCCTTCTGTCCGTAGGAGTTAAGCGAGAAGGGGGCGCCAGATGTGGGCCGCCTCCCCCTTTCGTCCGGCCAGGAAACCGTCTGCGCAGGATGAAGATAGCCCTTTAAGTTACTATATCGGCTTAACAGGTGTAAAATTCCATTGTAGAGGAAAAAATTACCCTCTCAGTCCCTGGGCGGGTTTTTCAGAAGGTCCCTCAGAAAATCGTCTGCGGAGTAGACGTTGCACCTCGTCAGGTCGATGATGTTTTGCAGGATCTCCGGGCGGCTGCGGGTGTTGTGCGCGACGTCCTCGATGAGGGACCGGCACTTCTTATCGCCAAGGGCCTTGCGGATCTCGTTCGGGGTCTGCCATTCGGAATGCTCTTCGGGCATGAGGCTCGGTCTCCGTTCAGAAGGGATTTAACAGGATAACTCTTTGAGAAACATAACCCATTTGGGAAAGGTTGTCAACAGGAAAGGCCGGGAAGGGGGGGCGGAGGGAGGGGAGAAGCAGAGGAGCAGAGGAGCAGAGGAGGTCAGGACCGCTCTTTCAGACACACCTCAATCTCTTTTAACAGGGCCTGCGGCTCAATCGGGCGCGTGATGAACCGGGTCGCGCCCAGGGCCAGGCCGGCCTCCCGGTCCTTTTCGCCAAAGATCGAGGCGCTGATGAAGAGGAAGGGGATCGAACACAGCCGGGGATCGGCCTTGACGGCCCTGATAAAGCCGAGCCCGTCCTCGCCGGGCATGTGCAGGTCGGACAGGACCAGGTCGGGGGGAGACCGCCAGGCCAGGGCCAGCCCCTCCTGCGCGCTCCCGGCGAGGAGCACCTCGTAGCCGGAGGGTTCGAGGGCGCTGCGGATGAGTTCGCGGTTCACGGGCGAGTTGTCCACGACCAGGACGACGCCGCGCGGCGGGCGACGGGTCCGCCCCGCCAACGATTCACCAGGGCCGGGTGGGGGAGGACGATCCGGTGAATCGTTGGCGGGGCGTTCCACCACATCAGGCGTCTGCGGAGGGGGGGCCTGCTGATCGGGCCGGAGGAAGGCCTCCACCTGCCCCACGAACGTCTCCGGGACGATGGGCTTGGGGATGTAGCCGTCGAACCCGGCGGCCAGCACCCTCTCGCGGTCCCCGACCATGGCCATGGCGGTGACGGCCACGAGCGGGACCTGGCGCAGGGCCGGATGGCCTTTGAGTCGCTGGGCCACCTCGTAGCCGTCCACGCCAGGCAGGTGCACGTCGCACACGATCAGGTCGAGGGACTCGCGGCGCACGACCTTCAGGCCCTCCTCTCCGTCGCGGGCGGTCAGCGGCGTGTGGCCGAAGGCCCTGAGGAGATAGGTCATGAGGTCGAGGTTGGCCAGGTTGTCTTCGATGACAAGGATGCGAGACATGAAAACCTCCGACCTCACCCCTCACCCCCGGCCCCTCTCCCCTCTCCCG
>Ga0156186_1077_pt2 | contig 13590 bp, 13 predicted proteins | sample RifCSPlowO2_12_FD_107839 | JGI IMG/M metagenome (GOLD analysis project Ga0156186, IMG submission 107839) | Candidatus Handelsmanbacteria bacterium RIFCSPLOWO2_12_FULL_64_10
CCCAGGCCGCGGCCAGCGCCCGCGCCAGCTCCGCCGGCCCCATCTCCACGTGATGCGCCTTGATCGCAGCCGGCAGCCGGCCCGTGTTCAGAATCTGATGATACGTGTCCCGCGCCGCCACGAGCAGGTTCTGGCGCTTCAGCGTCACTGCGCCGGCGGGCCGGAAGACCGGCTCCACCGGCCCCAGGACCCGCATCACCTGGACCGCGTCCGGGATGCGATGGTTCTCCAGGAGAAACGTCGCCGCGTGCGCCAGGACATACAGGGCGTCCGCGGCGGACAGCGCGACCTCGCCTGCCTCCACCCAGTCGAGCCGCTCGCTCAGGCGAGCCGCCACACCCCTCAGGTCCGCGCGGGAGAGCCACTGCCCGCGAGAGGGCGCCTGCTCCCGCGCCACCTGCCCGAAGGTCGTCACGCGCACGTCCCTCCGCGAGGCCAGCCACCGGGCCGCCCGCTTTGTCCACTGAAAATGCGCCTCGCTGTCCTGCGGGGACCGGAGCGGGACGCGCTCAAAGCGCCGGCCCCGGGGATACGGGGCCTCTCCGGGCCGCTGTCGGAACACCCCTCCCCAGTCGTACCACCCCCACCACTCCGCCGCGACCCAGCAGGTGGGGTGTCCCAGGCAGACGACGTGCGTCGGATTCCTGGCGGCCATGGCCTCGAAGTCGCGCTGGAACGCCTCGAACTCCTCGTCCGGGTTGCAGGCCGGTGGCGTCCGGCCAGGGTTCAGCGGATCGAACTGAAACCCGCCCCAGCGCCCCTGAATGGACAGCCCGTGCCCTGCGCGCGGCACGGCAAAGATATCCATCACCCACAGCGGCTCGCTCGCCCCCCCGAACCCCCCGTTCCAGCACCTCACCCCGGCCTGCCGCAGGGCGTAAGCCGTCTGCGGGCTCGTGTTCCCCTGGTGCTGCACCCACGCCGTCGGGAACTGCCCCATGATCTCCGCCACCTGATGCAGGCCCTGCAACTCGATGGACAGCGCCTTCTGCACCCCCTCGTCCCACGACAGCCGCTCCCCGTAGACCATCGCCAGCTCCGGGAACTCGAACCAGTAGTTCCCGTGGTAGTCGATCTCGTGCCCTGACAGGGCCTCGATCACGTCCCGCCGCCCCCGCTCCCGGAACAGCCGCGCCTTCTCCCCCACCAGAAAGAAGCACCCCGGCGCCCCCACATCCGTCAGGTCCCGCGCCAGACGCATGACCGCGTCGTCCGACTCCGGGTGGACCGGGTCCTCCACGTCAAAGGCGATGAACACGTCGATCATACTCACCTCGCCGGATCAAACGACGCCGGATCCATGAACGTCTCCCGCCCCACAATCATATCCGCGATCATCCGTCCAGTCGCCAGCGACAGCGTGATGCCCGCCCCCTCGTGCCCGGCGGCCACGTAGAGCCCCCGGTAGGCCCGGTGCGGCCCGATGAACGGCCTCCGGTCGTCGCTGGCCGGCCGGAGCCCCGCGTAGGTGCGGATGATCCTCCGCTGGGCCAGGGCGGGCAGGAAGCGGACCATGTTGCGGGCGAGCCGTGCAATCGCAACAGGATTGATCGTGCGGTCATACCCCACGTACTCGCGAGAGGCCCCCACCAGGATGGAGCCGTGCATCGTCCCCTCCAGGATCAGCCCGACCTGGAGGTCCTCGGCCCGGCTCTCCACGGTCGCCACGTAGCCCGTGTCCATCAGCGGGATGCGAAAGAGCTGCGGCCCCTTCTCCACGACCAGGATGTGCCCCTTGCGGGGCCGGATGCCGACCTCTATGCCGAGCGGCTTCAGCACCAGCGGCGTCCACGCCCCCGCGGCCACCACCACGCAGTCGGCTCGGTATTCGACGCCCGGCCCGGCCACCCCCTTCACCGCGTCCCCCTCCGCGATCACCCGCAGGTCCCCCAACCCGTCCAGCAGCCGCGCCCCCGCAGACACGGCCCGGTGGTGGAGCGTCATGGTCGCCCGCCGGGCGTCCACCATCAAGTCGTTCGGGAAGTAGAGCGCCCCCGCCAGGTCCCGCGCCACATTCGGCTCCAGCCGGGAGATCTCCTCCGGCTCCAGCCACGTCACCTCCGACGGGATGCCCCACCGGACCATCTTGGCCCGAATGGCCTCCATCGCCTCCCGCTGCGCCGCGTCCTTCGCCAGGGCGAGACACCCGGAGACCGTGAACTCCAGGGCATCGTCCGACGCGTCCCCCAGCTCCCCGGACAGGTCACGCCAGAGCTGCACGGACCTGCGGGCCAGCTCGAACTCCGGGTCGTTGACCTTGTCCCACAGGAGCAGGAGGCCGTCGCAGGCCCTGGAGGTCCCGGCGATCAGCAGACCCGCCTCCAGCGTCGTGGCACGGATCCCCTCACGGGCCAGGTAGAAGGCGCAGGCGGCCCCCACGATACCCCCGCCCAGGATGATTACGTCGGAGGAGCGTGTCATGGCATGTTCGTGAGCGCTGTCACCGGGACCGGCCGCACGGGGGGCCGGAGGTGCAGCCGGCCCGCCGCCTCCCGGCTCAGCCCGGCCCTCCGGACGATCAGGTCCGCGCACAGCGGGGCGCAGAGCCGGCCCTGGCAGGACCCCATCCCGATGCGGACCTCGCACTTCAGGCTGTCGATGTGATGGCGCCCCCGGTCGATCACCCGGACGACCTCCGCAACCGTGGATTCGTCACACCGACAGACCGTCACGTCCTCCCGGAGCAGGGAGGTCAGCCCCGGCGGAGGCGCAAACGTCCGATTCAGGGCCGAGGCAAACGCGAGCAGACGCCGGCGCTGCGCGAGCAGCCCCGCCATCTCCTCCTCCGGCACAGACTGTCCAAGCCGCCGCGCGACCCCCAGGCCCACGATGCGCCCCTCGACCAGGGCCAGATCGACCCCCCCGATGCCCGCCGTCTCCCCGGCTGCGAACAGCCCCGGCACGCTCGTCTCCAGCGCCTCCGTGAGAGTGGGGACCCACCCCCCCCGGTCCGCGTCATAGACCAACTCCGCATCCGCCGTGTCCAGAAGCTCGATCGCAGGGATGAACCCGAACCCGATCCCCACCAGGTCCACCTCGGCCTCCCGCTCCGTCCCCGGCTGGGGGTACCCGAGCGCGTCGAGCCGCGCCCACCGCGCACGCCGCACGCCCCCCTCCCCCATCGCCTCCACAATCGAGGCCCCGTGGACGTAGGGGACTCGATGCCGGAGGAGCGTCGCTGCGTAATGCCCCGCCTGCCGCCGCCGGTCAGCGCTGGCCAGCGCGTGAACCCCGAAGCGGAGCGTGCGGCTCCAGGGCACGGCCTCCAGGACCGCCACGACCTCTGCGCCCGCCGTTAGCAGGTCCGCCGCCACCGGCAGCAGAAAGGGACCGCACCCGGACAGGAGCACGCGCCGGCCCGGCAGGACCCGCTGGCTCTTGACCAGGAGCTGGATACCCCCCGCGCTCATCACGCCGGGGAGCGTCCAGCCGGGGAACCCGATACCCCGCTCGTAGGCCCCGGTGGCCACGAGCACGGCCCGACCCTGGAGAGATCCCCCGTCGGACAGCGCGACCCGGCGCTCCGGGAACAGGCCCCAGGCCGCCGTCCCCATCCGGAGGTCCACGTCGAGGTGTCGGATCTCCTCCAGGACCGTGCGCCGGGGGTCGTCGTCGTGGGGGCCGGGCTGCCGGAAGGCCGCCGGGACCGGGCGAAAATACTGCCCCCCCGGCTCCGGGTACTCGTCGATCAGGCCCACGGTCAGGCCGTATCGCGCCGCCGTAATCGCCGCCGCGACTCCCGCCGGCCCCGCGCCCACGATGACCAGGTCGTAAGGCTCATCCATGCGGAGGTCCTTCCACTCCGAGCAACTCCACCCGCATGCCGGGCGACACAGGGGTCATGCACGCCCGCACGTTCGGGACCCCATCCACGCTCACCCGACACTCCTGGCAGACCCCCATCCCGCAGAACAGACCACGCAGGTCGCCGTACTTCTCGCTCAACCGCACTGCCCGCTGCCCCAGCGCCGCGAGCGCCGCCCCTACGGTCTCCCCCTGGTACGCCACAACCTCCTGGCCGTTGACCGTGAAGGTCAGCGGCTCGGGACGGACAGTCAGGCGGCAGGGTCCACCTTTTTTTTGGGTCAGCGTTCCAGCTCCCCTCGAATAGGCCGGTCTTCGATCCGCAGGAATTTTTCGATCTCCTGCTCCAGATAAAGAGCCTGTTCGGCCTCCTCCAGCCCCTTCAAAAGCTTCCGATCCCCGCCATCGTGAGTGACAGCGCGGAGTTCGTAGGAGTAAGAGGTTGAGTTCCTGCTGTGTTGGATGCGCTCTTTACAATACAACTGTTTGACGTAACTCGCCTCAAGCCTTTTGCCAGGCCACGGAAGGGGGCCGTGCTCGATCTCCAGACTGCGCGGAGTGACCTGGATTCTGGTCTTGTTGAGATACCCGGCCAGCACGGAGTAGGTCAGGCCCACGCCAACGGCCACATGGATGATGGGGAAGAGGATGGGCAACCAGTCATCCGAGCGAAGGGCCATGCTGTACCAGAAGATCAGAAAACCGTCCCAGAATAGGACGAAGACCGTCAAGAAAATGTATTTGAGGCTGAACCACCTCCAGGTGATGACCAGTCCAGCCCCGCTCCTCTGCATCTTAAACCCTTTGGGCAGAGGGACATCAAGCCTCTCGCCCCTTCGCCCCTGGCCCACCCCATCGAGCGAATCCGCAAAGCCGAAAACCGCGTTACAGCGCTTACATTTTGCCATGAGCCGGTCGATGTTGACGTCTTCGACGGGAATCTCGGCGTCGCACCGTTTGCAGCGAATCTCCATATCCCCTCCCTTGTGAGAACACACGAGATACGCTCTGCCCATCTCCCAATAGAATCAGGACAAGGACTGAAGGAACTCCACCACCGGCGCGGCCTCCGGCCCCCCGGCCTTGGCATGGTCCAGGAGCGGGATGCCGTGCGGGCATTTCCCCCTTATGGTGTCTGAGTATAGCAAACACCCCTCCCGGTGTCAAGCGGCAAATCCAAAAAGAAAAGCAGCCGTCAGACCTGCTGATGCGGCTGCTCTCTATTGACACCACCTCATGAAGATCGGAACACCTATCCTGTGATCCCCAATATCAGGACCGGAATATCTATATCCGCAACCCCTCGTTGCTCCAAATCCCATACGAACTGCTCGAAAAAAGGCGTTCCTGGGGGCATCTCTTTTTGAAACCGTTTAACAGGGACAATCTCTACTCCACAATCTACTTTCTGATACCTGTTAAAAATCGTCATCACAGCACATACACTACAGATCGTCGGGGCATTCTTGCTGAAGTGAACCTCTGCACCGACTTGGTTTTTCACAAAGTCCATCTCCCGAAAACCGCTTAACGGTGGTCTGCGCGGGGTGTAACCATTGACGTAATACTTACTTGGGAATTCGCATTGAATCCTTTCTTTCTTCCAATCTCTGGCCCCAAATTCCTTCTTAAAAGCCCTGTTCAGAGAACTTGGCCTGTACAACATTCCCCCGGACATGGCTTGTTCTTCTTGGCCATTCGTGTGAGATGTTGCGCCGCCCACAACATTGATGATTTCCGTAATCTCCTGGAATTCAGCGGCAAACTTCGATTCCATGACCTCTCTGCCGTCTTTGAGGGAGTACATATCTGCGATTTTCATAGGGACCAACCTCCTTCCTCAAATTTTGTAGCAATGTGTACCCTTCTATTCTTCAGCATGCGATTTGCTTCCTATTGGTGTGGTCTTGATCCGATTAAACCATCCGAAGACGTTGATATACTCAAGGAAATTACAAAACTTGTTCAACTCGCTTGCTTGAAATGTTGGGCGGTTTAGTTGCCTTACAAACACCTCTCGTCTTGCGTCGTTGGCAACAATACTGAATGTTGGCCGTAGCCTGGGGGCCGCCAGGTGAATATCGTTGAAGCGCAACAAGCCAGAGTAAATAGGGGTGGAATGTTCCACCTCAAATAACGCTCTCAGTTCGCTCGAACCCTTTTGAATCCAGATTACATCCACTTCTTCCAAAACGTTTTTGACCGACTCAAACCCGTACGGTAGCACATCGCGACACTCAAATGGATTTGCGAGCGACCGATCCAGCCTTACACGATCATTTGATGGAATCCAGATGTCGTAACCCTTAGCCGCCCCGATTGCTCCAAGAAATGTTTGCATCTGAGAGTGTGAAAATTCTGGCATGGTTCTGATATGCGCTGAATCGATCAGAGATTCTAACTCACCCCATCCAAAATGTCCTTCGACATTGAACCGTCCCGCCCTTGCAATGTAAAGTTCAGTTCCGTCTTCTTGTGGATAAATCTGTACCTTATATTGACCATCCCCAGCGGGCGATGTCGATTGAAACACCTCTTCGTAATCTGAAAATGGTACTATCAAAGGCTCTTTCTGGCTGTCCCACAGGAAGCAAATGAGGGATGGATGCCCCTCCAACTTCCGAAGGTCTTCCGCTCTCAGCCCATAAAATGAAACCCGTACAGTTCGACCTTTGGTGTGAGCTTTTGAATAACGAATATAGATGCGGGCCATGCCATCCCCTATCTCGAATAGAGATAGGCTTTGATCCAATTTGCGCAAAGGCCCATACTTTTTCATTTCCTCAAGAAAGGCTGTTTTGGCTTCACTTGCCATATCAGTCTTCCCTTTAGACTATTGAGGGAGAGGGGGTGATCTAACCATCACAGTATACTCCTCTGAGTATAGGAAACGTCCCTTGCCGTGTCAAGCAACAAATCTGAAATACATCCCAAAAACTGAAGATGGAGCAGCCACCTGCTTTGTCAATGGCTGCTCCCCGTTCAATCCTTCCTCTTTTCTACGTCACCCAAATCGCGTCGAGTAGGCCGGCGAAAAGTGATGTCCGAGACACCGCCACGACTCCCTCCGGCCCTCCGGGGCAAACAGATTCCCCGTCTCAGCTACACTTCTGATTGCTCTGGAACAGCCCCACCAGGTTCCCGTCCGGGTCCGTCAGGTGCGCGAACCACCCGACCGTCGGGATCTCCGTCCTGGGCACGGCGACCCCGCCCCCCAGTTCCTTTGCCCGGCCCAGATAGGGCTCGATCTCATCCACCTGCACGTAGACAACCGGAGACCCGGCGGGGCTGACCTTCTCCGCCTTCGAGATGCCCCCTCCGACCCCTTCGGGCGGCCTGAACAGCGTATAGCACTCCCCCCAGTCCTCGAATTTCCAGCCGAACAGCTCGGAGAAGAAGACCTTTGCCCGCGCCAGGTCCGTCGCGGACCACTCCACGTGGCAGATGCTGTGCTTCGCCATGATGAACCTCCTCTATGATAAACAGGCGATCTCGCCTGAGGTTTGTGAAAGGTTATTTAACCGCCCGCAATGGCCCCTATGATGAAAAAGGGCTCCGCCCCCGACGCGACCGCGTCGGGCAGCGGGGCGTCCGGCGGCTCATGGGATAGATCCTCCTCGCAGGCGAAGAACCGCAAGAACGGTCGGCGCTGTTGCGTGACGTGGTCGCGGATTGTCCCCCGCAGCATCGGATAGCGGGCCTCGAGCGCGTCGAGGATCGAGCGCTGTGTAACCGGACCGTCAACCTGGAGTTCGACCTCTCCGCCGGCGCGCGCCAGCGCCCGCAGATGTGCCGGAAGCACGACTCGTATCATGGCAGAGTCTGGACTTCGACGGACAGGACGGCCGGAAGATCGCGGACAATGGGCGTCCATCGGTCGCCGGCGTCGGCCGATACGTACACCTGCCCGCCGGTGGTGCCGAAATACACGCCGCACGGATCGAGCGAATCGACGGCCATGGCGTCGCGCAGCACGTTGACGTAACAGTCGCGTTGCGGCAGACCTTTCGTGAGCGCCTCCCACTCGTGCCCACCCGTGCGGCTGCGGTACACGCGCAGGCTCCCCTCGGGCGGATAGTGCTCCGAGTCGCTCTTGATCGGGACGACGTAGATCGTGTCCGGTTCGTGCGCGTGCACGTCGATCGGGAACCCGAAGTCGGTCGGTAAGTTCCCGCTCACCTCGTGCCAAGACTCGCCAGCGTCGTCGCTGCGCATCACGTCCCAGTGCTTCTGCATGAACAGCACGCCCGGGCGCGACCGGTGCATCGCGATGCGGTGAACGCAGTGGCCGACCTCGGCATTCGGGTCGGGGATGTACTCGGACTTCAGCCCACGGTTGATCGGTCGCCACGTCTGGCCGGCGTCGTCGGTCCGGAAGGCCCCCGCGGCCGAGATGGCGATGAAGATTCGTCCGGAGTCGCTCGGATCCAGAAGGATCGTGTGCAGGCACATTCCACCGGCGCCTGGCTGCCATTTTGGCCCTGAGCCGTGACCGCGGAGCCCGGAAAGCTCCTGCCACGTCTGCCCGCCGTCGGTCGAGCGGAACAGGGCGGCGTCTTCAACCCCGGCGTAGACGGTATCCGGGTCGGCCGGCGACGGTTCGAGGTGCCAGACTCGCTTGAACTCCCAGGGGTGGGTCGTGCCGTCGTACCACTGGTGAGCGCCGGGGACGCCGTCGTACACGAACTTGTTGCCCACCGGCTCCCACGTCTTGCCGCCGTCGTTGGAGCGCTGGATCAACTGCCCGAACCAGCCGCTGGACTGCGAGGCATACAGCCGGTTTGGGTCGACGGGTGAACCCTTCAGATGATATATCTCCCAGCCCCCAAAGTGGGGGCCACTGACAGCCCACTGTTCGCGCTTGCCGTCGGACGTCAAGACGAACGCGCCCTTGCGGGTACCCACCAGAACCCGTACTCCGTTCATCCCTTCCTCCTTCCTGAGTTTCCGGAGATGCTCGTCGGAGAGCATCCCGCTCAAAAGGGCTCCAGGCCGCCTGATATCTCGACCCGTCAACCAGGGTTCACCTGTCAGGGCCACCCGAAGGGGCTATGAACCCCGAGAAATCGGCACGGCGGCCCCGGGGCAGGTGCAGCGCCTATTGGCCACCCCTCTTATGGACGAAACGAATGCTGTTGCCGTCGGAGTCTTTCACATACATCTCGCGGTTGCCCCAGCTCTGATCAATGGGTCCAGTGTCGATCGCAACACCCTTCGCGACGAGCTCCGCATGCAGCGCATCCACGTCTTCGACGAGCAGGAAGACCACACCGCCCGAAACGCCGTCGCCGGGAAAGGAAGACACGTGCAGCTGCACCCCATCGCGCGTCAGGCCCATATAGCACGGGTCCGATTTGGCCTTGTCGACGCGGTAAGCGAACTGGCGGCTGAAGCCCAGCCGGTTGCAATAGAACGCCTCAGCCGCAGCCGAGCTGCTGACGTGAAGGACAGGAATTGCTAACTTGAACACGGGGCACCTCCTCATGTTACGATTGAAATACGACCCCATTCATGTTATATTGTTGAGAGTTGATCCCACCGATCCGATCCCAGGCGAGGGGACCTGCCCTCGTTAGCCGATAGACGGAGGAGAGAGAAGATGGACAAAAAATACCTGCTGACCTCCAGACAGATGGCCCGGTTTGTGAACGACGGATTCCTCCGCTTTGACGAGCTGGCGCCGGACAACCTGAACCGGGCCGCCTGCGCCGAGATGGAGCAGGGTCTCCTCGGCGTGGAACCGATGGGGGCGCCCTTCCGGAGTCTCTGGCCCGGCCGGGCCATCAAGAAGGTCTTTTGCCTCCCTGAGGTCGAGGGGATCATCCACAGCCTGGTCGGCCCGGACCCTCAGTACGACCACCACGCCGTGCATATCGTGGACGCCGGCCACCTGATCGGTCAGACCTGGCACGCGGACGCCATCATCGACGTTCGCACGACCCACTTTGACATCCAGGTCTTCTACTTCCCTCACGACACCCCGCGCGAGATGGGCGGGACCATGCTCCTCCCCGGCAGCCACTATCGCCGCATCAGCGAGACCGACATCGCCAGATACCAGAACTTCGTCGGGCAGACCCCGCTCATCTGCAAGGCCGGCACAGTCGTGGTCGTCCACCACGGCATCTGGCACTGCGCCCAGCCCAACCGGACCGACCGGAGGAGATACGTGTTCAAGCTGCGATTGAACCCGACCGTGCGTCAGGTGCGCCTCTGGAACACGGACGACCTCGACAACCCTGAGATCCCCGTCATCCTGAACGCGAAGCACAAATGGTACGGGAACGAGGGCCGGATCGAGGTCGTCAACCGGATCAAGTTCTGGCGGTCCCTGACGGGAAACGACCGCTTCGACGTCCTGCACCTGCTGTCCCGCATCGAAAACCGGCCCGCAAAAGAAGCCCACGCGGCCTGACGCCCTGATTCAGTCAAATGGCAAACGATTATCGTGGTCTGTGATCCGTGATCCGTGATCCGTCCCATCCCTGCCCACCTAGCTTGAGGTTTGGTTTTTACGGTTCACGGTACCCGGTCCACGGTACCCGGCTTTCACGTCTGCCGTCTGCCGTCTCACGTTTTTTTGAAAGGCCCCCATGCCCCAGCTACGCCAGAAACTCCTGCTGCTCTACCTGCACAACGCCGACCTGAACAGCCAGGTCGTCTCCTGGACCCTGTACGACGGGACCGGAAAAGAGACACGCACCACCGGCGACAGCGACGCGCCCCCCTACGGATCCGTCCTGGCGGCCATGAAAGACGGCTGGCGCGTCATCCAGTTCCCCCAGCAATTTCCGGCATATCCGGGTATGGAGTACAACACCTCGTATCTCAGGTACGAGTACATCCTTGAGAAAATGGAGGAAACGAATGGTTAATCGAAAGCGCCTGCTCGACTCCAAGCAGATGGCCCGATTCGTGTCCGACGGATTCCTCCGCTTTGACAATCTGGTCCCGGATGACCTGAACCGGGCCGCCTGCGCTGAGATGGAGCAGGGCATCGAGCGCAGGCGCGGAGGCGTGCGCCTCAGCGAGATGTGGCCCGCGCCCTCCGCCATCGGGGAGGTCTTCCGGCTGCCGGAGGTCCAGGGGATCATCCACAGCCTGGTCGGCCCCGACCCCCTCTACGACCACCACGCGGTCCACACCGTAGACGCCGGCCATCTGACCGGCCAGGTCTGGCACGCGGACGCCATCATCGACACCCGCCTGCACTTCGACATCCAGTTCTTCTACTTCGCGCACGACACCCCGCGTGAAATGGGCGGGACGCTCATCCTCCCCGGCAGCCACTACCGTCGCATCAGCGAGTCGGACATCGCCCGGTATCAAAACTTCGTCGGGCAGGTCCCGATCGTCTGCGGGGCCGGCGCGATGGTGGTCGTCCACCACGGGATCTGGCACTGCGCCCAGCCCAACCGTACGGGCCGGAGGCGCTATATGTTCAAGCTGCGATTGAACCCGACCGTGCGACAGCTGCGCCTCTGGAACACGGACGACCTCGACGACCCGGCCATCCCCGGCATCCTGAGCGCGAATCACAGGTGGTACGGAAATGAGGTCCGGATCGAAATCGTCAACCGGATCAGGTTCTGGCGCTTCCTGACCGGCGACGAGCGGTTCGACGTCTCCTACTGGCTGTCCCGTCTGGAAAACCAGCCGGAGACAGTCCTTCACGTGGCCTGACGATCTGCTGTAAGGATGGTAAGGGCGGGTTGTAAGGGCGGGTTTGAAACCCGCCCTTACATCAGATCGCCATCAGATCCCCTCTCTAGATCACCCCTCCGTCACCCGCACGGTGTCCTCTGGCCCGAGCGTTGCAGCTCTTTCAGGGCCCCCATCCAGACCGCCTCATACGTATTCAGCGCCCGGCGCCACGCCGCCGGATCGCCTTCCCCCCGCTGCAGGCGCCTGGCCTCCAGGTCCACCACCTGCTCGGCCTCCCGGATCTCCACCCGGTCTGCCGCATCCCACATCGGGTTCAGGTCGAACGCCGCGCGAACCCGGTTGATCACTGCGCTCACCTCCTGACAGAGCCGGGACAGCGGGTAGACCTCATCCGCAACCATCTGTTCCACAAGCGCCTCTCCCATTTTTTTATCTCCTTTTTTAATTCTACTCCACTTTTATACAACAAACTGTTAAACAGCGTGTTATAGTAAAACAAAGAACGAGACAAAAGGGTTTTTAGTATATAAATGTTCACTGAATAAATATAGTGAACATTAGTTCATATGTCAAGGATTTTTTTATAAAAAATGTCCGTCGCATTTCTCCGCGAAAGCGGGGTATCAGATAAATGGATAGGAAAAAATTCGGGTCTAATTGACAAATTTCGATAAATATATATATTTTACATGTTAGACAGGTTGACATCATGCGCCTGAGATAATATTATGTATCCCGCGTCATGCGTCACGCAAAACCTATCGCCTGTCCCCTGACCCTTGACGTCGAGATTCACCATGGTCACAATCCTGATCGTTGACAATAACCCGACCAACCGCCAGTTTCTGGTGACGCTTCTGGGTTACAGCGGCCATCGCCTGCTGGAGGCCGCCGACGGCGCAGAGGCGCTGGAGGTGGCGCGCGCCGAGCGGCCTGACCTGATCATCAGCGATGTGCTCATGCCGGCCATGGACGGGTTCGAGTTCGTGCGCTGTCTGCGCGCCGACCCGGCCTGCGCCCAGACGCCCGTCATCTTTTACACGGCCACCTATCACGAACGCGAGGCGCGCGCCCTGGCGCAGGCCTGCGGCGTCCAGCATATCCTGACAAAGCCCATAGAGCCCCAGGACGTGCTCAGCATCGTGGACGCGACGCTGGGACTCTCTTCGCCCCCCGTGCCCTTCCCTCCCACTCCCCCGGAAGAGTTCGACCGCGAACACCTGCGCCTGATCATGAACAAGCTCTCGGAGAAGGTGGACGAGCTGGAAGCGGCCAACCTGCGGTTGACCGCGCTGGTCGCCCAACTCCAGCGGGAGGCGAGCGAACGCATGCGGGCGGAGGAGGAACTCAGAAACCGCGAGAAGCAGCTCTCCGAGGCGCAGAGACTGGTTCACCTCGGCAGTTGGGAATGGGACGTCCCCACAAACAGGGTAAACTGGTCGGAAGAGCTCTATCGCATCTACGGCCTGAGTCCGCAGGAGTTTCGAGCCACCTACGACACCTACCTGGAGCGCGTCCATCCCGGCGACCGTGAGCTTGTCAGAAAGGTCATCGAGACAGCCTATCGTGACCTGAAGCCGTTCACCCTTGAAGAGCGCATCGTCCGTCCTGACGGGACGATCCGGGTCCTCCACAGCCAGGGGGAGGTCGTCGCCGATGAAAATGGCCAGCCCACGAAAATGATAGGGGTTTGCCAGGACGTCACCGAGCGCAAGCAGTTGGAGCAGCGAATCGTCGAGCGCACAGCCCAGCTGGAAGACGCTAACAGGGATCTGGAGGCGTTCAGCTACTCCGTCTCGCACGACCTGCACGCGCCGCTTCGGGCGATCAACGGCTTCTCGCGCATCCTGCAGAAGGACTACGAGCCGCACCTTCCGTCCGACGCCCGGCGCTACCTGGGAATGATCCGGGACAACACCCAGAGGATGGGCAAGCTGATCGACGACCTGCTCGCCTTCTCGCGCCTGGGCCGCCAGCCGCTCAGGAAGGAGACGGTCTCCCCCGCCAACCTGGTGCGGCACGCCCTGATCGACCTGCGCGCCGAACGGGAGGGACGGCGCGTGGAGATCTCCATCGGGGTCCTGCCGGCCTGCCAGGCCGACTCGGCGCTGCTCCATCAGG
>Ga0156186_1115_pt1 | contig 13571 bp, 10 predicted proteins | sample RifCSPlowO2_12_FD_107839 | JGI IMG/M metagenome (GOLD analysis project Ga0156186, IMG submission 107839) | Candidatus Handelsmanbacteria bacterium RIFCSPLOWO2_12_FULL_64_10
CTCTAAGAGGCGGTTCCTGCGATAATCCAAAATCGCTCTTTATATCAACTAAAACAATACTTTGCTTCAATTCTTGGTAATCGCGAGTGAACAGTGTCATATTTTCAACCATTGCCTGCGCTACCAGAAGCCGGTCGAACGGGTCACGGTGATGGAACGGCAAGCTCGTTAAAACGGCTGTATGCCTGGGTTCAATCGGCAGGATGCGAAACTGGTTCGTCGCCAGTTCCCGTTCCATGAACATCTCATACGGTTCCTGTAGCTCATATTTCTTGAGACTGATCTTGATTGCGATTTCCCAATAACTGGCAGGACTGATCTCGATATCGTTATCAGGCGCGGCAACAAGGGTGCTGGCTGTCGCGCTCATGCGTGGATCGTCCAGCACAAACCACAAAAAAGCCTGCGTGTCAAGGAGCAGCCTCATGGCATGTATTCCTTGAAATCTTTCAGGTACTCTTCATCCTCAGACAGGAGAAGAAGTTTCCCCTTCGCGCTCCCCGGCTGACGGGGCTGACGCCTTGCCTCACGCTGCCCAATTAGCTTGGCAACGGGTTGCTTGTCTTGCGTGATGACGACCTCCTCACCAGGAATCAGCCTGGCGACCAACTCTGCCAGATGGGCCTGGGCTTCTTCAAGGGTGACCGTCGTTGACATCAAAATCCACCTCCTTGCTGCCGACACGAGTACATAGAACAGCCTTATATTGCCTATGGCCTGCTCCTCACCCGATTGATCAAACTCGCGGCCATACCCGCGCCGAACCCGTTGTCGATGTTCACCACCGTCACCCCGGCGGCGCAGGAGTTGAGCATGGCCAGCAGCGCGGCCAGGCCGCCGAAGCTCGCCCCGTATCCCACGCTGGTCGGCACGGCGATCACCGGGACATCCACCAGCCCGCCCACCACGCTGGCCAGCGCCCCCTCCATCCCGGCCACGACCACGATCACGCTGGCCGACGTGAGCAGCTCCCGGTGGGCCAGCAGACGATGGATGCCCGCCACCCCCACGTCGTAGAGCCGCTCCACCCGGTTGCCCATGGCTAAGGCCGTGACCACGGCCTCCTCGGCCACCGGCAGGTCCGATGTCCCCGCGGACACGACCAGCACCGTGCCCATAGTCTGGTGCGCCGGGCCCCCCCCCGACCGGACCAGGACCGTCCGCCCCAGGGCATTCACCTCCGCCTCCGGGAACGTCGCCCGGAGCGCGGCCTGCTTCTCCGCGTCCGCGCGCGTGGCCAGCATCGTGACGCCCGCCCCGGCGATCCGCCGGGCGATCTCCACGACCTGGTCCGTCGTCTTGCCCTGACAGAACACCACCTCCGGGAACCCCTGCCGGAGCGCCCGGTGGTGGTCCACGGTCGCAAACCCGAGGTCCTCGAATGGGAGGTCCTTGAGCGACTCCAGGGCCGCGTCGATGCTCATCTGCCCGGCCCGCACGCCCTCCAAGAGTTCGCGAATCCGCTCAGGAGACAAGGGGGCCTCCTGCCACTTGTTCCTGCCGCTCCGCGATCCCCCACAGCATCCGCTCCAGCTCGTCCGGGTCCTCCAGCCGCATCATCGCCGACCGGATGTCCGTGGCGTGGGGCATCCCCTTGATGTAGGCCGAGATGTGCCGCCGCATCTCCCGCACCCCCACGTGGACGCCCTTCTCCGCGATGCAGAGCCGGAGGTGCCGCACGGCCAGGCCGATCTTCTCGCGGGGCCCCGGCGGAGGCGGCGCCTCCCGGCCCGCCATCAGGGCCTCGATGCGCCCGAAGATCCACGGGTTGCCGATGGCCCCCCGGCCGAGCATGACCATGTCGCACTCGGTCTGCTCCACCATGCGCAGGGCATCCTCCGCCTCCCAGATATCCCCGTTGCCAATCACGGGGACCGAGACAGCCTCCTTCACCCGGCGGATGATCTCCCATTCGGCCCTCCCGGAGAACCCCATCTCCCGCGTCCGGGCGTGCACCGCGATGGACCTGGCCCCGGCGTCCTCCGCCGCGCGCGCCACGTCCGCCGCGCTGGCCGGGTCTTCCCATCCGCTCCGGATTTTGAGCGTGATCGGAATGTCCACGGCCTCCGACATGGCGCGGATGATCGCCGTCAGGCGGGGGATGTCCTTCAGCAGGGCCGACCCCGCGGCCCGGTTGACGATCTTGCGCACCGGGCAGCCGCAGTTGATATCGATCACGTCGGGCCGGCGCTCCGCGATGACCTGCGCCCCGCCCGCCATGACCTCCGGCTCCGACCCAAACACCTGCACGGCGATGGGATGCTCGTCCCCCTTGAAGTCCAGGTAGCGGCTCGTCCGCTCCCCCCCCCGGATTAGCCCGTCCGCGCTCACCATCTCCGTCGTGGCGTAGCTCGCCCCCTGTTCCCGGCAGATCAGCCGGAACGCCCGGTCCGTCACCCCGGCCAGGGGCGCCAGGGCCGTGACCCCGCGGATCTCAATGTCTCCGATTTTGATCATGGCGATAGTACTCGCACCCTCGCTTCAGCGGACACGCCTCGCAGTGCGGCCTCGGCTTGCAGAAATCCTTGCCCAGGGCCACGATCAGGGCGTGGTACTCATTATAGAGATCGGCGTCGCACGGCAGCGCCGACACGAACATCCGTTGCAGATCGTCGTAGCTCGCATCCGCCGCCGACAGGCCGAGCCGGTGGAAGACGCGCCGGGTGTAGGCGTCCACCACAAAGACAGGCTTGCCGAGGGCGTAGAGGAGGATGCTGTCCGCCGTCTCCGCCCCGACGCCGTGCACGGACAGCAGTTCCGCGCGCAGCCGAACCGCCTCTTCCCGCCGCATCCGGCCCACATCCCCCCCGTAGGCGTTCAGGAAGTAGTCCAGAAACGCCCGGAGCCGGCGGGCCTTCACGTTGAAGTACCCCGCCGGACGAATGAGCGCCGCCAGCCCCGCCGGGTCGAGCGCCGCCAGCCGCTCCGCCTGCATCAGACCGCGCGCCTTCAGGTTGGCGATGGCCTTCTCCACGTTCGTCCAGGCCGTGTTCTGCGTCAGGATGGCCCCGACCATGACCTCGAACGGCGTCTCGGCGGGCCACCAGCGCATCGGCCCGAACGCGCGGGAAAGCGTGTCGTATATCTTGAGGAGTCGGCGTTTCACAGGATGAATCAGACCTAACCCCCTCGATCCCCCTTCCCCGAAGGGGAAGGGGGAAGACCCAACCTTTCCCCTCTCTCCAGGAAAAAGACCAGGGGAAGGACCTCCCCTCCCCCCTCGGGAGGGCAGGGGTCGCGACCTCATGGGAGCGACAGGTGGAGTGGCGGGCAGGGGGAGGGGTCTGCGCTTTCTGCGATTGGCTTTAGCCCTTCCCTTCCTCCACCGGCGCGGGCTCCGGGGACCGGGCCAGCTCCGTGACCCGGGCGACCTCTCCGAGGCGCACAGGCTCCGGCGGCTGCACGACCTCCGCCAGCCGGGCGGCCTCGGCGGCCTCCCGCTGCTGCCGGGCGGAGATGTAGTCCCCGTTCAGGCGCAGGAGCAGGCTGTCGTCGATCGGGAAATGCTCGTCTGCGGCCTGGATCAGGTCCCGCGCCGTGTTGTGGAGGAACGAGTAGACCTCCACCTTCGGCCCGACGGTCTTGATCAGGTTGACGAGGGACACGAAGTCGCCATCCCCGCTCACCAGCACGACCACGTCTAACTTCTTGGCCAGGTCGATGATGTCGATGGCCATCCCCATGTCCCAGTCCCCCTTGGCCGACCCGTCGCTCCGGAGCCGGAGGTTCTTCCGTTTGACCTCGTAGCTCTTCTGCTGGAGCATGGTGATGAACCCGCTCTGGTCCACCTCCGGCGACTGGACGACGTAGGCGATGGCGCGGATAAGCCTCCGGTTTCCGGCGGAGGTGCGAAGCAGTTTCTCGAAGTCCAGCCGGGCGTTGAACTGTTTGGCCGCGTAGAAGATGTTCTGAACGTCCACAAACACGCCCACCCGTTCCGCCTCCCCCGGCATCCGGACGGGCCTCCGGTCCAACTCGGACGCCCTCCGCATCTCACTCTGAAGGCCGCGCATCTCCCCGCGCATATCTTCGATGCTTCGCCGGACCTCGTTCCGCTCCCGCCCGTTGTCGATGATCTCGCGCGTGACGAGGGACTTGACCTCCATGACGGTGTCGCTCAACGCCTCCAGGAACCGGTCGGGGCCCTCCGCCTTTCGAGGGGCCGCATCCAGGCATTTCTCAATCTTCTCCAGCGTATACTGTATCTTTCGGCTCTCGCGCGTCAGATGGTTGAGCGACGAGGCGGAGGTCCCGGCGTCCGCGGCGACGGGATGCTCGACCCGCTGCCGCAGCTTGGCCGCCTCCTCCTCGGCGTGACGCTGCGCCGTCTGCGCCGCCGCGAGGTCCCTCTGGAGGTCCAGAACGCGACGCTTGAGGGCCGTCCGCTCCTCGACCAGCCCTTGAAGTTTCTCTTCGTAGACCCTCTTTTCCGACTCAACAGCGGCCAGCCTTTCACGGGCCTCCTCCACCTCCTGGCGAAGCTGCTCGCAGGTCCGTGTCACCTCCGCAAGACGGGCCTTCAGGCGGGCCTCGACCTCCCCGGCCCTCCGGGCATCCTCCGCCGACGCATCCTTCTCGCTGAGGGACGCAAACAGCGTCCGGGCCGCCCCCTTCACCTCCTCGCGGGGGTCGTTCGCCAGGGCATACAGCAGGCGCCCCGTCCTCTGCTCGCGCAGGAGACCGTCCCGGTCAGCGACCTGTTCGGAGATCTCAGGGAGGGACATCTCCCGGCACGCCCGCAGAACGTCCCGGTTGGCCTCCGCGAGCGCCTCGTCGATCCTCTGGGCGATCTTCTCATTCTTGTAGAACGCCTCGGCCAGGTCCACGACGAGGCGTCGTTTCGGGATCCGCCGGTCCGGGACCCCGTCGACGATCAATGCGCACGCCTTGCAAAGCTGCTCAACCGAGGCCTGATCCAGGGTGTCGTCAAGCACCCAGACCATCATTTCAGGGTCGATGACCTGTAGGATCTTTTGGTGAGACGTATGTTCCATAAATATCCCTTATGAACCTCCGTGTGAATGGGTCTGAAATTTCCCTTTGAGCTTTTCGGCGACGTAGGGCGGGACAAACAGCTCCACAGGCCCGCCGAACTGCGCGACCTCCCGGACAACGGTGGCGCTCAGATACGCGTATTCGTTGCTGGTCATCAAAAAGACCGACTCAAACTCGGAATGAAGCTGCCGGTTGGTCAGGGCCATCTGAAACTCATACTCGAAATCCGTGACGGCCCTCAACCCCCGGACGACCGTGTGGACGCCCCGGCGGCGGACATAGTCCACCAGCAGCCCCTCAAAGTGGTCCACCTCCACGTGAGACCACCTCCGGGTGACCTCGCGGATCATGTCCATCCGCTCCTCAACGGTGAACAGGGTCTGTTTCTGCGCGTTGACGAGAATGGCCACGATCAGGCGGTCGAAGATCTTGCTGGCCCGTTCGATGATGTCCAGATGACCGTTCGTGATCGGATCGAAGCTACCCGGATACAGGGCGACCTTCATGGTAAAAGCCTCCAACCGCAAAGGGCAAAGGGCAAAGCGCAAAGCGTAAAACCCACGTTCTTTGACGCTATGCGCTATGCGCTATGCGCCTACCGTCTCACGTTTCACCCAGAACATAAGCTTTGTCCCTCCGTAGGTCCGTTCGTCGATCAGCGTCAGACCGTTCACCTCCGGCGCTAAAAGACGCGCCTCGGCCTCGGCCACGACCAGCCCGGACGGAGCGACGCCCCCTGCCCCGGTCAGCGCCCAAAGGGCCTCCGGGAGGAGCCCCTCCCGGTAGGGCGGGTCCAGCAGGACCAGGTCAAATGCCCTCCCCTCCCCTTTTATGCGCCGGACGGCCCGCCGGTAGTCCGCCCGCCAGACCTCGACCCGCGCAAAGGTGGAGGGCGAAGGGTGAAGGGCGACCTCACCCTCCCCCAACCTTGAAGAAAGGCCCTTGATGCCCCCTCCCTCTCCGTATACGGAGAGGGAGGGGGAAGGGGGGGGGTGAGGTCCTTTTGCCTGCTTTTCCATCAGCCCCAAATCCGCCAGGTTGGCCAGGATCGTCCGCACGACCCCGGCGTCTTCATCCACGAACAGGGCGGAGACCGCGCCCCGGCTCAGGGCCTCGACGCCGAGCGCCCCGGAGCCCGCGAACAGGTCCAGGACGCGCCTGTCGGCCACGTCTTTTCCGAGCACGTCGAAAAGAGACTTGCGCACCCGATCCTGCGTCGGCCTGATCCCGTGCGGCATCCGCAGGAGACGCCCGCGAAAAGTCCCCGATGTCACGCGCATAGGTTCTTGTACGCGGCCCCTGCGCTCACGGCAAACCCCGTTCGCCAGTCCAGCAGGGGGCGCTGATCGGCGGGCAGCGACCCCAGGTCCACGCGCGCAAACGGGTCGATGAACGCCACGGTGAGAGGCTCCATCCCCGTCCACCAGCGCCCGACCTCCTCCACGACCTGACGGTCCCCGGACAGCAGGACGCGTCGCTCGCGGGCCGTTCCGCCGTTCCGCCGTTCCGGGACCAGTCCCCCCGCAATACGGCGGCCCAGCGCCCTGACGGCAGCCTCTCTCGTCTCCGTCCTCTCCTCGTCCGCCCCCGCGCGCAACCGCCGGCCCCCGCGATCCAGCCGGACCACCTCCACCGCCGTCAGGTCGGCCCCCCACGTCGAGATGCAGGAGGCCCACCGCCCCCCGACGTAGACGGCAGAGTCCCCCCGGGTATCTTCTTCGGAGGCGTCCCCCGAGGCCATCCGGCAGGCGTAGAAGAGCGACAGGGGATCGACCTCCACGCCCTTCAGGCCGAGGCCGGCGCGCTCGCAGACACCGCGACAGGCATCCGCCGTCTGTCCCCGGACAGCGATCAGAAAGGCCGTCCTGCCGAAGGCGTGATGGTCGACGCAGTAGTCCAAGACCGGGTCGATCAGGTGCTGGCTGGCCTCCCAGGTGATCTGCTCCCGGCGCTCCTCGTCCGAGGCCACCTCCAGGGGGATCCGCTTGATCACGGAGAAATTCCCCCCCACGGACAGGGCGACGGACCTCCGGTCGATGCCCGACTCCTCGAACAGCCTCCGCAGGGCCTCCGCGAGCTGCGCCTGGGCCTCCGCTTTCAGCAGGACCTCAGGGGCCAGTTCTACCGGCAGGGAGGCCCTGCCGATGCGCCACAGGACGGGGCGTCCCCCCTCCCGCCGGACCTCCACGGCGTGGAGGGCCCGTTCGCCCAGGTGCAGCCCGACGGAGATGGAATCCATGACCAAACCCATTATGGACCCAACCCCCCACCCCCCTTCCCCGCAGGAATGGGAGCAGACTTCTCCCCTCCCCCTGTGGGAATGCCGGAGGAGGGGTCTCCAACCTTCACCAGCGGCCTGAGCCTCTCTATGGTCCTCTCCCCGATCCCCTTCACGCGCTTCAGGTCTTCCACGCGCCTGAACGGGCCGCGCTGGGCCCGGTGCTCCACGATCCGCCTGGCTAAGGCCGGCCCGACGCGGGGCAGGCGCTCCAGGTCCCCGGCCGTGGCCCGGTTGAGATCGATCAGGCCGGTCCGGGCGGTGTCGGGCGTCGCAGCCGCCGTGTCGGCCCCCTCCCGGGCCCCTGCGACCTCCGCCGGGGGCGTGACCGCGCCCTGGACGACCCCGAAATCCTCGATGCGGTTCGGGTATCGGTTTTTGAAGTAGGAGACGGCGGCCCCGACACAGAGCGTGCCGCACAGGGCCAGGGCCGCGATCTGTTCTTTGCGGTTGAGGAACATAATCTTGTCTCCCCCTCTCCCCTTGTGGGAGAGGGGGTTGGGGGTGAGGGGGGTCAGTTGAACACGATATCCCCCGTCAGGCTGAACTCCCAGACCTTGTGCGTCTGATTTCGCACCTTGTCCCGCCGGTTCTCGTGCCGGATGCGCATCTGGCCGGTGAAGTTCTGATTGAACCGGTAGCTGGAACTCAGCCCGACGCTCCACGAGCCGTCGTCCTGCGGCTTGGTATATTCCTGAGAGCCCGCGGCCGTCTGCCTCTGGACGTTGGACTGCTGCGCGAACTCCAGGGTCATATCCACGTTGCTCTTGAGGTTGAACCGCTTGAACAGCCCGGAGGTCGGGCTGAAGGAGTAGCGCAGCGAGGCGCTCAGGGTGCTCCCCTCCGACAGCGTCCGGCTCAACTCCGCCCGCGCGCTGTCCCCCTCGTTCGGCTGAAAGCTCACGCCTAAGCTCCGCCGGATCGCCTGCTGGATGTTCATGTTGACCTTGCTCTTCCACTGGAAGTTCAGGCCGAACGGCTTGACGTTCGTCTCCTCCGTATGATCCAGGACGTGAAAGGGCCCCGTCCCCCCCTCACCCCGCAGCGCCTCCCGCCGGTCGTAGCTCGCCTCGGCGCTGGCGCTGCTGAACATCCACCGCACGACGGGCAGTTGCCCGAAGTTCCCCCACGACAGGTTGAGCACGGGAAAGCTGGTGTTGGCGCTGTGGATGGCCGGGCTGTTGGCCGAGTTGCCCGTGCGCCTCTCCCGGCTGTACTCATACCGGGAGTTGACGCTCATGCCGAGCGGCAGGTTGACGCCGCCGTCCCCGCTCAGCCGGTCGGCCGTGGAGAAGGCGTCGATCCGGGTGATCCCCCGCAGTTCCGTGCGGGGCGCGTCGGTCGTGTCCTGCAAGCCGAGCTGATAGAGGAGGCCCGGCCGGTCCGCCAGACCGTAGCGGCTGGCCGTCTTGTTCCGGCTGGCCTGCACCGTCACGTTCCGGAGGTTGCTCCCCATCTGTCCGATCCAGCCCAGGACGGGGAACCCTCCGCCCTTGTCCTCCTTCTTCTCTCCCCCCTGCTCCGTCGCGGTGTAGGACCGCCTCCCCCCTAGCTTCTTGAAGAGGTTGGGAAGACCCAAGTTATAGCGCCCGCCCACCTGCGAACTCACGTTCACGTCCCGCCCCCGCCGCCCCTGCCCGACCGGCGAGTAGCCCTGCCCGCGCGGGTCGTTGCTCTCGGAGTAGGAGGCGTTGTAGGAGTAGCTCTGCGACAGCCACGAGATCTGACCCATCGTCAGCGAGACATCGGCGCTCTGCGTCCGCCCGACCTCCTTCCCGAACTGGAGCTGGGCCGGCCGGAACGCCCGCTGAAGGTCCCGTCGGATGTTCAGGGAGTAGCCCGCCGACAGGCTCCGGAGCGGGGTGATCTTGGCCGAGTAGTCCTCGGTCATGTCGAACGTCTCCGCGTTGGCGGCGATCCGGTTCGTGGTGTCCCGCCCCACGGCGGAGAAGGAGCCGGAGTTGCTGATGTTCTGGTTGAGGGTCGCGGCGTAGCGCAGGATGTTGGGCAGGTAGTGGAACTCGACCTGCTTCAGGGACTTCAGCGGCATCCAGGCCAGCGGCCGGACGGCGCGGTCCTTGGTGGGGGCCATGTTGTAGTCGAACGACCCGCTCACGGACCGCCCGTCCGAGTGGTTCCGCTGCGTGATCGCCCCGGTCTGGCCGGTCTGCGTGTTGACCGACAGCCTGGCCGTGATCCGGTCAAAGATCAGGGTGGACAGGAGGCGGGGGTTCTGCTGGGCGGGCTGCTTGCGGAACGAGACGCTCGCCTGCGTGCTGGACTGCAAGTCCGACTCGTCCCGGCGCTGCTCCGTCGTCAGCACGATGTCGGACCCGCGGCGGATGCGCGGGGCCTGGGCGTTCCGGTTCATGGAGAACGAGAACGGGATGTTCAGGCCCCACGACGCCGGGAAGAAACGCTCTAAGTTGAACGTGTTGTTCAGGGATATGGAGTTCCGCGCGATCCCCGGGGCGCGGGAGCGGAGGTCCTGGAAGTCCCCCCCCTGATAGGCGAGGTTCACGCTCATCCGCCCGAAGTCGGAGAGCTGCATCTCCAGGTCCAGCACGCCGGAGAACGCGCGCTTCTTCCGGATGTTGTCCACCCGTAGTTCGTCCACCCAGAGCTCGTTCTGGCCGTTGCCCCCTGAGATCACGTCCCCCCCGGCGTTCCGGATGCCGATGGTGAAGGTCCGGATGCCCGAGAAGGCCGGGTTGCCCCGCACGATGTAGGTCTTCCGCTCCGCCCCGGACCCGATAGTGGCCTTCACCTCGTTCAGGGCGCGCCGATACTCGTAGTCCGGGTTCACCCCCGGAGGCGCGTCGAGGGAGTCCGCCGCGGAGGCCCTGGGGGTGTCCCTGGACGCCCTGGCGCTCAGGTCCTGGAGGAACCCCTTGAGCTGCGACATCAGGGCCATGCTGATGTCCACCTCGTTCAGGGCGTCCCACCCCTGGTAGACCCGCGTCCGGTACTCGTAGAAGTTGGAGGTGTCGCGGGAGCCGGGCCCGAACCGGAGGAACAGCTCGGGAGGGTTGATCCCTCCGACCCTGTCGTCCAGCCTGGCCGTGTCCGACGGGGCCGGGAAGGTGATGCCGTTGGCCCGGTTGCCGGGGTCCCGGTTGCCCCCGTGCACGGACATCCGCATCCGGGCGTAGTCGGTGTAGGTCTCCCCGCTCGGGAAGATGCGGGTCGTGGAGATGCCCTCATTCGGGTGCAGGTCTCCGAACTGCAGGGCCAGGGACCCCTCCGGCAGCCTGAGGCTGGGGTTCGTGGGGTCGATCTCCTGCTCTAAACCGGGGGGAGGCTCATAGAAGGCGTCCCGCGCCGAGTTGCGGGCGGTGACCTTGAGACGCTCCTTCTGGTCCTCCTGCCAGTCCGTGACCGTGGCGTAGATCTGATAGAGCTCCACCGTGGTCGAGTCGCTGTGCTCGACCCAGACGCGGGCGAAGTCGATGGCCGTGGACAGGTTGGCGTCCGGGTTCCCCTCCTTCTTCCGGAACTTGTCATCCCGCAGCGGGATGCGCACGAGCCGCCAGCCGTTGTAGTCCGTCCCCTCCGCGCGCAGGCCATCCAGATTGTCCCGCGACAGGTCCACGCTGTAGCGCCAGTAATCGTTGCGCGTGTCCAGCACGCTGTTGTTGTTGATGTCCTCCGTGTCCGGGATGCCCGCCCGGTCCCCGTCCTTCAGCCCGTTCCCCTCCAGGCCGTTGATCCGCTCGTAGTTGGAACTCCGGCTCTCATAGGCCCAGTTGTCCCCGGACGGGTCCTCCGGAACCGGCGACAGGGTGGGGAAGAGGGCCTTGAAGCGCTCTTGCTCCTCCTTGTCCGTCATGTTCTTCTTCTTCACGGGGTCGAAGTCCAGGCCGGTCTCCTCATCGGTCTGCAGGATGTTGTCGCCCACGCGGGTGCCTGCCAGGGCCTTGTCCTCTGTGCTGAGCTGGCCGTTGGGCCCGTCGTCAAACGGCAGGGTGAGGTCCTCGGAGATCTCCCCCAGGTCCACGTGCAGCTTCCCCCGGTCGCCCCGCACCCAGATCTCTAAGAACTTGGACCGGGACAGGTCCATCCCCCCCCGGATGGCCGTCATGATCCACGCCCACGACGCGAGCGGCCTGCCCTCCCGCCACAGGGGATCGAACCCCCTCGGGACCTTCCTGTCCGCGCCGTACTTGTCGCGACGCGGGGAGAACTTCAGGACCAGGATGTCGTCGATGTTCTGCTCCGCCGTGATCGACTCCGCCCGGTAGGGCTGGATGTCCGTCACCCGCACGCGCTCGTAGGGGTTGTACCAGACCAGCTTGCCGGACTGGAGCGAGGTCCGCGCCCCCCCCTCCGTCGGGTCCGAGGCGTAGGTCCACGCCGCCCGGAAGATGGACAGGGGGATCGTGCTGGAGCTCCCCTCGAAGTCGTCGATGTAGGCCGCGCCGAGGGTGTTGGGGTTGGGGAGGCTCGTCGCCGCCTCCGCGTTGACCCGGAGCGCCGACGGGGTGTGCGCCCTCACGAACGGGAGGGCGTTGACCAAGTCCGTCAGAAACTGCGGCTTGAACTCTAAGCGGGCGTTGGCGTCCAGCACCATGCTGCGGGACGGCTCGCTCCCGACGCGCACCCGGCGGGAGGGGGTGCGCTGGTTGCTGTAGAGGAAGGTCATGCCCAGGAGGGACTGCCCATCCCCCCCCGCCAGTTTGTGCTCCGCCCGCAGCCCCAGCAGGCTCTTCTGCTGCGCCGCAAACCCGAACAGGGACTTGGAGTCCCACGAGATGTCTAAGTTGGCGGAGGGGTTGGCCACCTCTGTGGCGATGCCCGGCTGGAACGACAGCGCCCCGGTGATGTAGTCCACGGTGTAGTCCTGCCCCCGCCGGAGGAGCCGGCCGTTCAGCCGCACCTGTTCGCTGTTGTCGATCACGTCCCCGTAGCCTAAATTGAACTGCGTCTGCCGGCTCTGCGACTTGATCTCGATGGAGTACTGGCTCCGCTCCCGCTGCGTGGTGGCGTTGGCCTCGTTGTAGATCTCCGGCGCCGGGTTCTTCAGGTCCGGGGCCCCCACGCCCTGCGCCCCGAACGGCTCTAAGTAGGGGAAGATCAGCTCCCCGCGCAGCAGGTCCACGATGTTCTGGTCCAGGTCCACCAGGTTGTCGGGCGGGGAGGAGCCCGTCTGCCCGTGCCGGTCCAGGCCGAGGATCTGGAGATAGGACTTCCCGTCCTGGTGGTCGAGCGGCTCCTGCCCGGCCACGTCCCGCAGCACCCGGATCGCGAACCCCGCCCGCTCCACGTTCCTGCCGCCTAAGCTGTAGACGTTCTTCCACATGAGGTCCCAGGTGGGGGAACCGGGACGCTGGTTTTTGGCCTTGATCAGCTTGAGCCGCGCCGTGTCGGTGGAGTCTCGCGGAAAGAAGTTCAGGTCCCCGTAGCTTTTGCCCTGCGTCCTGTAGGCCACGGCCAGGGCGAAGTAATCGCTGAGAGGCTGGTTCAGGATGATGTAGCCGTTCGTGTAGGCCTGGAACTCGGACCGGTCCAGCTTGTGGAACATCCCCACCTCCCTGACGCCGGATAGGTCCCACGCCGGCGAAGGGTCGGGGAAGCCCTTCGAGACCTCCTTCTGGTTGAAGGCGATGGCCCTGGCCGAGATCGCCTTCAGGCTGATGTCGTTGTAAGTGGTGAAATCGTTGACGTAGACCTCTACGGTCTCATCCCTGACCTGCTCCTCCGCCTGCTGCTGCCGGGACCACGCCTGCCGGTAGGTCTCGTCCAGGAAGAAGTAGGTATTCTGGATGTACTGATAATCCCGGAGGTTGTTGGAGCTCTCCTGAGACTCCCCCCGGAACGTCTTCCGGTTGGCCGACCCCTTGTCCTGACTGGCGATCATCTGGATGTCCAGCCCCCCCACGGTCGCCTTCCCCCGGATGCCGAACAGCCCGCCCCGGCCCTGCGAGAACCCCACTAACCGCGTGCCGGGCAGGGAGAGCTGCGTGTTCCCGGCCTCGATCTCCTGGACGATCCCGTCCTCCGGCCCCTTGTAGGACAGCCGGAGGGTGCTGGCTAAGTCCTCCGGGTTGTTGCTGTCCTGCGACAGGTCGATGGTGATCCGGTCCCCGATCTGCCCGCGCACCGTGAACTGCGACGTCTGGTCGAACGTGATCGTCGGGAACTTGGACTGCCGGTTGGCCACCGTCTGCACCTGCCCCACGGTGTAGTCGCTCCGGCCGGAGAAGGTGATCGACCGCCTCCCCGTGATCTCGATCTGCGTGGTCCCCTCCCCCGTGATGGCGCTCAGCCCCCTGGGGATCTTCACCGGAATCTGGATGCT
>Ga0156186_1420_pt1 | contig 13497 bp, 11 predicted proteins | sample RifCSPlowO2_12_FD_107839 | JGI IMG/M metagenome (GOLD analysis project Ga0156186, IMG submission 107839) | Candidatus Handelsmanbacteria bacterium RIFCSPLOWO2_12_FULL_64_10
CCCCTCTCCCGCACGCAGGAGAGGGGGAGCGGGCATGTCTAAACGACAAGAAGGCGCGCCGTCAGAAACCCTCACCACTGAAGCCCGGTAGAATCACCACACCTGCCGGGGGCACAAAAGCCTGATCGACCACAGGAGTTTGAGGTTACGGCGCGCCCTAAGCCTCTCGCGGCGTCTGAGCGAGCGTGCTTCTTTTGTCCAACTTTTCTTGCACGAGCAAGAAAAGTTGGAACAGGAAGAGGCAGGGAAGTAAATCCTCGAAGGAGAATCTCCGTGCTGACTCCTGAGCAGAAGAGTTTCTACAATACTTTTGGCTTTCTGATCTTCCGCCAGTACTTCTCCCCCCCGGAGATGGACCGGATCACCCGCGCGTTCGAGGAGGTGCTCCGGGAGGACCTCGGGGACCGGCCCTTTTCGGGCGAGCGGCGCCACATGGTCCTCGGCTGCGTCGAGCGCCGGCCCGCGCTGGCCGGGCTGGTGGAGGACGACCGCGTCTACGGCGTCCTGGAGGACCTCCTCGGCCCGGACTTCGTCTGGATCACCAGCGACGGCAACTACTACGTCGGCGACACCTCCTGGCACCCGGACATGAAGCGGTGGAACCCGGCCTTCAGCGTCACCGGCAGCTATCCGGTCGTCAAGATCGCCTTCTACCTGGACCCCGTCGGGAAGGACACCGGCTGCCTCCGGGTGATCCCCGGCTCGCACCTCGATCCCCTCCACACTGCTCTGGAACCAATGATGCAGCACCGCAGGGTCCCGCCCGCCTACCCCTTCGGGGCCTCCGGCCCTGAGATCCCCTGTTATCCTCTGGAGTCAGATCCGGGGGACGTGGTCCTGCTGAACCAGGGCCTCTGGCACGCCTCGTTCGGCGGGAATCGCTGTCGCCGCATGTTCACCCTCAACTTCGCCTCAAAGCCCACGACCGATGCGCACGAGGCCCTCCACCGCCACCTCTACCAGAGCCATTTCCAGCACCAGCAGAGCCACCCCCTGGGGCCGCGCGGGGTCTATCTGCCGGAGTTCCTGTCCGGCGGCGGCCCCCGCCGTCAGTCGATGGTACGGCAGATCGTCGAGTGGGGGTTCGTGTAATTGACGCGAGACAACCTGGGCCGGATGTACGGCGTGGGCCTGATGGCCTTCATCCTCTTCCTGAGCACCATGGTGGGGGTCCCTGTCCTGCCTCAGCTGTCGAAGGAATTGGGGGCGGACGCGGCCGGGGTCCCCATCGTGGTCTCCGCGGCCCTGGCGACCGTGGTCCTGGCCCAGTTCTTCACCGGGGCCCTGGCCGACCGGTTCTCGAAGCGGGCCGTCGTTCTGGCGGGCGCGCTGCTGGGCTCCGCGTCGTCGCTGCTCTGCGTGGTTGCGACCCACTGGACGCACCTGGTCGTCTTTCGCGTGATCGGCGGCCTGGCCGACGCGATCGCCATGCCCGCCCTGCTGGCCCTCACGGCGACGCTCGGAAGGGACCGGCCCGGCAGGTTCTTCGGGATCCTGAGGGGCAGCCAGGGCCTCTCCTACGTGATCGGCCCTGCGCTGGGCAGCGCCTTCTCCTTCGTCTCCCTGCGCGCGCCCTTCTGGGTGGACGGCCTCCTCTCCCTTGTGGCGTCCGTCGCGGCCATTGCGCTGTTGAAAGACGCGGAGGAGGCAAGAGCGGAAGGCGGCCCGAACGTGTTCGGGGGGATCAGATCGACTTTCTCGGACAGGCGGGTCTACCTCTACCTGCTGATGGGGATCTCCGGGATATTCAGCTTCGGCATCTTTTACAGCTTCGTGCCGGCGAAGTCGCAGCTCATCGGCCTGAAGGCCTGGCAGATCGGCGCGATTCTCAGCGGAGGGGCGCTCATCTTCAGCCTGGTCTCCTACACGGTGGGCGCACTGTCGGAGAGGTGGGGACGCCGGATGTTTGTCGTGGCGTCCCAGGCGGTCGTCGTCCTGTCCGGGGTAGGGCTCATCTTCAGCGACGGGTTCGCCTCGTTGTGCGTGTCCTATGGGCTGTTCTGCCTGGGTGAAACGACGACCTATCTGCTCTCCCTTGTGTATGCAGCGGAGGGCTTTGACCAGAGGCATCTTGGAACTTCAATGGGGGCGTTCGACTCCGTCATGGACCTGTCTCTGTTCATAGGTCCTCTGATGGCGGTCTCGGTCTACAAATCCACCGGTCAGATGGCCCCGGTCTTTCTGCTGGCCGTGGCCCCCGCCGCCCTCGCCCTCTTTGCGACGGCCTTATGGCTACCCCGACATGACAGACCCCCTCGCCTTCATCGACGCCGAACTCCTTGACCTGGAGGGGCGCGGCCTCCGCCGCCGGCTCCGCGCCGTGCAGGGGCCTCAGGGTCCCCGCGTGACCGTCGAGGGCCGGGCGCTGCGGCTGTTCTGCTCCAACGACTACCTCGGCCTGGCGAACCACCCGGCGCTCATCGCCGCCGCAAGGCAGGCCGTTGAACGCTACGGCTACGGGACCGGCGCGTCCCGCTTAGTCTCCGGCACGATGGAGGCGCACGTCGCGCTGGAGGGGCGGCTGGCCGGGTTCCTGGGGACCGGGGCGGCGCTCGTCTTTCCGTCCGGCTACGCGGCCAACGTCGGCGTCATCCCGGCCCTGGTCGGGCAGGGGGACGCGGTCATCCTGGACCGCCTGAACCACGCCAGCATCGTGGACGGGGCGCGGCTGTCCGGCGCGAAGCTCCTGGTCTACCCCCACCGGGACGCCGGACGGCTGCGGGAGGTCCTGGAACGTCACGCGGGCTTCCGCCGGAGGCTGATCGTCACGGACGGCGTCTTCAGCGTGGACGGGGACATCGCCCCTCTGCGAGAGATTCAGGCCCTGGCCCGGCAGCACGACGCCATTCTGATGGTGGACGACGCCCACGGCACGGGCGCGCTGGGGGAGAGGGGGCGAGGGACGCTCGAACATCACGGTCTGGACGGGGTGGATGTCCTGATGGGGTCGCTCAGCAAGGCCCTCGGCGCGTCGGGAGGGTTCATCGCCGGGGGCCGGAGGCTGATCGACTACCTGATCAACCGCTCGCGGGGGTTCATCTTCACCACGGCCCTGCCGCCGGACGCCTGCGCGGCCACGGCGGCGGCCCTCGATCTCGTGGTCTCGCAGCCTGAACTCCGGGAACGCCTCTGGCAGAACGTCGCCCGCGTGAAAAGCGGCCTCCTCAAGATGGGCTTCGACCTGATGGGGTCGGAGACGCAGATCCTCCCCGTGCGCGTCGGGGACGCGAAGAGGGCCGTGGAGGTGTCGGACTTTCTGTATGAGCAGGGCATCTTCCTCTCCGCCATCCGCCCCCCCACCGTGCCCGAGGGGGAGAGTCGGCTTCGATTGACGGTCACCTCGGCGCACGACGAAGAGGATATTGCCTGCCTGCTAGCTGCCATGCGGGATGTACGGAAGCGGTTTTTCTGACCTTCTGTAGCGAGGGAATTCATTCCCGCGCTTGTGATCGCCCATAGGCAAAAAATCAGGGGCGGCCCATTTCGGGTCGCCCCTGTGCGTTGAACGGCGCGTAACGCCCTCTATTTGATCCCCGCGTGAAAGTCGTGCCAGTCCTCTAAGGCGTTCAGCCGGACCGCGTCCTTCACCGTCCCGTCGTCCTTCCTCCCCGCGTGGGAGAGGATGTCCGCGCGAGTGGCGTCCCCGTGGTTGTAGCCTAAAATCGAGGCGTTCAACCTGTCCACGGCGGCCCTGTCTAACCTCCCGCCCTTCTGGGCCAGGACCCACTCCTCAAACTGGACGTAGGTGGGGAACTGCCCCCGGAGAAACTTCAGCGTGGCCTCCCGGTCGAGCCCCAGCCCGTCCAGCACCATCTGATCATACCCCTTGCCGCAGGCGTCGTGGCCTTCGGGCAGCAGCCCCCTGGCGTCTAAGAGCACCTTGCACCAGAGCCTCGGCAGGTGCAGCACCCCCAGCGGGCCTGCGACGCCGGAACTGATCAGCGGAACGATCTTGCTGGCCATATCTCTCCTCCTTGTGTATGAAGGACAGCGGTGGATGACCTGTTCTTCTGTCGGTGCCGGACAAGATAAGGGGATTTGGGCCGCGTGTCAAGCCCATGTTTTCGACGGAATCCTCTCCCTCTTCATCAGCGCCCGCCGGACCTCCGCCTTCAACGGGTCCAGGTTCGAACTCTTGACCAGATAGGCGTCGACGGCGCGGCTCATGTAGCGATCCAGCCCTCCGTAGGCCGAATAGACGATCACCGGCAGATCGAGGTTCAACTCCGCCATCCAGTCAAGGGTCTCGACCCCATCTAAGCCGGGCATCAGCAGGTCGAGCACCACCAGGTCCGGCAGGTCTTCCTTCATCTGCCGGAGCGCCTCCCGGCCGTCGGCGACCAGAACCACGCGGTAGCCCTCCTCCTCCAGCTCCATCTGGTAGAGCCTGCGCTGGTTCAGGTCGTTCTCGACCACCAGAATGGTCTTCACGGCTCCCTCCTGTCCCCTCCCGGATTTTTTATTCATCCGCCCTCAGACCACCCGCACGCAGTTCTGCGTACCGTATGGGTTGAGCGCCACCTCGGCCCCGGGGTCGTTCTGCCACTCCCCGTCCACCAGGAAGCGGTATTCGTAGGTCCCCGGCGTCAGCGTCAGAGAGGCGCCCCAGACCCCCTGCCCGTCCCGCTTCAGAGAGCGCACCTCCCAGCCGTTGAAGGTCCCGGCTAAGCTCACCTCCTTCGCCCCCGGCGCCTCCAGACTGAAGGAGATGCGCCTTTTCGGCGCCCGATCACCGCTGTTCTTTCTCAGCATGTCGCCCTCCTTTTTAGCAGGTACGAGCAGTTGTAGGGCGCGATCGGTGATCGCGCCGCTCGTATTACAGGATATACGGCTGTTCACCGTTCGGTCGGGGCAATGAGACCGTCTTGAACCAGTACTTCTCCAGGACACTCATGGCCTCCACCAGCCCCTCGAACGCGTCCGGCTTGGAGATGTAGGAGTTCGCGCCCAGCTCATAGCCGCGCTGGACGTCCTCCTCCAGCCGCGACGTCGACAGGATCACGACCGTGATGAGCCTCAGATCGGGGTCCTCCCGGATCTCCCGGAGCGCCTCAAACCCGTCCTTCCTCGGCATCCTCAGGTCGAGCAGGATCAGGACCGGCCTGGGCGGGGGGGCCTCCATAAATCGGCCCTGGCGGTGGAGGTAGTCCATCAGCTCCTCGCCGTCCTTGACGGATTGCACGCCGTCGGCGTTCCCGCACTCCTCCAGCGCCTCCTGGATCAGCAGGAGGTCCTCCTCGTCGTCCTCGGCGATCAGGACCGTGCCCCGCCTTTCAGATTCGTTCATAGGGCGCTCCCCTCTCTGAAATGAGACCGTCTTGAACCCGTACTTTTCCAGGACGCCCATGGCCTCCACCAGCCCCTCGAACGCGTCCGGCTTGGTGATGTAGGAGTCCGCGCCCAGTTCATAGGCGCGCTGGATATCCTCCTCCATCCGAGACGTCGACAGGATCACGACCGGGATGAGCCTCAGATCGGGGTCCTCCCGGATCTCCCGGAGCGCCTCAAACCCGTCCTTCCTCGGCATCCTCAGGTCGAGCAGGATCAGGGCCGGCCTGGGCGGCGGGTCCTCCATAAATCGGCCCTGGCGGTGGAGGTAGTCCATCAGCTCCTCGCCGTCCTTGACGGATCGCACGTCGCCGGCGCCCCCGCGCTCCTCCAGCGCCTCCTGGAGAAACAGGAGGTCCACCTCGTCGTCCTCGGCGATCAGGACCGTGCCCCGCCTTCCATACTCGTTCATAGGGCGCTTTCCTTTTTGAGCTGCCGGACGGGCAACGTGACCATGAACGTGGTCCCCCGTCCGGGCGCGCTCTGGACCGCGATGTCCCCCCCGTGCCGCTCCGCGATCTTGCGGCAGAGGGCCAGGCCGATGCCCGTCCCTTCGTATTCGCTGTGTCCGTTCAGGCGCTGGAAGACCCCGAAGATGCGGTCCGCAAGCGCCCCCTCGAACCCGATGCCGTTGTCCTCCACAAAGATCTGATAGCGGTCTCTCCACGGAGGGGCCCCTTCGGCCCGGCCCTTGAGGACCTTGCCGTGGACCCTGACGACCGGCGGCGTCTCCGGCCTGCGGAACTTCAGCCCGTTGTGAATCAGGTGCCACAGCAGTTGTTGCATCTGCGCCGGATCGGCCTCAATCGTCCGCAGTTTGCCCGCCTCCAGACGCCCCTTCGTCCGTTCGATCTGCTTCCTCAGACTGTCGGCGACCGTCTGCACGACCTCGTCCAGGGCCACCGGCTCGGGGGGCTGCGCCCGCGTCGTGATGCGCGACAGCGTCAGCAGGTCCTCGATCATGGCCTGCATCCGCCCCGCCGCCTCCTGCATCCGCCTCATGTAGTCGCGTCCCTGATCGCTGATCCCATTCGCGGACCTGTTCAGGAGGTTGCCGAACGTCTGGATCTTGCGCAGGGGCTCCTGCAGGTCGTGCGACGCCGCAAAGATGAACTGCTCCATCTCTTCCTGGAAGCGCCGTCTCTCCACGTCCTGCTGCGCCAGCGCCTCCTTCAGCGCCTTCGCCATCTGCTGGCACTGCTCCTCCAGCTCCGCGACCCGCTCGCGCAGTTCGACCGCTTCTTGGGGGGGTGAGTTTTGGACCTGATCTATCATGGTCTACCCTTTTTTGCTGCGCCACCCGCCGGATGGCCGGCAGCAGATCGGCGACCAAGGTCTCTTTGGACACGAAATCGTCCGCCCCGGCCGCCAGCGCCGCCCGCCGGTACACGCCCGCGTCGAACAGACTCACGGCGATGATGCCCGCCTCCGGCAGGGCGTCGCGCAGGAGCGGGAGGGCCTCCAGCCCGGACACACCGGACATGCGCAGGTCGAGCAGAACCACCTGGGGCCGCAGACGCCGGGCCTCCGCCAGGCCCTCCACCCCTCCCCCGGCCGCGCCCACGACGACGATCTCGCCGTGATCGCACTCCTGAAGGAAACGCGTCGCAAACCGCAAAAAGATCGGGCTGTCATCCACCAGCAGAACGGAAACAGGGTCCATAGGGCGCCCCCCCCTTTCCTTCTAAGTTTATGTTTTGCTGAAACTTAGATATTGGAATCGGGTGAAATGATGCCCCGCGCGGTCGCCTCGGTCTTCCGGGTAGCACGGCGATTCATCGCCGTGAGAAGGCGATTCATCGCCGTGAAGGCGCGGAGTAGCACGGCGATGATGACGTTTTAGAATCTAATTCGGTAATGGCTGTCCGGGTCATTCTGAGGAGCGGAGCGACGAAGAATCTCCTTGTAAGTAACGAGATTCTTCGCTCCCTACGGTCGCTCAGAATGACACCAAAAACCCTTTACCGATTCAGTTTTTCAATGGTCATTATCGCCGTGAAGGAGGCGATTTATCGCCGTGTAAAAACGTCAGGATGGAAGATACATCGCGGGAGGCAGGGGCGCAATCGGGGAAACTACTGATTTGGGACTTCGAAAAACCTGAAATGGGAGGCTCCCCCTTCTCTCTCCCTTTAGGGGAGAGAAGGGGGCCGGGGGGATAAGAGGGGTCGTTTTCACCTTTCGAGGGAGGTCAGTCCGGCGCGGACGGCGTATTTGGTCAGATCGGCGATGCTGTGGAGGTTCAGCTTCTCCATAAGCCTCTGGCGGTGCGTCTCGACGGTCTTCGCGCTGACGTGGAGGCGAAAGGCGATCTGCTTGGTGGACCTCCCCTCCGCCAGGAGCTGGAGCACCTCGCGCTCGCGGGCCGTCAGGCCGACCGCGTCCTCCCCGGCGTGGCGCACGTAGTCCTCCACCACCACGCTGGCGATGCCGGGGCTCAGGTAGATCTGGCCCCCCATCACGACCTGGACGGCCTGGGTCAGCTCCTCAAAGGCGCAGTCCTTCAGCAGGTAGCCCGACGCCCCCGCCTTCAGCATCTCCGCCACGAACCGCCTGTCCGAGTGCATGGACAGGGCGATCACCCTGACGCCGGAGCCTTCGGCGACGATCTGCCGGGTGGCCTCGACGCCGTTCAGGTCGGGCATGCCCACGTCCATGACCACCGCGTCGGGCGACAGCTCACGGGCCAGCCTCACCGCCACCCGCCCGTCCTCCGCCTCGCCCACCACCTCCATGCCCTGCTGCCGCTCGATCAGGGCGCGGAGCCCGTTCCGCACGATCTGGTGGTCGTCCGCCAGAAGGATCTTGACGCTCACGGCGCATCCCTCCCTGTGAAAACAGACCTAACCCCCTCGATCCCCCTTCCCCGAGGGGGAAGGGGGAAGCAGGCTTTGCTTTCTCCTCAAATGATCAGAGAAAGGACCTCCCCTCCCCCTTCAGGGGGAGGGGCCGGGGGAGGGGTCTCACTCCCTTTTCAACGGCGCGATGAGGACGGCCCGCATGCCCTGACCAGGCCCGGAGACGATCTCCAGAGACCCGCCCACGTGCGCCAGCCGCTCCCGGATGCTGAACAGCCCGAACCCCCCGTTGCGGTCCGTGCCGTGACCGTTCTCGGAGAGGTCCACCCCGACCCCGTCGTCCTCCACCTCGATGCGGATGACCCCGTCCTCCCTCCGGCTGGACACCCTGGCCCGGCGCGCCTGCGCGTGCTTGACCACGTTCACCAGCAGCTCCTGCACGGCCCGGAAGAGCAGGTCGCGCACGTCCTCCTCTAAGAGCTTGCGCTCCCCATCCCCCTCCACCTCCACCCGGATGCCGTGCCGCTCCTGCACCTGCTCGGCTAACCACTCGATCGTCGCCTCTAACCCCAGCTCGTAGAGGATCGGAGGGCTGAGTTCAAAGGTCAGCGACCGGGCGTCCTGAACCGCCTGGTCCACCAGCCTGCGGACCTCGTCTAAGGACTCGGCCAGCTCTGCGGAGGACGCCGACGCCAGCAGCGCCCCCAGCATCATCTTGGAGACGGCCAGGGTCTGGCCGATCCGGTCGTGCAGGTCCGTCGCGATGCGCCGCCGCTCCTCCTCCTGGACCGATCCCAGCTCGGACGCTAAGGACCGGAGCTGCCCCTGATAGGAGAGAATCTGCGCCTCTACCCTCTTGCGCTCGGTGATGTCCCGGATGTCGCTGATGACTAAGAGACCCTCCTCCGTCTCGACGGGACTCAGGCTGATCTCGACCGGGAACTCGACCCCGTCCTTGCGAAGACCGTAGAGTTCCAGGCCCGCCCCCATGGGCCGCGCGCGGGGGTCGGCCGCGTAGCCTGCCCGGTGCCCGGCGTGCCTGCCCCGGAAGCGTTCGGGCATCAGGATTTCGACGGGCTGATTCAACAGTTCATCCCGCGTATACCCGAACAGCGCCTCTGTCTGCGAGTTCACCAGCGCGATCCGGCCCTCCCCGTTCGCAATCACCACCGCGTCCGGCGCGGACTCCAGATACCCCCGGAACCTCGCCTCGCTCGTCCGCAGCGCCTCCTGGGACACCTCCACGCGCTCTAAGTCCTCCACGCGGGCGATGCCCACCGAGTAGATCTCGGCCATCTGCCTGAGAAGGACCACGTCCGTCTCCGAAAAGGCGTCGGGGTGGACGCTCAGGGCCGAGATGACCCCGCACACGAAGGGGACATCCACCCAGCTGCGGATCGGAAGGCCGCCGAACTTCTCCCGAAACGCCTGCGCCTCCTCCCCGGCCTGTCTTTCGATGTCGTCGCACAGGAGGACCTCGCCGCTCTGCCAGCACCCGACGATAACCTCCCCCCGGCGTTGCTCGCCGGAGGTGATGACCCCCGACGGCCCCACCCGGAACGTCTCGATGAGCTTCTGTTCCGCGTCTATGACCCTGTGGACCGCCATCGCCTGGGCGTTCATCCCGACCCCCTGCGACGCCTTCAGACAGCCCTGGGTCACCTGCCCCAGGTCCGACGCCATCGCCATCTCCTGCACGGCCCGGTTGACCCGCAGCAGCGCCCTCTGCTGCCGGACCCGGTCTTCGAGGTTCGCGTTCAGGTCCCGCAGCCTCTCCTCGTAACGCCACTGCTCCACGGCGGCGGCCAAGGTGGGCCGGAGCCCCTCCACCAGCCCCCGCCCCGGCTCGGAAAAGGCGTCCCTCTCGCGGGCCAGCAGGAGGAGCAGGGCCTTGAAGTCCTCCCGCAGGACTAAGGGCGTCATGTATGCGCTGCGCCAGCCATAGTGGGCGCGGACCTCGTCCCCCCAGAACCCCCCCTCCGCCGTGTCGGGCACGTACAGAGCCTCCCCGGTCTCCAGCACGGCGTCCGCGTAGCTCCCCTCTCCTGTGGTCCCTGAGCTTTGCCGAAGGGTGGGCATCGGGCCAGGCCTCTCCTGCCCGAACAGCCCCCGATACATCGCCCGGAGGCCCTCCTCCGCGCCGCCCACGAACCATTGCAGCAGGCCCTGAAACCCCGCCTCTGTGGGCCGCCAGGTCCAGAGCACCGCCGCGTCCGCGCAGGCCCTCTGCGCGATCTCGGACACCGCGGCCTCCACCCCCTCCCCCGGCGCGCGCTCGGACAGGAGGCGATGGATGCGGGCCACGAACGCCTCCTGCTCGCGCCGCTGAACCTCTTCTTCGACGTCCCGCAGCGCCCAGCGCAGGCCGACCCGCCTGCCCTCCGTGTCCTGTACAGCGCTGATGGTGGCGGCGGCGTGAAAGACCGCCCCCTCTCGGGGCCGCAGGCGCAGCTCATAGTGCTGGACGCGCTCCTCCTCCTCCTGCTCCCGCAGCCGCGCCAGCCGGTCGTGAAACGCCTTGATCCCCCCATCCGGGATGAAGACCGCCAGGGGTTTGCCCGCTAAAAAGTCCTTCCGCACGCGGAGCAGGATCGCCGCCGCCCGGTTGGCCTCCCGGATCACGCCTTCGAGGTCCGTCTCGATGTATCCATCCGGGGCGAAATCGAAGAGGTCCAGATAGCGCTGGCGCTCGACCTCCAGCGCCCGGCGGGTCTCCATCATCTCTTCGTTCTGGAGGCGCAGCTCCTCGTCCGCCACGTGCAGCTCTTCCACGGTGCTCTGGAGCACTTCCCCCAGCGCCTCTCTCTCCCCCGAAGACGAGGCCCGCTGAAGGTCTGCCACCTGTTCGTGCAGCGTCTGGACCTTCTCGGAATATTCGCGGTATCTCATGGGAGTTCTCGTAAGGACTTCGCGTTATTGACCGACCCCCCTCTTATCCCCCCCTGAAGGGGGGGAAGCATGTCTACTCCCCCTTTCCTTTAGGAAAGGGAGGGCAGGGGTCGCGACCTCATGGGAGCGACAGGTTGGGTGGAGGGGGATAGGTCTGTCACCCCTCCCGCCCTTCCCCCTCCCACTCCTCCATCAGCAGGACCACCCCCCTGATCTCCCCGTCCGAGTCGGCCAGCGGCACGCAGGTGACCCGGCACCGGATCGCCTTGCCGCGCCGGTTGACGGCGTTCAGCATCAACTCATCGTGTTCAGCCTTCCTCTCTAAGCAGGAGAGAATCAAGTCCCTGAGCTGCCCTACGGGCAGGCCGATGTCTAAGTTGAGCAAAGCCCGCCCCTCCACCTCCGAGGGGAGCAGCCCCCACAGGTCCCCGGCCCTGGGGTTCCAGATCGAGACGTTCAGGTCCCGGTCGAGGACCACGACCCCGATGCGCAGGCTGCCGAGGATGGACTCTAAGTAGAGGTTCACCCGGTTGAGTTCGTCGGTGCGGTGGCGCAGCTCCTCGTTGATGGTCTCTAACTCCTCGTTGGTCGACTGCAGCTCCTCGTTGGTCGTCTCCAACTCCTCATTGCTCGACTGCAGCTCCTCGTTGGTCGGCTCTAACTCCTCGTTGGTCGACTGCAGCTCCTCGTTGGTCGTCTCTAACTCCTCGCTGGCCGACTGCAGCTCCTCGTTGGTCGACTGCAGCTCCTCGTTGGCGTGCTCCAGCTCCGTCCGCAGCCGGTGGTGGGCGGTCGTGTCGTTGAACGCGATGCTCACGCCCAGCACGCCGCCCCCGTTGTCCATCAGGGGGGTCACCTCCACGTCTAAGCGCTGGACCTCCCCGTTGGGCAGGCTCCGCTCCACGTCCCGGAGGGAGACGACGCGGCGCTCGGCGTGGGCCTGCTCGATGCAGGAGCGCAGCTCCACCGGGCGGTAGGAGACCTCCAGATCGGAGAAGCGGCGGCCTATGTCCCGGGCGCTCAGGCCGAACATCGCGCACGCCTGCTGGTTGACCATCGCTAAGTTGTTGTTGAGGTCCACCACGATCTGGGGCGCCGGCGCGGTGTCAAAGGCCCTGTCCCTCAGGCGGACCTGCTGCGCCAGGCGGTTGCCCGCCTCCTCGTTGCCCGTGTGAGCCAGCGCCAGCAGGCGGTCGCGCACGTTGGTCATGGCGCTCTTCCTGAACACGCGGTGGCGCAGGGTCTCCGGGGTGAAGAGGTTGGCGTGGGTGAGCAGCATCTCCGCCTTGCCTAAGAACAGAAAGCCCCGGTCGTTGAGGGCGAAGTGCAGGCGCGCCAGGATGCGGGCCTGGGCCTCGGCGTTGAAGTACATCAGGGTGTTGCGGCAGACTAACAGGTCTAACCGGGAGATGGGGGCGTCCTGGACCAGGTCGTGGAGACCGAAGATGACCGAGCGGCGCAGGTCGTTGTGGAAGACGTAGCGTCCGTTCGCCGCCTCAAAATACCTCTCCCGCACGTCCGGGGAGATGGCCTTGAGGTCTTCGGGGCGGTAGGCGGCCTGGCGGGCCTGCGCCAGCGCCTCCTCGTCGATGTCCGTGGCGTAGATCTTGACCCGCTTCCGGAACTGCTCCATCCCTATGGCCTCGGCCAGCGCGATGACCACCGTGTAGGCCTCCTCCCCGGAGGCGCACCCGGCGCTCCAGGCCCGGATGGGATCGTCCGCCCCCTTGCCCTCCACGATCCGGGGGATGACCTCCTTAGACAGATGCTCCCAGGCCGGGGCGTCCCGGAAGAAGGCGGTCACGTTGATCAGGAGGGTGTTGAACAGATAGGCGAACTCCTCGGGGTGCACCTCTAAGTAGTCCACGTAGTCCGCGAACCCCTCCAGCCCCACCGCCTGCAGGCGCTTGTCCGCCCGCCGTATCAGGCTGGCCCGCTTGTAGCCCGTGAAGTCGAAGCCGCGCATCCTCTTGAGAAAGTCCAGCAGGGCCTCGAACTCCTTGTTCATCTGGGCCTCATTCATCTGGCGTCGCCTTTCATGACTAAGCTCACTAAGGCGAAGGCGATCTCCTCCACCGGGAGCACGAAGTCCACCTGCCCGGCCTGAATGGCCGCGCTGGGCATGCCGAAGAACTCGGACGTCTTCTCGTCCTGGGCGATGACCGTGCCGTTCATCTTCTTGACGGCCTGCACCCCCATCGTGCCGTCGCTCCCCGACCCGGTCAGGACCACGGCGATGGACCGCTCCTTGTAGCTGGCCGCCACCGACTCGAACAGCAGGTCCGCCGAGGGGCGCACGAAGTGCACCAGCTCCGACTGAGACAGCGACAGGCTCCCGTCCGGGTTGACTAACAGGTGCCGGTCGGGCGGGGCGATGTAGACCGTCCCCGGCCTCAGCCGGTCCCCCTCCTCCGCCTGTTTGACCTGCAGGGGGGTGCGCCGGCTCAGGATGTCGGCCATCAGGCTCCGGTGCCGGGGGTCT
>Ga0156186_1144_pt1 | contig 13474 bp, 9 predicted proteins | sample RifCSPlowO2_12_FD_107839 | JGI IMG/M metagenome (GOLD analysis project Ga0156186, IMG submission 107839) | Candidatus Handelsmanbacteria bacterium RIFCSPLOWO2_12_FULL_64_10
AGTTTGAGGGCGTGACGTTCGAGGGCCTCAAGAAGGATGGGCAGGTGCAGGTGGCCGGGCAGCGTCAGGGCAACAGGGTCCAGGCGGAGGGCGTCAGGGCCCTCGTCGTCCCGAAGATCAACGTGGCCGGGGAGGTGGCCTTCGTAGACCTGTCCCAGAGGAATATTATCCTGAAAGGGCCCTCGTACCAGGTGTCGTCGGACACGAAGCTCACCGGCTACAAGTCCGCGGACGACATCCAGGCGGGGGACTTCGTGAGCGTGACGTTCGGGGCGCCCAAGAATCCGGGCGACCCGGCCTCTGCGCTGAGCATCCAGCTTCAGGGCCGGCAGTTCGCCGGTCCCGGCCAACCCGGTCAACCTGGGCAGCCTGGTCCAGGCCCGTCTCCGACACCCGGTCCGACGCCTGGCCCTGGTCCGACGCGGACGCCTACTCCAACACCTGGACCCGGTCGTCTGACAGATCCATTTGAACTGGCCCAGACCTCGCAGCCCGGTCCTGGCGCTCCTCAGCAGTTCGCGTTCACCGGGCAGGTCCTGGCCTTCAACCGGCAGACGCGGGTCCTGCAGATGCAGGGGCTGTTCCTGCAGGCGCCCCCCGGCGCGACCCTCGTGGACGAGACGGGGCGTCCGATGACGCTGGAGGACATCCAGCAGCGCATCCTGGCGGGACAGGTGGTGGCCCTGCGGGTCGAGGCGGAGCAGCGCGGGGGCGGCCTGCTGCAGATCCTGAAGGCGGGGGCGGTGGACGTGAAGGACCTGTATGCGGGCGGGGAGATCCAGGGCCCGCAGACGGGGCCGCTCACGCTGAAGGCGGCGACGTTCCAGGCGACGCCTCAGGCGATCCCGCTGGCGAACGCGGTCAACGTCCCGACGGATGCGAAGCTGACGGTCGAGTTCAACCGGAAGGTCTCCGGGAATGTCTTGAACAACTCCTTCATCCTCGTCGTGCCGCGCCCGGACGACCTCAAGGCGTCGGTCCAGAGCGGGAACCTCATCCTCGCGGCCAAACTGAAGGCGAGCACGGCCTACACCGCCTTCATCGACCTGCCGGAGCTGGACAAGTCGATCACCGGCGTCTTCACCACGGGGGCGGCCCTGCCCACGGGCGCGGTCCGGGGGAAGGTCCTGCTGCCTGCGCTGAAGGACATCCCGCTCCCGCCCAACGTGCCGGCGGACCTGCTGACGGGCCTGAAGTTCGTGGCGGGGGACATCATTGCGCTTCTGCTCAACAAGGACCCGAACACGCTCAAGACTGCGCCGCAGGATCAGGTCGTCGCGGCGACGGTGGGGGCGAACATCCTGGACACGGCCGGTCAGGAGGAGTTCAATATCCGCGGCGTGCCGGCCGGCAAATACTACCTGGCGGCCGTGGCTAACCTGAGACTCGTCAAGGCGGACGGGTCGCCGCCGCCGGCCAACGTGCAGGCGCTGGTGCAGGGCATCAACCTGAGATTCTTCAGCCCCTACGGCAAGACGCCGGGGGCGGCGGATCAGATCGACGTGGCCACGGCGGAGGTCAGCGGCGTTGACATTCAGCTCGCCTTCTCCGCGCCGATCAGCGTGACGGAGGTGACGCCGAAGGACGGCTCGGTCGCCGTGCCGTTAGAGACGACGATCAGCGTGGGATTTGCGATCGACGATCCGCACTATTTCGCGGACATCAACATCCTCCCGGAGCCGCTCTCCGGGCAACTCAATCCGGGGGTCTTGAAGCAGGACGGGAACAAGATCTCGGCGAACGTCCGGCTCCAGGCCAACACGGCCTATCAGATCGTCGTGCTGCGGGCCGAGGGAGGGGGGCGGCCTGCGATGAAGGAGCCGTTCAAGAGCGCCTTCACCACGGGGGCCACGATCGGCAAGAACAGCGTGTCGGGGAAGCTGTTGCCGCCTCCGAACACGACCATCGACTTCGACCGGCAGGTCTCCACCGGCTTCGTGGGCCTGATCCCGTCGAGCGTGGACCTGGGGCGGTTGACGCCCGCTGACCTGCGGAGGTTCAGCGCCGCAGGGGACGTGACGAAGGGCAGCCGCTACAGCATCCGGAACGCCCCGGCCGGGAGTTTCTTCTTAGTCGCGGTCGTGGACCTGGCCCAGGGCCAGGCCGGTCCTGTCACGACGCCCGGCGGCGGTGGTGGCGGGGTGTTCGGCGGTGGCGGGGTTGGGCCTGGCCCGACGCCCACGCCTGGTCCGACGCCTGGCCGGCTGACGGGCGATGAGGGGACGACGGTCACCGAACTGGCCCAGACTACCCAGCCGCCTCCGGGCGGCGGGCAGCCGGGCGGACAGCCTGGTCCTGGCCTGGTCCTGGGGTTCTATGACAAGGACAAGGACGGCAAGCCGGACGTCATCCAGTTGAAGGACGGCGACCCGCCCCTCGAAAACCTGGACATTCAGATTCAGACGGGCGCTCAGGCGGCGGGCGGCATCCGGCAGGCCCCGAGGGAGCTGACGGTGACGGCCACGTCGCCGAAGAACGAGGAGACGAGCGTCAAACTCACCGAGCTGTCCGTGACGTTCAGCGAGGCCCTGGCCCTGGGTCAGCGGTTCATCCCGGTGGACCTGGACCTGATCCCGAGGCCGGAGAAGTTCGACCCGAAGAAGGGCCTCAAGGTCAAGGATGAGGGACGGACGGTCGTCTTACCGGTCACCCTGGCGCAGAACGCGACCTACAAGTTCGTGGTCAGGCACGCCCAGGGCGCGACCGGCGCTCAGCTTGCGAATCCCTTTGAGATCACCTTCTCCACCGGGACCGCGCAGGCGAAGCCCGGCAGCGTGTCCGGGAAGGTGACCACGAGCGACCAGAGCGCGCCGGTGGGCGAAGTGAAGCTGATCGACGCGGAGTCGAGCGGCGCAGCGGCGAAGCGGGTGGAGGTCCGGGCCTCTGAGCACATCACGCCCGCCGGGGACTATCTCATCTCCGCCGTGTTGCCCAACCGGTCCTTCACGGCCTACGCCGAGGTGGATCTAGGCGAGGCGGGGGTCGTGCAGGTGTTCTACGACAAGGATGGGGACGGCAAGGCGGATGTCCTCACGCTCAAGGAGGGGGAGGCGCTCAAGGACATCAACTTTGAGGTGAAGGTCCCCGAGAAGGTGACCGGGCCTCCGCCGAAGGGTCTCAACAAGGACGCGAAGGTGTCCGTGGATGGCGACCCCGCCCAGGGGAACCAGGGGATCACCACCGTGGCCGGGCTGGGCACCAACGCCCGCGTGGACGTGGCGGTGTATGTCAAAGGGGTCAAGGACCTGACGGGGTTCGTTGTGACTGCTGAGGTCGACACGGGACTGGTGGCGTTTGACGGCGCGGAACCCGAGACGGCCAAGGAGGGGACGAACCTCCTGAACTCGTCGGGCGGCCAGTCGCTCTTCCTGTCGCCCCAGCTGGAGTATACAGACGAAGGGCTGGCCGTCGAATACGCGGGCGCGCTTCTGAGTCCCAAGTCGTCCACGGCCCCGGATGGAGACGGTCTGCTGGCCGTGTTGCACTTCGTCACGACGCGGAATTTCACGACGGAGACGACGGTCCTGGTCCCGCAGCTCGTCCTCACGGGGATCAACGACAAGGGTCAGGCCGTGACGGACACCATCCCGTCCGATGCGCAGGTCACGCTGGTCCCGCTGGCGGCCACGACTCAGCTCCTCGTCCTTCCGACGGAGGTGGAGGGGGAGGTGGGCGTGGATATCGTGGACAAGGACGGGAAATCCCTGGGCCGGAAGTTAGAGCAGGTGGCCGCGGGGGACACGATCACGGTGAACGTCCTGGCCAGGGAGGGGGCGAACGGGATCACCGGGTTCACGGCCCGGCTCGAGTTCAACCCCGACCAGGTGAGCTACGTGGACAAGAGCTTCACAGGGGGCGCGCTCCTGCCCGGCCTGACGGCCCTGACGAAGGCGGGCACGGGGTTCGTGGAGGTGGGCGGCGCGGCCATCGAGGCGTTCGGGGGGAAGGCCTCGTCGAGCGACAGCGGTGTGCTCGGAACCCTGCGGTTCGCGATCCGGAATGACTATTCCTGGAATGTATCCAACCCTCTGTCCCCAGGCACGTTCATCGCGCTGACGAACGCCTCTTACCGGCTGGGGAACTTCCAGGAGGAGTTCGACCTCTACACGCTCATCCTCCTGGGCAAGATCGAGGCCCCGCAGCCGCCGGGCGGCGGGGAGCCGGAGGCGCTCACGCCGAAGGCGGGGGACGGGACGGGGATGCTGGACTTAGACGTGGCTGCCGGGGACCAGAACTCCCGGACGCTGAGCGGGGTGAAGCCGGGTCAGAAGGTGGAGGTGCAGGTTATTTTGAACAGGGAGATAGCCAATGCCTCCGGGTTCCAGGTGGTGTTGAAGTTCGACACGAAGAAGCTGTCAGTGGTGGGTTGGAAGAAGGACGGGACATCGTTCGCCAACGCCCTGGACCTGCCTGCACAGAGCAAGGGGGACTCGGTGGTCTATGGGGCGTCGATATTGGGGGGGACGACGACGGCCAAGAAGGAGGCGGTGGCGGTGTTGACGTTCGAGACGGCCAGCGACTATTCGGGGGATACGGAGATCACGCTTGCATCGCTGGGGATTCGCGTGTCCGGGGCCTTCAACACAACGAGGCCCGGCGCATCGGTGGTACTCAGCAGCAGCACTGGGGGCGGTGAGCCCTCCAAGCCGACGCCTGACTTTGACGGAGACGGGGAGGTCGGGTTCGCGGACTTCTTCGAGTTCGCTTCGGCGTTTGGACAGCCTGGGACGGGGGCCAACAAGAAGTATGACTTAGATGGGGACGGAGAGGTCGGGTTTGGAGACTTCTTCGAGTTTGCAGGCGCGTTCGGGACGAAGGTGGGCAAGCCGGCATTGGCCAAGCCTTCGGGTCTGGGGGCCGTTGGGGTCAACGGGGAGACCCGGCTGGGGTTGCAGGTGGTCCCCTCGGACGTTCAGGATGTGGTGAGGGTGGACCTGAGGGTATCGGGGGCGCAGGGGCTCAGGGGCTATGGGGTGGACCTTTTGTATGACCCGGCGGAGTTGGAGTTCATCGAGTCGCAGCCGGAGGGCGCGTTCGAGACCGGAGGAGAGGCTCGTCCTCTCCTCCGGGTTTCGGATGGTCTGGGACAGGTTCATCTTGGGGATGTGCTTGGGTCAGGGGTTGTGATCGGAGAGGGGGGGCTGAGTCGGTTGACGTTTCGGGTTCGACCGGGCGGGGGTATCGGGAGCCTTCGGCTGGCCGATGGGCTGCTTTTAGACGCGGGAGGGTTGACCAACCGGGTGGGGGGCAGCGGTCTGGAGGGACAGGGACTTGTGCCGTTGAGCTATGGGTTGGGGCAGAACTATCCCAACCCGTTCAACCCGGACACGCAGGTATCGTATCAGGTTCCGGAGGGGGGTCGGGTCCGGCTGGTGGTGTACAACATTTTGGGACAGCAGGTTCGGGTGCTGGTGGATGGGTCTGTGGAGGCGGGATTTTATCGGGTGAAGTGGGATGGACGGGATGAGGGGGGTCGGTCCGTGTCCAGCGGGGTGTATCTGTATCGGATGGAGGCGGGCAGGTTCTCCAAAGTCCACAAAATGATCCTGCTGAAGTAACCTGTTTCAACAGGGTAGAGGTGACAGGGCAGGCGTGGTCTTTCCAGATCACGCCTGCTTTCATCATGAAGACCTGAGTGCCGGACAGGTTCACGAGGAGATAGAGGATGATGGATCGTTCTGAAGCGGTGCTCTACACCGGAGGGCACAAAGGGACCGAGGCGGAGTTTGGCCGCAACGCCGAGCGCTGGGGGATCCGGCAGGTCACCTTCTCCTTCGAGGGGCATCAGATGGAGTACGCCAAAGACGTCAGGCTTCTGACCGAGGAGGACCTCAGGAAGGGCGACGTCAGCATGGAGATCGTCTCGAAGCGGATGGGGAGGACCTACGCGAAGGCCGAGAAGATTCGCAGGGTCATTCAGTCCCTGTTTCACATCGTCAACAGCGGCTACCAGGTGATCGCCGTGGGCTGGATCCAGTCAGATGACACGGTGAAGGGGGGGACGGGGTGGGGCGTGGAGCTGGCGAAGCTCTTTAACCGCCCGCTCAGCGTCTATGACCAGGACCGCAGGCAGTGGTTCATCTGGCAGAACAACCGGTGGATTCCGGACAACCCCGTGGTGTCTCACAAGACGTTCGCGGCCACCGGGACCCGGTACCTGACGGAGGAGGGCGTCGCGGCGGTCCGGGACCTGTTCGAGCGGTCGTTCGGGAAACCCTGAAAGAAGGTGTCTCTGATTGGAGAGGGAGGGTTTTAAAAAGCGGCGTCAAATGCCCGTTGGGGCTCATGACGCCGCTCTCTTTTTGACGATTCTCCCATTATTTGCGAATCCGGGCGTAACATAATATATTTCCTTAGGTATGACAAGGAGATCACCCTCATGGCGTCCCGGATCACCAGCCTTCAGAATCCGCTTGTCAAACAGATCCGCTCCCTGAGTCAGCGGAAGTACCGGGAGCGGGAGGGGCTGTTCTTCGCGGAGGGGATTCGCGCGGTGGAGGAGGCCGCCTCGGCGAAGGCCCGGGTGACGCATGTGGTCTTCTCGCCGGAGCGGCTGCGGAGTAAGCGGGCGATGGGGACGATCCGGGCGCTGGAGGGGAGGGGCGCGGAGGTCGTGGAGGTGTCTGACCGGGTCTTCGACGCGCTGTCGGACCGCGAGGAGGGGCAGGGGATCGGCGTCGTTGTCCATATCCCTGAGCGGACGCTGGAGGACATTCCCACCGGGCCTGAGGCGCTGGTTGCTGTCCTCGTGGAGCCCCGGGACCCTGGCAACATCGGCTCCATCGTCCGGGCTGCGGACTGCGTCGGGGCATCCGGCGTGGTCGTGGCCGGGACCTCGGCGGACCTGTACGACCCGAAGTGCGTGCGGGCGAGCGTCGGGTCTCTGTTCGCGACGCCGGCCGTGACGGTCCCGGACCTGGAGACGTGTCTGGCGTGGGCGAGGCGGAAACTCCTGCGCTGCGTGGCGACCTCGGCCCGGGCGGAGCGCTCGTGCTTTGCGTGGGACATGGCCGGTCCTCTCGCCCTTGTGCTCGGCCCCGAGCGGGGCGGGCTGGATGAGGAGGCCCTGAGACGCTGCGACGCTGTTGTGCGCATCCCGATGCGGGGCCGGGCGTCCTCCCTCAACTTAGCCTCGGCGGCGGCGGTGCTGATGTACGAGGCGGTGAGGCAGAGGGAAGCTAGACCTCACCCCCCTCCACCCAACCTGTCGCTCCCATGAGGTCGCAACCCCTACCCTCCCCTCTCCCAAAGGGAGAGGGGAGAATGACGCGATGCTGGCGCGCGTGCAGGTGCGGGGGAGGGCGCAGGGCGTCAGGCCGGTCGCGCTGCCCGGCGCGGTGGCGACGCCTGCGGGCCGGGCGTTTCCGGTCTCCTGGGGCGTGGCCGGTGTGGCCGGGACGGACCTGAGCGTGGAGCTGCGGCTGGGCGGGTACGAGCCGGCGATGGTGGCGCTGGGGTAGGAGCCCCCTTTCCACCCCCATACCCCCTCCCTCCCCCCACGTGTGGGGGGGGGAGGGGGTCTCAAGGGCTTTGCCGCCAGGCTGGGGGAGGGTGGGGGGTGTTTCCTCGATTTCATTTGACATCCGTTGATAAGTTTGGTACACTTTCTGCACGAACGGTAAACGGCAGAGCGCAGAGCGCAAAGCGTCAAACGCCATGCGCCATGCGCTATGCGCCATGCGCTATGCGCTATGCGTTTCACGTCTCACGTTTCTTCTAAAGGGGTGATTCCCATCCAACGCCCGAAAGATCCGAACCGGCAGCGGAAGTCCGTCGAGGATTTCCTGCAAGATTATCAGGACATGGAGTACACGTTCCAGTCCCTCTCTCTGATCGACCAGCTCTTAGTCACGGTGGGCGAGAAGGACAAGCGGAGCCGGGCGCTCCTGTCCCAGTTGCGGCGGCAGCTCCAGGAGGACCAGATCACCTTTCAGGAGGCCCGCAAGACGATTATGGAGCTGGAGGGGGCGCTGGAGAAGGTGACCGGTCCGGCCAACCGGATCGGGACCTATCTCGGCTCCCCGAATGAGGGGATCGCCTATCTCTCCATCGGGGGCTCCGATTACTACACGAACGTCGATCCCCGCCTGAACATCGAGGATCTCAAGGTCGGGACGCGCGTCTTAGTCAATGAGGCCTACGCCGTGGTCGGGGACCTGGGCTACAGCCCGTCGGGGCCGGTGGGGAAGGTCATCGACCTCCTGTCTGACGGGCGGCTGCGCGTGGGGCAGGAGCACGGGCTTCAGGCCGTGGTGCTGGAGCGGTCGTCGGACCTGAAGGAGGCCAGCCTGAAGGTGGGGGAGGACGTCCGGATCGACCCCTCCTTCAAGGTGGCCTTAGAGCGGCTGACGACGCCGGAGACGAAGGACTACTATCTGGAGGACATCCCTGAGCTGCCGTGGGGCAAGATCGGGGGGCAGGAGGAGGCGATCCAGGCGATCAAGGACACCATCGAGATGCCGGCCCTCCACCCGGAGCTGTTCAGGCGGTTCCAGTACAGCACGCCGAAGGGGTTCCTGCTCTACGGGCCGCCGGGGTGCGGCAAGACCCTGATCGGCAAGGCCACGGCCTACAACCTGGTCCGGCAGCTCAACGAGCTGAGTGGGGAGGGGCTGAAGGAGTGCTTCATGCACGTCAAGGGGCCGGAGATCCTGAACATGTGGCTGGGGGAGTCGGAGCGGATCGTGCGAGAGATCTTCGCCCGCGCCCGCGAGAAGCGGAAGGAGGGGTTCCTGCCCGTGGTGTTCATCGACGAGGCGGAGTCGGTGCTGGGCACGAGGCGGGCGATCCGGTCGCACAACATCTCCAACACGGTCGTTCCGATGTTCTGCTCGGAGATGGACGGGATCGAGTCCCTCCAGGACGTGATCCTCATCCTGGCGTCCAACCGGCCTGACCTGATCGACCCCGCTATCCTGCGGCCTGGGCGGATCGACCGGAAGATCAAGGTCAAGCGCCCCGACAAGGCCTCGTCACGGGACATCTTCGGCATCTACCTGACGCCGGACCTGCCGGTCCACCCGGATGTCCTGGGGGCGCACGGCGGGGATGCGGCGGCGGCGGTGAAGGAGATGCTGGACCGGGCGAATGACGAGCTGTTCGCCCGGCGGGAAGACACGCAGTTCTTAGAGGTCACGCTCCGGAGCGGGAGGCGGGACATCCTCCACCGGGGGGACTTAGCCAGCGGGGCGATCGTCGCGTCCATCGTGCAGCGGGCGAAGGAGTCCGCGATCAAGCGGGCCATCGCCACGCGGGAGGAGGGGGGCATCTCCATTGACGACCTGATCGACGCGGTGGGGACGGAGTACAGCGAGAACGAGATCTTCCCGCCCACGGACAACACCGAGGACTGGCTGAAGCTGCTCGACTATGACCCGGAGAACGTGGGCAAGATCATGCCCATCCGGCCGGAGAGCGCGGCGAGGAAGAGGCCCAGTGGAGTGATATAGCCAAATGAATCGTCTCTTCGGGCTTGAAACGGAATATGGGATCACCATCGAGGGCGTCAAGGAGGTGGACGTCGTCGAGGAGTCCATGCAGATCATCCGCTGCTACCTCCAGCACGACTTCGTGCCGCTCTGGGACTATGCCCTGGAGAACCCGCGGAGGGACGTGCGGGGGTTCGAGGTGGATCATCTCCTGAACGATGACGACGAGAAGATCCACCTCCAGAGGGACCGCAAGCGGAAGGTCCCGTTCAAGGAGCTGAAGAGCGACCTGATCATCTTCAACGGGGCGCGGCTCTACAACGACCACACGCACCCCGAGTACTCCACGCCGGAGTGCTGGAGCCTGTTCGACCTGGTGGCGCAGGACCGGGCCGGGGAGCGCATCCTGCGGATGTGCGCCCGCAAGCGGACGGAGATGCTGACGAAGGGGGCGGTCCGGCTCTACAAGAACAACACGGACTTCGACGGCCACTCCTACGGCTGCCACGAGAACTACCTGATGCGGCGGGATGTGCCGTTCGAGCGGATCGTGCACGGCCTCCTGCCGTTCTTCGCCACCCGGCAGGTCTTCGCGGGGGCCGGGAAGGTGGGGGTGGAGCAGGGGGATCGGGCAACTCTCTACCAGATCTCGCAGCGGGGGGAGTTCTTCGAGGTGATCGCGAGCGTGGACACGATGCACAAGCGGCCGCTGATCAACACGCGCGACGAGCCTCACGCGGACCCGCAGAAGTACCGCCGTCTGCACGTGATCGTGGGGGACGCCAACATGTCGGAGGTGATCACGGCGCTCAAGGTGGGGACGACGGCCTTAGTGATCGACCTGATCGAGGACGGGGACCTGCCGGGGCTGGCGCTGAAGGACCCGGTGATCGCCGTCAAGGACGTGGCGCGGGATCAGACCCGCAAGTGGCTCGTGCAGCTCACGGACGGACGGCTGATGCCCGCCGTGGACATCCAGCGGGAGTACCTCCGCCGGGCGGAGGGGCGGTATGCGGGGCGGGACGCGGAGACGGACTGGACGCTCCGGCGGTGGGCCGGGGTTTTAGACGATCTGGAGGCCGATCCGATGCGGCTCGTGGGGGTCTGCGACTGGGTGACGAAGAAGTGGCTGCTGGACCAGTTCGCGGAGGCGGAGGGGCTGTCGTGGGAGGACGAGGATCACGTGGCGTGGCTCCAGAGCCAGGACTTGGAGTACTCCAACATCGACCCTGAAAGCGGCCTCTACCACCTCTTAGAGTCGCAGGGGCAGGCGCTCAGGCTCACGAGCGAGGAGGACGTGGCGCGGGCCATGATCACGCCGCCGGCGGAGACGCGGGGCTACTTCCGGGGGCGTTCTCTCGAACGGTTCGGGGGGAGCGTGAAGTCGGTCAACTGGGACAGCATCGTGTTCGGGGTGAACGGGAGCCAGCGGTCCGTGGACCTGAAGGGGTTCGTGGAGCGGGAGGTGGCCAGCCGCTACAACGCGGCGCTGGACAACGCGAAGACACTGGAGGAGCTCCTGGCGGCGCTGCCGTAGGAATGCGCCCTGAAGGGCGCGGCTACAGAATGATCTCAGCGAGTATGGTCATCACTCAAATCATTTGGAAAGCTCAGTTCGTTGAGAAGTTGGCCGAGAAACATGGGGTATCAGTGACGGAAGCTGAGGATATTCTTCGCTCCAAACCCCTTATTCGTAAAATAGGCAAAGGCCACGTCAAAGGTGAACATGTGTATGCTGCTTACGGGCGGTCCACAGCCGGACGCTATTTGGTGGTTTTTTACATTCGCAAGATGACCGGCGCGCTCTTGCCCATCTCCGCACGCGACATGGATGACGCCGAAAGGAACTACTATGAAAACCAAAGATAAAATTCCCGATTCACTGCCAGAGTCCTTTGCCACGGAAGAGGAGGCAGGGAAATTCTGGGATTCTCACAGCACGATGGATTATGCCGAACATTTGGAACCTGTAGCCGACGTAATAGAGATTAGGGACCGCATTTTTGAGGTGCGAGTGGAAGAAGATATCTTTCAAAGGCTGCAACGAGAGGCCAGGTCCTTGCACCAATCGGTTCCAGAAGTCATCGACCAGATTTTGCGAAAGACGCTATCCATAACCTGAATCAGAGTGGACTGCCAAGTTGCTGTGTTGTATGAGCTTAAGTATGCCATTTCGCAATTGAAAGATAAGGAGATTATCATGGACAGACGTCTGATCGCAGAGGCCCGCGACCGGCGGCCCGCGCCGTCGGAGCCGTGGGAGCGGAGCCCCGAGGGCGTCGTAGAAGAAGATCTTCCCCTTCCCCTCCGGCCCGTCGCTCAGGTCGTAGACCGCGAAGATCGGGATCACCGCCCCGATCCCCTGCAGCGTCATGGGCAGGTTCTCCCGGATCAGCCGGGAGACCCGCCGAAGCTTCCCCTCTAAGCTCAACTCCTGAAGCTGGCTCCGCCGGTAGTACTGGAACGTGTGCTCCAGGACGCGGGCGATCTCGTAGGCGATGGCCGGCGACCCTGAGATGGCTAAGACGGAGTGATCGTCGATGCTCAGGACCTTGTCCGCCCGGTCGTGGATGACCGCGTTGCCCGCCGTCGCCCGCCGGTCCCCCGCGATCAGAACCCCCCGGTCGTAGTTGACCGCCAGGATGGTCGTCCCCTCCGTGGGCCGGAACCCCTCCGGCAGAGAACTCCCTGGGGCCACATCCGCGCCGAAGGAGTAGCCGCGCTCCTTGAGCAGGCCGAAGAAGTCGCCGTCGTGCGGCATGCTCACTCCCCCGTCCGCTGCCGGTAGCGCCGGGACTGGTTGGGGTCCACCCGCCGCATACGCTTCAGAAGGTCGTTCGTGTCGGGCCGCTCCACCTTCGGCCGCTTCGGGCCGCCCTCGTCGGAGCCGTGGGAGCGGAAGCCGGGGGATGACGAGGGCGGCCCGAAGCGGCCGAAGGTGGAGCGGCCCGACACGAACGACCTTCTGAAGCGTATGCGGCGGGTGGACCCCAACCAGTCCCGGCGCTACCGGCAGCGGACGGGGGAGTGAGCATGCCGCACGACGGCGACTTCTTCGGCCTGCTCAAGGAGCGCGGCTACTCCTTCGGCGCGGATGTGGCCCCAGGGAGTTCTCTGCCGGAGGGGTTCCGGCCCACGGAGGGGACGACCATCCTGGCGGTCAACTACGACCGGGGGGTTCTGATCGCGGGGGACCGGCGGGCGACGGCGGGCAACGCGGTCATCCACGACCGGGCGGACAAGGTCCTGAGCATCGACGATCACTCCGTCTTAGCCATCTCAGGGTCGCCGGCCATCGCCTACGAGATCGCCCGCGTCCTGGAGCACACGTTCCAGTACTACCGGCGGAGCCAGCTTCAGGAGTTGAGCTTAGAGGGGAAGCTTCGGCGGGTCTCCCGGCTGATCCGGGAGAACCTGCCCATGACGCTGCAGGGGATCGGGGCGGTGATCCCGATCTTCGCGGTCTACGACCTGAGCGACGGGCCGGAGGGGAAGGGGAAGATCTTCTTCTACGACGCCCTCGGGGCGCAGTTCGAGTGCGCGGACTTTGCGACCACGGGGTCCGGGTCGCCGGCCATCCGGGGGGCGCTCTACTACCAGAACCGGTGGAGCGGCCGGCCCCTGGCGTCGATGGGGCTGGAGGAGTCTGTCGGCCTGGTCCTGCGCCTGCTGGAGACGGCGGCGGAGTACGACACGGCCACGGGGGGGACGGATCGCCGGGCGGCGATCTTCCCGACGGTCAAGACGATCAGCCGGGAGGGCATCCGGGACATCCCGGCCGAGGAGATCGCGCGGGTCTACGGCGAGCAGGTGGAAAGGTAAACGGACCTCACCCGCCCCCGTTCCCCCTCCCTCCCCCACATGTGGGGGGAGGGAGGGGGCATAAGAGTTTTTCGCCAGGGCTGGGGGAGGAAGGGGGGCTTTCACGTCACACATCTCATATTTCACTGATTACGTCTGATGTGAAATGGTTGTTTGCTAAATTGGCTCGGATTGGGTAGAGTAGAGGCACCATTTTCTTCATCTGGAGGTGCCTTATGCTCATT
>Ga0156186_1123_pt1 | contig 13459 bp, 12 predicted proteins | sample RifCSPlowO2_12_FD_107839 | JGI IMG/M metagenome (GOLD analysis project Ga0156186, IMG submission 107839) | Candidatus Handelsmanbacteria bacterium RIFCSPLOWO2_12_FULL_64_10
GGCCGCGTCGGCGACGGCGTGGGAGAGCACGTCCGCGTCCGAATGGCCCAGCAGTCCCTTTTCGAAGGGGATCTCCACGCCGCCGAGCACCAGCCGGCGGCCCGCGACGAGGCGATGGGCGTCGTAGCCGTAGCCCACCCGCAGCCCCCCTTCGGACCCTCGCCTCAGGATCATCTCGCCCAGGGCCATGTCCTCCGGGGTTGTGATCTTGATGTTGTCGTAAGACCCTTCGAGGAGGGTCACGGCCCCCCCGGCCCGCTCCACCAGGGACGCCTCATCGGTCCCTCGAAACCCCTCCGCCAGCGCCCGGTTGTGCGCGTCCCAGAGCAGGTCGAACGGAAACGTCTGAGGGGTCTGGGCGGCCCAGAGCTTAGACCGGTCGAGGGTCTCCATCACCCGCCCGTCCGCCGCCACCTTCACCGTGTCCTTCACGGGCACGGCCACGACGACGCCGCCCGAACTCCGGCACTGCGCGACCGAGGCGTCGATCAGGCCCGGCGTGACGAAGGGGCGCGCCCCGTCGTGGACGACGACGATCTCCGCCCTCCCGCGCACGGCCTTGAGGCCCGCCCGGACGGAGTCCTGCCGCTCGGCCCCGCCCACGACCAGGGCGGACACCTTCCGGAGACCGAAGCGTTCGACGACCTCTCTGCGGCAGGCGTCGAGGGTCGACTCGGAGGCCACCACCACCACGCCCTCCACCAGGGACGCCTTCTCGAAGGCGGACAGGGTGTGCGCCAGGACGGGCCTTCCGCCAAGGGTCAGGAGGAGTTTGGGCGTCGCTTTGCCCATCCGGCGGCCTGCGCCGGCGGCGGGGATGATGGCGAAGACGGACATAGAATTACGAATTACGAATTACGAAGTGCGAATGACAACATTCGACATTCGACATTCGACATTCGATATTCGCTGCATTCCGAAGTCTGAAATCCGAAGTTTAGAGAATTAGCATGGCATCGCCGTAGCTGTAGAAGCGGTAGCCTCGCTGGATGGCCTCCCGGTAGGCCCGAAGGACGAACTCCCGCCCCGCGAAGGCCGAGACGAGCATCAGGAGCGTGGAGCGGGGGAGGTGGAAGTTGGTGATGAGGGCGTCCACGGCCCTGAAGGCGTAGGGGGGATAGATGAATATTTCCGTCCAGCCCGAATGCTCTCCCGTCGTCGCCGCGGTCTCCAGCGCCCGGACGGCCGTGGTGCCCACGGCGATGGCACGGCCGCCCCTCTGCCTGGCGGAGGCGACCTGAGCCGCCGCGTCCGGGCCGATCTCGTAGTACTCCGCCTCCATCCGGTGCAGGGCCGGGTCCTCCGCCGTGACCGGGCGGAACGTGCCGGGCCCCACGTGGAGGAGCACCGGCGCCACGTCCACGCCTCGACCCCGGATGCGGTCGAGGAGGTCCTGCGTGAAGTGGAGGCCCGCCGTGGGGGCGGCCACGGCCCCGGGCGTCCGGGCGTAGACCGTCTGGTAGCGCTCCCGATCCTCCGGCGTCTCCTCCCGCCGCAGATAGGGCGGGAGCGGGGGCCGGCCGATCCGATGGAGGGCGGCCTCCACATCTTCCCCCCGGAGATGGACCTGACGCCTCCCGTCGGGCAGGACCTCCCTCACCTCGGCCGTCAGGTCGCCGTCTCCGATCTGGACCTGCGCCCCCTTTCTCAGCCGGCGCCCCGGCCTGCCGAGGGCCTCCCACCCCTCCCCCTCCACCCGACGGAGGAGGAGCAGTTCCACCTTGCCGCCCCCCGGCCCTCGCCCCAGCAGGCGCGCCGGAAGCACCTTCGTCTCGTTCACGACCAGGGCATCCCCGCGCCGGACGTAATCGACCAGGTCTCGAAAGACCCTGTGCTCGATCCTCTCCCCCGACCTGTGAAGGACCATCAGTCTGGACTCGTCCCGGACCGGCGCGGGGTGGGGGGCGATCAGGCCCTCCGGCAGGTCATAATCGAAGTCGGACAACTTCACGGGGGGCGATCACCGGCGGGAGAAGAGGTTCAGTGGGACGGAGAGGACGACGCTGAGGAGAACAGAGGCGCCGACGGGAAAACGGCGTATTGAATCTAAACAATCCCCGGCGATGTGTCAAGCGCGTCCGCCTGCGGGTGGCGCTGGAACTTGAAGATGGTGGATCCCACCCGGAGCAGGTCGGCGTCCTGAAGGGGGGCCCGCTGGATGCGTCTCCCGTTGACGTAGGTGCCGTTCGTGCTGCTCAGGTCCTCCGCCCAGAACTCGTCCCGCTCGCGCCACAGTCTGAGGTGATGTCTGGAGGCGAGGTCGTCTTCCACGACCAGGTCATTGGTCTCAGAGCGGCCTATGGTGAGGGCGTCCCCGGAGATCTGGACGGCCCTGTGCGGAGGGGGGCTCATCTGAATCAGGATGGCCTGTCTCACCTGCGTCGAAGGGAGGCCTGCGCCGCACCGGCTGCAGAACAGGGCGTCAGAGCGGTTGCGGTGTCCGCAGCCCTCACAGGTGTTCATGTGGCCTTTCCGTTCAGCTCTTGTTCGGCGCGCTCGATCCACGTTCGGATATCCGGGGTGTCGGGGGCCGTCTCGAGGACCTTTCTCCAGGTCTCTATGGCCCTGGGCAGGTCCCCTTTCTTGTAGTAGACCATCCCCAGCCGGCAGCGCACGTCGGAGAGGCTCATGGCCTTCTGCGTGGCAGTGAGGGGTTCCTCCCGGGCAGACGCCGAGAGCCGCCGCCCGCAGCGGCTGCAGTAGAGGTCGTCCGGGGCCGTGGGGGTTTTACAGGCAGGGCATGTCATAGATGCGCCCCCGAAAGGATTGAGGTTCTCACGACGCTGTCGGGAGCAGGACGCTGAACCTTGCGCCCGCGCCCGGCCGGGAGGCGACCAGGATGTCCCCGCCGTGGCGCTCGATGATCGTCCGGCAGATCGACAGGCCGATGCCGGTCCCCTGGCCGGAGGGTTTGGTCGTGAAGAAGGCGTCGAAGATGCGCCTGAGGTCGTGCGCCGGAATGCCCACCCCGGCGTCGGACAGGGTCACGCAGACGGACGGCTCGTCCTTCGTCAGCGCCTCCTCCTCGGGGCCGAGGATCAGGGCGCAGGGCCACCCCGACGCCCGCTCCCGCCGGAGGGCCGCCCCCACCGAGATCGCCTCGGTGACGACCTTCAACGCCTTCTCCTCCGGCATCGCGTCGAGGGCGTTGACGAGGAGGTTGGAGAGGACCTGCTTGATCTGGCCGGGATCGGCGGAGACGGGGGGGAGTCCGCGGGCAAAGACGGTCTCGATCCGGGCCTCCTTCCCTTTGAGGTGGCCGATGAACACGAGCAGGTCCGCGACCAGGTCGTTGAGGGAGATGCGGGAGACGCGGCTCTCCTGCCGGCGCGAAAATCGGAGGATGTCCTCGATGAGGCCGGAGAGCTGCTCGCAGTGGCCCTGGATCTGTCTTGCCCGATGTTGGGCGTCCTTCGGGAGGTCGGGCCTCAGCAGCATCAGCTCGGCCTCGCCGGAGATGACGGCCAGCGGGTTGCGGATCTCGTGGACGATGCTGGCGGCCAGCTGGCCCATCGCCGCCATGCGCTCGGCGTGGATGAGGAGGTCCTCGGTCCGCCGAATCTGCCGATGCGCCCGCTCCAGGTCGCGAACCCGTCCTTCGAGGTTCCGGCTCCGCTGCCCCAGCTCCCGGTAGGCGACGTCCATCTCCGACTGGGAGGCCGTCAGGTGGGACTCCAGTTGACGGTAGGCGGTCTCCAGGTCGTCGAGGAGGGCGCCGTTTTCTTCGAGCAGTTCGCCGCAAAGGCGTTCGAGGTCATCCCTCGATCTGGGCTCCAAGCCTTGTCTCATCTCCCCGTTTTATGACATAGCCCTGATGACGACCCGCTTCAGGTCGTCGAGGCGATAGGGCTTGCAGAGAAAGTCGAACGGCTTCAACGCCTCCACGTCCTCGGGCCTGAAGCTGGCCGACACCACCACGACCCGGAGGTCCGGAAAGCGCGCCCCTATCTCCGCCAGGAGCTTACGACCGTTGAAGAGGGGCATGGAACAGTCGCTGATGACCAGGTCTGCGCCCTCCTTCTCCAGGACCTCCAGCGCCTCCGCGCCGTTCCCCGCCTCGACCCCGCGAAGGCCGAGCTGCTCCACCGTGGCCTTCAGGACCTCCCGCATCGCGGGCACGTCGTCCACGATCAGGACCTTTCGCCGCTTCTCCAGCGCCCCGGCCAGGACCCGCAGGAGATCCGCGATGTTGAACGGCTTGGGGAGAAAGGCATCGAAGCCCGCCCGGGCGGCCGCGCCGGGGTCAAAATGGCCTGAGATCCCGATGACGGGCAGAAAGGGGCGCGTCTCCCGGAGCCTCTTCAACAGCTCGACGCCTCCCATCCCCGGCATGTCGAGGTCGGTGATCACCGCGTGGACGGCCTTGCTGCGGAGGACCTCCAGGGCCTCCCGCCCGTCGGAGGCGTTCCAGACGGTGTGGCGGGCCGCTGTCAGGAAGCGCTCCAGCAGGTCCCGCACAGAGGGGCTGTCGTCCACAATCAGGATGGCAGGCATCGTCTCACCCTCCCTCAAGCGATGCGTTTTGACGTTCGGCCCCCTCGCCCGCCCCGGTCCGGGCGATCTCCTCCCGCACCCTGCGGAGGTCCCCGGAGGCCCCCAGGTCGCCGAATATCCGCTCCGCGCGTCGAAGCCGGTCGAGGGCCTCCGGGGGGGCCCCCCGCATCCGGCACAGGATGCCCGACTCCAGCAGGGTCTCGGCCAGGCCGAGGGGGACGCCGATCTCCTGATGGAGGGCGATGCTCCGTTCGAAGCAGTCCGTTGCCGTGTCCCAGTCCCCCTCCTCCCGGCAGATGACGCCGTAGGTCTTGAACGCATCCGCCACGCCGAGCCTGTCGCCTGCGGCCTGAAACCGGTCGAGGGCCTGGAGGCACATCTCTCTGGCCTGGCCGAGGCCGGCGGCGCGGAGGGACACCTCGGCGCGGTTCAGCAGGAGGGTGGCCGTCAGGAGGCCGTCCCGGACCCTCTCCGCCAGGTCGAGGCCGCGCCGGTAGGAGGCGTCGGCCTCCTCCCACTCCTCCTGATCGGCGTGGAGCATGCCCACGTTCTGGCAGACGCGGGCCTGTCCGCGCAGGTTCTCGACGCGGGCGTAGAGGGCCCCCGCCCGGTCGTAGCGTCCCTTCGCCTCCGGGATGTCCCCGCGAAGGGTGGCCAGGATGGCCAGGTTGTTCGTGACGTTGGCCATCTCGTTCAGGTTTCCGGAGGCCTCAAAGAGGTCCAGCGCCCTCCGGTAGCACGCCTCCGCCTCTTTCGTGTCCCCCTGTTCAAAGTGGAGGATGGCCAGGTTGTTGAAGAGCCGTCCCTCCTCCTCGCCCTGTTCGGCCCCCCTCAGGCGCTCCAGCCCCGACCGGTAGGCCGCCATCGCCTCCGGGAACTGCCTCATCTGGTAGCGCGCCCATCCGATCTGACGCCAGGCCTGCGCCGCCTTTGCGGGCGTCTCGCTGGCGCTCAGGGCGCGCCGGGAGAGGTCCAGCGCCCGCTCCCATTCCCCGGCCATTCCTCTGGCCTCTCCGGCCTTCAAGAGGGCGGCCCAGGGCGTCTCTCCGTCGGAGGGGGCCGCGCGGCTGGCGGCCTGGGCGGCCTGCTCAAAACGACGGGCGGCCTCCGGCCAGGCGCAGAGGCGCTCGGCCTTCTTCCCGGCCGTCAGGAGCAGCGGGATGGCCTCCGCATCCTCCCCTGCGTGGAGGAGATGGTCGGCGATCTCCTCGACGGCGTCGTCCACCCGCCCGTGGCAGCGCTCCATGAGGAGGCGGCCGATGCACCGGTGGTACTCCCGCCGGAGCTCGTCGGGGATCTCCTGGTAGAGGACCTCCCGCACTTTAGAGTGACAGAAGGCGTAGCCCCCCCCGGATGAGACGATGAGCTGGTGGACGTGCTCCAGGCGGTGGAGGGCCCTGAGCAGGGGGCGTCGCCCCAGGCCGAGCGCGCCGGCCAGGGGGTCCGAGGTGAACCGGTAGCCCACCACCGCCGCCGCCTGCAGGACCTCGCGCTGGTCGAAGTCGAGCCGGTCCAATCTGTGCAGGACCAGGTCGCGCACCCGGTCGGGGATGCACAGCTCCGACGCCCCGGCCCGCACGCGCCAGACGCCGGCCCGCTGGGCGAGGGTGTTTTGCGCCCTGAGCAGCTTGAGGGTCTCGATGAGGAAGAGGGGGTTGCCCTGGGTCTCCGCGTAGAGGAGGTCCCAGAAGGCCTCCGGGAAGTCCGCCGCGCCCAGCAGAGATCGGACGAGGCAGGCGGCGTCGGGGCGAGGCAGGCGCTCCAGGCGGATGTGTTCGGCGCCCTGCTCCCGGCCCATCCTCCGCACGGTTTCGGTCAGGGGGTGCGGGAGGCCTTCGGCCTCCGGGAGGAGGTCTTCGGGCCGGTAGGTCACCAGGATCAGAAGGCCCGCGTTCCGGGCTGTCCGGCTGAGGACGTGGAGCAGCCGGAGCGTGGCGTCGTCGGCCCAGTGGGCGTCGTCGAGGAGCAGGACGAGCGGACGGCGGGAGGCGATCCGGCTCAACAGCCCTGCCATCGCCTCGAACAGACGCCGCGCCGCCTCCGGCGCTGCGCCGCCTTGAGGTCGGGGCTCCGGTGAGAAGCCGATGGTTGTGCCGAATCGGTCGGACAGGCTCGAAAGCTCCGGGGCCTCCCTCCGCAGCCACGACTTGGCCTCCTGCCGCTCGTCCTCGTCCATCGCCGAGGTGAGGAGGTCCCGGAGGGCGTCTATAAAAGGGAGATAGGGGACGACGCCGTGCCGGTAGTAGCAGGCGCCGAGGGCGGTCCGGGCCCCGGCCTGTCGCGCCCGCGCCTGGGCCTCCTGCGCGAGCCGGGTCTTGCCGACGCCCGCCTCCCCTCCGATGAAGACGGTCCCCCCCGCGCCGCCCACGGCGCGCTGCACGGCGGCGTCGAGCCGGGCGAGCTCCCGGAGGCGTCCGATGAGGGGGGGCCTCTCGTCTTTCTGAGGGAGGGCCGCCGTCTGCGGCGGCGGGGACCCGGCGGTCAGGTCGTCGATCCTGCGCCGGTCGAGGTGGGACCGGATGGCCGCGATGGCCTCTCCCGCCGAACGGTATCTCTGGAGGGGCTGCTTGGCGAGAAACCGGAGGACGAGGTCGTCGAGCTCCGGGGAGAGGATGGGGTTGAAGGCCGAGGGGGGAGGGGGGGGCTCGTGGAGGTGCTGATAGAGGAGGAGGGCGGTGGAGTCGTCCGCGAAGGGGAGGCGGCCGGCGACCATCTCGTAGAGGACGAGGCCGGCTGCGTAGAGGTCAGAGGCCGGCCCCACGATCTCCCCGGACGCCTGCTCAGGGGACATGTGGGTCACGGTGCCGACGATCTCGTCGGCGCGGGTCAGCGTGGCCTCCCGGTCCAGTTTGACGATGCCGAAATCCAGGACCTTGACCCGGCCGTCGGGCAGGACCATCAGGTTATCGGGTTTGATATCCCGGTGCACGAGGCCGGCCCGATGGGCCGCGTCGAGGGCGGAGAGGACCTGGCAGATGGCGTCGAGGGCCTCTTTTTCCGGCAGGCGACGCCGCGAACGGAGGATGCGGGAGAGGGGCTGTCCCTCGACCAGCTCCATGGCGAAGTAGCGGACGCCTCTCTCCTCGCCGGCCTCGTAGACGGTGACGACATTCGGGTGGGCCAGTCCGGCGGCAGCGCGGGCCTCGCGGAGGAATCGGTCCCTGTCCTGGCAGTCCTCCCCCTCCGCCCGCAGGAGTTTGAGGGCGACACACCTGTCCAGCGTCGGGTCGTAGGCCCTGTAGACGACCCCCATGCTGCCCCGGTCGAGCAGGTCGAGCAGCCGATAGCGTCCGACGGTCCCGTCCGCCGTCTCCGGGCTGCCCTCGAAGAGGGATGGAGACATCTTCGGGTTTGGTTAGGATTCGAGGGTTTCCGTCCGTTCGGCTACCACTCGGCCTCAGGACAGTCGAAGCCGCTTCCCGCGACGGCATACCGGGAGAAGTGCGGGAGCCTGCCGACAAAGATGGCGCGTCTGCCCTCCGCGTCGATCACGCCGCCCATGTTGACCCATTTGCCCAGGGTCTCGTCGTAGTACCAGATGGCGAGCGCCGACGGGTCCAGACCGGCCAGGCTGGCGCCCTCAAAGGAGAGGGTGAGGGCCACCGGTTTCTGGAAGACCAGGCCGTGAGGGCCGAGGTCGTAGATGCGGTTGACGACGCCGAATCGCGGCTGTGTGACCGTGATCCGCAGAGAGATCATCGTGTTTCTGCCGAGGGCGCCGGCGGGGGCCGCAAGCGAGGTGCGGTCGAGGGAGATGCGGTTGTCGCGGTTCGCAAAGAACATCTTCTGCCGGGAGAGGACGGTTCGGCTGCCGTGGCCGCCAGCCTCCGGGGCAGGCCTCGCGGCCGGCTTCGTGGCCGGGGCCGACAGGGGGGCGCGGTCCGCCGAACACCTCAGGCCAGCGACTCCCATCGCCGTGCAGAAGAGGATGATCCCAATAGCACGGGCTTTCATGGCTTCTTCTCCGGAACGGGGGTTCTTATGACATCGCCTTCAGAATGATCTGCCTGAGGTCGTTGAGCCGATAGGGCTTGCTGAGAAAGCCGAACGGTTTCAGGGTCTCCACATCCTCGGCCTTAAAATTGGCGGACACCACGACGACCCGGAGGTCGGGGAAACGCGCCTTCACCTCGACGAGCAGGTCCCGGCCGTCGACGAGGGGCATGGAGCAGTCGCTGACGACGAGGTCCGCGCCCTCCTTCTCCAGGATCTCGAGCGCCTCGGCGCCGTCCCCGGCCTCGACGGCCTGAAAGCCGAACTGCTCGACCACGTGCCGGACGATGTCGCGCATCTCGGAGATGTCGTCCACGATCAGGACCTTTCGCCGCTTCTTCAGCGCATCGGCGACGATGTCGAGGATGGCGCCGATCTTGAACGGTTTGCAGATAAAGGCATCAAACCCCGCCGCGACAGCGGCGTAGGCGTCGAAGTCGCCCGACATGGCGATGACCGGCACAGAGGGGCTGGCCTGCCGGATGGCCCTCAGGAGTTCGACGCCACCCATGCCCGGCATGGAGATGTCCGTGATCACCGCGTCGATGGATTCTCTGCGGAAGGTGTCCAGGGCCTGTCTCCCATCGCAGGCCCTTACGACATCGTAGTCGGCCAGGGCGAGGACCTTCTCCAGAAGCTCCAGCACAGGGACATTGTCATCCACGATCAGAACGGCGGACATGGCTACCCCCTTCGGCAGGAATGCGGAAGACATCTCCGACATAGATATAGCAATATAGTATAAGAATCCTGAGATGTCCACTGTTTTTATCGTTGTCTCAGCGGGCCGCTTTCCGATCCCTTATTCCCCTGAAAAAACGGAATTTGGCCTTGCACCTCGCCGGAGGAAGATATAAATTAAGGCGGGATCGCGAAGGACGCGAAGGTCCATCTGCTCCACCTGGCCCCCACGAAAGACGCGAAAAGATGAGCGGACATAAAAAGACAAGCCGACGGTGATGAACCGTCGGCTTGAAGATCAGATGGGGCTGCAGGTCTCAGGAGAGTCTGTTCAGGTTCCTACTTCTTCTTCTTCGCAGGAGCCTTCTTCTTCGCAGGAGCCTTCTTCTTCGCAGCTTTCTTCGCCGGCATGCGCGTCACCTCCTTCAGCTTCTACCAACTACAACTGCGTACATCGTGAGCAGCGATGTGATGCTTCTCTTCGAGGTAACACCCCGTGCCTGCGCCCCATCTTTTCTTTATCTCTTTTTGTCGGACAGGTGATACGGGGGAGGCACCTACCCAACAGCTTGTAGATCATGATAAATTGATACCCAAATATAGTCAAGGTTCACGAATAAGGCAAGAAAAAATTTCATTCGAGGTCATTTTTTCTCGTGTCGCAAATCTCACCGGTTGAGGTGCAAGATGAAACGATCTGCCTTACACGATCTGCACGCAAAGAGGGGAGGGTGCTTTACAGAGGTGGCCGGGTGGGAGATGGTCGCCGACTATGGCGACGCAGAGGCGGAACACCTCTCTGTGCGGACGGCAGCGGGTCTGATCGACCTGAGTCACCGCGGGAAGCTCCGACTGGCGGGGCGGGACCGCGTCTCGTTTCTGCACGGCATGATCACCCACGACGTGAAGGGGTTAAAAGAAGGGTAGGGGCGCTACGCCGCGTTGCTCACGGCCCAGGGGCAGACCCTCGCCGACCTCAAGGTCTATTGCCGTCCAGACCACCTGTTGCTCGACGTGGGGCCGGGGCTGGCGGAGAAGGTCTGCGCGACGCTCAATCGCTATCTCATCTCGGAGGATGTGGACATCCAGGACGTGACGGAGGGGCTGTCTCTCGTGGCGGTCTGCGGGCCTGCTTCTCCTGATGCGCTCCGCTTTGTCACAGATGTCTCGGGGCTTGCCGTCTATGGGTCCGCCATGGCGGGGGACGTCCTGGTCGTCCGCTCGGACGACACGGGAGAGGTTGGATTCCTGCTGTTCGCCCCGCCGGCGCAGGTGGAGGGGCTGTGGACCGGGCTGTGTGAAAGGGGGGCGCGGTCCGTGGGGTTGACGGCCTTCCGCGTCCTGCGGATGGAGGCGGGGGTTCCGGTCTACGGGGTCGACATCGAGGAGGGCGCCACCCCCATCGAGGCCTCGATCGGGCACGCCGTCAGCTTCGACAAGGGGTGCTACATCGGCCAGGAGGTGATCGCCAAGATGACCTATCGGGGCAAGCCGCGGCGACACCTCGTGGGGTTCGCGGTGGAGGGGGATACGCCGCCCTCGGCCGGCGACCGGGTGATGCGGGACGGCGCAGAGGTCGGACACGTGACGAGCAGCCTGCGCTCACCCTCGCTCGGCCGGGTCATCGCCTTCGGGTACGTCAAGCGGGACATGAACCAGATCGGCAGCCGGGTGGAGATCCTTTCGAGCGGGAGGACGCTGGGGGGGGAGGTCGTGGAGACGCCGTTTTACAGGCGTAAAATGCAAAGCGCATAGTGTATGGCGCATGGCGTTTGACGCTCTGCGCTTTGCGCTTTGCCCTGGTTTTCAGAATATCCTGTAGTTCAGGGTAGCCGAAAAGCTCTGGAGGAGCGGCTGGCCCTCCACCTTGTCAAACTGCGCGTTGACGGAGAAGTTGGTCTTGTTCTCGACGAAGAAGATGAACGCCGCCGACAGGACGTTGCCGACGAGGTGTTTGTTGAAGGGGCCGGTCCCGACGGACGCGGGCCTGTCCCGTATGTCCAGGGCCAGGGCGTCCCGGAGGATAAAGTCGATGCGGTTGCTCACCTCGTAGATGTAGTCTTCGGTGAAGCTCAGTTTGTAGACCTTTCCGAACTGCTCCGTGAAGGGGCTGCTCAGGTCCACCCGGCCGCTCACCTGGTGTTTCCATCCGATGGGCCGGGCATACCGAATCCCGATGGCCGCGCCGGGGTCGCGCCGGGACTGGGTCTTCAGGGGCGAGGTGAGCTGGAAGTTCACCCCGGCAGAGACCTCCCATCCGTAGAAGCGCTCGTTGACCCGCTGCTCGAACAGGACCTCGTTGATCCTCAGGATGCCTCCCGCCCCGATGCCGTCCGGGGCCACGCCGGAGGAGACGATCACGCTCTCCATGGCCTCGAACCACCATTTCCGGTAGGTCGAGCCGTAGCGTTCCCTGAACTCTCCCTCACGCTGGATGACGTGGCCGAGCGCGACCAGGTGCTCTTTGGGAAGGTGGCCTGAAATGGCCTTCTCTCTGAGCAAGAACTCCTCGATCCGGACGGCCTTGGCCAGGGGGGTGGCGCTGATGAAGCGCCCGTAGCCGAGGCCGGGGGTGACGTCCGTGTCGGGCCGGTCAAACGTGTCGCTGTAGCGGAGGTTGAAGTCCTCGAAGCCGAAGATTTTCGATCCGCTGTGGAGGTACTTCTTGCCCCGGCTCGAAAACTGAGTTTTGTAGGTCAGGTCGTCCTTCGCCTTTTCGCCCAGGCGCCGGAGAAACGCCTGGACGTCCGTCGAGTCGGTCGTTCCATCCCCGGTCAGGTCGAATGTCGGGTTGAAGCGGGTCGTGTCTGAGCGCGTGGCGCCCAGCCCGCCTTTCAGGTAGAGGTAGTTGGCCATCAGCGCCGCGTCCGGGGGGTCCACGCGGCCGTTCTGGTTGAAGTCTCCTGCGGGGTTGAGGCGGTTGAGCAGGGCGGACCCGCTCAGGTCGAGGGAGTAAGCAAAGGGGAGGGAATCGTAGAACTTCTTGTAGAAGAGGATGAGGTTGCCGTTCTTGCTGGTCACGGTGGAGCCGGTGGCCGAGTAGGTGAACGCGAAGTCGAACTGGAGGTTCTTGGCGCTGCTCACCGGAACGGTGTAGTCGCGCACCGAGGCGTTCTGGGCGAGGGCCGATCCGGGAAGACTGGCGAGGGCGAAGGCCAGGACGACGATGAAAGGCTTCATGGTGTTGAATGTAAGCAAAAAGGGGCCAGGGTTCAAACACTTTTTTGCAGGAGAGGAGGCGACGTGAAGATCTACGTGCTGTGCGATCTGGAAGGGGCTGCGGGGGTGGTGGACTTCCACACGCAGACCTACGCGGACACGAAGTACAATGAGCAGGCCAGGACGCTGGCGACGCTGGAGCTCAACGCCCTGGTGGACGGCGCGCTGGAAGGGGGGGCGACGGAGGTGATCGCCCTGGACGGGCACGGCTCCGGCGGGCTCGACATCGCTCAGGTCCACCCGGAGGCCAGGGTGCTCTACGGTCGGCCTGTGCCGAAGGGGTACGGGTTGGACCGGGGTTTCGCCGCCCTGTTTCTCTACGGCCACCACGCCATGAACAACGTCCCGACGGGCGTGCTGTGCCACTCCTGGAGCTCCCGGACGATCGCCAACTGCTGGCTGAACGGGGAGCTGATCGGGGAGATCGGGGTCAATGTGGCCCTGGCCGGGTACTTCGGCATGCCGACGGCCTTCATCAGCGGGGACCGGGCGGCGGTGGAGGAGGCGCAGCGCTACGTCCCGGACATCGAGGGCGTCATCGTCAAGGAGGGGCTGTCGCGCACGAGCGCGCTGACGCTGGCCCCGGCCAAGGCCCGGGCGCTCATCCGGGAGGGGGCGCGCCGGGCGATGGGCAAGGTCGGGAAGCTCAAGCCTTACGCGCTAGCGCCGCCCTACGCCTTCCGGACCCAGTACCTGGCCGCGCAGAGCGCCGACGACAAGGCCCGGCGGCCGGACGTGGAACGGATCGACCTGCACACGGTGCAGGTGAGCGGGGAGGACTTTCTGGACGTGATCAGTCGGAGATAATCGCTTGCTTTTTCAAGTTGAAGGGATTAAATTGACGATAAAATAAGCGGTTGCGGTCGGGGTTCGAGACGGGGGGCGGGGGGGACTCTTGAGACCCCGACGGTGTGGGGCATGCCTCGGACAGGAGAGGTGTGCCCCTTTTTTGTTTCCTGGAGTGTCCAGGCTATGCGAACACCTGAAAGGCAGGAATACAGGAGTCAGAATACAGGAGCCAGAATGAAAAGCGGGAAAAGCAGAATACAGAATACAGGAGACAGAATACAGA
>Ga0156186_1397_pt1 | contig 13404 bp, 6 predicted proteins | sample RifCSPlowO2_12_FD_107839 | JGI IMG/M metagenome (GOLD analysis project Ga0156186, IMG submission 107839) | Candidatus Handelsmanbacteria bacterium RIFCSPLOWO2_12_FULL_64_10
CTCGAACCGCCTCACGCCCCGGTCCTCCGGCCTGAACCGATAGCCCCCCGGCAGCCCCGCCAGCCCCCCGCCGTCCAGAAACACCTCTCCGTCATAGCCCGTACAGACATTCCCCCAGAGGTCCTCCGCCTTGACGCCCACCCAGGTCTCCTCCCCCACCGCAACCTCTGACGGCCCGGCCACCACGAGCCGGTGCGCCAACCCGCTCACCACCGGGAACCTGGGCGAAGGGACCTCCACGAACACCCCCGTCCCGCACCAGTCCACAGCCACGCGGAATTCAAAGCCCTCCTGGCAGAACGTCTGCGCCCGGCTGCCGGGACTCCCCCCGGACGTGTCCCCGAGTGTCAGCGTGACCGCGTCCCCCTCGGACAGCGACTCGTCGAACACGTCGATGGTCACGCACCGGTTCCAGGGCCGGACGTAGCGCCGCATCTCGAACGCCGCCCGCAGCGAGGCCGGCCCGGTCGTGGAGACCGTCGCGTAGTCCGACGCTGCCGGGTCCCGGAACTGTGGCGCGCCCCAGTCGCTCACGAACCGCCAGACCACCTTGATCACCCCCCCGTCGTCCACCCCGTAGAGGCCCGCGCGATACGTGATCCGCCAGGTCCCGACCGACCCGGCCACCACCGGGCCGGAGGGGTCGATCTCCGCATATCCGTAGAGCCTTCGCAGTTCAGTTTCTGCCATCTGCAGATTCCTTTTTTAGACCCCTCCCCCATCCCCTCCCCCGAGGGGGGAGGGGAGAAAAACACCTCTGAAGACCAATATCCGAAGACGCATTGCAAAGGTCAAGTACGAATCTCCCGGCCCCTGTCCGTTTGCGCAGAAAAAGGCCCGGCGGGAGACCGCCGGGCCTTGAAAGTGAATCGGACGGTTTTGCAGAGGTAGTTAGCGAACCGCCCCTGCGCCTATTTCGCCAGGATCATCTTCCTGATCTGGCTGAACGCCCCGGCCTGCAACCTGTAGATGTACACCCCCGTCGCGGCCATCCGTCCTGCCTCGTCCCGGCCATCCCACACCGCCGTGTGATACCCCGGCCCCTGAGCGCCGTTGACCAGGACCCTCACCTGCTGCCCCAGGATGTTGTAGACCACCAGGCTCACATTCGACGCCTCCGGCAGGGCATACCGGATCGTCGTGGCCGGGTTGAACGGGTTGGGGTAGCTCTGCTCCAGACCGAATGCCTCGGGGACCTGAGGGGCCTCCTCGCCTACCAGGGCCAGCCCCACCTTGGCCTTCTTCCACTGGTCGTGCCTCACCGTCACCGTGCCCTTGCTGGTGGCCTCATTCCCCGACGCATCCCTGGCCGTCACCGTAATCGTGTAGACGCGACCCGTCCCCTTCCCGCTCCGCTCGGATCGCACAAACACCTCATACGTCCCGTTCTCATTGCTGACCACCTCCCAGTCCCTGGTCGTGTTCCCGTCCCCCTGCCCGTTGATCGGCTCGTTGCTCGTCACGGTGACTGTCACCACAGGCGACGGATCACAGTTGTCCACCACGCTGACCGTGGCCACCTTGTACATCTTGTGATTGGGCGGCCACAGCTCCGTCAAGAGCTGCGTCAGCGTGATCGTGGGCGGCAGCCTGTCCAGCACCGTGATCGTGAAGGTCTGCGGCGCGGAGACATCCACCCCCCCGTTGGCCGTGCCTCCATTGTCGCGCAGGACCACCGTCACGGTCGCGATCCCGCAGGCGTTCCCGGCAGGCGTGAAGGTCAGCGTGCCCGTCGGATCAACGGCCGGCTGAGAGGAGAACAGGGCGTTGTTGTCATTGCTTACGATGAAGCTCAAGGACTGACTCGACTCATTGGGCGGGCCTGCTGACAGGTCGGTCGCCCAGTTGACCGCCGTCTGAGGCCCCGCGTCCGAATAGGCGGTCTGGTCCGCGCCCCTCGTGAAACTCGGCGCGTCGTTGACCGGCGTCACGTGGATCACAAACATCTGTGCAGGCGACGTGTCAGACCCCCCGCTGGCCGTGCCCCCGTTGTCGTGCGCCTGCACGGTGACCGTTGCGATCCCGTAGGCATCGGGCGCAGGCGTATACGTCAGGTTGCCGGACGCATCCACCGCAGGTTGAGAAGAGAACAGGGCGTTGTTGTCGTTGCCCACGATGAAGTCCACTGTCTGACCCGACTCATTGGCAGGTCCTGCGGAGATGTTCATCGCCCAGGCCGCCACGCTCTGAGGTCCGGCGTCCTCCAGGATCGTCTGATCTGCACCCTTCACAAAGCTCGGCGCGTCGTTGACAGGCGTCACGTTAATCGTGAACGTCTGCTGCGCGGAGGCGTCTACGCCTCCGTTAGCGACACCTCCGTTGTCCTTCAACGTCACCGTCACGGTCGCGTTCCCATTGGCGTTGGCCGCTGGCGTGTAGGTCAGGTCGCCGGTCGGGCTGATCGCAGGCTGCGCCGAGAACAGGGCATTGTTGTCATTGCTCACGATGAAGTTCACAGACTGACCCGACTCATCTGCAGGACCCGCCGAAATCGCCGTGCCCCAGCCAGAAACGCTCTGTGCGCCCGCATCCTCCAGGACCGTCTGGTCCGCGCCCTTCGTGAAGACAGGCACGTCGTTCACCGGCGTCACCGTGATCGTGAAGGTCTGCGCTGGCGATGTATCCACACCCCCGTTGGCCGTGCCCCCATCGTCCTTCAATGCCACCGTCACGGTCGCGCTCCCGTGAGCGTCCGGCCCAGGCGCGTAGGTCAGCTCTCCCGACGGGCTGATCGCAGGCTGTGCTGAAAACAGGGCATTGTTGTCATTTGTGACCTGGAAGACCAGCGTCTGCCCGGCTTCGTCGGCAGGACCGGCAGAGATCGCCGTGGCCCAGTTGGCGACCGTCTGCGCCCCGGCGTCCTCGTTGACCGTCTGGTCCGGCCCCTTCGCGAATGAGGGCGCGTCGTTCACCGGCGTCACCGTGATCGTGAAGGTCTGAGCTGGGGAGGCGTCCTGACCTCCATTGGCCGTGCCCCCATCGTCCTTCAACGTCACCGTCACGGTGGCGCTTCCATTGGCGTTGGCCGCAGGCGTGTAGGTCAGCTTGCCCGAAGCGTCCACCGCAGGCTGAGCCGAAAACAGCCCGTTGTTGTCGTTCGTCACCTCGAAGCTCAACGCCTGTCCCGACTCGCTGGCCGGGCCGGTGGACAGGTCCGTCGCCCAGTTCGAAACCGCCTGAGCGCCCGCATCCTCCAGCGCCGTCTGGTCCGCCCCCTTCGTGAAGGAGGGGACGTCGTTCACCGGGTTCACCGTGACCGTCACCGTGGCCGTGGCCGTCTCCCCCTTGCCGTCGCTGATCGTGTAGGTGAAGCTGTCCGATCCGTGGAAGTCGGCGTTCGGCGTGTACTTCACCGTCCCGTCCGGGTTGATCGCGACCGAGCCGTTCGTCCCCTGCGTCACCGCCGTCACGGTCAGCGCGTCCCCGTCCGGGTCCGAGTCGTTGGCCCTCACCGCGATGTCCGCCGCCGTGTCCTCGTTCGTCGTGGCCGCGTCGTTGGTCGCCACCGGCGGCTGGTTCGGGGTCATGCCCGCTGCGCCGGCGCCCCAGATAGCCGAGATATCCTGATTGGACAATGCCTGGTGAAAGATGGCCACTTCATCCAGTCGGCCATTGAAAAACCCTATTCCTTCGGCCTGTCCGATCGTCAGGGGCGCAGTGGCATCGGGAATCGCCAGAGACGATACCTGTGAGCCGATCACCTGACCGTCTACGAAAACGGCGTACGTCGACCCCGACCTGCGAATGGCCAGATTGTACCATTGCCCGGGTTGGGGAGTGAATGGGGACTGGGCAAGAAAACCGGAGCCCGCAGGACCGTTGATATGGAAACCCAGAGTTGCGTTACTATACGAGAAAAACCACTTCGGCTGCGTTCCCCCGCCATTGTCATGGCCGATGAAAATGCTTCCATGTGGAGAGCCAGGCGGAGGCAGCGATGCCCAGTTTGCCCAAAGGTCTATGGTGAAATCGCCTCCGAAGGTCCACAACGGGCTGTCCGGCGCTTCGACATAGTCGTTCACCCCGTCGAAACTGAAGGCCTGCCCCACCTCCCCGGATGAGAACGCCGCGCCATTCAGCAGCGCGCCGTGATTCGATCCCCTCGAATCCTGCGCATTCCCATCCCCCTTCCACCAGCTCACCAGACCGGACGGAGGCTGCACGGGGACATTGCCAGTTCCACTCAACGTCACTGTGGCCGGACTCCCCGCCGCGTTGTGGGCAACGGATAAAGAGGCGGACTTCGACCCGGCGGATGAAGGTGTGAACGTCACCGTGACGGTCTGAGCCGGGTCGCCGGGGTTGATCGTGAAGGATGTGGGGCTGACCGAGAACTGCCCCGCATCTGCGCCCGTGACCGTGATGCCCGTGACGTTGAGCGCCACGGCGGCCGGGTTGGAGATCGCGAAAGTTTGGGCGTTCGGAGACCCGACGGCGACGCTGCCGAACAAAAGAGCGGGCTTTGCCTTCCAGACCCGGCTGTGATCCGCAATGTAGAGATTGCCCGACCCATCCACAGCTACGCCAGTAGGATAAAACAGGCTTGCGGACGTGGCCGCTCCCCCATCCCCGGAATAGCCCGCCGTCCCATTCCCGGCCACGGTCGTGATCTCTCCTGACGCCGACACCTTCCGAATGCGTTGATTGTGCTGATCCGCGACGTAGAGGACACCCGACTCATCCACGAATACGCCGGAAGGAAAATTCAAGCTTGCGGAGGCGGCCGCTCCCCCATCCCCGGAATAGCCCGCCGTCCCATTCCCGGCCACTGTGGTGATCACCCCGGACGCCGACACCTTCCGAATACGATGATTGGACCGATCCATGATGTAGAGGGCGCCAGACCCATCCACGGATACACTGGAAGGAAGATTCAAGCTTGCGAAGGTGGCCGCTCCCCCATCCCCGGAATAGCCTGGCATCCCATTCCCGGCCACTGTGGTGATCACGCCGGACGTTGACACCTTCCGAATACGATGATTGCTCCTGTCCGCGATATAGAGGACGCCTGACCCATCCACGGCTACACCATAAGGATAATTCAAGCTCGCGGAGGTGGCCGCTCCCCCGTCTCCCGAATAACCTGCCGTCCCATTCCCGGCCACCGTGGTGATCATCCCGGACGCCGACACCTTCCGAATACGATGGTTGTTCTGATCCCCGATGTAGAGGGCGCCTGACCCATCCACGGCTACACCATAAGGATAATTCAAGCTCGCGGACGTGGCGGCCCCTCCATCCCCCGAATAGCCTGGCGTCCCATTCCCCGCCACGGTCGTGATCACCCCGGACGTTGACACCTTCCGAATACAGTGATTGTTCTGATCCACGATGTAGAGGTTACCCGCCCCATCCACAGCTGCGCCAATAGGAGCAAACAGGCTTGCGGACGTGGCCGCTCCCCCATCCCCCGAATAGCCCGACGTCCCATTCCCGGCCACCGTCGCAATATCCCTCGGCGCGTCTATGGCGTAGATCGGTCCAGCGCCCGTCCCGCTCAGCGAGACCGCCGCCGGACTCCCCGCCGCATTGTGCGCCACGGATAGAGAGGCGGACTTGACGCCGTCAGACGTGGGGGTGAACGTCACCGTGACCGTCTGCGCCGGCCCCCCCGCGTTGATCGTGAATCCTGTTGAAGGACTGACCGAGAACTGCCCCGCATCCGCTCCGACCACCGTGATGCCCGACACAGTCAGCGCCCCCGTTCCGGTGTTGGACACCGTGAATGTCTGCGTTCCGGACGACCCCACGTTGATGCTGCCAAAGGACAGAGAGGAGGCGGACTGGGCGTAGGCCGGGACGGGTTGCTGCGAATACTTCACCGTCGCGTAGTCCTCGTTGATGCCGTTATGCGACCCCCCGGTCACATACACGTTCCCGCTAGCGTCCACCTGGAGATGTTTCCCAAGTTGGCCCATGATATCAGCACTGTTTGCCGGGCCGTTGTATCGCCGCTCCCAGACCAGGTTCCCACCCGAATCATACTTCAAAGTCAGGTAATCCGGGTTGTTGCCGTTATTCGAGGAGCCGGTCACATACACGTTTCCGCTCCCGTCTACAGAAAGTGTATAAGCCTCATCACGATTGTTCGCTGATCCGTTGTATCGCCGCTCCCAGACCAGGTTCCCACCCGAATCATACTTCAACGTCAGGTAATCAAAGTTGCTGCCGTTGTCCGAGGAACCGGTCACATACACATTCCCGTTCCCGTCTACAGAAAGCGCATGAGCCGAATCAAAATTGTTCGTGGGTCCGTTGTAGCGTCGCTCCCAGACCAGGTTCCCACCCGAATCATACTTCAACGTCAGGTAATCAGAGTTACTGGCGTTCTCCGATTCGCCGGTCACATACACGTTCCCGCTCCCGTCAACAGAAAGCGACTTGGCCAGCTCATGACTGTTCGCCGGTCCGTTGTAGCGCCGCTCCCAGGCCAGGTTCCCGGCCGAATCATACTTCAACGTCAGGTAATCAAAGTTGCTGCCGTTCCACGAGCCCCCGGTCACATACACGTTCCCGCTCCCGTCAATGGATAGCGCATAGGCGCCATCATTATTGTTCGCCGCTCCGTTGTACCGCCGCTCCCAGGCCAGGTTCCCGGCCGAATCATACTTCAACGTCAGGTAATCAGAGTTACTGGCGTTCCCCGATTCGCCGGTCACATACACGTTCCCGCTCCCGTCAACAGAAAGCGAGGAGGCTAAGTCATCCCTATTCGCTGGGCCGTTGTAACGCCGCTCCCAGACCAGGTTCCCACCCGAATTATACTTCAACGTCAGATAATCATTGTTGCTGCCGTTATGCGAGGTGCCGGTCACATACACGTTCCCGCTCCCGTCAACGGATAGCGCCCTGGCCTGCTCTTGACTGTTCGCCGGTCCGTTGTAGCGCCGCTCCCACACCTGGTTCCCATCCACATCGTACTTCACCGTCAGGTAGTCCCCGTTACTGCCGTTATACGAGCCGCCGGTCACATACACGTTCCCGCTCCCGTCAACAGAAAGGGACCTGGCTCGGTCATGGCCGTTCGCCGGGCCGTTGTAGCGCGCCACCCAGGCCTCCTCCACCTGGGCGGAGGTCAGACCCGTCAGGCCCAGGGTAAGCGTCAGGACCGCGAGGGAGATGAGGGAGAGCGGATGCTTTGCGGACATGGAGAGCCTCCTTTTGCGGGTAAACGTGAGAGCGCCTCTGATTCCCCTGTTTTCTCAAAATGGCCTTGGGGTTCGGATGAATCCCGAATTTTTGTTGACCCGACAAGAATTTTGAGTAAATTTACTCATCGCATTGAGTAAATCGTAACTTCGGGGTCTTCCTGTGTTCAAACGCAACCTCTACCATACCCTCCTCTCCCGCCTGCGGGAGCCGCGCCGGTTCCTCCAGGCGCTGGCCGGGCCCAGGCAGGCAGGTAAGATCACCTGAGGCCGGCCTCCGAATGGGCCGGCGCATGAGCCTCTCCTGCGGACGAGGTTGACATCCTCCACGAACGGCGTTATATTACCAGCACCTGGCGCACGTCCTGCGGAGTTTGAGATGTTGAAAAACACCGAATGTAAAGGAGTTGTCCATGCGCGTGGAAGCGATTAAGGTGGCGGAGGGCTTCCTGATCCCCTTTGAAAAAGGGTTCCCTGACCTGCCGCACGAGAAAGTGGTCATGGACGTTGAAATCGTGGAGCCCCTCCCGCCCGAGGCGGACTATTCCGCCCTGGACCAACTTGTCGGGCTCTGCGACACGAAGATCTCCTCGGCCTCCGTCCAGCACGATGAACGGATTTACCGGCGGTAAAGGGCCATGATCTTTGTGGATACCGGGGCGTGGATCGCCCTCACGGACCGCGCCGACCAGTATCACCGGGAGGCGAGCGCCACCTACGCCCGTCTCAAGCAACAACGGGTACGCCTGGTGACCACCGACTATGTGCTGGATGAGACGATGACCCGGCTTCGCTACGACAGCGGACATCCTCAGGCGCTGCGGTTTATCGAGCTGGTCACCCAGGCGGAGAGAGGAGGTGTGTTGCTCCAGGTATCCATCACCCCGACTCTGTTTCAGGCGGCGCTGGCGCTGTTTCGTCAGTACGATACTGTGTCGCTGTCCTTCACCGACTGCACCAATTTTGTGGTTTGCGAGCAGTATCAGATTCGGGAAGCGTTTGCGTTTGATCAGCATTTTCTGATACGCGGCATCGCATTGTATGCCCCATAGATCAATGCTTCCTTTCCAGAAGGCCCGACGGAATCCTCCACCGGGTCTTCTGTTTTGCAACTCGCAACCCGCGACCTACTTCAACAGCAGCATCTGCCTGGTCTCCGCGAACCTTCCGACCTCCAGCCGGTAGAGATAGATGCCGCTGGCGGCGGGGCGTCCGTGCGCATCCTTTCCGTCCCACGTCACGCGATAATAGCCCGCCTCCTGCCTCCCCTGGACCAGCGTGCGCACCTGCTGGCCCAGGGCGTTGTAGATCGCCAGCCTTACCTCCCCGGCCTCCGGGAGTTCGTATGCGATCTGCGTGGCCGGGTTGAAGGGGTTGGGGTAGTTGGCGTAGAGTCCGAGTGCGCCGGAGGGCTCCAATGCGCGCACGCTCACGATGCTGGCCTGTCCCCCGACCGGAAAGGCGAGGGCGGTCTCTTTTCCCCCGTTGATCGGGATGCTCGTCCACGTCCCGACGACCGCGCCGGATGTGGGATCGGTCGCCCGTGCGCGATAATATCCCGATACCCCTGTCAGCCAGAACTGCGGGCCGTCGGCCACGATCTCAACCCTCACGCTGCCGCTGGCGTCGGTCGTCCCCTTCCATTTGTAATCGCGATACTGCCCGGAGGTGGACCGGGTGAAGGCGACTTCCACCCCCGCGACCGGCGCTCCACCCCGCGTCACGGTCGCCACTACGACCGCCCGGTACTTACCGGTGACACCAGAGGTCGGAGGTGGCGCTGGGGCAGCAAGGGCCTCCACGCGCCGGATGCAGAAGTTGAAGCTGTCAGAGATGTAGACGTTCCCTTTGGCATCCACGGCCACACCCTGGGGGGACTTCAAGTTCGCCTGCGCCGCAGGCCCTCCGTCCCCCGACAGGCCTGCAAATCCCGTCCCCGCAAAGGTCGTGATGACCCCGTCCGGCCGCACGCGACGGATGCGGTTGTTGAACCTGTCGGCGATGTAGATGTTTCTCTGGGCGTCCACAGCCATTCTCCACGGCTGATTCAGCCTGGCCCGTATCGCCGGCTCTCCGTCCCCAATCGGATTTGAGAAGGGAACGCCGCCCCCGGCAAAAGTCGTGATAATACCCTCCGGGTCCACCTGACGAATGCGGTTGTTGCCCTGATCAGCGATGTAGACATTCCCCTGCGCATCTACGGTCAGGCCATAGGGCGAATTTAATCTGGCCTGGGTGGCAAATCCGCCGTCCCCCGAAAAACCTGCGGCGCCGTTGCCTGCAATGGTTGTGATGACCCCATCCGGCCCCACTCGACGGATGCGATGATTGTCCCTGTCGGCGATGTAGACATTCCCTCTAACATCCACAGTTACGCCATACAGATTCCCGAAGCTGGCCTGCGTCGCAGGTCCGCCGTCCCCCGAAAAACCCACGGCGCCGTTGCCCGCAAAGGTCGTGATGACTCCGTCCGGCCCCACACGACGGATGCGGCGGTTCGAGGCGTCGGCGATGTAGACGGTCCCCGAAGCGTCCACAGCCACGTCGCACGGATTCCTGAAGCTGGCCTGCATCGCGGGTCCGCCGTCCCCCGAAAAACCCGCGGCGCCGTTGCCCGCAAAGGTCGTGATGACTCCGTCCGGTCCCACGCGACGGATGCGTTGATTGTTGATGTCGGCGATGTAGACATTCCCTCTGGTATCCACGGTCACACCACCGCCGAACGTAAGGTCCAGCTTGGCCTGCGTCGCAGACCCTCCATCTCCTGAGAAACCCGAGGAAGGTACCCCTGCGACAGTGGTGATGACCCCATCCGTCCCGACACGGCTAATACAGTTATTGTATCTGTCGGCGACGTAGACGTTCCCTCTGGCGTCCACGGCGATACCGTCCAGATTCCGAAAAGTGGCCTGAGTCGCCGGCCCCCCGTCACCCGAATAACCCGAACTCCCATTACCTGCAATGGTCGTGATGATGCCATCTGTCCCCACGCGACGGATGCGGTTATTGCCGATATCGCCTATGTAAACGTTCCCCTGCGCATCCACACCCACGCCGATCGGGGTGCGTAAGCTGGCCTGGGTTGCAGGCCCCCCATCCCCCGAAAAACCTGCGACACCGTTGCCCGCAAAGGTCGTGATGACGCCGTCCGTTCCCACGCGCCGAATGCGATGGTTGTTCCCCTCGGCGATGTAGACATTCCTGTTGGCGTCCACAGCCACGCCATAGGGGATGTTCAGACTGGCCTGCGTCGCCGGACCTCCGTCCCCTGAATAACCCGCTGTTCCGTTTCCAGCAATCGTCGTGATGATGCCGTCCGACCCCACGCGGCGAACACGGTTGGTGCCGTCGGCGATGTAGACGTTCCCGCCGTCATCCAACGCCACGGCATACCCGAATCCCAGGCGGGCCTGCGTCGCCGGTCCGCCGTCCCCAATTGAACCAGAGGGAGGGGTACCCCCCCCCGCAATCGTTGTAATGACGCCGTCCGGCCCCACACGGCGAATGCGATTGTTGCCCGAGTCGGCGATGTAGACATTTCCGTTAGCATCTGCGGTCGCACCCCAGGGGCTGCTCAGGCTGGCCTGAGTCGCAGGCCCTCCGTCCCCTGAGGAACCCGCTGTTCCGTTCCCCGCAATCGTCGTGATGATGCCATCCAGACCCACGCGGCGGATCCGGTTATTGGGCGTATCGGCGATGTACACATTCCCTTTGGCATCCACACCCGGGCTCCACGGCCAGTTCAGCCCGGCCTGGGTCGCCGGCCCCCCGTCCCCTGAAAAGGTCGGGACTCCCCTGCCCGCAACCGTCGTGATATCCCCCGGCGCAGCGTCAGCCCGGTCTATGCACAATACCATTATGCAGGCGATTCCCAAAATCGCTACAGCAAGCCACAAGGACAACCTGAACTTCGACATGGCCGTCTCCTCCTTGTATGAAGACCACAGGGCCACAGGTCTTGTGGTCAGTGGTCTCGTGGTCACCTGAAGGGCTACGCCTTCAGTCGGTTGTTCCGCTCGACCCGCGCAATGCACGCCTGGAGTTCCTCAAGTTGTACCGGCTTCTTCAGGTAGTCATAAGCCCTGTTCCTTAGCGCCGCCACAGCCGTCTCCACGGTCGCATAACCCGTCATCAAAATCACCGGCAAATCCGGGAACTGTCCCCGGATCGCCTTCAAAAAGGCGATGCCGTCCATCCCCGGCATCTGGATGTCGCTGATGACCAGGTCCGGCGTCTCCTCCGCCATCAGCCGCAGCGCCTCTGACCCGTCAGAGGCCGTGCGGACGCGATGGCCGCGCGCGGAGAGGAAGGTCCCGACGGTCTTGAGGACGGTTGGGTCGTCGTCTGCCATAAGGATGTTCATAGTTCGTGTGTGCGTCTCCAGGCGGGGTTCGCGTCGTTCGGCCCTTTGACCTCCTTCGCGATCCTTATGCAAGCCCCGTGCCTGCGCAGAAAAATCATATCTATCATATTGAATATAAAAATCTTAGAAACAAACCGAAGAAAGGGGTCCGAAAGGGAGGCAAAGGGGAAGGACGTGCGAAAATGCGCGGGAAGACGCGAAAATGCGCAGGGAAGCGCGAAAATGCACAGGGGGGTGGACCGCAGGGCGCAGAGAAAGGGAAGGGTCAAACGGGGATGGAAAGGAGGAACGGGCTGAGGGGCGTGGGGGTTTATTCTGGATTCTGGACGTCGTGCTGAATCATCCTCCGGCGGAGGGCGTCGCGGGAGATCCCCAGGAGCCGGGCGGCCTGGACCTGGCTCCCCCCCGACCTCCGGAGCGCCTCCTGGATGAACTCCTTTTCAGCGGCAGAGAGGTTCAGGTCCGCGGCCGACGCCCCCCGGACAAAGCCCGCCAGGCCCACCGCGCGCGCGGAAGTCGCCCCTGAGACCTCTTCCGATGGGGTCAGGACCGCCTCCGGCGCGGGCGCAAACTCCAGGTCCTCCGGCGTCACCCGGTCCGTCCGGCACAGGATCGCGGCGCGCTCCACCAGGTTTCTCAACTCCCGGACGTTGCCCGGAAATGGGTGCGTCTTCAGAAGGGCCGTCGCCTCCGGCGTCCACCCCGCGATGGGCTTGCGCAGCTCCCGCGCATACCGCGCCAGAAAGTGCTCCGCCAGAAGCGGGATGTCCTCGGGCCGTTCCCGCAGAGGAGGGGCCTGGATGGTGAAGGCGTTGAGCCGGTAGTAGAGGTCCCCCCGGAACCTCCCCGCGGAGATCGCCCCCGGCAGGTCCCGGTTGGTGGCCGAGATCACGCGCACGTCCACCGGGATATCCCTGGACCCGCCCACGGGCCGGACGCGGCGCTCCTCCAGCGTGCGCAGCAGCTTGGCCTGCATCGCCAGGCCCATGTCCCCGACCTCATCTAAGAAGAGAGTCCCTCCGTCGGCCAGCTCGAAGTGCCCCTTGCGGGACTCCCGCGCGTCGGTGAACGCGCCTTTCACGTGGCCGTAGAACTCGCTCTCGAGCAGGGTCTCGGGGATGGCCGAACAGTCCACGGCGACGAACGGCCCCCCCGCCCGGCCGCTCCCGTAGTGGATGGCCTGGGCCACCAGCTCCTTGCCCGTGCCCGTCTCCCCGCAGACCAGCACCGTCGTGGCCTCCGCCTGGCAGACCTGTTCAATCAGGGTTCTGACCTTCTGGATGGCCGCGCTCTCCCCGACAATGGCCGAGGGGCCGTACCGCCCCCGGACCTCCGCGTCCAGCCGCTCCAGCCGCTCCCGGTAGCGATCCTTCTCCTGCCGCAGGGCGTGAAACCGGACCGTCCGCCGCAGGGCCGCGTGCAGGGCCTGCATCTCGAAGGGCTTGGTGAAGAAATCGAACGCCCCCTCCCGCATCGCCCGCACGGCGCTCTCGATGTCTCCGTAGGCGGTGATCACGATCACCTCCGTGCCGGGGGAGATGCGCCGGGCCTCCCGCAGCACCTCAAACCCATCCATCCCCGGCATCCTGAAGTCTGTGATGACGATGTCCACGGCCTCGCGCCGGAGGATCTCCAGCCCTTCCTCTCCCCGTTCAGCCACGAACAGGTGGTGCCCGCGATCCCGGAGGTAGTTTCCGACGCTCCGCAGGATGGAGGGCTCGTCGTCGATCAGCAGGATGCTCATCTCCACGCGGGCGTCAGCGTCGGATGACATAGCTTATCCTCCTTCTTCCGCTGAGGGCAGTATCACCCGGAAGATGGTCCCTTCCCCTTTGCGGCTCTCGCAGGCGATCTGCCCGCCGTGGTTCCGCACGATCGCATAGGAGATGGACA
>Ga0156186_1066_pt1 | contig 13350 bp, 12 predicted proteins | sample RifCSPlowO2_12_FD_107839 | JGI IMG/M metagenome (GOLD analysis project Ga0156186, IMG submission 107839) | Candidatus Handelsmanbacteria bacterium RIFCSPLOWO2_12_FULL_64_10
TGCCTTTTGGGGACGTGCTGAACCTGCGGGTGGGGGACGTGGTGAAGCTGGACACGGAGGTCAAGGACCCGACGGTGGTGTATGTGGGGTCCAAGCCCAAGTTCCTGGGCCGTCCCGGCCTGGTGGGCCGGCGCAAGGCCGTCCAGATCACTACCAAAATCCCCAAAGAGGACGAGCACTTCCACGAATAGATAATACCATGCCTGATGAACAAAAGGATGAGAGCCAGTTGGAGGCCGAGATGCTCCGGCTGATGGCGCAGCAGGAGGGGGAAACGCCCCCGACGCCTTCCAACGACGTGGAGGCGGCCATGCTCCAGATGCTGCAAGGCACGGAGCAGGCCGGCGACGCCGGGGCGACGGCCGGGGATTCCCAGAAGGACCTGGACAGCATGCTGGGAGCAGGGATCGCCGGGACAGCAGCCCCCGCCCTCAGCGCCCCGCCGCCCGCGTTCGGCCCGGCCCTGGACATCCCCACCGAAAACGTCAACCGGCTGCTCAACGTCCGTCTCACGGTCTCCATCGAGCTGGGACGGGTGCAGATCCCGATCCGGGACATCATCGGCTGGACCGAAGGCTCCCTGGTCGAACTCGACAAGATCGCCGGAGAGCCCGTGGATGTCCTGGTCAACGGAAAGCTGTTTGCCCGAGGTGAGGTGGTGGTCATCGCCGAAAACTTCGGCGTCCGCATCACGCAGATGCTCAACCCGGCGGACCTGATGAACTAGACCTCCCCCACCCCCCGACCCCCTCCCTCTCCGTTTACGGAGAGGGAGGGGGAGATAAGGGGCGTAGCCCCTGGCATCGGGGGAGGGTGAGGTCTGAGGAAATTTCCTCCCTTGTAGGGAAAAGTCTGCCCGAAAGGGAGGCGTGTCTCTCAGCGAAGCGACCGAAAAGGTCGCTTTTTTTGTTGCCCCGCCTGTGGCACACCCCTTGCTCCATCTGGCCGGTAATGAGGTGCAAGAATCCTGAAAAGCTATTTAAAGGAGACCCGATGCCCTCGCGACGCCTTCTCCAAACGGCCCTCCTGTTTATCTTTTTCATTATGGTGCCCATGTCTGCCTCCATCGCCTGGGCCGCAGACCCCTCGGCGGATACCTGGAGAAATCCCCCTCCGGTGGGGGGAGAGACGAGCCTGATCGGCCTCCTGTTCCGGGTCGCCCTCTCGCTCGCCTTCATCGTCCTGTTGATCTGGGGGGCGGTCTGGGTCATGCGCCGCTTCTCCGGCGTAGGGGTCCGATCCACCGGAGGCGACGGACTGGTGGACGTGCTCGGACGGACCTACATCGCCCCCAAGAAGGCGGTCTACGTCCTCCGCGTGGGGGACCGGGCGCTGGCCGTGGGGGTCACGGAATCTGCGATAACGCCCCTGACGGAGCTGGACCTGGCGGAGACCCTCTCGGCCTGCTCGGAGGTCGGGCAGGAGACGGCGCGGCTGTCCGACCTGCTCGGAGGGCTGAAATCCCGGCTCTCAAAGGACCGCACATGACGCCCACCCTCACCCCTCACCCCTCACCCCTCACGGCGATAAATCGCCGTGCTACAACTCCCCCACCCCTCCATTCAGGGTGGGTGGCGGTTGGGTTGGTACTGCTCCTCCTGCTCGTCCCGGCCGGCGACCTCCTCGCCCAGGGCCTCCCCCGCATCAGCATCGAGGTCGGGCAGACGGCCAAACCCAAAGAGGCCGCGGTCACCCTCCAGATCATCTTCATCCTGACCGTCCTGACGCTGGCCCCCGCGATCCTCATCATGCTCACCTCGTTCACGCGGGTGGTCACCGTCCTCTCGTTCCTGCGCCTGGCCATCGGGACGCAGCAGATCCCGCCTAACCAGGTCATCATCGGACTGGCGCTGTTCCTCACCCTGTTCATCATGACCCCGACCTTTGAGCAGGTCTACACGCAGGCCGTGCAGCCCTACATCTCCGAGGAGATCGACTACAGCGTGGCCCTGAAAAGGGGCATGGAGCCGCTCCGGAAGTTCATGCTGAAACAGGTCCGCGAGAAGGACCTGGCCCTCTTCGTGCGCCTGGCCAAGATGCCCCAGCCCCGGACGCCCGACGACATCCCCAACCGGGTGCTCATCCCCAGCTTCGTGATCAGCGAGCTGAAGACGGCCTTTCAGATCAGCTTTGTCCTGTTCATCCCGTTCATCATCATCGACATGGTCGTCTCCAGCACGCTCCTGTCGATGGGGATGCTCATGCTGCCGCCCATCTCCGTGTCGCTGCCGTTCAAGCTGCTGCTCTTCGTCCTCGTGGACGGCTGGAACCTCGTGGTGCGGTCCCTGGTGATGAGCTTCCGCTGAAACGGACCTCACCCACCCCCTTCCCCCTCCCTCTCCGTATACGGAGAGGGAGGGGGTGATAAGGGCCTTTCCACCAGCGACGGGGGAGGGTGAGGTCGTCTTCCTAAGGAGTCTTTGCATGACCCCTCAGTACGTGATTCAGATCGGACGCGAGGCCATCTACCTCATGCTCCTCGTCTCCGCGCCGATGCTGCTGGCCGGACTGGTCGTGGGTATCGGCATCAGCATCCTTCAGGCCGTCACCCAGATCCACGAGGTCACGCTGACCTTCATCCCCAAGATCATCGCCGTCACCGGCGCGCTGGTCATCACCCTGCCCTGGATCATGCAGCAGATCATCGACTTCATGACCCGGCTGATGATGGACATCCCGAACATTGCGAGATAGGGGCCGGGGGTCGGGGGAGGGGGAGGGCCTGTCTTCCGCCTTTCGCTTTTCGCCTTTCGCCTTTCGCCTTTTGCTGTGGACATCCTCAACTACACCCTCGATAACTTTGAACGCTTCCTGTTCGTCTTCCTGCGGGTGATGGGGATTCTGACCATTGCCCCGATCTTCGGGCATCGGAGCGTCGTCAGCCAGGTCAAGGTCGGCGTGGCGCTGATGGTGGCCGTGGCCATCTTCCCCGTCGTCCCGCTGACGCTCAAGACCCACCCTCACCTGCTTCTCCTCGTCCTCGCGCTCGTCAAGGAGCTGCTGATGGGGATGCTGATCGGGTTCGTGTCCCTCCTGGTCTTCATCGGGGTGAGGTTCGCCGGGGAGATGGTGGGCCTCGACATCGGCTTCGGCGTGGCCAACCTCATCGACCCGCTCTCGGCCGAGCAGGTGTCCATCGTCGGCGAGTTCCAGAGCCTCCTGGCCGTGGTCATCTTCCTGCTGGTCAACGGCCACCACATCCTGCTGCGCGGGCTGGCCGCCAGCTTCGACCTGGTCCCCCTGGGGGGGGCGCAGATGCCCGAACTGCTCGGCCGGAGCCTGATCACCCTGACGGGCAAGGTCTTCGTCATCGCCGTGCAGCTGGCCGCCCCCGTCTCGGCCACGCTCTTCCTGACCACGCTCGCCCTGGGCATCGTCGCCCGGACGGTCCCGCAGATGAACGTCTTCGTCGTGGGCTTCCCGCTCAAGATCATCGTCGGGATCGCAGCGATCATGTTCACGCTCCCGATGTTTTACGCCGCCCTGGTCGCGCTCTTCGGCGGCCTGGAGCGGGACCTCAGCACGGTACTCCGATTGATGTCGGGTAGATAATCGTAGGGGCGGTTCGCGAACCGCCCCTCCCGGAACGCTATGGCCGAAGAATCCTTCCAGGAACGCTCCGAACAGGCCACCCCAAAACGCCGCGAGGAGGCCCGCAAACAGGGGCAGGTGGCCCACAGCACGGAGCTGAACTCCGTCGCCATCATCCTGGCGGGCCTTCTGGCGGTCCACTTCGTGGGGGAGGCCCTCTTCAGGGACCTCAGCCTGTTCACCGCCGAGACCCTCAGCCAGGGTTACGGGATCACCCTGTCTCGGGACAGCCTCCCGGTCCATCTCCGCCGATGGGCGGAGGTGGCCTTCTCCGTCTCCTGGCCCATCCTCCTGATCATCAGCGTCGCCGCCCTCGCCGTCAACGTGGCGCAGGTCGGCTTTGTCTTCTCCTCCGAGGCCCTCACCCCCAAGTTCAGCCGCATCGACCCGGTGGCGGGCCTGGGCCGGCTCTTCTCCAAGCGGGCGCTGGTGGAGTCCCTCAAGGGACTGTTCAAGATCGCCATCGTCGGCTACATCTCCTACCGGGAGGTCATGAAGCGAATGGCGGACCTCGCCACGATGTCCGAATCCGGCGTGGGCCGCATCTTCTACCTGATGGGGGACCTCACCTTCCAGGTGGGCATCCGCGTCGCCCTGTTTCTGGCCGTGCTGGCCGTGCTCGATTACCTCTACCAACGGTGGGAGTTCGAGCGGAGCATCCGGATGTCCAAGCAGGAGATCAAGGAGGAGTTGAGGCAGACCGAAGGGGACCCGCAGGTGCGGGCGCGCATCCGGGCGCTGCAGCGGGAGACCGCCCGGAAACGGATGATGGCGGAGGTCCCGCAGGCCGACGTCGTCATCACCAACCCCACGCACTACGCCGTGGCCCTGCGCTACGACGCGGGGAAGATGGCCGCCCCCACGGTGGTGGCCAAGGGACAGAACCTGATCGCCCAGAAGATCCGGGAGATCGCGGAGGAGGCCGGCGTGCCGCTGGTGGAGAACCCCCCCCTGGCGCAGGCCCTCTACAAGGCCGTGGACGTGGGCCGGGAGGTCCCGGAGGACCTCTATCGCGCCGTGGCCGAGGTCCTGGCCTACGTGTTCAGGCTGAAGCGGCAGAGGGTCTAAAAACTTGCGGCTTGTCTTTCCGTTGGGATGTATCTATATTGTAAATGGTCAGCCCTGATCCCTGACCCTTTTCCCGGAGCCTCCTCCCTTGATCCAGTTCATGGAACGCATCGGGCGCTACAGCGACATCCTCTTCGCGGTCGCGGTCATCCTCATCCTGGCCGTGATGGTCATCCCGGTGCCCCCGTTCCTGATGGATGTCCTGCTGACGCTCAACATCGCGCTGACGCTGGTCATCCTCCTGATGACGCTCTACGTCACCCGCCCCCTGGAGCTGTCCGTCTTCCCCGGCCTGCTCCTCGTCATCACCCTCTTTCGCCTCTCCCTCAACGTGGCCTCCACCCGCCTGGTCCTGGGCCAGGGCTACGCGGGGCAGGTGATCCAGGCGTTCGGGACGTTCGTCGTGCGCGGGGACTACGTCCTCGGCCTGGTCATCTTTCTGATCATCGTCATCATCCAGTTCGTCGTGATCACCAAGGGCGCGGGCCGCGTGGCCGAGGTGGCCGCCCGCTTCACCCTCGACGCCATGCCCGGCAAGCAGATGAGCATCGATGCCGACCTGAACGCCGGCCTGATCAACGACGAGGAGGCCCGGCGCAGGCGGAGGGAGATCTCCCGCGAGGCGGACTTCTACGGGGCCATGGACGGCGCCAGCAAATTCGTCCGGGGCGACGCGGTGGCGGGCATCCTGATCGTCCTCGTCAACATCGTCGGCGGGTTCGCCATCGGCGTCCTGAAGCGCGGAATGACCCTGAGCGAGGCCGCGCAGACCTACACCCTCCTGACCATCGGCGACGGCCTGGTGACGCAGATCCCCGCCCTGATCGCCTCCACCGCCTCCGGCATCCTGGTCACCCGCGCCGCCTCCGAGGCCGACCTGGGCCGCGACCTGACCCGCGAACTCACGGCCAGGCCCAGGGCCATCATGGTGACCGCCGCCGTCCTGTTTGCCCTCGCCCTCGTCCCCGGCCTCCCGGCCATCCCCTTCCTGATCCTCTCCGCCCTGTCGGGGACCGTGGCCTACGCCACCAGCCGGGCGCAGCAGAGCGCGGCCCAGGAGACGCAGGCCAAGACCGAGGCCGCGGAGAAGAAGACCCCGGAGGAGAAGGTGGAGGACTACCTCCACGTCGACCCCCTGGAGGTCGAGATCGGCTACGGCCTGATCCCCCTGGTCGACCCCCAGCAGGGCGGCAACCTCCTCGACCGGGTGACCATGATCCGCAAACAGACCGCCCTCGACCTGGGCATCGTCGTCCCCCCGGTCCGCATCCGGGACAACATCCAGCTCAAGCCCAGCGCCTATGTGATCAGGATCCGGGGGGTGAAGGTCTCGGAGGGGGAGCTCCAGGTGAAGGGATACATGGCCATAGACCCCGGCTACGCCGAGGGCCCCATCGAGGGGATAGAGGCCACGGACCCCGCCTTCGGCCTGCCCGTCCGGTGGATCACCGAGGCCAACCGGGAGCGCGCCGAACTCCTCGGCTACAACGTGGTGGGGCCGGACGACGTGCTCGCCACCCACCTGACGGAGGTCATCCGGTCGCACGCCCACGAGATCCTCGGCCGCCAGAACGTCCAGGCCCTCATCGACGGCGTGAAGAAGGACTACCCGGCGGTGGTGGGCGAGCTGATCCCCGACCAGATCTCGCTCGGCGGCGTCCAGAAAATCCTCCAGAACCTGCTCAAGGAGCGCGTCCCCATCCGGGATATGGTGACGGTCCTGGAGACCACCGCCGACTATGCCCCGATCACCAAAGACCCGGAGATCCTGGCGGAGTACGTCCGGACAGCCCTCGGGCGGACCATCTGCCAGCTCTATCAGACCCCGGAGGGGACCCTCCCGGCCCTCACGGTCTCCCCGAAGGTGGAGGGCCTCATCTCCGAGTCCATCCAGAACACCGTGGCCGGGATCAAGGTGGCCCTTGCGCCCGACCTGGCCCGAAGGCTGTTCGAGCGGATGGCCGGCCTGATCGACGGCATGGTCTCCAACGGCCAGCAGCCCCTCGTCCTGACGGCCCCCACGATCCGCCTCGCCTTCCGCCGCCTGACGGAGACGACCTTCCCCAGCCTGACGGTCCTCTCCTACAACGAGATCGTCCCTGGGATCGAAGTGTTTTCAGTCGGCATGGTTGATCTGGAGAATGGGGAATAGACCCCTCCCCCCAATCCCCCTTCCCCGAAGGGAGAGGGGGAGAAAAGAACAAGCAGAAACAAAACAAGCGAGCGTACAGGCCTAAAAAAGGCGCGGCGTCCCGGCTGACCTATCCCCCCCTCCCCCTTTCCTAAAGGAAAGGGGGAGCAGCCTTGGCAAAACGATAAGAAGGCGCGCCGTCCCGACTTTCAAGCAGGGAGTCCGTTCAGGCACGGAGGGGTACGAGCGCTGTGCAACAGCGCGGGGGAGTGGCGGAAGGGGTTCGGACTACCACGGGATCCAGATTACACCACTGGACTAAGTACGGCGCGCCAAGCCTCCCCGGCGTTTGAGGGGTGCCCTTTCTTTTGTCCAACTTTTCTTTGGGCAAGCAAAGAAAAGTTGGAATGCTGGAAGGAAGGGTGATGTCACCATGAAAATCAAAAAGTACATCGCTGACTCCATGCCGGAGGCTTTACAAAAGGTCAAGGACGACCTCGGCCCCCGCGCCGTCCTCCTGAACACCCGGCAGCTCAAAAAGGACGGGGCCCTCGGCCTCCTGAGCAAGCGGAAGGTGGAGATCACAGCGGCCCTCGACGACGCCCCCCCACCGGCCCAGAAGGCCCCAGCCCAGGCCGCCGCCGCGTCCACCCCTGCCCAGCCCCCGGCCCGTCCGCCCGCCCGGCAGACCTCGTCCGAAGACCTGCGTCCCGCCGAACGGCCCACCGACCCCCGATCCCCGACCCCCGATCCCCGGCGGGAGGGGCCGGGGGAGACCGCCTGGGCGGACCGGCTGTCGAAGGAGATCCGGGACCTGAAGGAGTCCCTCAGGACCCTGACGCAGGCCCAGAATCACCGTGCGGGGAGACTCCCCCTCCCCGGCGAACTGCGGGGCCTCTCCCGACGCCTGGAGCACGCGGGGTTTGAGGAGGCGGTCATCTCGTCCGCCGTGGAGAGACTCCTGGTCGAACCGGGGCCGGGGGGATTCGAGGACCGGGAGAAGCTGGAGCGCCAGGCCGCCCGGCTTCTGACCCACGCCCTGCCCCCCCCCGCGGCCACAGCCGTCAAAGAGGGCCTCCGGACAGTGGCCGCGTTCGTGGGCGCCTCCGGCGTCGGAAAGACCACGGCCGCGGCCAAGATCGCGGCGGAGTTCGCCCTCCGCTCGCAGGCGAGGGTCTGCCTGGTGGCCGCCGACGTGGAACGGGTGGGGGGGCTGGACCAGATGCGCGCCCTGGCCGGGATGATCGGCGTGCCGCTCGAAGTCGTCTACACCCCGGAGGAGATGTCGAAGGTCATCCGGGGCCGGCGGGACGTGGACCTGATCCTGATCGACACGGCGGGCATCGGCCCCCGCGAGCAGGACAAACTGAAGGCCCTCCAGGAGATCCTGAGGGAGGCCGCGCCGAACGAGACCCACCTCATCCTGAGCGCGGCCACCAGCGCCCCTCAGATGGCCGACACCGCAGAGGCCTTCCAGGCCATCGGCGTCAACCGCCTCCTGTTCACGAAACTCGACGAGACCACCCGCCTCGGGGGCGTCCTGACGATGGCCTCCCGCTCCAATCTCCCCCTCTCTTACCTGACCGACGGGAGGTCCGTGCCCGGCGACATCCGCCCGGCGGACCTGATGGAACTGGCCCTGCTGACGATAAAATGACATCGGAAGGCGCGAAGCGTCCAGACCTCACCCCCCGGCCCCCTCTCCCACAGGGAGAGGGGGAGAAGACATGGCCTTACCCCCTCTCCGATACGGAGAGGGGGTTAAGGGGGTGAGGTCTGGTTTTCCACAATGCTCACCCTATGACCAGACCTCAGGACACGACGACTTCTCCAGCCCTCCCCGCCGACGACGCCCCCGGTCCCCGTGCCACGGCCATCGCCGTCACCAGCGGCAAGGGGGGTGTCGGCAAGACGAACATCAGCCTGAACCTCGCCGTCGAGCTCTCTCGCCTGGGCAGGCGGGTGCTCCTCGTGGACGCAGACCTCGGCCTGGCCAACGTGGACATCCTGCTCGGCATCACCCCGCGCTTCACCCTCGAGAGCGTCCTCCGGGGGGACTGCTCCATCTTCGAGGCCACCCTCGAGGGCCCGGAGGGACTCACCATCCTCCCGGCCGCCTCCGGCATCGGTGAGTCGGAGGCGTGGCGGGCGGGAGACCGCGAGGCCCTGCAGGCCGACCTGGCCCGCCTGGAGCGGGGGTTCGACCTCATCCTGATCGACACCGGCGCAGGCATCTCCTCCAAGGTGACCGATTTCGTCGTGGCCGCGGACCAGGCCCTCGTCGTGGCCGTCCCGGAGCCCACCTCCATCGCCGACGCCTACGCCATGATCAAGGTCGTCTCCGGGATGAGGCCGGACCTCCGGGCGGGGCTGGTGGTCAACCGGACCCGGTCGCCCCGGGAGGCCTACGACATCCACGCGAAATTCCTCCAGATTGTCTCCCGGTTCCTGAACATGTCCGTGGAGGACCGGGGGCACGTGCTGGAGGACCCGGCCGTCGAGCAGGCCGTGCGGACGCAGTGCCCCTTCGTGATCGGAGCCCCGCGATCCCCGGCCGCGCGCTGCGTCGCGGACCTGGCGCGGGCGTTCGTCGGCGTCGCCTCTCCTCCCCCCGCCGCGCCCGGCCTGTTCCGGAGGCTGCTGGGAAGGAGACAGGGTTCATAACCAGAAGTAGGAATTACGAATTACGAATTACGAATTACGAATTGAGTATTCGACATTCGACATTCGACATTCCCCTAACTTGCATCTTGTTTTTGCTCCCGTATTTGTTACATTATAAGCCGATGTCGGCGTCCGAGAAAAGAGCCCCATACAAGGACCGGCCTCCGCATGGCCAAACAGACCCGTAAACCCATCCCCGCCAAGGCCCACGCCCAGTACGGCGCCGCCGCGGCCCAGGCCGTCAGTCGTGAGCGGCAGTTGACCGACTACCTGCCCATGGTGAAGTACATCGCGGGCCGGATCGCCATGGGGGTCCCCCGATCCGTGGAATTGGACGACCTGATCAGCGCCGGGGTGGTCGGGCTGATCGAGGCCTTCAACAGCTTCGACACCGAAAAGGGGGTCAAGTTCGAGAGCTACGCCTCCATCCGCATCCGGGGCGCCATCCTCGACGAACTCCGGGCCGTGGACTGGGCCCCGCGCTCCACCCGGGCGAAGTCCCGCGAGATGGAGCGGGCCATCTCCGCCCTGGAGAACAGGCTTGGCCGTTCACCCACGGAGAGGGAGATCTCGGAGAGTCTCGGCGTCACCCTGAACGACCTCCACCACCTGCTGGACGACATCTCCTCCACGACCCTCCTCTCCCTCGACGAGCTGACCTACGGCTCGGACGACGACAAACCCGTCCCCCTCGTGGACACCTTGGGCATGCCGGGTCAGTCGGACGCCCTGAGCGACCTGGAGCGGGAGGAGATGAAGGGCCTCCTCGTCGACTCCATCGGCCTGCTGTCCGAGCAGGAGCGCCTCGTCATCGCCCTGTATTATTATGAAGAACTGACCCTGAAAGAGATCGGACAGGTCATGGAACTGTCCGAGTCCCGTGTGTCTCAGATCCACACCAAGGCCGTCCTGAGTCTGCGGGCAAAGCTGAGAACGAAGCTGATGCGATAGCCCCATGCCACCTGCCACTTCCTATCGTCCGACACCCGAATCAGCCCTTGTGCCCGAAGAAAACGAGAAACCCGAGCGGCTGCGGAAGATCACCGAGAAAATCATCGGGCTGCCGACGCTCCCCATCATCGTGACCCGGCTCATCGACCTCGTGGGCAACCCGAAGACCTCCGCCGGAGACCTGGACCACCTGATCTCCGCCGACCAGGCCCTCTCCGCCAAGATCCTCAAGGTGGCCAACTCGGCCTTCTACGGCTTCCCCCGCCGGATCGCCACCGTCAAGCTGGCCATTGTCGTGCTCGGCTTCGAGGCGGTCAAAAACATCGGCCTGAGCGTGGCCCTCCTGGACCGTTTCCCCGAGGGGGAGGCCCACGATCTGTTCGACCGCCGGCAATTCTGGACGCACGCCATCGGGTGCGGGGCCGCGGCGCGTCTGCTCGCCCGCCGCCTTCGCTACCGTCTCGAGGCGGAGGCGTTCGTGGCAGGCATCCTGCACGACCTGGGCAAGCTTATCCTCGTCGAGTATTTTCAGGAGAAGTTTCTCAGCGCGGTCCGCCTGGCCCGTAGCGAAAACCTCTACATCGCACGGGCCGAGGAGATGGTCCTCGGCGTCACCCACGCGGAGGTCGGCGGATGGCTGGCGGAGAAGTGGAACCTCCCCAAACAGCTCGTCGAGGTCATCGCGCGTCACCACGGCCCGTTCCCCGAGAACGAGGGCCTCGACGCCGCAGAAAAACCGCTCGACCTGACCTGCATCGTGCACGCAGCGGATGCCCTCTGCAGGAGCCGGGGCATCGGGAACAGCGGGGACAACCGTGGGCCGGCGCTCCACCCTTACGTGGCCAGGCTCTTCCGGAAAGGTCAGGAGATGTCCGACGAGGCCCTGCTCGACCTCCTCGGGGACAGGCTGGAGGAGGAGATCGGGCGGGCCGAGATCTTCCGGAGCTGGTCCGACAACAAGGGTGAGACGGAAAACGACAACGTGGATCGTGACCCGTGATCCGTGATCCGTCTTTACGGTCCACGGTCCACGGTCCACGCTTTTCACGTTTCACATTATGGACGCGACGACGGATCCGGATGGGCTGACGGCGCAGGCGGAGGCGCTCCTGCGCCAGATCGAAGGGGCCGGGGCTGCGGACCTCATTCAGTCCGTGTTTCCGTCCGTCATCCACACGCTGCGCCTGCTGTGCGACCGCGTCAAATACCTGGAGCAGGAGCGGGCCGCCCTCGCGGACCACGTCGCTGTCGAGCACCGGACCAACCTCGATTTCCGCGAGTCCCTGGCCGAGCTGATCCGGGTTCAGGAGCTCTCCGGGGCCCTCCTGGGGAGCCTGGACCTCGAGGCCATCCTGGCCGCCCTGGCCCGCCTGACCCGGCAGGTCGTGCCCTACGAAGACTTCGGCGTCTTCGAGGTCCACGAGGGGCAGGAGACCTTCGCGCCCCTCGCCGTGCAGGGTTCGACCGGGACCTTCGCGGACCGCGTCCAGCAGCTCTGGAAGGACGGGGTCATCGACTGGGCCGTCCAGCAGGGGCGCCCCACGGTCGTGCCGGACGCAGATGCGCCCCCGGAGGAGAGGAGCCGATGTCTCGTCATCGCCCCCCTGCGCGGGCTGGGCAGGTGCGTCGGCGTCTTCGTGCTGGCGTGCCCAAAACCCCAGGACGCCTTCACGGCCGGCGAGATGGAACTCATCGCCCTCCTCGCCCGCCAGGCGGCCATCGCCCTCGAGAACGCCCACCTCTACCAGAGCCTCGCCGAGACCAACCGGAAGTTCCGCGAATCCCAGAGCCAGCTCGTCCAGGCGGGGAAACTGGCCGCCGTGGGGCAGCTGGCCGGCGGGGTGGCCCACGAGGTCAACAACCCCCTCCAGATCATCCTGAGCCGCGTGCAACTCCTGATGATGCGGTACCGCGATGTGCCCCACCTGCAGGACGACCTCCGCCTGATCGAATCGAACGTCAAACGCATCTCCAGGATCATCCGCAGCCTGCTCGACTTCGCCCGCTACAACAGCGGGGAGATGGAGTGGTCCGGCGTCGACGTCGCGCACCTGGCCCGGCAGACCTGCACGCTCATCCAGCACCAGCTCGACAAGGCGGGCATCGCCCTGACCCTCGATGCCCCGGCCGATCTCCCGAAGGTCTACGGCAACGCCGGGGAGATCGAACAGGTCTTCCTCAACCTCCTGCTCAACGCCCAGCACGCCACCCCTCCGGGCGGACGGGTCGAGATCCGGATCAGGGCCGGCGGGAAGCGCGTGGTGGCCTCGGTCTCGGACACCGGCGCGGGCATCCCGAAGGACGTGCTCCCCAAGATCTTCGAGCCCTTCTTCACCACCCGGAGCGCCGAGGGGGGCACCGGCCTGGGCCTCTCTATCATTTACGGAATCATCCAGAAGCATCGCGGGCGGATCGAGGTCGAGAGTCAGATCGATGCCGGCACGACGTTCACGATCCACTTCCCGGCCTTGGAAAGAGAAGATGAGGATTAGAAGGACCTATCCCCCCATCCCCCTTTCCTAAAGGAAAGGGGGAGCAGCCTTGGCAAAACGACAAGGGGCGCGGCGTCCCGGCTTTCAGACCCCTCCCCCTAGACCCCACCACCTCACCTGTCGCTCCCGTGAGGTCGCGACCCCTGCCCTCCCACAGGGAGAGGGGGAATAAGCCAGCCCAAACGACTAGGGGCGCGCCGTCGAAACCTATCAGCCAGAGCTTAGCAGAAGCAACACACCTCTCAGGGGCACAAAAGCCTGATTGGCTACTGAGGCCTGAGGTTACGGCGCGCCCAAGCCCGCCCGGCGTTTGAGGGCGATTCTTTGCGCCACTTTCTTCTAAAGAAAGTGGCGAAAGGGCCGCTGAAACGAGAGTTGGGATGGCGTCCCAACCCCATTTGAGTAACGCGCATGGGCGGTTTCGAACTCCTGCTCTGGGCCATGGCCCAGAGC
>Ga0156186_1234_pt2 | contig 13314 bp, 5 predicted proteins | sample RifCSPlowO2_12_FD_107839 | JGI IMG/M metagenome (GOLD analysis project Ga0156186, IMG submission 107839) | Candidatus Handelsmanbacteria bacterium RIFCSPLOWO2_12_FULL_64_10
TTCCCGGCTGTATCGTTCGAGAAAGTGCTGCGCCAGGGCAGGATGTCCTCCGGACGCTCCCGCAGCGGGGGGACCCGGAGGGTGAAGGTGTTCAGCCGGTAGTAGAGGTCCTCCCGGAATTTTCCCTCCGAGACGGCCTGTCGCAGGTCCCGGTTCGTGGCCGAGACCACGCGCACGTCCACCGGAATTTCCGTTGGCCCGCCCACTCGCCGGACGCGGCGCTCCTCCAGCGTGCGCAGCAAGCGGGACTGCATGCCCAGGTTCATGTCCCCGATCTCGTCCAGGAAGAGGGCGCCCCCATCGGCCTGCTCAAAGTATCCGGCGCGGGCCTCTCGCGCATCCGTGAACGCCCCTTTCACGTGGCTGTAGAATTCGCTCTCGATCAGCGTTTCGGGGATGGCTGAACAGTTCACCGCCACGAAAGGCCCTCCAGCACGGGCGCTCTCGTAGTGGATGGCCCGCGCCACCAGATCCTTGCCCGTGCCGGTCTCGCCGTAGATCAGGACGGTTGTGGCCTCTGTCCCGCAGACCTGCTGGATGAGGGTCTTGACCGCCCGGATCGGCTGGCTCTCGCCGATGATCGCGGAGAGGCCGTATCGCTGGCGGGCCTCTGCGCCGAGGCGGTCGAGGCGTTCCCGGTAGCGGTCCTTCTCCCGGCGCAGGGCGTGGAAGCGGGCGGTCCGCTCCAGGGAGGCGGTCAGCTCCCGCATCCTGAGGGGCTTGGTGAAGAAGTCGAAGGCCCCCTCGCGCATGGCCCGGACCGCCGAGTCGATGTCTCCGTGTGCGGTGACCATGATCACCTCCGCGCCGGGGGAGAGACGCCGGACCTCCCGCAGGACCTCGAAGCCGTCCATCCCCGGCATCTTGAGGTCGGTGATGACCAGGTCGACGGTCTCGCGCCGGAGGATGTCCAGTCCCTCCGCTCCTCGCTCCGCCGGGAAGACCCGGTGTCCCCGCGCGCTCAGGTGATCTCCAATCGTCCGGAGGATCGCAGGCTCGTCGTCGATGAGGAGGACGGTCATCGAGACGCGAGCATCTGTGGACATAGGTTATATTTCCTCCGCCGCAGGCAACCTCACCCGGAATACTGTCCCTTCGCCTTTGCGGCTCTCGCAGGCGATCTGCCCGCCGTGATCCCGCACGATCGCATAGGAGATGGACAGACCCAGCCCCGTGCCCCGGTCCGCCGGCTTGGTCGTGAAGAACGGCTCGAACAGCCGCGCCCTGATCGCCTCGTCCATACCCACCCCGTTGTCCTCCACCTCGGCCACCACCTCATCCCCCTCCTGCCTCGTTCGCACCCATACCCCCTTCGTCCACCCACGTGATTCGTGGTCCGTGGTCCGTGGGACCTCACCCACACCCATACCCTCCCCCCATCCCCGCCTTCCGACAGCTTTCGCTGTCGGTCTCTCCCACTGGGAGAGGGAGGGGCGTCTATCGTTTTTTTTATGCGACGGGGAGGGTGAGGTCTTTTCGTCCAGCGCATCGCGGGCGTTGCCCAGCAGGTTCAAAAAGACCTGCTCCATCCGGTGAGGGTGGCCGGAGACCGGGGGCAGCCCCTCGCCCAGGTCCAGATGCAGCGCGATATTATGGTTCTTGAGCTGTGTCTCGATCAGCCTCAGGCCGGAGCGGATCACGTCGTTGACTGAGAACAGAGCGCCCGGCTCTTTGGAGATGTCCCGCGAGAAGACGCGCAGATGCTCAATCGTGCCGGTCATCCGCTCGGCCAGGTCCAGGACGTCTTTCATCTTCTCCTTCAACTGCTCCTCCGAGATTCCTATGCCCTCGGCCAGCCGCACGTAGACGTCCTCCGCTGCGCCGGAGATGACGGTCAGGGGCTGGTTGAGTTCGTGCGCCACGCCGGCGGCCATCTGCCCCAGGGAGACCAGGCGGGAGGACTGGAGGATCTGCATCTCCAGCTCCCGCGCCTCCAGCGCCCCGACGATCTGGCCGGCGGTCTCGTTCAGGAGCGTCTTTTCCTGGGCCTCGGAGAGTTCCACGCCGCAGAACAGGGTCAGACTGCCCCGTTGCTTACCCCCCCAGGACAGTCCCCGATCATACCGCGCCCCACCCGATTTCGAATTTCGAACTTCGAATTTCGAATTGGGGTCGTTGGGGTTTTCTATTTCGACATTCGACATTCGACATTCGACATTTTCTGTCTCTCCAAACCTCCACTCCCGCCCGTCGTGTTCGATCAGGACGCCCCCTGAGTGGGAGGCGGACAGGACCTCCATGAGGGTCTGACCGGCCCGGCGGATGACCTCGTCTGTGGACCGGGCGTCCCCCAGGGCGGAGCGGAGCCGGTAGAGGTATTCGAGTTGCTGGAGGCGCTCGTCCAGCCTCGCCCGCTCTTCTTCAGCCCGCTGGCGCTGGATGATCTCCTGTCTCAGGTCTTCGTTGGACTTCTGAAGCCGCCGGTCTCGCCGGATCACGCGCCGGGTCTGATAGGTGGCCAGGACGAGGGCGATCCCCAGCGCCGACATCCACCCGATCCGCTCGTAGGGCATCCGCACCCGCAGGGCCACGGTCGCCGGTGCGTTCGAATAGACCAGGTCCCGGTCCACGGCCTCCACCTCGAAGGTGTAGCTCCCCCTCGGGAGGTTCTGGTACTCCACGCGCCGGGCGTGCGTGGTCCTCCAGTCCGGGTCGAACCCCCTCAGCCGGTACCGGTAGACCATCGCCTCCGGCCGCGTTTTCAGGCTGATCCCCTGGAACTCGAACGCCGTCAGCTCCACGCTGGACGGAATCGAAACCTGCGAGGCGCGCTCGTAGCGCCGATCCGCCACCACGGCGTTGATGAAGATCGGGGGCGGCGAGGGCACCGGCGGACGATAGCGCGTCGCGCCCTCGATCGTCCCGAACCAGAGGTTGCCCTCCCGGTCCTGAACCACCGCGTTCGACATCACGTTGCTGCTCAGGCCGTCCTTTTGGAGGAGGGTCTGAAAGGCCTGGCCGTCGTGGCGGACCATCCCCCCGCCGTCCACGGCGAACCAGAGGTGACCCCTCGGGTCCTGCAGGACAGAGATCACCGCATTGGGGGCCAGGCCATCCTCCTGGGTGAATGTGAGGAAGGTCCTCCCGTCATACCGGCACGCCCCGCCCTGGGTCCCGAACCAGAGGCGCCCCTCCCGGTCCTGGGAGATTGAATACACGCAATTGCTCGTCAGGCCGTCCCGGATCGTGAACGTGGTGAAGGCCGGTCCCAGGTCGCTTGAGGTCTGTCCCTTCGTTTCACTCAGGGCAAGCTCTGATGGGGCGCCGGCGAGTCGAAGGGGATCGGCGCGGCTCACGCCCTCTCCCCAGGTTCCGATCCAGAGATCCCCCTTCCGGTCCTGGAGGATCGCAAGGACGTAGTTGCCGGCCCGCCCGTCCCGATCCTGAACGATCGCGCTGACCAGGTCATTCGCCAGTCCGTCTTTCGCCGTGAAGGTCCTCCAGGTCCGTCCATCATAGCGGCTCAGCCCCCCCTCGGCGGTCCCGAACCAGAAGGTCCCCTCCCGATCCTGCGCGATCGCCTGAACGCCCCCCTTCCCCAGGCCGTCCTTCTCCGTGAAGGTCTTCCAGGTCCCCCTCCCCGACGGTTCACCGGACCGTCTCCCATCCCTGTCAAAGCGACTCACGCCCCCCTGGGTGCCGAACCACAGGACCCCGTCCCGGTCCTCATACAGGACCAGCACCCAGTTGTCCCCCAGGCCATCCCGTGTCGTGAAGGTGGTGAAGGTTCCCCCACCAGAGGGCCCACTGGACCCTCTCCCCGACCTGTCGTACCGGCTGACTCCGCCGCCGATCGTGCCGAACCAGAGGTTTCCCGCGCGGTCCTGCAGAATCGCGTGGACGTAGTCGTTCGCCAGGCCGTCCTTTGTGGTAAAGGTCTTCCACGCTTGTCCTGAGCGGAGGGCGGGGCCCGAAGGCGAAGGATCATAACGGATCAGGCCCTTCTGCGTGCCGAACCACAGGACACCTTCGCGGTCCTGCAGGATGACGCTCACGTTGTCGTCCGCCAGGCCATCTTTAGCGGTGAAGGTGGTGAAGGTCCTTCCATCATACCGGCTCGCGCCGTTGAAGTAAGTGCCGAACCAGAGGTGTCCGTCGCGGTCCTGAAAGATGGACTGGATATACGTGGCCGCGAGCCCATCGGCCACGTCGTAGTTCCGCCAGGCGCCCCTCCCCGGCCCTGCGGGGGTCCTCTTTCCCGGACCCGCCTGCACGGTCGTTCCGGGGCCGGCGGGGGCCGTATAGAGCAGGAGGCTGTGCGGGATCACTTCCACCGGCCATCTGGTACCGAACAGCGTCCCGATATCCCGCATCGCCTTCTTCCACGCCGGGTCCTCTCCGATCGTCTTCTTCTTTTCGGCAAATTCCGAAGGGTTCTTAAACTCGAAGAGCCGGACGAAGACGCTGTCCGGCATCGCCCTCCCGCGCCACGGAAGCTCCGTCAGGCCGTGTCGTCTCAGGATGGGCGCGATGCGCGAGGCGTAGAACGCCTCGAACTCGGCCATCCGGCCCGAGGGCACGCAGAAGCACCCCCGGGCCAGCGTGCGGCCCCCCGCCGGATCTGGTGCAGGCTGCATCGGATCGCCGGCCCACGCCGGGGAATTGCAAAATGGAAATTGCAAAAAGCAAAATGCAAAAAGGATGAATGTTACGCGTGATTTTTGCATGGTCGAAGACCTTGTAGGCTCTATGCGGCGCAGGGACTGCCCTTTCGCTTGCGGATAACAATCTAATATGCGCGATAAGGGAAAGCAAGGATGGTAAATCCGCTGAGAAACTCCCCGGCTCGGGTGGAACATGCCGGAGCGCCTCCGCGCATGAAAGGCGGGCCACACTCATCAAAAAAATCACCCCGCAGCGGGCTGCGGGGCAATGCCCCTGACAAATCAAGAGTTAACCATCACCAGGGGAGGCATCCTGACCCACGCGGTAACCTTTCCATCGGAGGTCGTCAGGATCAGCATTTCTGCTTCAATAGCGCAGGTATAGGCAGTGAACAGGGAGGTGTCCTTATCCTTCTCCATCGCATCAGCCACCAGGGTGAGCGTATGGCCACTGACCGTATACGCGCCGGAGACCTTCACGGAAGCCCCGTTGCGCGTGAAGGTCACATCGACACTGCCGCCTTTTCGGAAGGCGATAGAGCTTCTGCCGTCCTTCGCATTCCACGTGCCGATGAGGCGTTCTCCGATAGATAATGGGACCTGCGAAGGCTCCTCATAAGCGGGCTTTGGGCTGTAGCCAGGGCTGGTGGGGTTGCCCGTTCCACAGCTCACCAGAGCCACCGTCACAGCCAGGCCCATCGTCAAGGTCAGCGTCCGTTTCATGGCATTGCCCTCCTGTTGAAGAAGTGATCCATCAGATCGACTTTGAACTCGGAGCTTCGTTCCGTCGGAGGATAGGGATAAACAAACGGCATACCAGGCCGCTTCGGCCGGGCGACAAAAAATCCACCTGAGGTCTCAGGTGGATGATAAATCAACAACATAATGAGATGAATTCGGGTGGTGTGTCAAAACGGGGCGGGAAGGGGGGTGTGCGGGTCAGCAACGATGAAGGAGAGGCGTTGTGGCAGGTTCGCACAAAAACGTTGCAGGAACGCACAGGAGAACGCGAAAGACGCGAAAAATGCGAAGGGCGCGAAAAGGCGCATCACTTTCAGATCAGGTCTTCTCCAGAAACGAAAACGACGCCTCCCCCTTCACGATCTTCACCAGGTCGCCCGGCCGGAGCGTGAGGCCCGGCGACAGGTGGAGCGCATCGCCGAGCGGGTCCGGGTCGTCCTTTGAATGGGGATAGATGATGGCCCTCTCTGACGGGTGGGTCGCCTTCAGGGGCTCCCGCTCCAGCTTCCACGCCCACAGCCAGTCCGCATAACCCGCCAGCGTATCCTCCTCCCCCGGCGTCCTCACGTTCACGAGCAGCAGGATGTCCACCGGCTCGTCCTGCTCCCGCAGATCCGGCCCGCCATAGAGTCGCAGTTTCAGACGGAGTTCATCGTCCTCTCCATAGGCCAGCGTCACGTGACCCGCGACGGGCGTCCTGTTTTTATCCACCGGCAGGGGGCAGACGCCGAGGTAGAGGTCCCCGTAGGAGACCGCGACGGTCTGGCCGGGGAGCAGGGCGACCGGCCTTCCGCCCCAGTCCACGTTTCCGACCCGGACCTCCCGGATGTCGCCTCGCGGCCCCAGGAGGGCGCGGGTCTCACAGACGAACGTGGGGTCGTTCAGAAACTTGGGGCGGTCCTCATCCTTGAGCGGGTAGGAGAGACGCCCCAGGACCACGCTCCCCTCCTGACGGCCCTGGAACGAGGCGCAGGGCTGATGGGTGAAGGACTCGTCGGGCAGGAAGGGGATGCTCCGGCGGAGGCCGGGGGCGTGCCGTGCGATCAGGATGCACGAAGGGGGGGAGTGGCCGCCCACCTTCTCGACGCACTGGGAGGAGATGCTGTAGCGGGGGGTCATCACGTGCGTCCGGCGACTGTTGAGCGACTGGACGCGGTCGTGGATCTCCGTCATCTCCGGCTTGCGCGTCGCCAGGTCGCGGATCGGCGTCGGGGGGACGTAGTCGAACAGGGTGAGGTTGGCGTACATCGTGGAGGTGTGCTCCAGCGGTTCGAGCGGCTCGGGGAGCGGGGTCCCGAACTTGAGATGGGCGTAAATTGCGGAGAAGCCCGTCCCATAGAGCGCATCGTCTCGGTAGGCGCGGGAGGGGGCGCCGGCCAGGAAGCCGTTGGGGAACAGATTGAGCGCGAGTTGATAGGTGATCAGGTCCATCGTGCGCCCCAGCTCTCGCCGGAAGCCCGCGTCCGGGGTGTTGGCCCAGGCGGCCTCGATGCCGAACAGGGTCACCGGGGTGTAGGTGGGGCTGTTGAACTCGTGGACGCCGTCCTGCGCAGTGCCGCTCAGCCAGGTCTCAAAGTCTGCGACGGCCTCGTCGTGCGCGGACCGGTCGTTCAGGACGCGGGAGAGGCTGACCAGACTGCCGAGGTTCAGGAAGAAGATGTTCGTGTACTGCCAGCGGACCTTGTGGCTGCGGATGCCGGCCAGCACGTCCGGGAAGGCCCGCTCCAGGGCTGACTTCGTCTCGTCCTTGAGCTTGTGGGGGAAGGTGAGGTAGGCGTAGACCAGGCCGGGGCAGAGGAAGGAGACGGCGTTCCGGTCCTTCACGCGGTCCCAGTGGGTCATCCAGAAGAAGTTCCCGCAGGTCTCCGACCCGGTTCGCAGATCCTGGTAGTCCAGGATCTTCCGGAGGATGCGGTTGGCCTCGCCGGCGTCGTCGGTCCCGTAGGTCCGGTCGTCGGAGTGGAGCAGGAGCAGGGCGTACTCCAGGGACTGCTGGCCGACCGTGTGGCCGGTGAAGCGCGGGAAGAAGGGGCTGAAGCGCCTGATCAGGGCGGCGTCCGGGTCGTACTGGCGGTCGCCGATGAGCCGGAGGCGGTTGCGGAGTTCGATGCCCCGCTGGCGCTGTCGCCGCAGGGCGAGGTCGGGATCCATGGCTTCTCCTCGTTAGGAGGGCGACCCCCAGCCGCCTAACGCTCCCGTTGAGGTCGCGTTCCACGCCACTGGGTTGCCCTTACGATTTGGGGGCGGCCACAGGGGGCCGCCTCTACGGTATCACAGGGTCACGCGAAGATACCTTCCATCGCCTTCCTCACCTCGGACAGGCGCTCCGCGTCGGTCCGGCCCGGCAGGTCGGCGTCCACGACGGTCTGCGGGCCGAGCGTGAACTGGAGAGGGAGGTGAGATCCCTGGATCATCCGCTCGACGTCGGCGCGCCCCAGGTCCCGGCCCTCCGGGAAGGTCATCCGGAGGCGCGCCCCGACGGAGAGGGTCGCCAGGCCGAGCTTCCGCGCCCCGATCTTGACCCGGATGACGTCGAGGAGGGAGGCCGCCAGGGGCGGCAGGCGTCCGAAGCGGTCCGTGAGCTCCTCCTCGATCTTCAGGACCTCCTCGAACCCCCGCGCGTCGGCCAGGCGGCGGTAGAAGTCCATCTTCAGGTCCGGGTCGGGGAGGTAGTCGTCGGGCAGGAAGGCGGAGGCCTGGACGTGGATCTTGGGGTCGGACGTCCGGTCCACGTCCTGTCCCCTCAGCTCCTGCACGGCCTCCTCCAGCAGCCGGCAGTAGAGGTCGAACCCCACCTCCGCGATGAAGCCGTGCTGTTGCGCGCCCAGGATGTTCCCGGCCCCCCGGATCTCCAGGTCGCGCATGGAGATGTGGAAGCCCGACCCCAGGTCGGAGAACTCCTCGATGGCGCGGAGCCGGCGGAGGGCGTCGCGGGGCAGGGATTTGCGTGGGGGGGTGATCAGGTAGGCGAAGGCCCGCCGGTTGGAGCGGCCCACGCGCCCCCGGAGCTGGTAGAGCTGGGCCAGGCCGAGGCGGTAGGCCCGGTTGACCAGGATGGTGTTCACGGAGGGGATGTCCAGGCCCGACTCGATGATGGTGGTGGAGACCAGGCAGTCGTACTTCTGGTCCAGGAACTCGAGCATCACGCGCTCCAGCTCCCGCTCCGGCATCTGCCCGTGGCCGATGGCGAACCGGACCTGGGGGAGGAGGCCCCGCAGGAACTCGGCCATGGAGTGGATGGACTGCACCCGGTTGTGGACGAAGTAGACCTGCCCCCCCCGGTCGATCTCCCGCAGGATGGCCTCGGCGATGCGGCCCTCGTCGAAGGGGATGACCTCGGTGTGGATGGGGAGGCGGTAGCGGGGGGGGGGGTTGATGATGGACATGTCCCGCGCGCCCATGAGCGACATGTGGAGGGTGCGGGGGATGGGGGTGGCCGTGAGGGTCATCACGTCCACGAGCCGGCGCATCTGCTTGATGCGCTCCTTGTGGGCCACGCCGAACCGGTGCTCCTCGTCCACCACGAGCAGGCCGAGGTCCTTGAAGGCGACGTCCTTGGACAGCAGCCGGTGGGTGCCGATGGCGATGTCCGCGCCTCCGCTCTTGAGCGCCGCCACGACCTTCTTCTGCTCCGCCGGGGTGCGGAAGCGGCTCAGGACCTCCACCCGGACCGGGAGGTCGCGCATCCGCTCGCGGAAGGTCCGGTAGTGCTGCTGCGCCAAAATGGTCGTGGGGACCAGGACGGCCACCTGCTTGTTGTCGGCCACGGCCTTGAAGGCGGCCCGCACGGCCACCTCGGTCTTGCCGTAGCCCACGTCGCCGCAGACCAGGCGGTCCATCGGGGCGTCGGCCTCGAGGTCTCGCTTGACGTCTTCGACGGCCTGGAGCTGGTCGCGGGTCTCCTGGTAGGGGAAGGAGGCCTCCAGGGCCTGCTGGAGGGCCGTGTCGGGGGAGAAGGGGAAGCCGGTCCTGGCCTTCCGCTCGGCGTAGAGGGAGAGGAGTTCACGGGCCATCTTCATGATGTCCTTCTTCGTCCTCTCCTTGATCCTCTCCCAGGCGGCCCCGCCCAGTTTGCTCAGGATGGGGGGCGCGCTCTCCTCGGTCGCGTATTTCTGCACCCGGTCGAGCTGGTCCACGGGCACGTAGAGCTTGTCCTGGTCCCGGTAGAGGATGGTGAGGCAGTCCCGCTCGGCCCGGTCCACGCTGATGCGCTCCATGCCCTGGAAGCGCCCGATGCCGTGGTCGATGTGGACGACGTAGTCGCCCCGGGAGAGCGCGGCGTAGTCGGTGAGGGGCGTGCCGGCCTTGAACCGGCGGTAGCGGGACCGGCGGCGAAAGCGGTGGTAGACCTCGTGGTCGTTGACCACGAACAGGCGGGCCGCGTCGTAGACGAACCCCTCGTGGAGGGGCCCGACGGAGAGGGTGACCGCGCTGGCCACGTCACCCAGCAGCTCCTCCATGCGCTCGACCTGCCGCGCGTTTTCACAGAGGAGGTTCAGGTCGTAGTTCCGCGCCGCGAGGGCGAGCAGGTCGGCCCTGAGCGCGCCGATGCTCCCCTCGTAGAGCCGGCCGCCCCTGCCGCTGAAGCTCAGGGTCTCGCCCGGCCCTCTGAGCGGGGTGTAGACGACGCGTCGATACCCCTCCCAGCGGGCCCGGATGTCCGCGAAGGGGCGCAGGGCGTCGGACGCCGAGAGGGGCGCCACGACGTCCTGCTGGGGGCGCTCGAAGGCGCTGCGGACCTCCTCCTCCACGGCCTCGGCCTTCGCGCTGACGCCGTCCGGGTCGTCCAGGAAGAGGAGGGTGTCCGGGGGCAGGTGGTCGAGCAGGGACGCCCGGCCGTCGTAGAGCAGGGGGAGATATCGCTCGATCCCGTCGAAGGCCCCGCGGCGCGAGGCCACGTCGAGGATGGCGGACAGGTCCTGGCCCCGGCCCTCCGACGCCTTTCGGAGGTTTTCGGCGTAGATATCCCTCAGGGTCCTCAGGAGGACGACCTCCCGGCAGGGGAGGATGCCCACCTCCTCGACCCGCTCCACGGACCTCTGCGTGGCGAGGTCGAAGGCCCGGAGGGACTCCACCTCGTCGCCGAAGAATTCGGCGCGGACGGGGCGGTCGTTCCCGAACGAGCAGATGTCGAGGATGCCGCCCCGGACGCTGAACTGCCCGACGCCCTCGACGGTGGCGACCCGCTCGAAGCCGAGGTCCACGAGGTGCTCCGTCAGCTCCGGGATGCTGACCTCGTCCCCCACCTTCAGCGCCCTCCGGCAGAGGGCGAAGACGTCCGGGGGCAGGGTATGGCCCATCAGCGCCTTGACGGTCGTGACGGCCACGGTGGGGCTCCCGGAGGCCAGGTCGCTCAGGGTCTCCAGGCGGAGGCCGGTCACGTCGAGGTGGGGGGACCGCTCCTCGTGGAGGGGGGCGTCCCAGGCCGGGAAGTAGGCCGCGCCCCCCAGGAACCGCTCGATGTCGTCGCGCAGGGCCTCGGCGCGGTCCTCGTCCGCGGTGACGAGGAGGACGGCGCGTCCCAGGGTGTCCCGGACGCAGGCGACGGCGGCGGGGAGGAGGGAGCCGCTCAGGCCGTGCAGGACGATCTCTGGCTGACCCTCCGTCAGCCGGCGCTTCAGATCCTCAAAAGGGGCGGAGTGGGTGAGCTTGGAGTAGATGCGTTTGATCATATCTTTTCCTCGTCTCCGCGCGACAGAGAGATATCCCCCAGGGCATCGAGTTCGCGGGCGAGGTCCAGGATGTGGCGCTGCGCCTCCTCGACCTCACTTTTTCGCCTCGGCCCCAGGAGCTGAATGTCCTCCTGAAGGCCTGCGGCGACCCGCTTGGACAGGTTGGCGAGGATGCGCTCTTTGAGGCGGTCCGACGCCATCTTCATGGCCAGGGTCAGTTCCTTCCGGCCGGCGTTCTGGAGGAGTCTCTGGAGGTCCCGGTCGGAGAGGCCCGTCAGGTCCTCGAACGAGAACATCTTCTGTCGGAGCTGGTCCGCCAGGTCCGGGTCCTTCTCCTCCAGCCTTGCCAGGACGGACTTTTCGAGGGAACTCCCCGCGCGGTTCAGGATGGCCGCGGCCCGGTCCGTCCCCTTCACCTCCACCCCTTCACCGGCGATCAGTTTCCGGATCTCCGCCGAGAGGTTCTTCTCCAGGTCCTTCAGGACGTCGGGCGCGACGTCGTCCAGCGTGGCGATGCGGTAGGCCACGTCGTCCCGGATCTCTGCCGGGAGGGCGTTCAGGACGCCGCCGGCGGCGTCCGGGTCCATGCAGGCCAGGAGGAGGGCGATCACCTGCGGGTGCTCCTTGTTGATCAGGGCCGCAATTCGGTCCGGGGGGATGCCCTTCGGGATGAGGCCCCGCTGCGAGGCGGCCATCTCCACCCGCGCCATGATCTGCTGCGCCCGCTTGGGCCCCACGGCCTTCTCCACGGCCTCCCTCGCGAACTCCGGGCCGCCCGCGTCCGCCCTCTGGCCGGCCCGAAACAGGGCCTCGAACTCCGCGAGGGCCTCGGCGATCTGCTCCTGCGAGACGGTCTTCGTGGAGGCGATGGCCTTCGCGATGGCCTCCACCTCTTCGGGGTGGAGGTGCTTCATGATCTTCGCCGCGGTCTCCTCGCCGAGGCCGATCAGGATGGCGGCGACTTTCTGAATGGGGGTCATAAAGAATCCACAGATGACGCAGATTTCGCAGATTGGGAAAGAATGAAGCGGCGGTGTTCGAGGGAGCCGACCCCGAAGTTCAGGAGCAGACCCACCTCGTAACCGATGGCTTTCAAATAGTTGATAATCTGATCAGGTGCGCCGGCTGAAGGGCCATAATCGCAACCCATGTCTATCCAGTCGCCGTCGCCAGTCGGCGATGTCGGGGTTGTCCGGGTCCACGCCCGCCCACATGTCGAGCCACGAGCGAACGCCCTCGTGTTTGCCCTCGGCAGAGAAGAGTTCGACCTGGGCGTTGCAGAAGAGGGCAAATTCCTTAAAATTGAACTGCTTCCGCGAAAGTAGTGGTTCCAGCAACTCTTTGGCTTGGCCTGTCTCTCCTCTACTGATGCTCAGCCGGGCCAGACCGATTCGGGCAAACGCGTAGTCGGGATGACGCTGAAACACCTGGCGGACGAGAGTCTCGGACTCTTGGTGGCGTCCTTGCAGGGCGTAGGCATAAGCCAGGTTGTTCAGCAGATCTGGCGCGTCGGGTTCCATCTCCAGTGCCTGTTTGAGCAGACGCTCGGCCTTTTCTGCGTCGTCCTGATGCAGGGCCATAAGCGCCTCCGTCATCAAGCGATCTGTTTTGGGCCGATGTTGAACGGTGGGCTCGTCGTGTATTTCAAATCCCATCAGCAAGATCTCGCGCCATTCCCCCTTGATCCACATGCGCATCGGGCCGGAGGGCAGAAGCCCTGCCTCCGAGACGGCGCGAGCGGCCTGGTGGCGCAGGTCGTCGGGGCCGCGCTGGCTCAGGGCAAAGTCCCGCAGCGCGGCCAGCATCTCCGGCGTCTCGGCCAGCAGGGCGACGCGCAGGGCGAACTCGCGGCCGTGAGAGTCGCTCCGGTCGAGCAGAAGGGGGACCAGGGCGGCGACCTCTGGATGTTGACGCAGGTAGCGCCGGGCGGCCTGGGTGACGGCCTGATCTCTTTTGTGTCGAACCGCCGGGGTGAGGTGCGCGGCCATGTCGTGAATGGCCTGCTGCGTCACCCAGTTGGGCAACTGGAAGGCCCAGGGGGCGTGACGCTTGCCGACGGGCTGGCGCAGGTCATCCAGATTGGCCTGCGCCAGGTCCAGGCCGGGGGAGCGTTTGATCGCCTCCCGCCAGTGTCTTCGGGCCTCATCCTCGTGCCCGAGGCGCATGGCAGCGACGGCAGCGAGGTGGTAGAGAAGCGGGTTCGTCAGGGGCGATTTCAGACGGCCGGCTTGTTCAGCGCCGCTGAAGGCGTCCAGCACGCCCTGATCGTCACCAAGATAACTCAGGGCCTCGGCCCT
>Ga0156186_1208_pt1 | contig 13249 bp, 11 predicted proteins | sample RifCSPlowO2_12_FD_107839 | JGI IMG/M metagenome (GOLD analysis project Ga0156186, IMG submission 107839) | Candidatus Handelsmanbacteria bacterium RIFCSPLOWO2_12_FULL_64_10
GAAGTAGTGGCTGACGCCGGGCTGGGCGTCCAGACCAGTGGTCGCCGGGTCGGGGTTTGCGCCGAGGAGACGGAGACGGAGGACATCGATTGCGGATTTTAGATTTTGGATTTTGGATTCACTGTCTTGCAGGTTTTCATTCTGACTTCTGACTTCTGACTTCTGACTTCCAGGGGATGGGCGGCGCAGGGAGAGGACGGCCTCGCCCGGCGTGAGGAACAGCGTGTAACCGCTCCCGCGCGAGAGGAAGTGAACCTGCCCGTCTGTCTGGCCCCGGTTGGCCTCGAAGGTCAGGGGGACCTGGAGAGCGGAGGCGATGACCTTCTGCCGGGTGGCATCGGGGACAGAGGAGGAGGTCTGGGCGTGGGTGTCAGACAGGATCGCGAAGAACGCGAAAAACACGAAAGGCGCGAAACAAAGTCGCATAATCCATTCCCCTCCACCAAACAAAAAGAGCCGCACCCTTCTGATGCGGCTCACCCCCTTGCCACTGTCTACGATACGCGCAGGCATCTATCGGCCCTCTCCCGCTCATACCCCAAAGCCGATGACGGGTACCTTATTTCACCACACCCAATATCCTTCCGACAAGCTCTACCACCTTGGGGTTCAGGATGATCACCACAATCAACACCACGATCACGAGCATCTTGACATCCTGGACTTTTTTCTCCAGGTCGGCCCGAAGCCCCTGAATTTGCTTCTCCAGGTCAGTCTTGACCCCTTGAATCTGTTTCTCCAGATCGGCCTTTAAGAGAAGCAGATCCCTCTTTAAGAGATGAATGTCTTCCTTTATGGGAGCAAGGTCCTCTTTGGTAGCCACCTCTCCTCTGATTTTCCCATCCACATACTCGATGAGGGCTTTGGTCCCATCCTCACCAAGCTGGGGCTTCAGCTGCTCATAGAGTTCAACAGAGCTAAGAGGCATAGGATTCTCCAAGTTGCGAAATTTACCCAGCACAAAGATAACCCATTACAACCCATTTATCAAGATGGATTTTCCTGGTGTCCTGTGCCATCAAAAACGCCAGACGGTGTATCGCTACAGCTCATACACGACCTTCAGCACCACGTCCCCCACGGCCTTGAGGCCCTGCGGGCTGCACCTGTCCGGCGTGTCCGCGACCGTGTGCCAGGGCGGATAGTCGAAATCGATCAGGTCGATGCAGGGGATGCCCGCCTCCATCAGCGGGATATGGTCGTCCTGAATGAAGTACTTCTGCTGCGGGATGAACTGTCTGTAGCCGAGGGCCGCCGCCGCCTGCCAGACGCGGGCCACGTGGTCGGGGTAGGTGCGATTGGAATACCCCTCATAGTAGATCGTCAGGTCCCGGTCCCCGATCATGTCCAGCAGGATGCCCATACGGGGGGCGTATTTCCCCTTGTTGACAGCGGCAAACCGCCGCGCCCCCAGAAAGTAGTCGCTCACATCCCCGCCGATGCCCCGGCCATAGTCCTCCCCGTCGAAGAACACGATGTCGGCGCCCTTGACCGGCGGGATCTGCCGCAGCACGCGGGCGACCTCCAGCAGCACGGCCACGCCGGAGGCCCCGTCGTTGGCCCCCAGGATCGGTTGATTCCGTTTCGCCGGGTCCGGGTCCTGGTCCGCGTAGGGCCGCGTGTCCCAGTGCGCGCACAGCAGGATGCGTTCCGCCGCCTGCGCGTTGAAGACCCCCTTGACATTGGTCAGAGAGACGACCGTGTCCACCTTCGCGTCCCGGTAGGTGAACGGGTCTTCCTCTACGGAATCCGCCCATTTTCCCAGCTCGACCGTCAGAAAGTCGAGGGCCGCGCGATGTCCGGCGGAGCCGGGGGTCCGGGGGCCGAAGCCGCACTGCTGGACGAGCAGGTCGTAGGCCCGCGCCCCGTCGAAGACCGGGGGGCCGGACGGTTTGGGGCGGTCGCACAGAGAGATCAGCAACAGCGCGGAGGTCAGGAGGAGTCTGTGCATGAGGGCGATATCCGGTTGAAGCGATCCAACAAAAGTCTTGACAAAATTTCGTAGCGGGTATATTCTCTTTGCTCGATTCGGACCCCTCCCCCGTCCCCGAAGAGACCCCCCTCTTATCCCCCCCTGAAGGGGGGGAAGTAAGCCTGCTCCCCCTTCCCCCTCGGGGAAGGGAGGGCTGGGGTCGCGACCTCATGGGAGCGACAGGTAGGGTGGTCGAGGGGGTTGGGTCTGCATTTTTTCGTGACCTTTGAGGAGCTGTGCTGAAGAAACCGGATGACGCCACGTTGCAGGAGGGCCGGGTCGTGCAGGAGCACCTCGGTCGCTACATCGTCTCCGCCGGAGACCGCCTGGTCGGCTGCGCCATCTCCAGCAAGCTCCGAAAGGCCCTCGAATACCCGACCGCCGATCCCTCCTCCCTGCGGCAGCGCGTGATCGCCGTGCGGCGCATCCCCTCGGTCAGCCCCGTGGCCCTGGGCGACCTCGTCGCGTTTGAGGACACCGGCGCTGACAAGGGGATGATCTATCAGGTCCTGAACCGCCGCAACAGGCTCTCCCGGAGGGCGGCGGGCCGCCGGCCCCTCGAACACACCCTGATCGCCAACCTCGACCTGGCGATCCTCGTCTTCTCCATCCGGCAGCCCGACCTCCACTTCTGGCTGGAGATGCTGGACCGATTTCTGGCCATCTGTGAGATGGAGGAGATCCCCCCCCTGATCTGCCTGAACAAGATCGACCTGGCGGAGGAGGCCGCCTGGCGTTCGGCGGCCTCCCTCTATGAACGAATCGGCTATCGCACCCTCCCCATCAGCGCAGCGCACGGCACAGGCGTCGAGTCGGTCCGCGAGGCCATACGGGAGGCAGTCTCCGTGTTTCTGGGGCCTTCGGGGACCGGCAAGACGACCCTCCTGAACGCCCTGCAGCCGGGCCTGGGCCTCCAGGTGGGCGAGGTCAGCAGGGCCACCGGCAGGGGCAGACACACCACAAGCCACGCCGAACTCTTCCCCCTCGAGGAGGGGGGCATGGTAGGCGACACGCCGGGCCTGCGCGAGTTGAACCTCTATAACGTGGATGCGGACCAGCTCCATTGGCTCTTCCCGGAGATGCGACCGCTCATCGGGTCCTGCCGCTTTCGCAACTGCATCCATGCGCAGGAGCCGGACTGCGCGATCAAGGCTGCGGTGGAGTCCGGCCAGATCGACCGGCTCCGCTACCAGAGCTATCTCAGGATCAGGGAAAGACCGTGATAGCCCCCCACCCTCCCCCATCCTTGGAGAAAAGCCCTTGTTTCCCCCTCCCTCCCCCACCTGTGGGGGGAGGGAGGGGGTCAGGGGGTGGATAGGGGGGTTAACCCCAACCCCTTTTGGAGGATTGTCATGGACCCCACAGCCCCAGACCCGACCGTGCGCACAGTCCCCGGCCCGGATGAGCAGCTCGTCCGCGTAGAGCAGTTGCAGGAGATCGCTTCGCAGTTATATCAGAAGGTCGGCGTCTCAAAAGAGGACGCCGACCTGGCGGCGGGCCTCGAGGCGGAGACCGACCTGCGCGGCGTCCCCTCCCACGGCACCCGGCCCCTGCCGGGCTACGTCCGCCGCATCCAGGAGGGCAAGACGAACCCGAGGCCCAAAATCCAGGTCGTGCGGGAGGGGCCCTCCTTCGCCCTGATCGACGGGGATCGGGGTCTGGGCCATCTGGCCGGTACGCGCGCCATGCAGACGGCCATCTCCAAGGCCCGGCAGACCGGCATCGCGGCCGTGGCCGTCCGGAACAGCACCCACTTCGGGGCCGCGGCCAAATACGCCATGCAGGCGCTGGAGCACGGCATGGTGGGATTCAGCGTGTCGAGCAGCAGCCCCGGCCTGGCCCCCTACGGCGGGGCCTCGCGCGTGATCGGCAACCACCCGTTCGCCTACGCCGTCCCCGCGAAGGAGGAGCGCCCCCTTGTCCTCGACATGGCCTGCGGCGTGTCCGCGTGGGGGCGCGTCGGCACAATGCGGATGTATGGCAAAACGCTCGCTGACAACTGGGTGCTGGATAAGGAGGGCCGTCCGACGAACGACCCGGCCCAGGCCCACGTCCTCCTCCCCTTCGGCGGGGCAAAGGGTTACGGCCTCACGCTGGTCATGGACGCCCTGAGCAGCCTCCTCCCGTTCGGGGTCTCCACCTGCCACCGGGGGACGCCGGAGTTCGCCGGACAGACCTGGTCGAGCCACTTCTTCTACGCGATCCACATCGAGAGCTTCATCCCCCTCGACGAATTCGGGACCGAGATGGACCGGACGATCCGCACCGTTCGGGAGTCGAAGCGGGCGGAGGGCGTGGGCCGCATCTACCTGCCGGGGGAGATCGAGTGGCTCAAGAAGGAGGCCTGGAGCCGGACGGGCATCCCCATCCACAGGGACCACCTCAACAGCCTGGCGAAACTAGCCGACGAACTGGGCGTTAAGGTACCGTGGAGGACCTAACCCAGCTTATTCACCGCCTCCAGCAGCGCCATCATATACCCCGTGGCCAGGGCCCGCCCCCGGTGTCCCCACGGCGTGTCGTCCACCATGCGGGGGACGTGGTCGTCGATCATGAACCCCCTGAACCCCACCCTCTTGAACGTCAGCATCGCCTCCACCACATCCACGTTCCCCTCCCCCAGGAAGCACTCCTGAAACCTGGGCACGGCCCCCTGCACGTCCCGGAAGTGGACGTAGAAGATCTTCCCCCGCTCCCCGAAGTAGCGGATCGCCTCGATCACCCCCGGCCCCATCTCCGACCAGCACCCCATGCAGAAGTCCAGGCCGCTGTTCGGGCTGGGGGCGATCTCCATCCCCTGCCTGAACCCCTCAAAGTCCCGGAACAGGCGCGCCACGCCCCCCAGCGACTCCACGGGTGGGTCGTCCGGGTGCAGGGCCAGCCTCACCCCCGCCCCCTCCGCCACCGGCAGCACGGCCTTCATGAAGTACTCGTAGTTTTTCCACATCTCCTCCTCCGGGAAGACCCGGCCGTGCGTGAGGGGGGCGTCCTTCACAAGGTCCATGTCAAAGGAGGTCACCTGGGCCCCTCCCCGGCCCGGCGTGGTGGTGGAGGTCCGCCAGACCCTGTTGGGCATCCAGTGGTATCCGAGAATCGGGATGCCCGCCTTCCCCACGTTCCGAATCGTCGCCTGGTAGTTCTCGATCTGCTCGTCCCGCCCCGGCAGGCCCAGCATGGCCCTGTCGTAGAAGCCCACCGGCGTGTTCTCGAGGGCCTCCAGCCGCAGCCCGTAGTCCTCGACGTGCGTCCGCAACCTCAGCAGGTCCATGAACTCCCATCGCTTTTCGCCGGGGAGGACCGGGGTGTTCAGAAGCACGCCACTGGCCCCGATCTGCCTGGCGAACCTGAGCCGCTCATCGCTGAGCTGGTTGAACTGTCCGATCGCAACCCGCATCTTGAGTCCCATGGTTTCTCCTTAGGTTTCCTCTTCCTGCGTCTTCTCTCCCGTCAGCGCCCCGATCTGTTCCCCGATCCGGGCGAGCTGCCGGTTGACCGCCGTGACCTGCGTCCGCACTGTCCGGTCCCCGGCCAGCAGCCGCCCGTTGAGCGTCTCCATCTGGCGGGTGAGGACGGCCTGCTCCCGCTTCAACTTCTGAAGCTTGTCCACGAGATCACCTCCTCCACTTTTCTCAAAGCATACCCGCAAAAACCCCCTGTGTCAAGAAAAAAGGCCGCACTTTGTCCTTGACAGAGCGCCCCCGCCGGGATATAGTGTCTGCGAGACCACAGCGGAGGAATCCGATGAAGAGAGACGGCTGGCCTCGCGCCATCCCCTGGGCCATCACCTTTTCACTCGCCCTGACCCTTCCGGCGCTCGCCGCCGACCCGGAGGAGTTGACCGTCGCAGCGGCGGCGGACCTCGCCTTTGCCTTCAAGGAGATCAGCCGGCCGTTTCAGGACTCGACCGGTTGCAGGATCACCTTCTCCTTCGGCTCCACCGGGACGCTGGCCTTGCAGATCGCCAACGGCGCCCCCTTCGACATCTTCGCCGCCGCCAGCGTCAAATTCATCGAAGACCTGAGGGCGAAGGGGTTGATCCTCGAGGACTCGCAACGGCTCTACGCCCAGGGCCGGATCGTCGCCGCCGTCAGCAAGAAGACCGGCGTCCTCTCCCGCTCCATAAACGACCTCCGGAACCCCGCCTTTCAGAAGATCGCCATCGCCAACCCCGACCACGCCCCTTACGGCCTGGCGGCAAAGCAGGCGTTGCAGGCCGCGAACCTGTGGGATGCGCTCCGTCCCAGGATCGTCTACGGCGAGAACATCCGCCAGACCCTGCAGTTCATCCAGACCGGGAACGCCGATGCCGGGATCGTCGCCCTGTCCGTCGCCAGCGTGCCTGAGATCACCTACACCCTGATCCCGGACAGCCTGCACGCCCCCCTGAACCAGGCCCTCGCCATCGTCAGGACGACGCGCCACGAACGCCTCGCCCGGCAGTTCATCGAGTACCTTAACGGCCCCCGTGGGCGTCCCATTATGAAGAAGTACGGGTTCCTTCTACCGGGGGAGTTCTGACAATTGACCATGAACTGGTTCCCCTTCTACCTGAGCCTGAAGGTCGCCGTCGTCGCCACCCTCATCAACAGCCTCCTGGGCACCGGCATCGCGTGGAACATGGCCCGCCGGCAGTTCCGGGGCAAGGCGTTGATCGAGGCCCTTCTCGTGCAGCCCCTCGTCATGCCTCCTACGGTGCTCGGTTACTACCTGCTGATCTCTTTCGGACGCTACAGTCCCCTCGGAGACTTTCTGGCCGAGACTTTGGGAATCAGCCTGGTCTTTACCTGGCAGGGGGCCGTGCTGGCATCCTCCATCTCTTCCATCCCCCTGTTCATCATGCCGGCGCGGGCCGCATTCGAGGGGATCGACCGGCGGCTGGAGCAGGTGGCCCGCACCCTCGGCCAGAGCCCGTGGGGGGTGTTCCGAACGATCTCCTTGCCCCTGGCCTGGCGGGGGATCGTGGCAGGCATGGTGATGACCTTTGCGCGGGCGATGGGCGAGTTCGGCGCGACGCTGATGCTGGCGGGCAACATCCCCGGCAAAACGCAGACCGCCTCCATCGCCATTTACGACGCCGTGCAGAGCGGCGACACGACCCTGGCCAACGCCCTCGTGGCCCTGATGACCCTCCTCTCCATCGCCGCGCTCTGGTTTGCCAACAGGTTTCTGAAAAGGTAAGCGATGCTCTCCATCCGCCTGACGCGCCGCCTGTCCGACTTTGTGCTGGACGTGGACGTGACCTGTCCCTACCCGGTCACGGCCATCTTCGGCCCCTCCGGCGCGGGCAAGAGCACCCTCCTGAACCTCATGGCCGGCCTTCTCCGCCCAGACCGGGGGGAGATCTCCATCGACGGCGAGGTCCTCTTCTCATCCGATGCGGGGATCGACCTCCCCCCGGAACGGCGTCGGATCGGCTACGTGTTTCAGGACGACCTCCTCTTTCCTCACCTGACCGTCGCCGCGAACCTCCGCTACGGCCACGACCTCCTGCGCCCGCAGGACCGCCGCCTGAACGTGGACCAGGTCGTCGACCTGCTCCAGCTCGGCCCCCTCCTCGGCCGGAGGCCGGACCGCCTCTCCGGCGGGGAGCGCCAGCGGGTTGCGCTGGGCCGCGCCCTGCTCGCCTCTCCCCGGCTGCTCCTGATGGATGAGCCGCTAACCTCGCTGGACCAGGGGCTGAAGGACCGCATCATCCCCTACCTGCGCCATATCCGCTCGGACCTGAACATCCCCATCCTCTACGTCAGCCACTCCGTGGCCGAAATCCTGGAGCTGACCGGGCAGGTCATCGTCCTGAGACGGGGCCGCGCCGTCGCCTGTGGGGACTTCTTCGACGTGGTCCATCACCCGGAGGTCCTCCCGCTCATCGAGGCCCACGGGTTCGAGAACGTCCTGCCCGTGGAGGTCCTGTCCGGGGACCCGGCCCGTGGGGTCAGCGTCGTCCGCTACGGCGTCCAGGACCTGAAAGTCCCCTATTGCGACCGCCCTGTCGGGACCCGCATCTTCATCGGCGTCCGGGCGGACGACATCATCCTCTGCCGGGAGCGCCCGTCCGGCCTGAGCGTGCGGAACGCCGTGCAGGGGCGCGTGATGGAGGTGTCTGCGGTGGAGGGAAAGGGGCTGGTCTACGTGGACGTGGGAAAAAGGCTGGCCGTGAAGGTCACGCTGGAGGCGATTGAGGAGCTGAGGTTAAAGGTGGGGGAGTCTGTGACCTGCCTGATCAAGACGAACTCCGTCCGCATCGGGCCGGAGGTGGAGTAGGGCCGTGAAATGGCAAAGCGCAAAGCGCAAAGTGCAATGCGTCATACGCCATGCGCTTTGCGCCATGCGCTTTGCGCTTTGCGTCTCACTGTCTCTCGCTCTCCCCCTCCTCCCCCGGCTCGTCCATGAACTCGTCCTTGAGGGGCACCCCCCAGATCAGGCCGTTGGGGTCGAAATCCGTCAAGGGGGGGCCGTCGTAGAGGTTGGGGATGAGCTCCCCCCCGCAGACCGGGCAGAACCGGAAGGCCGGGTGGTAGGCCGTGTTGTTCTGACACGCCTGGCAGACCTTGACGAGCGTGTCTAACTTCTCCCCGCACCGGACGCAGTGCTGAAAATATCCGTCGTAGGGCGTCTTCTCCCCGCACTTGGAGCAGGTAACCACCTCATGCACGTCTAACTTTTCGGACGGCGACTGCTCCACGGTGACCGTCTGCCGATCCGGGAGCGAGACGTAGTCCACCGCGTGCGGCGCGAACTTCTCCCGGAGCTGGCTCGCCTGCACAGCGAGGTACTTCTCCGACATCCCGATCGTGACCACGACGTTGGGCGATATTCCCACGAAATGGACATAGTCCCGCTGGTTCCAGTCCCGCTGCTCGACGACGAGCGCCTCCACCCGCTCACAGAGGGCGATGAACGAGTTGATCTTCCGCCGGTTCTGCCGGCGCCACTCCTCCTCCTCCTGCTCCATCTCATAGAGACCGCCCAGGTCGATGCGTATCATACACGTCCTTTCATATCAATCAACAATCAACTGTAGGGGCGGTTCGCGAATCGCCCCTACACATATCACCTTCGCATGTAATATAAAACGAAACCTCCCATAAGACAAATCACATTTTCTCGCTCGTCTCCAGCGCCTTCCGGAGGTACTGTCCCGTGTGCGACGCCGGGGTCCGCGCCACCTCCTCCGGCGTCCCCTCCGCCACCACGAACCCCCCGCCTTCTCCCCCCTCCGGCCCGAGATCGATCACCCAGTCCGCCCTGGCAATCACGTCCACGTGGTGCTCCACGACCAGCACTGTGTCCCCCCGCTCCACGAGGCGGTCGAGCACCCCGATCAACAGCCGCACGTCCTCAAAGTGCAGGCCCGTCGTCGGCTCGTCCAGCACGTAGAGCGTCCGGCCCGTCCCCCCCTTGGCCAGCTCCGCCGCCAGCTTCACCCGCTGCGCCTCGCCCCCCGACAGGGCCGGCGCGGCCTGCCCGATGCGGAGATACCCCAGCCCCACGTCCGACAGCGTCTCTAAGATGCGACGGGCCGCCGGCAGGGCCTGGAAGAACGCCAGCGCCTCCGAGGCCGTCATGTCGAGCGCGTCGGCGATGGAGCGCCCCTTGTAGCGGACCTCCAGCGTCTCCCGGTTGTAGCGCCGCCCCCCGCACCCCTCGCAGGTCACGTACACGTCCGGCAGGAAGTGCATCTCCACCTGAACCACGCCATCCCCCTGGCAGACCTCGCACCGCCCCCCCTTCACGTTGAAGCTGAACCGCCCCGGCCGGTAGCCCCTCACCTTTGCCTCCGGGAGCTGCGCGAAGAGGTCGCGGATCAGGTCGAACAGGCCGGTGACCGTGGCGGGGTTCGACCGGGGCGTGCGGCCCAGCGGGGCCTGATCCACTCGCACCAGCCGTTCGACCCGGTTCAGCCCCTCCATCCCCTCGTGGGGCAGGGGCGGCGCCTTGGCCCGGTAGAGCCGTCTGGCCAGGGCCCGGCAGAGCGTGTCGTCGATCAGGCTGCTCTTCCCCGACCCCGACACCCCCGTCACGCAGACGAACGTCTCGAGCGGGATGCGGGCGTCGACCCCCTTCAGGTTGTGCCCGCGCGCCCCCCGGACGACCACCCACCCGGCGGCCCTCCGCCTCCCCTTCGGGGCCGGGATCGACCTCCGGCCCGACAGATAGGCCCCGGTCAACGACCGCTCCGACGCCGCCACCTCCTCCGGCGTCCCGGTGGCCACCACCCGCCCCCCCTGCTCGCCCGCCCCCGGCCCCAGGTCCACCACGTGGTCCGCGGCCCCGATCACCTCCCGGTCGTGCTCCACGACTAAGACGCTGTTTCCCCGGTCCCGAAGCCCCATCAGCGCCCCCAGCAGCCTCCGGGTGTCGCGCGGATGGAGCCCCACCGTCGGCTCGTCCAGCACGTAGAGCACGCCCGACAACCTCGCCCCCACCTGCGTCGCCAGACGGATGCGCTGGAGTTCCCCCCCGGACAGGGACTCCGCGCTTCGGTCTAAGCTCAGATAGCCCAGCCCGACGTGCGCGAGAAAACCGATCCGGTCCAGGATCTCCCCCAGGATCGGCCTGGCCACCGCCTCTGTCCGTCCGGCGAAGCGGAGGCCCTTCAGGAGATCCCCGGCCTCCCGGACCGGCATCCGGGTCAGGTCCGCGATGTGCCCCCCCCCCACCCGCACGCAGAGGGCCTCCGGCTGGAGGCGCGCCCCCCCGCAGGCCGCGCAGGGCGCCTCCGGCGTCGCCCCGTCCTCCTCCGCGTCCGGCCTCGCCCGGACGCCTAAGCCGTTGCACGCCGGACAGGCCCCGGAGGGGCTGTTGAACGAGAAGAGGCGGGGCTCCACCTCCTCCATCCCCACCCCGCAGTCGGGGCAGGTGAGACGCGCCGAGAAGACCCGCTCCTCTCTGTCCACGACGGAGACGATCACGACGCCGTCCCCCAGCCTGGCCGCGGCCTCGAACGAGTCCGCCAGCCGCCGCGCTGCGCCCGCATTCACCGTGAGCCGGTCCACCACGACCTCCACCCTGCGCGGCCTTCGCCCCTCCAGCGCCCCCCTCCGGTCCAGCGGCAGGACCTCTCCGTCGACGCGGACGCGCACGTAGCCCGCCGCGCCCGCCCGCTCGAAGACCGGGCCGGCCTCCTCCCCCTTCGCCAGCGGGGCCAGCACAACGGCGCGAGTCCCCTCCGGGAGCCCCAGGACCTCGTCCACCATCTCCGACACCGTGTGGCGCACGATCAGCCTTCCGCAGGACGGGCAGTGGACCGCCCCCGCCCGCGCGAACAGCAGCCGCAGGAAGTCGTAGACCTCCGTGATCGTCCCCACCGTCGAGCGCGGGCTCCGGCCCGGCGGCCGCCCGCTGACGGCCACGGCCGGCGACAGCCCCTCGATCAGGTCCGCGTCGGGCCGCTCCATCGGACCCAGCGCCTGCCGCACGTGGGCCGACAGGGACTCGACGTAGCGCCGCTGCCCCTCCGCGTAGATCGTGTCGAACGCCAGCGACGACTTCCCCGACCCCGACGGCCCCGTGATCACGACCAGCCGGTTGCGGGGCAGGTCCAGGTCGATCCCCTTCAAATTGTGGGTGCGCGCGCCCCGGATGACGATGGCCTCGGCGGACATAGAAACCCCTGCTCGAATGTCGAATGTCGAATGTCGAATGTCGAATGTCGAATGTCGAATGTCGAATGTCAATTCGTCATTCGCACTTCGTACTTCGTACTTCGTAATATACCCTCTTCCCCGCCTTCGGGCAACCCTTCAATCCGTCCGGGACTCGCCCCTCTGTCAGGCCAATATTGTCTTGACATATCTGAGAGGACTTACTATTATTCCACAAATGTCAAACCCATTACCACATCCCATGACGCCGGAGGCGGACCGCCCGTTCGTCGCCGATCTGGTCGACCTCCTGCGGGTCCGCCGGGAGGACATCCTGGGGCGATGGTCCGAGCGGATCGCCCAGCTCCCCTCCCCCGGCCCTCAGACCCTTCAGAGACAGGTGGCGGAGGTCTTCCTGTCCCTCCTGATCGCCCAGATCGAAGACCCGAAGACCTCGGCCGACGAGCCGAGATCCCGGGCGTTGAAGGAGGCCGTTCAGGACGGCCTGACGGCGGCGGACCTCTCCAGGGCGCAGATCGCCCTCAAAAGGGCCATCCTCAGCGCCCTGGTCGCGGCCTACCCCGGAGACCGTGAGCGACTGAGCGGCGCGTGTAGCCTCGTCGAGGAGCAGATCGATGAAGACATCATCGCCGTCAGCGGCCTCTACTACCGGATGCGCCAGCGCGGCCTGAACGGAGAGCTCCGGGCCTCGGAGGAGCGCTACGGCACCCTCGTCCAGACCATGAACGAGGGCGTCTGCATGGTCGATCGGGGCTTCCGCATCACCTTCTTCAACAAGCGCATGGAGGAGATCACGGGCTACGCGAAGGAGGAGGCCCTCAACCGGCCCATGTCCCTGCTCTACGACGGCGAGAGCCTGGCCAGGGTGCACGCCGAGCTGGAGAGGCGGCGGTCCGGGGAGCCCTCCATCTACGAGGCCGTGATGATCACCAAGAGCGGCGCAAAGGTGCCGGTCACCATCTCCGGCGTCCCCCTCCACGACGCCGCCGGGAACTACGCGGGGAGCTTCGGCGTCATCACCGACATCAGCCAGCGCGTCGAGGCCGAGCGGGAGCTGCGGCACAGGAACGATGAGATCGCCCGCCTGCTGGAGATCGAGCGGAAGCGCGCCGCCCAACTCACCATGGTCGGAGAGGTCGCGCGGCTGGCCTTCTCCACGCTCGACCCCGACCGGATCATGCGGCTCTCCGCCGAGTCCATCCAGCGCAACTTCGCCTATTACGACGTCTTCCTCTTCACCGTGGACGAGGCGACGAATGAGGTCGTGCTCAAGGCGCACGCCGGGGCCTACCGGGAGTTCTTCTCCGAGGGCTACCGCCAGGCCGTCGGCGTTGGCATCGTCGGATGGGTCGCGCAGACGGGAGAGTTCCTCCTGTCCAACGACGTGGCCCGCGAGCCCCGCCGCATCCTGGCCTTCCCGCAGGAGGAGAGGACCGCCTCGGAGCTCTGCGTCCCGATCAAGCTCGGGGACCGGGTCATCGGAGGCATCGACGTCCAGAGCGAACGCGTCGGGGCCTTCGACGAACACGACGTCACGTCGCTTTGGATCCTGGCGAACCTGATCGCCAGCGCCGTCGAGAACGCCCGTCTCTTCCAGGAGATGAAGTTCGTCAAGGAGTTCAACGAACGGGTCATCGACACGATACCCCTGCCGCTCCTGTTCCTGGACAAG
>Ga0156186_1419_pt1 | contig 13174 bp, 8 predicted proteins | sample RifCSPlowO2_12_FD_107839 | JGI IMG/M metagenome (GOLD analysis project Ga0156186, IMG submission 107839) | Candidatus Handelsmanbacteria bacterium RIFCSPLOWO2_12_FULL_64_10
GTTCGCCACCGGCACCCCCGCCCCGATCCACCCCGTGGAGAAGACCACCACCATCTCCTCCCGGCTCAACGCCCATTTCGGGCGCAGGTATCCCAACAGGGCGTTGAGAGGCCAGGCCACCAGCGTGAACACCACCATCGTGACCAGGGGGAGGTGTTCAAACACCATCCGGGAGGAGTGTACGATGTAGGCCGAATAGGGGGGCAGGAGGTTCACCAGGGCGGTCACCCCGACGCCCCAGGCGAGGGCTCGCGGCGTCACTCCCTGGGACCGGGCGGGCTCGGCTGCCGTCGCCTCCTGGGGCGTCTCCTCCATCCTTCTCTGCGCCATCGCCCATCCATCTCAACGGAGACAGGGCCTCTGAGAAATCGGTTCCCAGGCAGGAGGGGCCGTTTATCGGTATCTCTCGATCGTCTCCAGCATAGCCGTCACATTCTCGGTCGGGGTGCCCGGCATCGGCATGTTGGAGATGCCCACGAGAATCCCCCTGTGCTGTCTGGCGGCTTCGAGACAGGACAGGGTCTCCTCAATCACCTCTTCCCGGCTCCCCCTGTGGAGGGTGTAGGAATGGATGTTCCCGATCAGCGTCAGGTCCGGAAAGCGCTCCCGCAACCTTTTCAGGTCCATCCCGGCCCGGCGGTCGATCTCGTAGAATCCTTCCACTCCCGATTGGCCAAACAGGTCCTCCGCCACGGGCCAGAGGTCTCCATCGCTGGCGAAGAGCGAGTATCCCCCGTGGCTATGGATGGTCCCGGTTATCTGTTGCAGCCGGGGCAGGACCAGCTCGTGAAACGCCCTCGGAGAGTAGAACGGCCCTTTGTAGCCCGCAAAATCCCCCCCGCCGAACAGGTAGCGGAACCCGAACTCGATCAGCGGGCCGACGGTCCGCCTGGCGCTCTCCACCTGGAGGTCCAGGCGCCGGGCGACCAGGTCGGGCCGCAGGGCCACGGCCTCCAGCCAGACCTCATCCCTGGGGACGCTGACCGAACCGCCTCCCATGCGAATGACGCACTGGTCCCCCAGAAGCCGCTGCGCCCGCACGGAGAGGTCGTCGTCCGAAAAGGTCGGGGCCTTCGAGGGCCTCTGGAGGGCCCGCTCACGGGCCTCCAGCCCCCTCTCCAGGTCTTCAAAGGTCCGCTCCGGCCTCGGCCTGTAGTCGAACAGGACGCTGATGTGCTCCTGCTGGGGGTCGTAGCGCAGCACCTTCCAGTCTTCCTCGGGGCCATATTCGTAGAGGAAGGTGCAGGCGTCGATCCGTTTCGTGGGCTTCACCCCGTAGCGCGGGTAGGCCATCCGGTAGATGTCGTTCCCGCACAGCCTGTTGATCTCCAGGGTGTCCTGAAACGTCCGCTCGATGAACTCCCGGTGGGCGTCCGCCCCGTTCCAGAGCGCCGTGGCCTCCCGCCACTGCTGAATCCCGAACCCCACGTAGGCCTCGCGCCCGAGCAGCGCCGAGGCCACCTTCGACGAAAAGCTGACGTGGCAGACCGGTACTTTATCGGTCTCCTGTTTCCGAAACGCCGCCAGCACGCGCTCCTTTGAGGTCATCTGTCTGTTCCTCCTGATTTTCTCATTCAGCGCTATTGTTGTTTAAACGCCTTTTTGAGATGAAACGCGCACCGGCGCGTTCGCCCGGACCTCATGGCCCTGCTCTGAAAACGTGACGACCGCCGTCACGGGGATGCGGAGACGGTCCCCGACGCCGAAGTCCCAGAGATGGAAGAGCGCGTCTTTTTTTGACGCGAACGCCCGGCGCAGCTTCGCAGCCGTGAGGCCGGGGTGGAGGTCGGGGTCGAGATAGACCCTGTAGCCGGGCGCCTCCCGGTCCGGCCTGCGGAGGTCGGCCACGCGATATTCGTGTCTCCCCGTCGCGTCCGTCAGCCGGGCGCCGTGGTAGTAGCGAAGCCCGGAGATGCCCGCCAGGGGGAAGAGGGTGGAGGTCTCGATCTCTCCGTCCCGGAACCCGGTCGCGAGGCCCTCGCCGATCTTCGGGGCCTGGTCCAGGCGCAGGATTGTCCTCCCGTTCTCCTCCCGGACTTCTTCTATGCGATAGGCAACGCTCCGGACTTCGTTGAGAATCGTGACGAAACGCCCGGCCTCAAGGGCGTCGAACGGGAGGCCGACCGTCACCTCGTTGCGCCCCCTGTCCACGGCCTCGATCTCCGCCTCGATCCATCCCCGTTCCGCCTCCACGGCGAGGTCTCCCACGAGGAGATAAGTCGCGCCCACCAGGGTCATTGACCGCACCCGGCCCCCCTGCTCGCGGATGACGCCGTACTCCCCCTGAAAGAGGGTTCCGCCTGTGATGCGATGCAGGGCGTGCGGCGCGGCCGTGGCGAGGACCGTGTGCGTCTGCCCCTCCGCCTCGATGCGCAGGGCGACCGGCGGGAAGGGGGCGTCCTGGGGGCCCTCGATGCCGAGGCTCCGGACCGATCGCACGGCGCGGGTCCCGCAGTAGGGCTCGATGAGGGAGACGAATTGGGAGGCGTGAGGCGTGAGGCGTGAGGCGTGAGGCGTGAGTGATGAACGCGCCAGGACCCAGTCCAGTTCGTAGGGCCTGCCGCCGGAGACGGAGCGCCCCTTCGCAGCGATCACCTCGATGCCGGGGGGGGAGAGGACGGTCACGCGCAGGTGCGTGTCGGGGTCGTCTCCCAGCGCCCAGTCTGCGGCCCACGGGCCGTCAGGCCGCGCGCGGGAGACCTGATCCATGTAGCAGAGGGCCCTGTATGCCTTCTCCTGGACCTTCTCCACCTCCCCGTAGCCCACGTCCGGCCCGGCGGCCGTCCCGCCGGGCTGGGGCGTCAGGGTCAGGCCCTCCGTCGTCGTGTGACCGGGCGGGCCGTGGAAGCTCCAGACGTGCTCCGTCCCGCCCCGGACGCGAAAGAGGTCCACGACGCAGCAGTCCTCGTCGGAGAGGTCGAGGAGGAAGGCCGTGCGGCTGTAGACGTGGGGAGATGCGGATTTTGGATTTTGGATTTTGGATTTTGGATTGAAAAGCGCGTAGCGGCGGTGGGGATCGGTCGTCTCGGTATAAGGGTCGCCGCAGGCCTCCACGACCTGGACGGGGCCGAGGTCCGCGATCAGCCGGGCGACGCCCCTGTATCTGACGCCTCCCTCCAGCCCCCCGATGCCCACTTTATAATGCGTGGCCCAGTTCTTCTCCCAGTCCAGACAGTAGTGCCAGGACCGGGGATAGCCCAGGCTCTGCATCAGGCTCAGCCCTCTGGCGAACAGGCCGATGTCCAGCAGGTCGTCGTGGCCGTGGCCCCGGCACTCCCCGTACCAGAGGAACAGGGCGCGGGCGTGGTCCCCCTCCCCGGACGATTCACCAGGGTTGGGTAGGGGAGAACGATCCTGTGAATCGTTCAGGAGGCGTCTTCCCCTCCCTGCTCCACGCCTGAGGAAGGCGATGCCGTAGCCGTCCCGCAGGTCGGTCCTCCGCTCGATCTCGGCCCCGTGCGCCGCGATAGCCTGTCTGACGCGGTCGTCGATCTCCCCGGCAAAGGGGTCCGGGGGGGGGATGGTCTCACCGGTCCCGGCGTAGAGCACCCTGGCGAAGTCGGGCTCGCCGTAGAGCCGGAAGGCCAGGTCGTAGGCCGAGGCCGAGGCGTCGTCGGAGACCCATCGTCTCCCGGCCCGGCGCGCGGAGGGGATGCCGCCCGTGTCCCCCACCTGCGGGCTGTAGCGGTCGATGCAGAGGATGCGGAGCGGGAAGTCGAACAGCAGGCGGCCCTTGGGGTCGTCCGTGACGCGGGGGTAGCGGGAGGCCGGGTAGAGGGATGGCCTGAGGGACCGGAGGCGCTCCATCAGGCCGACGACCCGCCAGAACCCCTCGCCGTGGATGCGGTTGTAGCCGCCCAGGCTCTCGTAGGCCGCGCCGTCCTTGAAGAAGTAGTTGGGGAGGTGCGCCCGCATCTGGCCGACGCCGGAGTAGGCCCAGTCGGCCAGCTCCCGGCAGCGCTCGGCGTCGAGCACGAGGGCGACGTGCATCATGGCGGTCTGATGCATGCCGTCGTTGCCGTAAATGGCCTGGTCGAGCAGGGCCTGCGCGGCCACCCGCAGGAAGTGGGTCTCGAAGAAGCGCCGGAGGCCCGCGCCGTCCGGGATGTCTCTGCCCTGCCGCCTCAGGAGGGCGAACAGCTCCCGGTCTGTGTCGAGGGCGTCGAAAATGGCGTCGTAGGCGGAGGCGAAGAGGGTCACGTAGTCGTTCTCCCAGATGCGATCCGTGACCATGCCGACCCACCCGTTGCCGTTGGGCCGGGTGAGGGGGTCGCGGGGGAGGCGGCGCGGGTAGCCGCAGTCGCAGCGGGCCCGGTGGTCCAGGCACTCCGACAGACGCCGGTATTCCTCCGCCTGGCGGCAGAGCAGGATGGCCGCCTTGTGGGCGAAGAGGGGGTCGCCGGTCAGCAGGTAGGCCTCTGGGAGCGAGGCGACGGAGTGCCGGATGTGCCTCAGGTAGACCTGTTCGGCGTACTCCGCGATGAAGTAGTAGACCTCGTCGCCGATTTTGCACCCCCATCCGTCGTCCGGGTAGGGGCCGGAGGTCAGGTCCCCGCTCGCGAAGTCGTTGCTGGGGTACCACTCCCCTCCCACCGGGCACTGCAATTTATAGGGGTGATGCTCGACGTCGAGACGCCAGGGGTGGAAGGTGTCGAAGTCCTTGACGGCGACGCCGTGCACGGGACATCCCCGGAGCTGGTTGACGTAGTGCCTGCGGGGGACGGTCGTGGGGAGGACGAGGTCCCACAGGAAGTCGTCCGACTTCTGCGCCCATTGCTCCGCCTCGGCGAGCACCCGCTTCAGATGGTCCTTCGCCCACGCCCGCGTCTGGACGTGCCGGCGGGCGCGGGCCACCTCCTCCGGGGTGTGGAGGGTCCGCTCCTGTTTGATCTCCTCGAACGCCTCGCCAAGCGGCCAGCGCCTGGGCATGACCCATTCGTTGAGGGTCCACCATTCCGAATGATCCGGCTCCATGGACGATCCCTTCCGAAAAAATGTTCGTAACCCTTGACACCCGGCCCTTCAATCCGTATCATCCGTTCAAGATACAGGCGGTCGAAGGCCTGGGCAATATCTATTTTCAAGCGTGAAATATTTTGTAGAGAGGAGATGACCGTGAGCAGAAGACCTCCTGAGGAATATGGGACGAGCATGGCGCGTCCCGAGGATTTCGACGCGTTCTGGGACGACGTCCTGGAGAGGGCCTCTCGAATCCCCCTGAACGCGACGGCGGAGCGCGTCCCGATGCGCTCGACGCCGGAGGTGGACGTGTACGACGTGCGCTACGACAGCTTAGACGGGGTGCGCATCGCCGGGTGGTACTGCGCGCCGACGGGGCGCAGGGGGAGGCTGCCGGCGATCTTGCAGGTGCCGGGCTACAACAGCGACCCGGCGATCCCCAAGCCGGCTGCCAGGGCGGGCTATGCGGCGTTCAGCGCCGCGCCCAGGGGGAAGGTGCGGAGCAACGCGCAGTACAACCCGGGCTATCCGGGGCTGCTGACGCACAACATCGTAGATCGGAATACCTACGCCTACCGGGGATTCTACATCGACGCGGTGCGGGCGTTCGACTTTCTGCTGGGCCGCGAGGAGGTGGACCCGGAGCGGATCGGCGTGACCGGGAGCAGCCAGGGCGGGGGGCTGACGCTGGCCGTGTCGGCGTTGCGTCCGTCCAGGGTGCGGGCGGCGGCGGCGGGCGCGCCCTATCTGGTCGGATTCATGGATGCGATTGAGCTGACGCACACCTATCCCTACCAGGAGATCCGGGACTATCTGCGGCTGCACCCGGAGCGGGAGGCGGCCGTGCGTCAGACCCTCTCCTACTTCGACGGCATCCACTTTGGCCCGCGCATCACCTGCCCGATCCTCGTGAACATCGGGCTTCAGGACAATGTCTGCCCGCCCGAGACGGGCTACGCGGCGTTCAAGGCCATCGCCTCGAAGGACAAAAGGCTCTACCCCTACGACGGGCACGGACACGACGCGGGCCGGGTCGTGCACGGGGCGATCATAGATGCGTTTTTCAGGAAACACCTGAATCCATAGACAGGAGATTAAGATGGCAGACGCATTTCGACCGACGACCGCGCGGCCGGGGGATTTTGACGCCTACTGGGGGCGTGTGCTCCAGGAGTTAGACGGGACGCCTCTGGCCCCCGAAGTGGAGGAGCTCCCCCTCCGCGAGACGGCTTTCTGCACGGCCTACACGGTGCGCTACACGGGCATCGGTCCCTACCGGCTGTTCGGCTACCTGAGCGTGCCGAAGGGGGAGGGGCCGTTCCCGGCGATCATCTCGCTGCCGGGCTACCAGAGCGTGGTGGAGGTCATCCCCCAGGGCGAGGCCAACGAGAAGCGGGGGCGGTATCTGGTCTTTTCACCGGCGGCGCGGGGGCAGCGCAACGCCGACCGGCCCTACGCCGCCCCGTTTCCGGGGATCTTCACGGAGGGGATCGAGGACCCGGAGGGCTACCTGTTCCGGGGGATCGTGGCGGACTGCTGCCGGGCGGTGGACTGCGTGCTGTCGCGGCCGGAGGTGGACCGCAGCCGGGTGGCGGGCGTGGTCCTCAACGACCTGCCGCTGCTGACGGCCGCGCTCCGGTCCGGCCTGACGCATCTGATCGCCTCGCCCTCGTTCTTTTACGGGGCGATGGACCGGGCGGCCCGCACGGAGGAGTACCCGCTGGAGGAGATCAACGATTATCTCCGGGTCCACCCCGACCGCCGGGAGGCCGTGGCGCGGACGCTCTCCTACTTCGACCCGCTGTTCTTTGCCCCCTCGGTTCGCGTCCCGGCGCTGCTGTGGGGGACCCCCGCGGCCCTCGCGCCGATCACGGGGGCGATGCAGGGGCCGGCCGAGGTCCGGGAGTCGGCGCACTCCAGCTATAAGGATGGCCTCTACCGGGAGGAGTGGCTGTCCCGACAGATGGGGTTTGAGGAGGCGATCCTGCCCGCGCACTGGCAGAAAAAGGGCGTCTGAATTTTCGTTGACTTCGTGCCTATCGTCGGGTAAATTTTTGAATATGAGAACAGTGTCGGCTCTTATTGTCCTGCTCCTCGCCCTTTTCGTCCCTCCTGCCTCCGCGCAGGTGATCACCGCCCTCCCGCCGGCCACGGGCGGAGACCCGGCCGGGGAGTGGCAGGCGGACTCGACGGGATATCAGGTCTACGTCCCCCCGGACCTCTCGTCGCTCAACCTGACCTTCTCCGGCAGGCTCCGGGGGCGCTTTGCCGTGAAGCGGGACAGCACCTACACGGCCAACTACATCGTCTCCGCCAAGGCCTCGGTCAACTTCCTCGGCCAGCGGACGTTCGACCTGACGGACACGGCCAACGCCTCCGGGCGCTATTCCGTCCGGGGGACGCGGATGATCGTCACGGGGCTGGACAGCGCCAACTCCGTGGACACCCTGAGCTACAGCGTGAAGGCCGACACGCTGCTCCTGATGGTTCCGATCACCGATCCCCGCGTGACGGCCTTCGGCATCCGGATCATCTTGGTCCTGCCGTTCAGGCGAGATACGGTCTCCCCCGGGGTCTCGGCGGACTTCAACGGAAACGGGCGGGTGGACTTCGACGACTTCTTTATGTTTGCGGAGGCCTTCGGCAAGCAGCGGGGTGAGGTGGGGTTTAACGCGAAGTTCGACCTGAACGCCGACGGGGCGATCAACTTCGACGACTTCTTCATTTTCGCAGAGCGATTCGGGGGGAGTGGGTAGGGAAAGGAGTTCTATGTCACATCACAGCCGGGTATTCCTGACGATTTTCTGCACGCTCATCCTCATTCCGCTCGCCTTCGCGGGGGCGGCGGACCTCTCCCCAGAAATCCAGACCCTCCTGAATTCCCCTGATATCACCTATTCCGGCGTCTACGACTTTGCGTGCCGGCCCGCGGTCTTAGACAGTCTGTTGCGCCATCCGATCCTGCTGGGGCGGCTCTGGGCGGCCTACGGGTTCGCGCCTGCCTACCGGGTCCGCCCGCAGGGAGATGGCCTCCACGTGGAGGACCCGACCGGCATCGTCGGAGAGGTCCGGCTGGCGCAGCAGGCGGGCAACCGGTGGGTCTACCTAGGCGAAGGACGGCTCAACCACAGACTCGTCCCGGCCTTCGGGGGAAAGATGGCCCTCGTCATCACCACGACTCCGAAGGGGGCCGGGGTAAGCGCGCGGGTGGGGGTGTTTCTCAGGACCGAGAGCCGCACGCTGGGGCTTCTGACCTGGACGCTTTCCCCGCTCGTCCGGGGGCGCATCGAAAACCGGGCGACGTTCAACGCCCGCGACCTGGGCGTCATCCTGAAGGAGGTCTCCGACGCGCCGCAGCAGACCGCCTCGCGCCTGCCCGAGGAGGACGCGAAGGCGCTCACGCGGCTGCTCAACTCGACGAGGGGGACAGGTCGAGCCGGGCCGGGCGGACCATGACCTCGGCGCGTTCCTCCTCCTCGATCCCCTCCAGGCGGGCTGCCTCCACCTCGTCCCCGACCATCACCACCACCTCCTCCACCACACCGCTCCGCTGCTGCTCGTACATCCGGAAGTAGAGGCCTTCGCGGCTGATCAGCTCCTCGTGCGTCCCGACGTCGGCCACCCGGCCGTTGTCCAGCACGACGATCGTGTCGGCGCGCATGGCCGTCGAGATGCGATGGGTGATGATAAAGGTCGTTCGACCCTCCATGATCCGTTCGAGGGTCTTCTGGATCTTCGCCTCTGTCTCGGCGTCGAGGGCGGAGGTGGTGTCGTCCAGGATCAGGATGCTGGGGTCGGTCAGGAGGGCCATCGCGAACGCCATTCGCTGCTTCTGACCGCCCGACAGGTTAGCCCCCCGCTCTCCGACGGGGGACTCGTATTTGTCCGGGAGGGTCATGACGAAGTCGTGCAGTTCCGCCGCCCTCGCCGCGGCCATGATCTGGTCCGGCGCCGCGTCGAACCGGCCATAGGTGATGTTCTCGGCGATGGTCCCGGAGAAGAGGATGGGCTCCTGGGGCACGAACCCGATGTGCTGGCGCAGCGAGGAGAGCTTGATGTCCCGCAGGTCGTGGCCGTCGATCAGGATGCGGCCGTCGGTCGGGTCGTAGAGCCGCAGCAGAAGGCTGACCAGGGAGCTCTTTCCTGAGCCGGAGGGGCCGACGATGCTGACGGAGGTCCCCGGCGGGACGTCGAAGGAGATGCGGCTCAGGGCGTCCCGGATCGCGCCCGAATACCTCAGCGACACGTCCTGGAACGTGACGCGGCCCCGGACCCGATCGAGCCGGAGGGCGTTGGGCGCGTCCTTGATCTTGATGTCCTCGTCGAGGATCTCAAAGATCCGGTTGACGACGACGATGATCCACTGGACCTGGATGTTCATCTGCGCCAGGGCCGTGATCGGCTCGAACATGTTGATCAGGGACTGGTTGAAGAAGAGCAACTCCCCGACGGTCAGGTCTCCGGCGCGCACCAGGTAGGCCCCGAAGTAGAGCACGAAGGCCGTGCCCACGGCGCTGATGAAGGTGGAGAGAGAGGTCAGCATCGTGTTCTGGGTGGTGTTTACGACCCGCTGGCGCATGAGCCTGGAGAGTTTCTTGTGGAGCGCCAGGGTCTCCGCCCGCTCGCGGGCGAAGGAGAGGATCACGCGGATGCCCGCCACGCGCTCCTCCAGCAGCCCGTAGATCTCCGCGATCTGGCGGCGGATGGTCCGGTTGCTCTCGCGGATGCGCGTGCGGAACGTCTGGTAGGTGACGGCGTAAAAGGGGAGGGTCAGAAAGGCGATGATGGCCAGCTTCCAGTTCAGGGTGGCGAGGATGCAGCAGCCGATGAGCAGGCGGAAGACGTTGGCGACGAAGTCGACGAAGACGTGCGTGACGTTCTGCTGGATGACGCCGACGTCGTCCAGCACCCGGGACATCAGCTTCCCGGTCTGCTGCCTGTCAAAATAGGTCACCTGAAGGCTCTGCAGTTTCTCGTGGAGCTGACGGCGGATGTGGAAGACCACGCGCTGGCCCACGTAGGTGACCTGGTAGGAGTAGATCCACTGGATGCCGGTGAAAAAGACGCGGACGGCCAGGTAGGCGAAGAAGATGAAGACCAGGAGACGGACCTTCTCACGCTCGGACTTCCTCTTCGGGGGGGCGTGGCGGTTCGGGCGCTCATTGTCCCTGGGCGGGGTCGTCTCCCGGAGCCGGCCCCTGTCGTCGCTGACCCTGACCTCCTGGGGGTGGGGCCGGGCCTTTGTGTCGTCCCCGGCGTTGATCTGGAGGATGTCGTCCACGGTGATCTGCGTCAGGTAGCCGAGGATGTAGAAATGCGCCGAGGCGAGGCCGGACAGGAGGAGGGCGACGGCCATGAGAGACCAGTAGGGGCGGATGTAGTCGCGTAAGAGTCGGAGGAAGAGTTCCATAGGTTTTACGATCCTGCCGCCTGCATGACCTCCGCGTGCTGCTCTGCGAGGGCGGCGTACTGCTGCTCGTAGAGGTGCTTGTAAAAACTGCCCGGCTTAGAGAGGAGCTCGAAATGCCTGCCCGTCTCCAGGACCTCCCCGGCGTCCATCACCACGATGAGGTCGGCGTTCACGATGGTGGAGAGCCGGTGGGCGATCACGAAGGAGGTCCGGTTCTGCAAGACGCGCTGGAGGGCCTTCTGGATCAGGGCCTCGGAGTTGGAATCGAGGGAGGCGGTGGCCTCGTCGAGGACGAGGATGCCGGGGTCGGTGATGACCGCGCGGGCGATGGCCAGGCGCTGCTTCTCCCCGACGGACAGCTTGACGCCCCGCTCTCCGAGGACCGTGTCGTAGCCGTCGGGGGTGCGGACGATGAAGTCGTGGATCTCGGCGATCTTGGCCGCCTCGATGATCTCGGCGTCGGTCGCGTCGGGTTTCCCGAAGCGGATGTTGTCCCGCAGGGTCGTGTTGAACACGACGGAGTCCTGGAGGACCTGGCCGATCTGCTTCCGGAGGCTGCGGACCTTCACGTCCCGGACGTCGTGGCCGTCGATGGTGATGCGGCCCGATTGGACGTCGTAGAACCGGAGGAGCAGGCTCGTCAGGGTGGTCTTGCCGCACCCGGTGTGCCCCACCAGGGCGACGGTGGCGCCCGGCTGCACCTCCAGGTTGATGCCCTTGATGATGGACTTTCCGGGGATGTATTCGAACCGGACGTCTTCGAAGCGCACGTGTCCGACAATCGGGGGGAGGGGGACGGCGCCCGGCCTGTCCCGGACCTCCGGGGCCTGGTCCAGGACCTCGAAGATGCGGCTTGCGGAGACCATCGTCCGCTCGAGCTGGTTGGCGATCTCCGTGAAGTTCACGGCGGGCTGGAAGACGCGGAAGGAGTAGGACATAAAGGCGGTCAGGTCCCCGTAGGTGATCTCTCTCTTGACGACGAGGTAACAGCCGAGGGCGAAGAGGAAGGTGTTCTTGAGGCCCTGAAGCATCCGTGCGCCGGTGGTGGAGGAGACGCCGAACATGGTCGAGCGCATGGCGTGCGTGAGGCTCTGCCGGGTGTGGACCAGGAAGTCGCGGGTCTCGTGTTTCTCGCGGCTGTAGGCCTTCACGAGGCGGACCCCGCTCAACCGCTCCTGGAGCGTGGCGGAGATCTCGTCCATCTTGCGCCGGAAGGCCAGGTTGGCGGACCGGATGCGGGGGGCGAAGAAAAGAAAATTGAACAGGTAGAGCGGGAACAGGGCGGTCAGGATGATGGACAGTTTCCAGCTGATCTGGAAGCAGGCGATCAGGGCGAACCAGAAGGCCACGATGTCGGTGACGATGGTGATGGTCTGCAGGGTGATCATGTTCTGGATCGTGGCCACATCCCCCATGATGCGGGACATGATCTTGCCCGTGCCCATCTCGCCGTGGAACCGGAGGGAGAGGTTGAGGACGTGCCGGTAGAGGCCGAAGCGGATGTCGAGAACGACGCGCTGGGCGACGCGGGTGATGGTGTAGGCGTTGAGGTAGCGCAGGGCGGCGGTGAGGGCGGGGACGGCGAGGGCGACGAACAGGAGGGCCTCCAGGATCTCATAATGCCCCTCCCCGATCACGCTGTCCACGACCGCCCGCATGACCAGGGGGGGGATCAGGCTGATGATCGTCATGATCACGGCCGTGGAGAGGGAGAAGACGATCTGTCTCCTGTAGGGCCAGAGGAAGACGAGAATTTTCTTGTAGTTGCTGTTCATAAAATGTAATATACAAAATCGAAATCGGGACGCAAACAAGAAATGAAAAGGACGCTGTGAACCCTTCGCCTGATCAGGACCTCTCCCGCCTGTCCGTCGCCCAGGTCCGCGCGTGGGTCGCAGGCCGGGCGGACGAGGCCGCGCTCGCCCTGCTGGAGGCGGACCCCCGCGCCGGGGCGCAGGCCCTCGCCCGCGCGGTGAGGCGGCGGCTCAGCCGCGCACAGCAGGAGAGGGCGCGACTCGACGGCATGCTGGAGGTCGAGCGCAGGCTCCGGGCGCAGGGGGCGGGGCACATCGCAGGCGTGGACGAGGTGGGCCGGGGGCCGCTGGCGGGGCCGGTCCTGGCCGGGGCGGTCGTCCTGCCCCCGGCGCCGGACCTCCCCGGCCTGGACGACTCGAAGAGGATGACCCCCGCCCGGCGCGAGGCCCTGTTCGAGCGGATTCGAGGGCAGGCCGTGGCCGTGGGGGTGGGGGTGGTCGACAGCGCGGAGATCGACCGCCTGAACATCCTCCAGGCCACGCTGAAGGCGATGCGCGAGGCGATAGCGGCGCTGGCCGTGACGCCCGACCGGGTCCTGATCGACGGGACGCAGCGCCCCGGCAGCGGGCTGCCGGAGCTGGCCTTCGTGGACGGGGACGCCCGCTCCCTGTCCATCGCCGCCGCGTCCGTGATCGCGAAGGTGACGCGGGACCGGATGATGGCGGACTACGACCGCCTCTACCCCGGCTACGGGTTCGCGGAGCACAAGGGCTACGGCAGCGCCCGGCACCTCCGGGCGCTGCGCGACCTGGGGCCGTGCCCGATCCACCGGAGGTCCTTCGCGCCGGTCGGGGAGGGGACGCCGCCCTTTGAGGGGGACGGGCGGAAGCAGGTTGGGAGGCGGGGAGAGGAGATCGCTGTCGCGCTGCTGGCGCAGAAGGGGTATGCGATCCTGGACCGCAACTTCCGGGGGGGCGGGGGGGAGATCGACGTGATCGCCCTGAGGGGGGAGGTGATCGCGTTCGTGGAGGTCAAGACGGACCTGGCCGG
>Ga0156186_1103_pt1 | contig 13142 bp, 10 predicted proteins | sample RifCSPlowO2_12_FD_107839 | JGI IMG/M metagenome (GOLD analysis project Ga0156186, IMG submission 107839) | Candidatus Handelsmanbacteria bacterium RIFCSPLOWO2_12_FULL_64_10
CAAAAGCGGACACAACCCCGCTTTATCGTTGAGGTGCCTCATGCTGCGTAAAAAGATCTGTCAATCAAGCAGGTGGCAAGAGCATAAAAATTTGAGGATAGAATGAACGCGACGTTTGTCGCCTACATCGACGAGTCGGGAGATGAGGGTTTTTCGTTTGATAGGGGAAGCTCAGAGTGGTTTGCGCTCTCCGCTGTCATCACCCGAAAGGCAAAGGATCTGGAAACAGTTAAGGTGGTGGATCAGATAAGAACCCAACTGGGAAAACCGGACAAGAAGCCGCTCCATTTTCGCGACCTCAAGCACGAACAGCGCCTTCCGTTCGTGGATGCCATCAGCAAGGCTGACCTGCGAACGGTTTCCGTCCTGGTGCACAAACCTTCGATCAAGGAGCCGGAGAAGTTCCAGAAACGCTATCAACTCTATTTTTACGCTGTGCGCTACCTGTTCGAGCGTGTTTCCTGGTATTGTCGCGACCACAGAACCCCACATGACGAAGGAGATGGTAGCGCCGAGATCGTCTTCTCCAACCGTTCAGGGATGTCTTATGAGGAGATGAAAGAGTACTTGAATTTCTTGAAGACACAGACGGGCTTCTTCAATGTGCAGATTGAATGGGGGATCATCAAGCCGGACCTGATCACGGCTTTTACGGCAGGCAAGAGAATGGGACTTCAGATCGCTGATGCTGTGGCGAGCAGTTTCTACTATGCGGTGCAATCTTCACAATACGGTTATACGGAAGATCGCTATGCCCGGATGCTCAAGCCGGTCGTCTACCACCGTGAGGGACGTTATCTGGGGTACGGCCTGAAGTTTTGGCCGGGTGAGATGGAAGGGGTACTACAAAATGAGGCGCGTTTCGGGTGGGTGAGAGAGCAATACAAATAAAAAAGCAGGTTCCGGGCCTCAGGATCCCACCCACTAGGGGCTGCCGTCCTTGCGGACGACCTGAGGGAGTTCCCGCGCAAACCTGCATCAATATTATACTATAGACAGTTGACTTCGTCAAGATAAAATTAGGCTCTTGGAGAAAGGAGAGTTGTCGTGGCCACACTACATGGCAGAATTTTTGACGCAGTCTCCGGCGCGGCGGTGGAGGCGAAGGTCCACGTCGTGACGAGCGGGGGGACGTTCCGGCACGCGGGGGACGGCCTGCTCAAGCGAGGGCCGGGCGTCCCGTTCTTCTTCTGCGAGGGGACGTTCACGGTGGACGTGCCGCGCGGGTCCACGGACATCCTGGTGGAGCGCGGGACGGAGTACGTCACGCTTCGAAAGGTCATCTCCGCGCCCAAGGCGGGCCACGTAGACGTGGAGCTTCCGCTGCAGCGATGGACGGACCTCCCGACGGCGGGGTGGCATCCGGGCAACACCCATATCCACTACGACGAGAAGGAGACCCGCCCCTACGACCGCCTCAGGATGGACTCCCGCGTGGAGGGCTACAGCGTGACGGTCGTGAGCATCCTCCACCGGTGGGAGCTCCCCTACGCGAGCAACCAGTTCCCGCTGGGGGTGATGACGGACTACTGCACGGCGCACCACGTCGTGGACATCGGGGAGGAGAACCGGCACAACGTCACTGCCGGGGGGTTCGGGTACGGCCACATCATGTTCCTGCGCATCCGCAACTTAGTGGAGCCGGTCAGCCGGGGCACGCTCGTGAACGCCTTCAACCCCGACTACCCGCCCCTCTGCTACGCGTGCGACGAGACGCGGGAGCAGGGGGGGATCGTGCTCTGGTGCCACAACGGGCAGGGGATGGAGGCCCCGGTGGCCGCGGCGCTCGGCAAGCTGGACGGGTTCAACCTGTTCGACCCCTACTGGATGGACCCGGAGTACGACATCTGGTACAGGATGCTCAACTGCGGCCTGTCCCTCCCGGCCTCCACGGGCACGGACTGGTTCATCTGCTCGAACAACCGGGTCTACATCCAGACCGGGGATTTCTCCTACGATAACTGGATCGAGGGCATGAAGCGGGGCCGGACCTTCATCACGAACGGCCCGGCGCTGTTCATCGACGCGGAGGGGCACGCGCCGGGGGACCGGATGTCGGTCCCTGCCGGAAGGCCCGTGCCGGTGGCGGTCCGATGGCAGTCACACTACCCGGTCAACCGGGTGGAAGTCATCCAGGACGGGGCCGTGGCCGCGGAGCGGATCTTCCCGGACGGCAGCCGGGAGGGGGACCTGGAGGTGAGCCTGAAAGTGGAGCACGACGGGTGGACCGCGGCCCGGTGCAGCGGGGAGGCGCGGGACAGCTTCGGGCACGCCGTCTACGCGCACACCAGCCCGGTCTACGTCCAGACCGGGCGCGTCTCGCCCGCCCGCGCACAGGACGCGGCGTTCTTCGTGGGGTCCATCGACCAGTCCTTAGACTGGATCGCCCGCAAGGGGCGCTACGCGAATGACCGGCAGCGGCAGGAGGTGCGGGACCTGTTCCTGCGGGGCCGGGAGGTCTACGAGGGGTTGATGAAAGGAAAGGTCGTTCGTGAGACGTGAAACGGACGTGCTGATCATCGGCGGCGGGGCGATCGGCGTCTGCTCCGCTTATTATATCCACAAACTGGGCCGAAAGGTCGCTCTGATTGACAGGGGCGAGGTCTGTTCGGGCTGTTCGTACGGGAACGCCGGCCTTGTCGTCCCCAGCCACAACGTCCCCTTAGCCGCGCCGGGGGTGATCTCCAAAGGGCTCCGATGGATGTTCAACCCGGAGAGCCCCTTCTACATCAAACCCCGCTTCGACCTCGAGCTGTTCTCCTGGCTGTGGAAATTTTACCGTGCCTGCGACACAGGCCACGTGCGCAGGGCCAGGCCGATCCTGCGCGACCTCAGCCTGGCCAGCGTCCGGCTGTTCGAGGAACTGGCCGGCCTGGATGGCCTCGATTTCGGTTTTGAGCGAAGAGGGCTATTGATGCTCTTCAAGGGCGAGAAGGGCCTTGAAGAAGGCGCGGAGGAGGCCCGTGGCGCGCAGGAGGTCGGGCTTGAGGGCAGGCTTCTGGACGCCGGAGAGGTCCGGGAACTGGAGCCCGGCGTCCGATTTGAGGTCGCAGGTGGGGTGTTCTATCCTCAGGATGCCCACCTCACGCCTGACCGGTTTGTGCGAGGACTGGCGCGTCACGTGGAGCAGAAGGGGGTGGAGGTCCACGCCTCGACCGAGGTGCTCGGTCTTGAGGCGTCGGGCCGTCGCATCGCAGCCGTCCAGACCACTCGCGGCGATTTTGTGGCCGATGAGGTCGTGCTGGCGGGCGGGTCGTGGTCGCCCGGCATCGCACAGGATCTCAAGATTGATCTGCCCATTCAGCCGGCCAAAGGCTATAGCATCACCTTCAAACGCCCCCCGGCCTGCCCGGCCCTGCCGTTCGTGCTCGCCGAGGCCAAGGTGGGCGTGACGCCCATGGGCGATGCCCTCCGGTTCGCCGGCACGCTCGAGCTGGCGGGGCACGACACGTCGATCAACAGGCCCCGCGTGCAGGCCATTCTCAGGTCTGTGTCTGACTATCTCCCCGATCTCGACCCCAAGCGGCTCGAGTTGATCGAGGTCTGGCGCGGGCTTCGGCCCTGTACCCCGGACGGCCTCCCCTTCCTCGGACGTTCCCGCGCCTACAAGAATCTGATCGTCGCCGCAGGGCACGCGATGATCGGGATATCGCTGTCTCCCATCACGGGCAGGCTGGTGTCGCAGCTTGTGGCGAAGGAGAGACCCTCGATCGACCTGAGCGCGCTCAACGTGGAGCGTTTTGGCTGAGATGGAGGAGAGACGGGATGAACATTCAAGACCTCGATGTCTCACGGCTGCCGCGCGGGCGCAAGGAGACCGGCTGGCTAAAGGTCGCCTCGCGGCCCGACGGCGGCGACTGGAGGCTCCCTTTTCTGTGCGTGACCGGCGCGGAGGCCGGCCCCGCGCTGCTGGTCATCGCCGGGGTGCACGGCGACGAATACGAGGGGGTGGAGGCCATCCCGGGGGTCTTTTCGCGGATAGACCCCAAGGCGCTGCGCGGCACGCTGCTGACGGTCCCGGTCTGCAACGTGCCCGCCTACGAGGCCGCGACGCGCAGCAGCCCCTTAGACGGCCTGAACCTGGCGCGGGTCTTCCCCGGCGACGCCAACGGCAGCGTCACGCAGCGCATCGCCTTCTGGGTCACGGAACGGCTGTTGAAGGGGGCGGACCTCCTGATCGACCTCCACAGCGGGGGCGTCACCTATCACATGCCGACGCTGGTGGGCTACAGCCATAGCGAGGATGAGCTGGGGCGGCGCTCCCTGGCCGCGGCCAGAGACTTTGGGGCGCCGATCCTGTGGGGGCACCCCCCGCCCGTGCCGCCGGGCCGGAGCATCAGCGCGGCCGTGGACCTCGGGGTGCCGTGGCTCTACGCCGAGGCGGCGGGCGGCGGCTTCGCCCGGCCCGAGGACGTGGCCCTGTACCGCGACGGGGTGCTCCGGGTGATGCAGGGGCTGGACATGCTGGAGGGCGAGCCTGAACCCAGGCCGGCCACGCATCACCTGATCGGCTCCGGAGACCTGGACCGGGTGATCCTGGCCCCGGTCGCCGGGTACTACCGGACCGAGGTGGGTCTGTTAGACGAGGTGAAGGCCGGGCAGCGGCTGGGGATCGTGCAGGACTTTTTTGGCCGGGTCACGGCGGAGGTCCGGGCGGACCGGGACGGCCTGGTCATCATGCTGCGGCGCCTGGCCCGCGTGCAGGTGGGGGACGGGCTGGCCCATCTCACCAGCTATCTAGGCTGAGGCCAAAGAAAGGGGACCAGGCATGGCCGTGAAGGTCTACGACGACCGGGAGCTGGCGCTCATCAAGGAGGTCCTGGACAGCGGGAGGCTCTGCGCCCTGCCCGGAAAGTACGTGCCGATGTTTGAGAAGGCGTTCGCCGGGGCGGTGGGGGCGAGACACGCGGCGGCCATGAACTCGGCCATGTCGCTCCTCCACGCCGCCGTGGCCGCGTCGGGCGCGGGGGCCGCGGATGAGGTCATCTGCGACCCCATCGTGCAGTTCGGGGGGATCGCAACGATGTACAACAACGCCGTGCCGGTGTTCGCGGACGTGAGGCCGGACACGTTCACCATCGACCCGGAGTCGGTCCGGGCGCGCGTCACGGAACGCACGAAGGCGGTCATCTGCACCCACCTCTGGGGCGCGCCGTGCGACATGGACCCGATTATGGAGATCGCGCGGGAACACAACCTGCTCGTGATCGAGGACTGCGCCCACGCCCTGTTCTCTCAGTACAAAGGGCGTTACACGGGGACGCTGGGTCACGTCGGGGTGTTCAGCTTCCAGCAGTCCAAGCACCTCTCCACGGGAGACGGGGGCGCGGCCACGACCAACGACGACGGGGTGTACGAAAGGGTCCGGGGACTGTCGGACCCGACGTTCGGGTCCGTGGCCCGGCGACTGTCGTGGAACTACCGGATGACGGAGATCACGGCGGCGATCGCCCTGGTGCAGCTGGAGCGCGCCCGGCAGTACTGCACGGACACGGCTGCCAATGCGATGCTCTATGAGCAGGCCGCGCAGGGGGTCGAGTGGCTGGTCCCGCAGCGCGTCCTCCCGGACTGCCGGTCCACCTACCACTTCTGGACCTGTCTGTTCGACGGGGCGCGGCACGGCATCCCGCTCGACCGGTTCAAGGCCGCGCTCAAGGAGGCGCAGTGCAGCGTCTCCGTGGGCTACACCCAGAGGCCGGCCTACCTGTACCCGGTCTTCTCGGAGCCGATCGCCTACGGCAAGGGGTGCCCGACCCGGTGCCCGCTCTATAAGGGCGACCCCGGCTACCGGCCGGGGGCGTGTCCGGTGGCCGAGGACATCCTGCCCCGCATGGCGCTGGCCTACACGACCGGCCCGCGAGAGCAGCACGAGCGGAACGCGGAGAGGCTGGCGGAGGTGGCGCGAAAGCTGAGCTGAAACCGTTAAGGAGAAGACTTATGGGCATCAGAATCGGCGTCTGCGGGGCCGGGGCGTTCGCGGCGTGCTTCATCCCGCTGTTCAGGGCGCACCCGCTGGTGGAGGAGGTGTCGCTCGCGGAGATCGACCCCGCCCGGAGGGCGGAGCAGGCCGCGCGGTTCGGGGTCGAAAGGACGTACGACTCTCTGGACGCGCTGTGCGACAGCGACGTGGACGCCGTCGCCCTCTTCACGCAGCGGTGGCTGCACGGGCCCCAGGCCGTCCAGGCCCTCCGCGCGGGCAAGCGCGTCTATTCGGCGGTCCCGACGGCCGCCACGATGGAGGAGCTACGCACCCTGGTGGAGACCGTCCGGGAGACCGGCCTGATGTATATGCTGGGCGAGACGAGCACCTACTACCCCTGCAATGTCTACTGCCGGGAGCGCTTCCGGAAGGGGGACTTCGGGAAATTCGTGTACGGGGAGGGGGAGTACTACCACGACATGTCCCACGGCTTTTACGAGGCATACCAGCGCAGCAACGGCGCGGAATGGAGGCGCTACGCGGGGTTCCCCCCCATGCTGTATCCGACGCACTCGGTGAGCATGGTGCTGGCCGTGACGGGGGCGCGCATGACGCAGGTCTCCTGCCTGGGCTACGCGGACGATCACGAGGATGGGGTTTTCAGGAAGGGCGTCAATGCGTGGCAAAATGTCTTCAGCAACGAGTCTGCGCTGTTCCGGTCCTCCGACGGGGGGGTGTGTCGGATCAACGAGTTTCGCCGGGTGGGGCACTTCGGGAACTCCGTGCGACTGAGCCTCTACGGGACGGAGGCCAGCTACGAGGAGCAGGCGAACGCGCAGGTCTGGGTCACGCGGCAGAAGGAGATGATCGACCTGAGCGACCTGCTGAAGTGCCGGACGCTGAGGCCGGAGAACCGGGATGCGCACACGGGAGAGGAGTTCTACACCAGCATGGCCAGGGTGCATCGCCCCGGACGGCTGCCGAAGGAATTTCAGGGCCTGCCCAACGGGCACTACGGCTCCCACCAGTTCCTGGCGGACGACTTCGTGAAGGCGTGCGTCACGGGCAGGCTCCCGCCCAATCACATCTGGGCCGCGGCCAGGTACTGCGCGCCGGGGATCGTGGCCCACGAGTCGGCGAAGCGGGAGGGGGCGCTCCTGAAGGTCCCCGACCTCGGCGAGCCGCCTGAGGATGCCGCATTTTTAGAGGAATGAAAGGGTAAGCCATGAAAATTAAAGACATCCGCCTCCTTCCGCTCTTCGGCCACACGCCGGACGGGGGGTGGGATCTTCAGTTCAACAACCCCGACCGCAACCTGCTCACGCTCGTCGAGGTCGTCACCGACGAGGGGGTGACGGGGCTGGGGAGCATCTACACCTCGATAACGCTGGCGCAGGGGGCGCTCAAGGTGGTGGAGCCTTTTCTGTACGGCGCTTCGGCGCTGGACCCGGCGGCCACCTCCGAGACGCTGCATCAGCAGACGTTCTGGCAGGGGCGCGGGGGCGCGATCACGCACGCCATCTCCGGGGTCGACATCGCGCTGTGGGACATCTTCGGGAAGGTGACGCGGCAGCCGATCAGCCGGCTCCTGGGCGGGCGGCATCGGGAGCGCATCAAGCCCTACGGCTCCACGCTCATGGCGGAGCCGTCGCAGATGAAGGACCGCCTGCAGGCGGCGATGGCGCGCGGGTTCCGGGCCTTCAAGATCGGCTGGGGGCCGTTCGGGCGGCGGGACGCGCGGACGGACGAGGCCATCGTGGCCGCGTCGCGCGACGCCATCGGGCCGGACTGCGAGCTGATGGTGGACGCCGGGGGGTCGGACGCCTACTGGCCGCACGGCTACAAGTGGGCGATCAACGCGGCCCGGATGCTCGCCCGCTACGACGTCGCCTGGTTCGAGGAGGCGCTCAGGCCCGACGACATCGAGGGCTATGTCAGGCTGCGGGAGCACTCACCCGTGCCCATCGCGGCCTGCGAGGTGCTCACGCGCCGGCAGGCGTTCCTGGAGTGGATCGAGCGCCGGGCGGTGGACTACATCCAGCCGGATGTGACCAAAGTGGGGGGGCTGACGGAGGAACACCGGATCGGGCAGTACGCGGACGACCATTCGGTCCTGATGGTGCCGCACGGGTGGAACACCGGGGTGGGTCTGGCGGCGGACCTCCAGCTCGTGGCCGCGGCGGACAACGCCCGCTGGGTGGAGTACATCACGCCTGCGCCCTACGTGGAGGACCTCTTCGTGGAGCCGCTGCGGATGGACGCGGAGGGCCTGCTCGCCATCCCGGACGGGCCGGGGCTGGGGTTCGAGTGGAACGCGGACGGCATCGCCCGGCACACGGGCGGGATGAAGCTGACGAAATCGACCTTGTGAATCAGGAGGACTGACATGCCCAAGGCTGAACCCTGGCGTTACGAAAAACTCACCTGGCCGGAGATCAATCAGGCCGTGCAGGCCCAAAAGGTCGTGATCGCGCCCATCGGCTCGACCGAGCAGCACGGGCCGCACCTCCCGCTGGACGTGGACGTGGTCTGCCCGACGGGCATCGCGCACGCGGCGGCGCGGCTGATCCCGGACGATGTCCTGGTCATGCCGCCCATCGTGCACGGCTACACCGCGCACGTCATGGACTTCCCCGGCACGATCAACATCCACTATGAGCACTTCATCCGGTTCGTGGTGGACGTGGGCAAGAGCCTGGCCTACCACGGGTTCAAGAAGATCGTCCTGCTCAACGGGCACGGCTCGAACGCCCCGAACCTGGACCTGGCCGCCCGCCGGGTGAACCTGGAGACGGACGCGGAGTGCGCGGCCACGTCCTGGTGGAACCTGCTCGCGGTGGACAAGAGTTTTATCTCCTCCTGGCGGGAGAGCAAGTTCCCCGGCGGCTGCGCGCACGCCTGCGAGCTGGAGACCTCGGTCTACCTCTATCTGGACGGGGACAACGTGCGAAAGGAGAAGGTCGCGGACGGGGAGATCGCCTTCCACGCGACGCACCCGTCGGACTTCCACTGGGTGGACCTGTTCAGCGCCGGGCCGGGGACGGTCGTGTCGTGGACCGGGTCCTACTCCGACAGCGGCGTCCTGGGGCAGGCCACACTGGGCACGAGGGAGAAGGGGGAGCGGGCGGTGAAGGAGGCGGCGCGTCAGCTCGCCCGGATGGTCACGGAGTTCAGCGCCCGGCCCAGGCCCCCTCGCGGGGACCACCACGCCGCGCCGCCCACCATGCCCATGCCCTGGGGGCAGGACGAGCGGCCCACGAGGATGGGGGATGTGCATGGCCTCTGAGACAGACTCTCACGCTCAGGAGGTCCCCCTCGGCCGGCTCGCCCCTCTGAAGATGGCGGCCCTGCCCGCGTTCGGGGGGATTCTGGCCTACATGGGTCCGGGCATTGTGTGGGCCGGGCTGGCGCAGGGGAGCGGGGAGCTGATCTGGTGGCCCTACCTGACGGCGAAGTACGGTGACGCCTTCCTCGGCCTGCTCATCCCCGCGTCGCTCATGCAGCTCTGGGTGAACATCGAGATCGCCCGCTACACGATCGTCACGGGCGAGACGGCGATGACGGGGTTCAGCCGGGTCGGAAGGGGGTATGCCACGTTGATCTGGCTGGGTGTGTTTGTGGAGAACATCTGGTTCGGGGCCTATGCGTCCGCCGGAGGCACGGCGCTGGCGGCGCTCACCGGCCTGCCGGAGGGGTGGACGCCCCGAGGCCAGTCGCTCTTCTGGGCATACGCGACGATCGCCGTCTACCTCTGCGCCCTCCTGATCGGGCGGGTGATTTACCGGGTCGTGGAGCGGCTGACGACGACGGTCGTCGTGATCACCCTGGGCGGGATCGCCTTCGCGCTGTTCCAGCGCCCTGTCCTGGCGGTGACCGGCGAGTTCTTCGGCGCGCTGCTCACACCCGGTTTCCATCGGCCGGCGAACTGGGACCCGAAGGATCTCTCCGTCGTCCTCACGGGCATCGCGTTCGCGGGGGCGGGCGGGTTCGGCCAGCTGTTCCTGTCCTACTGGATTCGGGACAAGGGCGTGGGGATGGCCGGATACATTGGCCGCGTCACCAGCCCCCTCCGGGGCGCGGCGGAGGCGATCCCGTCCACCGGCTACGCCTTCGCGGACACGGAGGAGAACCGGGGGCGCTACCGGGGGTTCGTGCGCTACCTCACCGTCGAGACGGGCATGGGGGTCGGGCTGAACCTCCTGACCACGGTGATCATGTGCTGGCTCGCGTGGGCCCTGCTCAGGCCCCAGGGGCTCATCCCGCAGGGCTGGCAGATCGCCGTGGTGCAGTCCGCGTTCTTCGAGGTGAGCTGGGGCGCGCTCGGCAAGACGCTCTTCCTGGTCGTCGCGGCGGCGTTCCTGTGCGACGCCTGGCTCCAGCTCACGGATGGGTTCTCCCGCATGCAGGCGGACTTCGTGTTCGCGAACTTCGCGCGCGCCCGGCGGTTTCATTTTCGGGCCTGGTACTACGGGTTCGTCGGCCTGTTCACGGTCCTGACGACGACGACGCTCGCCCTGGCGGAGCCCGGCCCGCTGATCATCCTGCGCGGCGTGATGGCGTTCCTCGCAATGGGTCTCATCTGCCCGGGGCTGGTCTATCTGAACTACGTCCTGCTCCCCCGGGCGTTTCCTGCGTGGACGAAGCCGCATCCGGCGACCCGCGCGATCATGGTCGCGGTGACCGCCACCTATGTCCTTGTCGGGCTCTGGTACATCTCCGTTCGCATCGTCGGGTGAGGCATCTCCGAAGGGAACTGGCTCAGACCGTGTAGAGCCATCCTTTCAGGGTGGGGGAATAGCTGTGAAGGTCGCCCTGGTCAGAGTCGGGATCGACTCCGGCTGTGGAGGCATGCAGGGGCCGCTGTTTCAGAACGGCGCGTTCGAGTACATCTCCATACCGGATGACTTCGGGACAGACCAGCGCACCTATGGAAATATGCCCGGCAGGCACGGCAGGCGTCTCGTGGAATACTTTCCCCCGTCCCGTCACCCCAGGATGATGAATCAGGCCGTCCACGTGGACCCTGAATTCGCAACGTTTACCTACGGCGACCCGACCTCGCCGAAGTCCGGCCTGCGGCATCTGGAGAAGGGGGACATGTTGATCTTCTACTGCGGGCTGGAGGGGTGGGGATTCAAATCCGACCCCGCCCTCTACCTGATGGGGTACTTCGAAGTTCAGATGGCAGGAAGGGCGAGGGATTTCAGCCCGTCAGACCTGCAACGACTGTGGGGCGAGAACTTTCATGTGCGGCATCCCGGCATTTTTAAGAGACAGAGGGATGCGCTCGTCCTGGTCAAGGGCTCTTCGAGCAGCCGTCTTTTGAACAGGGCCGTCCTGATGAGTGCGACCGGTCGGGACCGCGCAGGGAGACCTTTGAAGGTCCTCTCTCCCGCCATGCGGAAGGTCTTCGGTGATTTCAACGGGAGGCTCAGTTTTCAACGCAGCCCGACGCGGTGGGTTGACGAGGCGTTTGTCGCACGAGCGGCTCAGTTTATGAGGTCGCTGGATTAGCGTTTTATCTGAAGGAGGTTTCTTTGAACATCACACCCGGCAAGACCGGCACGACGCTGCACACGAAGGAGGAGATCGCCGCGGCCCGGCGCAACGTCAAGCGGTATGCGTGGGCGCGGGAGGAGATGGAGGCGCACGTGAAGGCGTGCGAGCCCTGGATCGCGCGGTCGGACGAGGACCTCTGGGCGATGGTGACGGGGCAGTCCATCCCGCGCGGCATCCACGTCAACCCGGACCTGGGCTGCCCGACGTGCGGCCGGGCGGTCTACGAAAAGGCGGGGAACTATCCCTGGAAGCTCAATGTGGACCGGCCCTGGAAGCTGGAGTGCCCGTCCTGCGGGGAGGTCTGGCCCAAGAACGACTTCGGGGCGTTCTACAGGAGCGGCCTGGGGCCGGACGGGGTCTTCGACCGGAAGCGGGCGGACGAGTCGCTGCTCTACAATGCGGAGCGCCCGGACCCGAAGGACCCGCTGCACAGGTACGCGGTGGATGACGCCTACGGATGGTTCGATGAACAGGGGAACCGCTGGTGGTTCATCGCCTACTACGGGCACTACGGCACGTGGGGGTTCATCCCGGACGCGCTGAGGCGCCTCAGCCAGGCGTATCTGCTGACCGGGGAGCGGGTCTACGCGCACAAGGCGGCGGTGCTGCTGGACCGGACGGCGGACGTGTACCCGGACATGAACCTCGGCCCTTACTGCGAGCAGGGGCTCTACAACTCCGACGGGAGCAGCAAGAAGGGCCGGATCGTGGGGGCGATCTGGGAGAACGGCCTGTCCGGCGCCTTCTCCACGGCCTACGACGCGACCTACGAGGGGATGGCGGGGGACGACGCCCTCGTCTCCTTCCTGTCGGAGAAGGCCCGAAGGCACGGGCTGCGGGACAAGTCGTCCGTGGACGCCATCCGGCGCAACATCGAGGACGGGCTGCTGCGGGAGTTCATCAAATCCTGCCACGACCGGCGCATGCGGGGCAACGAGGGCATGGTGCAGACGGCCATGACGGTCGCGGCGGTGGTCCTGGACCATCCGGAGGAGACGCCGGCGGCGCTGGACTGGGTCTTCGCGCCGGGGGAGCGGGAGCAGGGGGGCGGGCACGTGGCCGCGGTGTTCAACGGGAAGGTGGACCGGGACGGCGTGGGGGACGAAGCCGCGCCGAGCTACAACTTCGGATGGCTGAGAAACTTCGAGCGGTGCGCGGAGGTCCTGGCCCGGTATCCCAAATACACGAAGCACGACTTCTACCGAGACTTTCCCCGGTTCCGGCAGATGTACCGCGTCCTCTACCTGATCACGGCGCTGGACCGCTACACGCCGCACATCGGAGACGCGAGCAAGACGGGGGACCCCGGCCTGATCTCGGTCAACCTTCCGTCGGCGCTCAAGGCGTTCCGCCTGTTCAGGGACCCCTTCTATGCGCAGCTCGCGTACAAACTGAACGGCAATCGCGTGGAGGGTCTGCGCACCTGGGTCTTTGACGAGGACCCGGAGGCGATCCAGGGGGAGATCGCGGAGGTCATCCAGAGACACGGCGAGCTAAAACTGGGCAGCGCCCACCTGAACGGCTATGGGCTTGCGATGTTCCGGAGTGGGGTCGGAGACAACCGCCGGGCGGCGTGGCTCTACTACGGCAGGACGTGGGGGCACGGCCACTGGGACCGGCTCAACTACGGGTTCTACTACCGGGGGATGGACATCCTGCCCGA
>Ga0156186_1122_pt1 | contig 13114 bp, 13 predicted proteins | sample RifCSPlowO2_12_FD_107839 | JGI IMG/M metagenome (GOLD analysis project Ga0156186, IMG submission 107839) | Candidatus Handelsmanbacteria bacterium RIFCSPLOWO2_12_FULL_64_10
ATCGTGTCGTTGTTCAGGAAGAGGAGGTATCGCCCCCGCGCCAGGGCCGCCGCCTGGTTGTTCGCCCCGGCAAACCCGGCGTTGCGGGCGTTGAAGATCGCCCGGACGCGGTCGCCCAGGCCTTCGAGATAGGCCCGCGTCCCGTCCGTCGAGGCGTTGTCCACCACGATCACCTCGTGGGGCGCCTCTCCGCTGTGCGCGAACAGCGCCTCTATGCAGCGCTGGGTGTAGGGGAGGTTGTTGAAGACCGGGATGACGATGGAGACCACGGGGCGGTCCGTCCGGGGACGCCGACCTCCCAGGCTCCTCGCATAGGCCTCCTCCACCGCCGCAGGGTCGTGGCCGTGTACTTTCGCCATCAACTCCGCTTCGAGTTTGAGAAACTCCTCTCTCCAGTCGGCCTCCACCCCCGGCCAGACGGCCCGGAAACAGTCGTCGATCCATCGCCCTGCGGTCGGCTCCGCCCGGTTGAGCAGGGGTTTCAGGTGAGGGGCCTCGGCCGCCATAAAGTGGAACAGGAATCGCGCGAACACGTAGCGCAGCGGGAGCGCCGCATCCCACTCCCACTCCAGGTCGATGTAGGTCGCCCCTCTCCCGGACACCATCAGGTTCCAGGGGTTTGCGTCCAGGCTCCGGCCTGAGAGCAGGGCATCGGGGGCCGGGAGGTCCTGGGAATTCTGATGGACCTGGAATCCACGCAGGGACGCCACCCAGGTCTTCAACCGCTCCGCGAAGAGTTCCACGGGCCGGGTCCTGTGTTTGGCCGCTTTCAGGAGGAGGAGGTCGAAGGGCGTGCCCTCTTCAAAAGGGGCCTCCTCCCAGTGCGTCTTCAACCCTCCGTGCTCAGGGGGTTCGGGATGGAGGGCCTTCTTGCGGACCCTGCCGGCCCCGGAGGTGAGGTCGTGGAACGAGGTGCAGGTCCGGTAGGGCCGGACGCGCGAGGGGGAGAAGAGGATGGCGTCCCAATCCGCCCGGATGCGCCCTCTGTCTTTTTTAACCGGGGAGATCACCAGGAAGGAGGGGCTGAAGGTCGAGAGGTTCCGGTTTTTCCCGATCTCCCACCAGGCCAGCGCATCGCAGAAGAGGCTGAGGGCCGCGCGGCTGTAGTCTCTCTTCGGGAACCGGCGCACCAGGCCGCCCAGGTTCAGGGGCGCGGACGAGGCGACCCGGTCGTCGATCAGGCCCTGCGGGAGTTTGTAGTCCGGGAAGGGGAGGTAGAAGCGGTTGTCGGGGAAGCCCGCCGCCCTCAGGCGATCCTGGAGTTCCTGCCTTCCGAACGTCACGGGGCCGGAGTCCCCGGCCGAGGCGTATCCCTCAATCCCGTCGAAGTGGACGCCGGTGTGGTCCTCGGAGCAGCCGGAGAAGTATTTCAGGCCGAACTGGTTCTCGACGGCGAGGATCAGCGCGCCGCCCGGGGCGACCAGGCCCCGCAGGTACTCCAGGCACTCCTGCGCGGGGTCCTCCGCCCGGATGAACGACCTGGAGTACTCGAGCACCCCGATGCACAGGACGAGGTCGTAGGTCCGCGTGGCGCGCAGTTCGTGGAAGGGGGCGGCCAGCACGCTCACGTTGGGGAGGTCTCTACACCGGGCCGCGGCGATCTGCGCCCGGACCAGGCTCCCCTCCACGGCGTGGACCTCCGCGAGGTTCTCTCCGAGGAAGCGCGTGATCGCCCCGCATCCGCACCCGATCTCCAGGGCAGACGACGTCGGGTCCAGATGAAATCCCCGGAGCAGCTGGGAGCGGGCGCTGCTGAGGTGATACTGGCTGGGCCAGTCCCGAATCATTCGGGACAGTTCATCGGAGGTGGAAGAGAGGTCTTTTGCCCTCCGAACGCAGTGGAGGATGTGGTTTTCCGCCTCAGCGCCGTCCGAATAAGAGATTCCACGGAAGCCTTCGAGGACCCGGATCCCCTTCTGACCGTCAAACCCTATCCGATTCCGAAACGCCTTCTGCAATGCAGCCCCCTTAAGGTTTCCGCGTCTTCAGCGCCCGGCTCAACTGCTTCAGGTCCCTCTCTCCCACCTGGGCCGCCGCCCGGTTCTCCGCCTCGATCCGCTCGTAGACCTCCCCCCGGTGGACGGAGACCTCCGGCGGGGCGTCGATGCCGAGGCGGATCTGCTTCCCCTGGAGGTCCAGCACCGTGATCCGCACGTTGTTCCCGATCACGATGCTCTCGCCTAACTTCCTTGTTAAAACGAGCATGGGGTTAACTTCCTCCGTGCAGGACACGGTGTTTGGTCGTGTAGCGGTCGTCGAGAAGGGCGAGCTGTTTGGCCGTCCGGTTGGCCGCGTTGATCAGGAGGGGGCCGCTCAGGTTGGCCGTCACCTCTTTCACCTCCCGGGAGAGGGTGACGATGGCGTAGACGAGCGCGTCCTCCTGCTTTGCGATGCTGAGGCTCTTGAGGTCGTCCCGCGAGATACGGGGGGTGTAGTCGGGCCAGACCAGGAAGGGGTCGATCAGGACGAAGGCGAGGCGGGGGTTTTCGGCGGAGAGCATCCAGTAGAACGGGGCGCTCTCCTCGTCCTCAAGGATGGCGAACTCCCGGCACCGCTCGAAGCCGGGGAGTCCGTTGGGAAAGGTGACGATCCGATCCGGGGGGACGGCGACCTCGCCGAACCGGACGTTGGTGAATCGGATTTCGCCATCCTGGCTCATGACAGCACCTGCGGGAAAGGAGACCTCACCCTCCCCCCAACCAAGGGGAAAGGCCCTTATCACCCCCTCCCTCTCCGCACGCGGAGAGGGAGGGGGCAGGGGGTGGGTGAGGTCTGCTTCTACCTCAGAAAATCGATCAGGGACGGCTGGATCAGGCTCATTCCGGTGGTCAGGGCGGACTGGAAGACGTTCTGGTGTCTCTGGAGATCGACCACGGCCTGCGCAAAGTCCGTGTCCTCCGTGTTCGAGAGGGACTCCTTGAGGTTCACCGTAAATCGCTCCAGGAGGCTGTTCGTCAGTTCGACCCGGCTCGTCCGCGCCCCGAGCACGCCCCGGGTGTTGGAGGCCTTGTTCCGCGCCTCCTCCAGCTCCGTGATGGAGTCCCGGATGCCGTTCAGGTCGTTGGTGTTCAGGCTGTCCCGCAGGTCGAGCAGGGCCGAGAAGGGGTTGAACTGGCCTTCGAAGATGTCCTTGCCCGCAGCGTTGATCTGTACGTTGATCCCGTCCCCCACCTCCCGCAGGATCGTGCCCGACGTGTCCACGGTCTCGACGCCGAGGGTCTTCAGCACATCGTTGCTGTCTGAGAGGGTCGTCGTCCCGGAGATGACCAGCCGGTAGGTCGTGCCGCTCCCGGACGGGGCGCTCGCGATGGTCGTCGTGACCCCTGTGGGGGCCGCCGCGTCGATCTGGGCCTTGATCGTCGTGAGCGAATCGGTCGCCAGGTCGAGCGTCACCGTCTGGTCGCCGATGGTCACTGTCCCCGACGGCGGACTGCCCAGCCCCAGCAGCGACCCGACCGCCGTGGTGGCGTCCGACAGGGGCCGGCCCTCGGTGAGGCCGTTCTCTATCGTCGCGATCTTTCCGTCTGCGTCCCGCGTCTCCACGTAGGGCCGGAAGAGCGTGTGGGTCCCGCCGAAGATGTAGCGCCCCCGGAACTGCGTGGAGCTGAGGTGAAGGACGTGCTCCAGGAGGTTGTCGATCGTGTTCGCCAGGATCTTCCTGTCCCGGTCCGTCAGGGTGTCATTGGCCCCCTGGATGGCCGTGCCCTGGGCCGCGGTCAGGGTGTCGACGACCTCCCCCAGCGTGGAGTCCGTGATGTTCAGGTAGCCCTGCCCCTCCTGGATGTTGCGCTGGTACTGCTCGATGTTGCGCACCTGGCCCCGCAGGTTGAGCGACCGGCTGGCCCCCGAGGGGTCGTCGGAGGCGTCGTTGATCCTCGATCCGGTGATCAGCTCCTTCTGGAGCTGCGCCATTTTCTGGAACGTCCGCGAGAGGTTCGTCGTCAGGGTGGAGGTGACGGTGGCGTCCGAGATGCGCATAAGTTCACCTGACTTTCGAAATATAAGACAAATTTGTCATAATGTCCATTAAAGAACGTTATCCCATCTCCAGGACCGACTGGAACATCTCGTCCACGATGGTGACGATGCGCGCCGCGGCCTGATAGGCCCTCTGGAACAGGATCAGGTTGGCCGCCTCCTCGTTCACCGACACGCCCCGCACGTTCTCCCGCCGGTTGTTGAGCTGCTCGGAGATGACCCGCTGGCTCTCCAGGTTGGAGAAGGTCGCCTTCGCCTGGGACCCCACCTCCCCGACCAGGTCGCTGTAGAACTCCTCCATGGTCTTCGTCCCGCCGCTGAACAGGCGGTTCAGCCGGAGGTCCGAGACCTGGAGGGCGACCCGATTGTTCCCCTTCGTGCCGTCGGAGGAGGCCGCGATCAGGTCCGTGTTGTCGAGGATGGCGGAATTGACCTGGATGGTTCGGGCCGTGGTCCCGGCGGCGTCGAAGAAGTTTGTCCCCGACACGCCGTTGAGGCCGTAGCCCGCCGAGTGTTTCTGGTTGACCTCCGAGACGAGCGTGGAGGCCAGGCTGTCCAGGGCGCTCAGGTAGTCCGGGATGCGCGTGTCCCGGACCTCCTCGATGCCCTTGAGGGACCCGCCGTTCAGGGTCAGGGCCTCTCCGGTGGAGGCCAGGGTCAGTCTCGAGACGGCGGCGTCCCCCTCCACCTCCACCCGCCGGCCCAGGCTGCTCACCGCCGCGTGGTCCACCAGGATGCGGCCGCTCTGGTAGACGGTCACCGTCCCGTCGTCCTGCTCCCTGGTGGAGATGTCCACGAGCTTTGACAGCTCTTCGATGAGGTTGTCTCGCCGGTCCTCCAGGGGGGCGGAGGACCCGCCCCCCCCGAAGCGCTCGGACGGGACGCGGGCGTTGAGCGTGCCGATCTCGTCCAGGAGGGCGTTGGCCTGATCGACCTGCCGCTGAAACTCCGATTCGAGGTCCGTCTGCGCGTTTTTGAGCTGGTCGTCCAGCCGGAGGAAGGTCCGGGCCAGGAGCTGACCCTCCTCCCGGATGACCGCCCGGGCCGACCCGCTCTCGGGGTTGTTGGCCAGGTCCTGAAAGGCGTTGAAGAACCGGCTCAGGGACCCGCTCAGGCCGACCCCCGACGACTGGCTGAACACCGCCCCGGCCTCGTTGGCGCTCGATCCGGCCAGCTCCGAGAAGATGCCCTCGATGGTCGCGAACGCCTTCTGCATGGTGTCCAGACGGCCGAACAGACCGTTCTGGAACCGGACCTGGGCGTCGAGGAGCTGGTCGCGCGTCCGCGACACATCCGTCACCTTCACCCCGGTCCCCAGCCCCGCCGCCGGCTCCGACGTCACGAGCTTGGCCTGTCGGCGGGAGAAACCCGGCGTGTTGACGTTGGCGATGTTGTCGCCCGCCACGCTGATGCCGATCTGCTGCGCCCGCAGGGCGGAGCGGCCGATCTCGATGGCGCCCAGAAGGCCGGACATGGCAAGACCTCAAGAAAATGCGAATTACGAATTACGAATTACGAATTACGAATCTTCATTCGACATTCGACATTCGACATTCGACATTCGACATTCGACCTTTCAGGGAGGGGCCGGGGGAGGGGTCTTATGCGACTCTGTTCACTGCTACCCTCAATCCTGCGGCCACTCCCTCGGTCAGGCCGGTGCGCTGGTAGACCCGGTTCGACCCGTCTCCCCCTTTGAAGAGCTGCAGGGTGCGACTCACGTAGCGCAGGGCGTGTCGGATGAGGAGGGCGTTGTTCCGGTTGGTCCGGCGGATCTCCGCGTGGAGGTCGAGGAGGGTATCCCGCAGGGCCCGCATCCGCTCCGCGTCCTGGCCCCGGTAGAGTTCCGAGAGGCGCTGGAGGCTCAACTGATCCTCCCTGAGGCCGGCCTTCTGGCCGATGCCCCGGACGATGTGGAGACGCCGCGCCTCGATCAGGCGGATCTCCTCGGCCACCCGCTCCTGGCGCTCCCCCGCCGATCTGATGGCCTCGATGTCGTCCCGCGTCAACGCCCTCTGTTGCTGCGCCGTGAGGTCGAGCATCTTCCGGAAGGTCTCGATCTCCTCTTCGAGGATGGCCATCAGGTCCTGATACAGGCTTTCAAAGCTCATGTCATCATCTCCTCAGAGTCGCCCCTTCAATCCCCAGCCCCTGCTGCCGGAGCTTTCGGATCTGCGCCTGGACGTCCGTCGCCGCGCCGGACGGAGGGGGCTGGGGCGCAGCGGCGTCGGCCTTTGCGCCGGGCTGCGGGGGGCCGGCCCGCGGATGCAGCGGGAGAAATTTCTTGAGGGTGGGGTCGAGGGGACCCTTTGTCCCGTTCCCCTGACCGATGTGGAAGCGGCGGCTCAGGTCGCGGTAGAGCAGCTCACCGACCCCCAGGGACCCCTGTCCGGCCATCCGCTTGGAGATCTCCTCGTCCAGCAGGCCCTCGAACAGGTCCTCGCCGGCCCCGCCGTGAAACATCTCCTCCTTGTGCACGGTCTCCCGCATCTGCTTGAGGACCTGCGCCATAAAGACCGATTCGAAGTCTTTGGCCGCCTTCCTCAGTTGCGCCGCCTCGTCCCCTTTCTGAACCGGCCCCTGAACGACTTTTCCCTTCAGAGGTTGTGTGTCAGGCTTCTGAAGGGGCATGAAAGGCCTGGCAGGAGCGGGGGAGGTGTTGTTATGTACAGGTTCCATAGTTGTGTACAGGCTCCATGGTGTTTTTTATGAGGATGAGACCTAACCCCCTCGATCCCCCTTCCCCAGAGGGGAAGGGGGAAGACACAGCCTTTTCTCTCTCCATAAAAAGGACCAGGGGAAGGACCTCCCCTCTCCCTCTGGGAGAGGGGCCGGGGGAGAGGTCTCTTTGGGGTCGGGGTGAGGGCTTTTACATAATCACCAATTCCGCTTTCAGCGCCCCGGCCTCCTTGAGCGCCTGGAAGATGGAGATGATATCCCTGGGCTTCACCTTCAGGGCGTTCAGGGCCTTGGCCACGTCCCCCACGTTGCTCGTCCTGTCCAGGACCAGGAAGCGGGCGGCCTCCTCGGTTGCGGTCACCTCCCCGCCTCCCAAGGCCGCCGCTACGCCGCCGGGCCCTGCTGCGACCTCGGCCGTGGGCGGGACGATCCGGATGTTGAGGTCTCCGTGCGCCACGGCCACCTCCGAGATCGACACCCTCTCCCCGGCCACGATGGTGCCTGTCTTTTCGTTGACCACGACGCGGGCCACGGCGTCGGGGACCACCTGCACGCCCTCCAGTTCGGCGATGAACTCCACGTAGTTTCCCGGCGTCCGCCGGCTCCGGGGAACGGTCACATGCACGGTCCCGGCGTCCAGCGGCACGGCCATCCGCATCCCGAACCGCTCATCGAGGGCGCGGGCCAGGCGGGCCGCCGTGGTGTAGTCCGGGTAGTGGAGGACCAGCGTCAGCTCATCCGACGCCCCCTCCGGCGGGGCGGCCTCGATCAGCACCGTGGCCCCGTTGGGCACCCGGCCCACCACCGGATGGTTTTTCGTGACCTGTCCGGCGCCGCCCCCTCCGGCGTTGAACCCGCCGATGGAGACGGGGCCCTGCGCCGTCACGTAGACCGGCCCGTCCGGGAGCTGCGCCCGCAGCGGCGTCATCAACAGGGTCCCCCCCTGCAGGCTCGCGGCGTCCCCCACGGACGAGACGGTCACGTCGATGGCCGATCCCCGACGCACGAACGGCGACAGGCGCGCCGTGACCATGACGGCGGCCACGTTTTTCGTCCGGATCTGAGCGGGGTTGACCTGGAGGCCGAGGTTGCGCATCAGGTTCGCCACGGACTGGAGGGCGACGCCCCGTCCGTCCCCGGTCCCGTCCAGGCCCACGACCAGGCCGTAGCCGATCAACTGCACCTCGTCAGCCCCCTGCACCTTTGCGATGTCCTTGAGCCGGACCTGGGCTTCGCCCCAGCGCCCCGGCGCAAGCGTCCCCAGCAGGAGGAGGAAGATGAGCGAACGGAATCGGAGGTTCATGGACACCTTTCTTTCAGAACAGCCAGTTCACCAGCCTCAGGAAGAATCCCGGCCTCGACCCCTCCGTGGCCACCCCCTTGCCCTTGTAGGAGATCTGGAGGTCGGCGATCCGGAACGCCTCAATCGTGTTGTCCGGGGGGATGATCAGGGGGTTGACCGCGCCCGACACGGTGACGACCTCCTTCTCCCCGTTCACTTCGATCACCCGCGCCCCCTCGATCAGCAGGTCGCCGTTGTCCTTCCGGCCCACCACCGTGGCCGTCACCCGCGCCTGGATCTGCTGCGAGCGGACGACCGACCCGTCGCCGCTGTAGGTGTTCTTGAAGTCCTGCTTCGTGGGCGGGAGGGGGATGAATCCCCCAGACTTGACCTCGAGCGCGTCCGTCTTGCCGGTCTTCACCGTGGCCTTGTTGGACGCCGAGGTGTTCTCTGCGATCAGAACGGTCAGGATGTCGCCGACCCGGCTGGCCCGCTTGGGCGTCAGGTCAGAGTAGAGGCTCTGCGCGCCGGAGGGAGAGGCCCAGATGAGGAGGGCGAGGGCGACAAGAGCGATGAGACGATACATGGGCAACCCTTTCGTATGGCGTAGGGGCGGGGTCACCCCGCCCCTACGCTTAAAATATCACCTTCACCACACCGGCCCTGACGACCTGACCCTGGATCTTCTGCCGTTCCCCGTTTTCCACAAAGATGGGGTCGCCGGCGGCCCCGTCGGACAGGGCCCGGCCCTGTGTCGAGACGGTGATCGCCCCGACCTCGGCCAGGACCGTCACGATCTCTCCCCGCCGGATGAGGGGCATACTTTCCGTGAGCCTCCGGTCCACGACCCGGCCGGCAGGGATCATCGTGCGCATCCGAAGCCCCTTTAGCTCCTCCGGGCGCGAGAAGGTGCGCCCCAACACCTGCGTCACCTCCCGGCGCTCGAAGCGGACCGCGTCTGGCGTCAGGAGATCCCCGTGTCGCAACGGGCGCGCGGCCACGGCCACGGCGTCGAAGTAGGCGGTCTCCGCCGTGATGATCAGGCTCCTGAGGACCTTTTCTCCTCGCCGGACCTCCAGGCAGACGGGCACGCCCCCGGCCGTCCCCTCCACGTTGGAGGGCCCGACGCGCAAGGCCACGGGGCCGGTCCCCTCCACGACGATGTCGCCCCGCCATCGGCACGCGATCTCCACGTCCGCGCCGGTCTGCGCGGCGTTCTGCACGTATTCCCGCACGGCGGCCACGACATCCCCCTCCGGCACCACCACGTCCGCGGAGACGAGGGCGGTCAGCGCGAGGATGCAGATGCCTATGGCCCCGGCCATCAGGCCCAGCTCGATCAGGATGTCCAGTTTTGAGCGCATGGTTACCGTTATGGGCTGATCTGCGTGGTGGTCTGCAGGATCTCGTCCGAGGTGCGGACTGCGCGGGCGTTGATCTCGTAGGCCCGCTGCGCCGTGATCATGTTGACCAGCTCATCCACCACCGACACGTTCGACAGTTCCAGGAACCCCTGCGACAGCCGGCCAAACCCCTCCGCATTGGGCGCCCCCACGATCGCCGCGCCCGACGCCTGGGTCTCTAAGTAGAGGTTCCGGCCGATGCTCCGGAGTCCCGCCGGGTTGATGAACTTGGCCAGCTCGATCTGCCCGATCTGGGACGGGGTGGTCTGGCCGAACTGCAGGACCTCCACGATCCCGGAGGCGGAGACGTTGACGCTGACGGCGTCCTGGGGGATGGAGATGGGGGGCTGGAGGATGAACCCGTCCGACGTGACGAGCTGCCCCTCTGCGGACGTCTTGAAGGCCCCGTCCCGCGTAAACCCGATCGTCCCGTCGGGCAGGGTCACCTGGAAGAACCCGTCCCCGTTGATGCCCTCGTTTTCGATGGCGAGGTCCAGGGGGTTGCTGGTGGCCTGCACCTGCCCCTGCTCGAAGATGCGCTGCGTGGCTACGAGGCGCGTCCCGTATCCGATCTGGATCTCCACCGGGACGAGCGCGCCCTGCGCCGCCGACGTGCCCGCGGTGCGGATAGTCTGGTAGAGCAGGTCCTGAAATTCGGCCTTGGCCCGCTTGAACCCGGTCGTGTTGACGTTGGACAGGTTGTTGGCGATGTTGTCGATGTTGAGCTGCTGCGCGATCATCCCTGACGCGGCGGTGCGTAAAGACCTGGACACGGGGAATCACCTCCAAAATCACCGTAGGGGCACGGCATGCCGTGCCCCTACATCTACACGTTTCTGATTGTTCCGACCTGGTTGACCGCCCGGTTGAGGGTGTCGTCCAGCACCTTTACGGCCCGCTGGTCGGCCTCGTACCAGCGGTAGCTCTCGACCATGTCCACCATCTCGATCACCGGGTTGGAGTTCGAGCGCTCCAGAAACCCCTGCAGCACCTGCGGGGCGTCTTTCTGGTTGAAATCGACGAGTCGCATCTGCACCCCGGCCCCGGCGGCCACCTGGAACAGGCCGTTGGCGTTCCGCTCCAGGATGTTCTCCTTCTGGCCGGTGGGGCTGGTGGGCCGCAGGTAGTTGCCGTTGATGTCCTTCGCGGCTTTGGGGATGTCCCACACCGCGATCCGGTTGACCACGGCCCCGTTCACGAGGATCTCCCCCCGCGCGTTGACGATGAAGTCCCGGCTGGGGAGCTGGATGGGCTGGTTGCCGGCGCTCAAGAGGTAGCGGGGGGTGTTCTCTTTCATCCCTACGGTGTTGGCCACCAGGAAGCCTTGGGCGTTCAGGGAGAACTCGCCGTTGCGCGTGTAGAGGTCCCCCTGCGCCGTGCGCACCCGGAAGAAGCCCTGCCCGAACAGGGCGAAGCTCAGGTGGTTGTCGGCCTGCTGCATAATGCCCTGCTCGAAGTCGATGTAGGACCCGGCGATCCGGTCGTTGCGCCACTCCGGGTAGCCGCCGGAGATGCGCCGGTGCGCCTCGCCCAACTCCCGCAGGAAGATGCGGTCCCGCTTGAAGCCGGGCACCTCCATGTTGGCGATGTTGTTGGCGATATAGTCCTGCCGGGTGTTCCGGGGGAGCATGCTGGAGCCTGCGGTGTAGAGTCCTTCGATCATGGGAAAACTCCGGGTGACGTGGAAAGCCTGTTCCTCCGCCTTACCCCTGAGCAAGCCCTGTGCCGGTGAGCGAATAGATAACCCTCAGAGGAATGCGTGTCATTCTGAGCCGAAGGCGAAGAATCTCTTTTATTCCAAATGGATAGAGAGATTCTTCACTCCGCTTCGCTCCGTTCAGAATGACCGTTTCCAGCTGCGATTCGAAGATGGCTCCCCCGGCTACGGACCCCCGACCGGGGAAAGAGTTTCCGGGAGACAGCCCCCTCTTTCCACCATGTATAGAACGATTGAAAAATCCAAATGGATTGTGTATATTGCGCCGAAACGGTGGGGCCGACAGCGAAAGCTGTCGGAAGGGGTGAGGTGGCGGGGTATTCATAACAATAAAGGAGAACGACACATGTCCTCATCATTCCGTATCGGTGCTCACACCTATTTCTTTTCGCAGTACGGCTACGATCAGGCCGAGCGGCTGGACGAGATCTTCGACACGGTGGCGGAGGCGGGGTTCCAGGCCATCGAGATGAGCACGCCGATGCTCGGCCCGGCGGACTGGAAGGCGCGCGTGGACGCGGCGGTCCGGCGCACGGGACTGGGCATCGTGGGGGCGTCGCACGGCCAGCCGATGTGGGACATCTCCAAGTATGACGCCATTCTGGCCGGGATGGACGCCTACAGCGACAGGCTGGCGCAGCTTGGCCGGGTGCAATGCGGGGTGTCGTGCGGCGGGAAACGCTACGCGGACCGGACGGAGGCGGAGAACGCGCAGGCCGTGAAGGTCTGGAGGGAGTTGGGGGAGATGTTCCGGCGGAAGGGGGTGGTCCTCAACTACCACACGCACGGGGAGCCGATGCAGGATGTCCGGCACGTCGTCGAGAATGTACCAGCAGACCTCCTGTCCCTGGGGCCGGACCTGGACTGGCTGCGCGTGGGCGGGATCGACCCGGAGGCGTTTGTGAGGGAGCACGCGGGCCGGATCTCGATGCTCCACGTCCGGGACTATCACATCGGGGGGGACCGGACCGAGGCGCTGGGGGAGGGGGACGTGGATTACGCGCGTCTGAAGCGGGCGCTGGACGAGGTGGGGTTCGCCGGGGAGTTCGTCGTGGAGCTGGCCATCCTCCCCAAACGGCAGCCCACGCGCCCGCCCCTCGAACTGTTGAAAATATCACGCGAGCATATCCGGAGGACGATGGGGATGTAAGGACAGACGACCTCACCCTCCCCCAACCTTGAAGAAAAGCCCTTAGTGCCCCCTCCCTCTCCGCGTGCGGAGAGGGAGGGGGAAGGGGGTGGGTGAGGTATCAGATCGGATACAGGGAGGGTTATCCAAAAAGATACCTTTGGAGAAAGACCACGAAACCCTTGCTAAATAAGGGGTTTTCGAGCGTCTGCCCCTGGCGGGGGTTCCGGGCGTACCTCGAAGGATACGATGCCGTAGCGCGGACATCGCCCGGAGGGATGTCCTGGGCGCGATCCTTTGAGAAAAAACGACAGGTATAACCTTTGATTTATCATCCACCTGAGATATCGGGTGGATTTTTTTGTCCGGATGAGAGGCGGGCTGGCATGGCGTTTGTTCATACCCTAGTGCGACACGCCGGAGCTCCGAATCCCACAGATATCGCCATAAAACGTTGCTCAACACAGGAGGGTAGTCCCATGAAAGGCACGCTGATGCTGACGATGGGCCTGGTCGCGATGGTGGCGCTGGTGGGCTGCGGGGTGAACAACCCCGCCGGCCCCGGCGCTCAGGCGGGTGGCTTCGCCACCGTTGCGCCCAAGGAGGCTTCGCAGGGGAACGATATCATCGGCACGTGGCAGATGCAGGGAGGCAGCGGCACCTCTCCGCTGATCGCGTTCAAGAACGGAGGGGGGGTGGAGGTGACGGAGGCGGCGGGTTACGAGGCGCCGCTGACGGTTTCGGGTACCTATGTCGCGGATGGGAATAAGCTCATCATGATGGCCGGGGTGGAGGCGGAGAAGGACGCAGGCATGGCCCCCCAGATCCTGGAGCGGTTCACCACTTACACCTACGCCGTTGACGGCAACGAGCTGACTCTCACGGACGCCTATGGCGCGACCCGGTGGGTGAAGATGTGAACGCAG
>Ga0156186_1396_pt1 | contig 12946 bp, 10 predicted proteins | sample RifCSPlowO2_12_FD_107839 | JGI IMG/M metagenome (GOLD analysis project Ga0156186, IMG submission 107839) | Candidatus Handelsmanbacteria bacterium RIFCSPLOWO2_12_FULL_64_10
TGGAGGTCGTCCTCTCGGAGGCCGTGAAGACCGCCGCCCGTCGCCTCACGCCTCGCCCTGTCCTCACGATAGACGCCCGACGCCTGAAGGTCGCCGCGACCCTCGCCTTCGACTATGAGGGCCGTCGCGTCGGCCGGGAGGCGGCCCACCCCTACCTCGGCCCCCCGGCCCAGGAGGGGGAGTTCGCCGTCTGGGTGGAGCGCCACGAGGAGGCGGAGCAGGCCGCCGCCGAGCGCCTGAAGGCCTGCGGGTTCGCGCAGACAGCGGAGGGGGAATGGCGCATCGAGGGGGACGCGGCCCTCGACTTCGTCGCCCTCCACCTCGCGGACCTGGCGCAGACGTGGGACCTCTACGGCGTCGAGAAACTGAAAAGGCTCCAGCCGCGCGCCTTCAGCTTCAACGTCTCCGTGGGGTTCGGGAAGGGGATCGACTGGTTCGACGTGGAGGTGGAGTGCAGGGCCGGAGAGGAGACCTTCGATGTCTCCGCGTTGGCCCGGCTGCTGGCCTCCGGGAAGAAATACATCCGGCTCAACGACGGCGCTTATGCCGTCATCCCGAAGGAGCGGGTGGAGCAGGTCTGGAAGGCCGTGGCCGACCTGGACGTGGAGCCCTCGGAGGACAACCGGTTCCGCCTGCCCGCGTTCCACGCGCCCGCCCTGCTGGACGCCCTCGACGAGACGGCGCAGGTGCAGGACCCCTTCCGGCGCTTCGTGGAAAAGCTCCGGTCGTTTTCAGGCATCGAGGCAATCGGCCTCCCCGCCGACCTTCGGGCGATCCTCCGCCCCTACCAGGTGGCCGGGTTCCAGTGGCTCCACTTTCTGAGGGACTACCGGCTGGGAGGCATCCTGGCCGATGACATGGGCCTCGGCAAGACCCTTCAGGCCCTCACGCTCATTCAGAAAACAAAGGAGACGGACGGCCCCTCGCCCTCCCTCGTGGTCGCCCCCGCCTCCGTGGTCTTCAACTGGCAGGCGGAGGCCGCCCGCTTTACGCCGGGCCTGGCCGTCCTCCCCTTAGTCGGCCTCGACCGCCACGACCGGTTCGACCGGATCGAGGGCAGCGACGTCGTCGTCACCAACTACGCCCTCCTCCGGCGGGACATCGACCGACTGAAGGACGTCCCGTTCCGCTACGCCATCCTGGACGAGGCGCAGAACATCAAGAACCCGGAGTCGGTCACCGCCAGGGCCAGCCGCCAGCTCGACGCGCAGCACCGGCTCGTCCTCACCGGCACGCCCATCGAGAACCGCCTGTCGGAGCTCTGGTCCATCTTCCACTTCCTGATGCCCGGCTTCCTGCACCCCTACGCCCGCTTCCAGACGGAATACGAAAGGCCCATCCAGGTGCGTGAGGACAGGGAGCGCGAGGCCCGGCTCCGCCGGCGCATCCACCCCTTCATCCTGCGACGCCTGAAGCAGGACGTCGAAAAGGACCTGCCCGAGAAGACCGAGACCACGACCTACTGCGACCTGCTCCCGGAGCAGCGGACGCTCTACCGGGAGGTCCTGCAGACCGTCCGCCAGGAGGTCCTCGAAAGGATCGAGCGCCAGGGAATCCAGCGGAGCCACATCTCCATCCTGTCGGCCCTCCTGCGCCTCCGGCAGGTCTGCTGCCACCCGAAACTCCTCGGCCTCCCCGTCCCTGAGAAGCGCCTCGCCTCGGCCAAGTTCGACGCCCTGAAGGACCTCGTGCAGGAGATCGTCAGCGAAGGGCATCGCATCCTGCTGTTCAGTCAGTTCGTCAGCATGCTCAGGATCATCCGGGAGTGGCTGGACAGGGAGGGGATCGTCTACGAATACCTGGACGGGCGGACCCGCGACCGGCAGGCGCGCGTGACCCGGTTCAACGAGGACGAAAAGGTCTCCCTCTTCCTGATCAGCCTGAAGGCGGGCGGCACGGGCCTCAACCTCACCGGCGCGGATTACGTCATCCACTACGACCCCTGGTGGAACCCGGCGGTGGAGGACCAGGCCACGGACCGGGCCTACCGCATCGGGCAGACCAAAAACGTCTTCGTCTACCGCCTCATCACGCGGGGGACCGTGGAGGAGAAGATCATCGAGCTGCAGAAGCGGAAGCGGGACCTGGCCGAGGGCGTCCTGGGCGTCGACAAGGCGTTGAGCAAGGCCCTGACTAAGGAGGACATCGAAGACCTGTTCCGGCTGGAAGGGTGAAAACAGACCCCTCCCCCCATACCCCCTCCCCCAGAGGGAGAGGGGGAGAAGCCTTGGCAAAACGACTAATGGCGCGACGCAGAAGGGCTAACCACCGGGGTTCGGGAGAGACGTTAGGCCGCAGTGGAAACCTTGGAATGATCCGTCTTCTGGAGCAATGCCCTTGCGTCGCGCCAAGCCCCTCCGGCGTTTGAGGAGCGTGCTTCTTTTGTCCAACTTTTCTTGCCACCCCGCCTGTTGCTGCGCTCGCTCGCAACCCGCCCCGCTGAGCAAGAAAAGTTGGAACCCTGAGCGCATCATGATCCCCCCCCCAAAAATCCGACCTATCTTCGCCCTGGCCGTCGCCAGCCTCCTCATAGTCCCCGGCGCAGCCCGCGCGCAAACGGCGTCCTCCGACTTCAACGACGACGGGAAGGTCGACTTCAACGACTTCTTCCTGTTCGCCGGGGCCTTCGGGTCCTCCGGCGCAAAGTTTGACCTCAGCGGCAACGGAAAAGTGGACTTCGACGACTTCTTCCTGTTCGCGCAGCGCTTCGGCGCTCCGCCTGACGCGCCTGCCCCTGACACCTTCCGCGAGCTTCAGACGAGGGTCTTCAACCGGAACTGCCTCAGCGGCTCCTGCCACACCTCAGAGCGGAGGGCCGGCGACCTCGTCCTGGAGGAGGGCTTCGCCTACGAAAACCTCATCGGCGTCAAACCCGGCAACCCTGCCGCCGCCGCTGCCGACCTGTTGCGCGTGGACCCCGGCCACCCGGAGCGGAGCTTCCTCCTGACCAAACTCACCGGCCCCGGCCCCGGCCAGGGGGACCTCATGCCCCGTGGCGCGTCGGGCCTCCGGGGCGTCGAAATCGACGCCCTCCGGGCCTGGGTCCAGGCGGGCGCGCCCCGCGTCGGCCTCGTCCCCGACGCCCCCCGTCTGGAGGACCTCTCGACCGACCTCGCCGTGCGCTTCACCCCGCCTGCGCCGCCGGAGCGCGGCATCCAGCTCCGCCTCGGCCCCTTCGGCGTCCCGCCGGGCAGGGAGCGGGAGGTCTTCTCCGTCGTGAGGCCGACCCTCGACCGGGACCTCCTCGTCAACAGGGTCGAGATCATCATGCCCGAGGGCAGCCACCACTTCATCCTCTACCTCTGGACCGGCAGGACCCCTCCGCCGGAGCCGGGCATCCGGGACTTCGACCCGCGCAGCCCGATGGGCATCGTGGACATCTTCAACAGGCAGTTCGTCACCGGCTCGCAGACCTCCGCGACGGCCTACGCCTTCCCCGACGGCGTCGGCCTCCGCATCCCCCGGAGCGCCGTCTTCGACCTCAACTCCCACTTCATCAACCTGCGCGGCCGGGAGACCCTGATGGGGGAGGTCTACGTCAACCTCCACGAGGCCCCCCCCGCGGCCGCTCTTCAGGCCGTCGAGCCCCTGTTCGACAGCAACTTCGCGATCAACGTCCCGCCCGGCCAGACGACGGCCATCTCGCAGACCTGGACCGCGAGGCAGGCGATCAAGGTGATCACCCTCTCCTCTCACATGCACCGGCACGGCGAGCGGTTCACCGTCGAGACCCTCAGAGACGGCAAACAGATCTACGAGAGCACGGACTGGGACGACCCTGAAGTCCTGAACTTCAACCCGCCCCTGACCCTCCAGGCCGGTGACGGCCTCCGCTACACCTGCACGCACCGCAACCAGGACCGGGACGCGCCCCTGAGATTCGGGTTCACGTCGGAGGACGAGATGTGTATCATGTTTGGCTATTATTACCGGTAGCTCCAAACGGAGTCGTCACAAACATACCGGAGGTCCCCATGCTCACTATTGAACAGCGAGAACACTTCGATAAAAACGGCTACCTCATTATAGAAAACGCCCTGGAACCCATCGGATTGGACCGGGTGCGCGCGGCCTACGAGCGCGTCCAGGCCCTCACCGGGCCTGCCTGGCGGCAGTCCGTCCTGGACGGCGCCTACCGGGGGGGCTACGGCAACGGCCCCGACGCCCACACCATGTCGAACCCCTACACCCACGAGCCCGTCTTCCTCGACCTGGCCAACAACCCCAGAGTCATCCCCCTCCTCGAGGAGATCGTCGGCCCCGAACTCCAGGTCATGGAGATCGTATGCCACTGCCATCACTCCGGCACAAAGGCCCACACCGGCTGGCACCGGGACTGGCCCCCCTGGACCCACCCCCAGTACATCCTGAAGGCAAAGGTCTTCTACTTCCTGGACGACCAGGACGAGGACATGGGCTGCTTCACCCTCGTCCCCGGCACCCACCGATTCCCCGACGGCCCCCCGAAGGAGCAGTATGCAGGCCCGACCCTGGAGACGATGCCCGGCCTGAAAAAGATCGCCCCCCGCGCCGGCAGCGCCATCCTCTGGAACGTCCTCTGCTGGCACACCGGCCTGGCCAACACCAGCCGGAGGGACCGCCGGATCGTCATCTACGGCTACATGCCCTTCTGGGTCAAGAAGTGGGTGAGCGAGCCCCCGCCCCGGCTCATCGTCGACTGGGCGGACACCCCGCAGAAGCGGCAGATCATGGGCATCCACTGCGTGCACGGCAGGGCCGGGTGGGACCGGAAGGACATCCCCTACCTCCCCGAGCACGAACCCATCGCGAAGGCCAAGAAGCTGTAAAACGGATGAAAGGGACCTGCATTGGCACGCATTCTTGTGATCGAAGATGAGGAGGACGTGCGAAAGATCTACAGGGGCATGCTGGAGAACGCGGGTCACGAGGTCTTCGAGGCCCCGGACGGCAAGGAGGGGATGCGCCTCTTCCGCCAGACGCAACCCGACCTCATCATCACCGACATCCTGATGCCCCACAAGGACGGCGTGGAGACCATCCGGGAGCTCCGGCGCGACTTCCCGGACGTCAGGATCATCGCCGTCACCGGGGCCAGGGGCAGCTTCAACCGCCTGCCTGCGGCCAGGTTTCTGGGCGCTCAGCACGTCCTGTCAAAACCCTTCACCATGCGGGAACTTCACGCCGCCGTGACGGAGGCGCTGGGGAGCGCCGCGAAGGACGCGACGCCGGAGAGCCCCGCAAAAAACGCCCTGACGGAGACGCATCTCGCGTTCTACCGGGAGAACGGCTACGTCGTTATCCCGGACGCCCTGTCCGCCCAGGAGGTCCGCACCGTCAACGAGGCGATCGACCGGGACCTGGCCGAGAACAGGCCCCTGTGGAAGGACCACGGGAACGGCCGCCTCCAGTCGGTCCACGCCCTGCTCGCCCAGCCGGCCCTCGACCTCACCGCACGCCCCCCGATGCTGCTGCCGCTGATGGAGGCCATCCTGGGGGAGGACATCTGCCTGGAGGAGCACTCCGCGATGATCCGCGCCCCCAACCCGGACGGGCCTGTGGAGTGTCGCTGGCACCGGGATGCCGGCCATCTCCCGGCCCCCCCCTACCACACCCGCTACCTCTCCGTCGTGTTCTATCTCACCGACGTGGACGACACGACGCACACCTTCAGCGTCCTGCCCGGCTCGGCGCAGTCCCCGGAGCTGCCGCCCCTCAGCGCCTGCGACCTCTCCGCCACCAGGCACCTCGTGGGCCCCGCCGGCGCGGCCATCCTGTTCAACGCAGCGACGTTCCACGCCGGCAACGTCCGGCGGACCCCCTCGGAGCGCCGCACCATCCACATCTACTGCGGCCGCTCGACCGACGCCTGCCTGAGCAACCACACCATTTTCCCCCGCCGCCTGTGGCGAGGCAAGGACGAGGCCACCCGGAGATACTACAGCCGCCCCAACCTGATCACCCGGCTGCTCCTCGAAAAATTCTGACGCGCAAAAACAGGAAAGGGCTGACCGGTACGTCCGATCAGCCCTTCCTTCTGCCTTTTGCCTGCCGGTCGCTGATGCTCCCGGCTCGGATGTTTTTCCGTCTGCCGTCTGCCGTCTGCCGTTTCCTACGCCAGCCCGAACGACTTCTTGTCGTCCAGCTCCGTCAGGTCCCACAGCGTCTTGAGGTCCGTCCGGCCCGGCGCCCACTTGGCCAGCCGTTCCTGAAACATGGCGATCCGCTCCGGCGTGGACGGGGGGGCGAGCCGCGACTGGTTGTACTGCTCGATCTCCTGCGCCGTCCGCTTGACCCTGGGCCGCAGCCACGCCCCCAGCGAGGCGTCGTCCGGGCAGGCCTTGAGGGCCTCTAAGAGCGCATCCGCTGTCAGACCCAGGAATTCGAGCGTCGCCTTGTCCATCCCCGAATCCTTCCCGTACTTGTATTCGCCGATCTTGCCCGCCAGTTGCGCGCGCCCCTTGTCCGCCATCCTCGCCACGGCCACGCAGCCGAGGACTGCGGTGGACTTCGGGCTTCGCGGTGGTCCCTTGGTGAGATCCATATAATACCTCCTTTTTTAACGACCTAACCCCCTCGATCCCCCTTCCCTGAATGACGAAGTGCGAAGTGCGAAGTGCGAATGACAACATTCGACCTTCGACATTCGACCTTCGACCTTTCGTGGAGGGGCTGGGGGAGGGGTTCTCAGTATCCCATGTCCTCAACCAGCGTCTCGTCCACCGCCTTCACGAAGGCGTCCACCTCGGCCTCCCCCATCGGCGTGGAGAGACACCCCATCCCGCTGGCGAACGGCAGGATGCCCCGGTGGAGCAGGCCGAAGAAGAGCTGCTGCGACATCCGGCGGTCGCCGTGGGCCGTGTCCCGCAGCGTCCTGAGCCGCCGGTCCGTCGTGTGGACCTTGAACATCGACCCCACGCCCGTCACCTGCGCCTTCACCTCCCGACGGCGGAACACCTGACCCAGCCCGGCCCGCAGGCGCTCCCCCAGCCGCTCGAACCGCTCGAACGCCTCCGGCGTCAGCGCCTCCATCGCCGCCGCCCCTGCGGCAGCCGCCAGCGCCGCCCCGTTGAACGTCCCCGTGTGCGGAATCATCGGCCCGCCCGACGGGTCGAGCAGCGCCATGAGGTCCCTCCGTCCCCCGAACGCGGCCAGCGGCAGCCCCCCCCCGACGATCTTCCCCATCGTCGTCAGGTCGGGCGTCACCCCGTAGCGCCCCTGCGCCCCCCGGTAGGAGACCCGCAGGCACATCACCTCGTCGAAGATCAGGACGATCCCCAGCCGCGCCGTGGCCTCCCGCAGCATCCTGAGAAACGCGGGGTCCGGCGGCAGGCACCCCCGCGACCCCGGCACCGGCTCCAGGATGACCGCGGCCAGGTCCCCCCCGTGCCGTTCGAGGATCGCCTCTGTCCTGGCGATGTCGTTGAACGGAAAGATCACCGTGTCCTCGTAGCCGATCATCCCCTGCGACTCCGGCTGCGCCTCGAAGCGGTCCTCCGGTCCCGCCGGGTCCCCTGCGGAGAAGCTCACGTGGACCGAGTCGTGCGCCCCGTGGAACCCCCCCTCGCACTTGGCGATCTTCCTCCGCCCGGTGAACGCCCTCGCCGCGCGCAGGGCATACATCACCGCCTCCGTCCCCGAGCTCGTGAACCGCACCTGCTCCACCGACGGGACGCGCTCGCACAGGACCTCGGCCAGGCGGACCTCCGCCTCCGACGGCGCGCCGAAGGAGACCCCCCGCTCCGCCTGTCGCCGGACCGCCTCGACAACCGCAGGATGTCCGTGCCCGTGAATCTGCGACGTGGCGTTCCCGTTGAAGTCGATCCGCCCCCTCCCGTCCGCGTCCCAGACGCGGCACCCCTCCCCCCGCGAAAGGTAGAGCGGGTAGGGCGCGTAAAAGACGCTCGTCCGCGTCGTGCCCCCCGGCAGGACGGACCGGGCGCGCTCGTACAGGGCGCGGGACCTCGGAGAATGGGCCTGGTAGCGTTCGATAAAGTCTTCCACTACACCCTCTTCTCTCGCGCCGCGTATCGGTAACGGTCAGGGGTGCTCCCCTCGATGCGCTTGAAGACCTTGAAAAAATAGTCCCTGTTCCGGAAGCCGACCTTCTGGGCGACGACGTAGGCCGGACACTTCGTCTGCTTGAGAAGCCGCTTGGCCTCCTTGATCCGGTCGGCGTTCAGACACTTGGTGAACGACACACCCAGCTGTTCCTTGAAAATCCGGCAGACGTGCCCCGGACTGATGCGGAACCGCGCGCTGATGTCCTTCAAACGGATGTTCCGGGTGCAGTTCTGAGCGATGTAGCGCCTCATCTGGGCGACGCGGCTTGCATCCATCCGCCTCCTGGCCGCCATCAGCTACTCCTTTCTGGCCCCCCCCGTGACTCTATTGCTGCTCACCAGACGACCCGCTCCTTCATCCCCGTCTCCGCCGAGCGATAGGCCGCGTCGATGATCGCCAGCCCCTTCAACCCCTCCACCCCGTCCGCCAGAGGCGCCACGACCCGGCCCGCCTCCACGGAGTCCAGGAAACACCGGATCTGTTCGTGCACGGCCACCCTGTCGGAGGTGGGCCTCTCCGTCGCCTTGCGGTCCTTCCCGGCCACGGTGATCGGCCCGGACGTCCGGAAGCGGACCGTGGCCTCCGTGCCCATGATCTCGTAATAGTGGTTGCCGAGATAGTGGACGAGATTCTGCCCGATCAGGCCGAGCGCCCCGCCCTCAAACGTGAACGCCATCCACGCCACGTCCTCGTAGTCGATCCCCTCCACCATCAGGTGGGCCATCTCCGCCCGCACGTGCGTGATCTCTCCGGCGATCCAGCGCAGGACGTCGATCTCGTGGCAGTTCAGCGTCCGAACAAGCCCGCCCAGGGTGCGCCTCTCCCGCCCCCACGACAGGGCCAGAAAGGCGCTCGCCGTGCCCATCCGGAGGACGTAAAAATTGACCACCCGGCCCAGCTCCCCGCTCCGAGCCATCCGATGGACCTCCGCGATGGGCGGGGCAAACCGGAGGACGTGCCCCACGGCTAAGATCGCCTTCCCCCTCGACGCCGCGTCGATCATGCGCCGGGCGTCCTCCACCGACAGCGCCAGCGGCTTCTCGCACAGCGCGTGAATCCCCCGCGCAGCGACCTTCGGGGTCACGTCGATGTGCGTGTGGTTCGGCGTCACCACGCTCACCGCCTGAAGCCCCGGTCTGTCGAGCAGGGCATTGATATCCGTTGTGTAAAACGGAACGTTGTAATCCGTCGCCGCCTTGCGGGCGGCCTCCTCCGACTGGTCCGCCACCCCTACGATATGGGCGCGAGGGTCCGCCTTGTAGCCGTTCAGGTGGCTGCGCCCCATCCCTCCGCATCCGATCACCGCCACGTGGATAGACATGTCAAATCCCTCAGTTGAGTGCGCTGACCAGGTCCACAAGCATCTTCTTCAGGTTTTTCCGGTGGACGATCAGGTCGATCGTCCCGTGATTCAGGCAGAACTCCGCCGTCTGAAAATCCTCCGGGAACTTATGGCCCCCCAGGGCCTCCATGGCGGGCCGGCCTGAAAACATGATCCGCGCCCCCGGCTCCGCCAGGTTGACGTCCCCCAGCATCGCGAAGCTGGCTGTCACCCCCCCGCCCGTCGGGTCGGTCAGCACGGACAGATAGGGCACCCCCGCGTCGTGCAGCCGCCGGAGCATCGCCGAGGCCTTCGCCATCTGCATCAGCGACAGGATGCCCTCCTGCATCCGCGCCCCCCCGCCCGACCCCGACACCAGAATGAGCGGACATCTCGTCTCCAGCGACCGGGCGATCAGGCGCTTGACCTTCTCCCCCACCACCGACCCCATACTCCCCATCAAAAACCGCCTGTCCGTGACCCCGATGACCACCCCCAGCCCCTCCATCCCGCCCGTCCCGCCCACCAGGGCCGAGCGCATCCCCGTGCCCTTCTGGTCCCGCGCCAGCTTCTCGCGGTATTCCGGGAAGCGGAGCGGGTCGAGCGAGGTCATCCCGGCGTCCATCTCCTCGAACGTCCCTGCGTCGATCAACAGATCCAGCCGGAGACGCGCCCCCATCGGGAAGTGGCAGTCGCACTCCGGGCAGACCTCTAAGTTTCGCTCGACCTGCGGCCTGTAGAGCGGCTGCTGACAGGAAGGGCACTGCACCCAGAGGTCCTGCTCTAAGTTCCGGACCAGCCTCGTCCGGATGCCCTTCTTCATCTTGTCGAACCAGTTCATGCGGCCCCTACTCCGCCCTCACCGGACTCCGCAGCACGCCGATCCCCTCCACCTCCGCCTCCAGCACATCCCCCGGCTTCAGAAACGTCCCGGAGGCGTGCCCCACGCCGGCCGGCGTCCCCGTCGAGATCAGGTCCCCCGGCTCCAGCGTCACGAGCGTGGATGCCCAGGCCACCAGCTCCGCGATCGAGAAGATCATCTGCCCCGTGTTCCCGTCCTGCCGCGTCTGCCCGTTCAGCCTCAGCGTGATCCGGAGCCGCTGCGGATCGGGGACCTCGTCCTTCAGCGCCACGCACGGCCCCATCGGCGCAAAGGTGTCAAACCACTTTCCGTTCAGCCAGTCGAACCACCTGTCCCCCTCCCGCTCCTTCCGGCTCGTGCCGAACTTGAGGGACCGCTCCGACACGTCGTTCATCACGGTGTAGCCCGCCACGTAGTCCAGCCCGTTCGCCCCCGACACGAACCGCGCCCGCCGCCCGATCACCGCAGCGATCTCGCACTCCCAGTCGATCTTGTTGGCGTTGCGGGGCAGGACGATGGCCTCCTCCGGCCCGATCACCGTCGTGGAGGGCGGCTTCATGAACACGCGGGGCGTGGTCACCGCCTTCTCAGGGGCCTCCCCACCCCCCTCCCGGATGTGGTCTGCGTAGTTCCCGGCTAAACAGAGGACCTTGCGCGGGTTCGGGACGGGGGCCTTCAACCTCACGTCCCCCAGGCCGTGAACCCCCTCCCCCGAACGCAGGGCGTAGGCCACGGCCCCGCGCGCCGCCTCGACCGCCACCGGGCCCGCCTCGAAGAAGTGGAGCGCCGACCCGAACAGCGCCGACAGGTCGATGACCCGATCCCCCTCCAGCGCGCCGAATTTCTGCGAGCCGTTCTGCTCAAACGTGACGATTTTCATGTCATCTCTCCTCTCATAGACCGGTCGCTAACGCTCCACGTTCACGGGCGACCACAAGGGTCGCCTCTACCTCTTTGCGCCCTTTGTGGTTCCGCTTTTTTATGCGTCCATCCGTTTCGTCTCTTCATCTATCCGTTGCACCCCTTCCCGCCTCCCCGTCTCCGCCGACCGGTAGACCGCCTCCACGACCTCCAGGGCGCGCAGCCCGTCCACCCCGGTGACGCCCGGCTGCCGGCGCTCCCGCACGGCCTCGAACACGTCGTTCAGATACGCCGCGCCCGCCGCGCCCCCGTAGCCCGCCACCTTCGGGGCCGTCAGCCGGATGCGCTGCGCCGGCCGGTCCCTGTGCTCCGGGGCCTCGCTGCACAGCATCAGCTCGTTCTCCTCCGACGCCGACGTTGTCTCGCTCCAGTTCGGGCTCCAGACTAAGACGCCCTTCGTCCCCCGGATGCCGATGTAGAGGTCCCGCCCCGCCGGGTAGGACGCGGGCACCCCGTAGCTGATGTCGAGCGTCGCCACGGCCCCCCCCTCGAACGTCAGGATCGCAAACGAATTGTCCTCGATCTCCAACCCGTGCCCCCTGTGGCTGACCTCCCCCGCCGCCGACCTCACCTCATCCCTCAGGAGCCAGCGGAACAGGTCGATCCAGTGGACGCCCAAGTTGTGCATCGGGCCGCCCCCGCTCTTCGCCTTCTCCAGCATCCAGGAGGAGTTTCCGGCGACGTAGCGCTGCGGAGGCCCCGCCGCGCACCGCCCCTCCAGCGCCACGACCTCCCCCAGGGCCCCGGCGTCGATCAATCGCTTCATCTCCCGCGCCACGACGTTGTAGCGCCAGACGTAGGGCATGGAGAGGATGACCCCGTTCTTCGCCGCCGCCCGGATCATCCAGCGGACACTCTCCGCATCCGCCGCCCCCGGCTTCTCCACCACCACGTGTTTCCCGGCCTCCGCCGCCCGGATGCCCGCCCGACGGCAGTCCGCGTGGGGCAGGAAGATCAGGACCGCGTCCACGTCGTCCCGCCGCGCCAGGTCCTCCCAGCGGGCGTGCGCCTCGATGCCCGCCTCCTCGCAGAACCTCGACCGCAGGGCCTCGTCCCCGTCCGCGGCGGCCACGACCCGGACGCCCGGCGTCTCCCGGAACAGCGGCAGATAGCCGGGGGGGTGCAGATGCTGAAGGCCGATGATACCGACTCTGATTTCTGACATCTTATGCCCTTGTCTGAAACCGCATCTTCTGATTCTGTCACTCTGAGCGGAGCGAAGAGTCTCCAAAGGGCGTAGAACAAGATTCTTCGCCCACCCAACCTGTCGCTCCCATGAGGTCGCGACCTTCCTCCCCGCTCAGAATGACGCCCTCAGGCTATCTCCAGGACCGACAGCGTGTCCCGGTGGATGATCTCCTCGATCACGTCCTTCGGCACCTTCGGCAGCGGCGTGTCGATCACGTGCCGGTTCACCCGGTGGAGGTTGTCGATGGACTCCTGCGGCGTCGTCACCGGATAGTCCGACCCGAACAGCAGCTTGTGCGTCACGCCGTATTCCACGCACAGGAGCATGGAGTTGTAGAACTGCCAGGACCGGTAATACAGCGCCGACAGGTCCGCGTAGACGTTGGGCTGCTTGCGGACCAGGACGATGGCCTCCCGCTCCCACGGATGGCCGAGATGCGCCAGCACGATCTTGAGGTCCGGGAACCTCAGCGCCACGTCCTCCATCAGCACCGGGTCGGCGTACTTCAGCGGCGCGTTGCGGGGGAACGTGGTCGCCTGGTGCACGATCAGCGGGATGCGGAGCTGGCAGGCCTTCTCGTAGACCGCCATCGCCCGCTCGTCGCACGGAT
>Ga0156186_1064_pt2 | contig 12899 bp, 15 predicted proteins | sample RifCSPlowO2_12_FD_107839 | JGI IMG/M metagenome (GOLD analysis project Ga0156186, IMG submission 107839) | Candidatus Handelsmanbacteria bacterium RIFCSPLOWO2_12_FULL_64_10
TTGAGGGCTGTGGAGTTCATACTCTGGGGCTCTCCAGGAAGACCGTCGCGCCCATGTCGGCGTACTTCTGACGCGCGTCCGGGCCTCCGCTCCGGACGCAGACCCGGGTCGAGGTCCCCTCCAGGGCTCTGGCCACGTGGCGGATGCAGTCGTCCATCGTCTGGAACGGGTGGCGGGGGTGGGCCTTCAGGCTGAACATCAGGTCGATGGGGCCGAAGGAGAGGCAGTCCACGCCCGGCCTGGCGAACTGGCGGGCGTGGGTCACGGCCTCGACGGACTCGATCTGGAGCCAGAGGACGCCGTAGCGGTTCCACCACTCCGCGTAGGCGACCGGGTCCTTCCCCTGCGCACCCCGCCGCGCCCGGCCGCCGTAGCTCCGCCCGCCCACGGGGGGGTAGTAGAAGGCATGGAGGGCCTCCTCCGCGGTGGCGTCGGTCTCGGTCTGGGGGATCTCCGCGCCGCACGGCCCCAGGTCCATGTAGTTGCCGGTCATGTAGGCGTGCCGGGTGTGCTTGATGCGGAACTGGACGAAGGCGTTCAGGTCCTCGGCCATCGCGCAGAAGGCGGCCACGCGCTCCTCATGGAGGGGGGTGTGCTGGCTGTCGATGGCGACGAAGTCGTAGGGGCCGGCGTCCAGGATGGCCCTGAGCCGGTCCCGCGTGGCGTCCACAGGCACGCCCACCCCCACGACCTGGGCCCCGTCACGGATCTTCTTTTTGACTCCAACGGCGTCTTCGAACATCGGCATACCTCCTAAAAAACAAGGGAAAAGGCGATCCCTCGATACGCCCCTTCAGGGCTACTCGGGATAGACGGATGCCGTATCCCTGAGTAGCGGTCCTGAGTAGGAGCCGCAGGCTCCGTACCGAAGGGCCGCGTATCGAGGGGAAAGGGCTGTCCAAATTGGCCCTGAATATAATGCTATGAAGGGAGAGAGGCAAGCGGTATCGCAAGGCGGGTCAGGAGGGCGGCGCAGCCGGGCAAAAAAATCCCCGCCGGGGTTGGGGCCAGCGGGGGATGGATAATAGCGCTAACGACTCTGTAAATCAGCAGCCGGCGACTCGCTCAACAGTTGCTCGATGCTGAACGTACTCCGACCTCGCCACCCATTCAAGTCAACGACTTCCTTCAAAACGTGCAAGTCGATCAACTGCATTTACCTGTTAGGTTGCGGCCTCCGTCGGTATGCTCGCTATATTAACCTCATCATACCGTTGACAGAGTAATGGTATAAGACGTCTCAACATCCTGAAAGGTCGTCCGGTGGGGGGGGGGAACAATGGTTGGCTCTGGATGTCGGCCTGCGCCAAATACTTGTTGCTCCAGGTAGAAGTCGTGGATCGTCGCGACATGGTCGTCGCCGTTCTGCTTTAGGAAGAAGCTAACCAGATCTGCAAGTAGGCCGACAACATTAATTGCTTGAGAAATCTTCGTAGGGTCTAACGCACCAATAACCCCGAGTTGCTTAACGAGCTCATCCCAGCCTGACTCTTGCTTCGCTTTCGCAATAGCGTCCCCCACGCCACGTATGTCGCTGTCTGATTCCATCACCACGGCGTGCATATCAATGAACCAGCGGGGATTTTTGATATACCCAAGCAGCATTCCGCCTCCGCCAAGGGGAAGGCGATCTCCATCATTGATCCCCGTGAATACCTTGCTCTTGAACTCCGCCGTTTTTCCAGAGCCGTCGAGTAACCATGAGACGGTGTATATTTCGCCAGCTCCTCCAAAGAACCCTTCATGAGCGTCCTTGACGACAACCTCATTGAGCTGAACAGTCACTCCAAGCTCGCCCTGGGTGCGAAGGGCGTCGACTTCATCCTGCCCTTTGTTCAGAGTCCGAAGTAGCTTTAGACGGTCGTCGCCGCTTAAGCTCGGCAGCTGTCTGAGCGCTCTGATGAAGTCGGTCGCCGGGGTCTTCGCATTTTCCACGGCGGTCGGAAGAGTAGCTATGTTGACTAAGTTCATGGTCGCCTCCAGTGAAAGTGGTAAGAAGAGAAGGAAAAATCGTATTCTCGTGTCAAATAATCAGCCAAGTCGCGTATGGTGACAGTGTTCAACGTCCATCTACCTCATTTAGGTCCCGGCCCAACCCTGCCCCGCCTAACGTTTGAGTTCAGCGGCGGCCGCAGGCCGTCCGCTGGAACGAATGGTTAGGTTTCGTTCACAGCCATTCCAGAAATTAGACCTCATCCTTCAGTATTGCCTCGCCCTTTGTTAGCCATGAAATACCAAAAGCCACAACGGTTATAGCCTCCAACCAATATACAGGTTTATATTCTTCAAGAAGCGACGCCGCTTTACAGATGACAATCAGTAATATGCAAATACCCATCGTATAGCCGCATGCCTTGTAGATCTTATTTCTTTGTATTTTCCTCTTTGAGGGTGATCTGGTCGGATCTGTTTTCGTAAACAAGAATAGCGAGAAATAGATGAGCGTAAGGAAGAATAGCGCAGCGAAGGCATGGTGAACATACCCAATGAGCCGGTCAACACTCGAAGCCGTACTATCAGGCGCGGTCGGAAAAAGTGCTACACCAACGGCAAATACACAGCCTAAATCACCAGCAATGTCATCAGTGCGCTCGTACCCTTTGTATGAAAGCAGGAAAACGCCAATTACGCAGAGAGTGCCGACGAACACATCTCGCATATCTGTATGGTAGTAGCTGCTTATGGAACTCTGAATACCAGTCTGAAAGAGTATCAGTGCACCCAAAGACAGCACGAAGGGTAACGCGGTACCCAGAAGTCCTATGGTTTTTCTGAGTGTTAAATAAGAAATGATCAAAGATCTTTCATTTCCTGGTTCGCTCATAACATTAACCTCCTTGGATTACACTTGCAACTAACTCCGAAGAACTACCGTAGCTTGATACTGTGATGTCAGAACCTCATTTTAAATTAAACTCAACCTGTTGCTCATTATCACCTATTTTGACTATGAGTATCATTTCGGTAGCACCACATTCAATCGTGGTCGGCTGGAATGGGTGATTAGTTCGCCTGCATATTGTGGGTTCTTGGGCTATACCCCACAAAATGTGGCCTCGCAAGACTCATTACCCAAGGACCACGGTTACGTGGGGTGCTACCAAGTCATCTTCTTCATCTCATTATATGTCTATCTTTTATCCAGCGCAACCCCCCAAACTTCCGCCTACCGGCACTTCTTCCGCCCATCGGCACAAATCTCGCGGTATTTCCTCGGAGACACCCCCTCCTGCCGGCGAAACGCCTCTAAAAAATGGATAGCGAAACGGAGAACGGAGAAACGAAGAAACGGGGAATTGAAAAAACACAGGAAGGGGAAGGTAGGAAACGGGTAAAGCGTGGAGGGTATGGAAAGAGAGATGGGCAACCGTTCAAAGCAACGCCTTAAACTCCTCCACCGTCAACCCGGCCTCGCGGATGATCGCACGGAGAGTTCCTTTGGCCACCTCGTCGTGATCCGGCACGGTGAGACGTCGGTGCGGAGGGGCGACGTGCCGGAGGACCATGTGACTGCTTCGCTGGTGATCAAACTCGTATCCGACCTTGCGCAGCGCCTTGACCACCTCGCGGCCTGAAAGAAGCGGCAGATGACTCACACGGTGATCTCCACCACTTCTTCAGAGATGGGGGGTGGAACCGGCTCACCGCGGGCTTTCAAGCTCTCCAGGTAGGCTACGATAGCCTCCTTGATGTTCTCAAGGGCCTCTGCACGGTTCCGACCCTGGGAGATGCAGCCGGGCAGCGCCGGCACTTCCGCCACGAAAACGCCATCTTCATCCGGTTCGATCAGGACGCGATACTTCATTGCAACCTCCTCGCGACAAAGGGTGGTATATCTTCGCTGCGCCTCTCTAATATACCTTTCTTCGTCCGCGACAATCAAGAGGTTTTCCGCTCATCGGCACAAATCTCGCGGTATTTCCTCGGAGGCACCCCCTCCTGCCGGCGAAACGCCTCCGAAAACCGGCGCGCGTTGGCGAAGCCGCACTGCTCGGCGATCAGGTAGAGGGGATCGTCGGTGGACGCGATCAGGCCCCTGGCCCGCTCGGCCCGGTGATGGCCCAGGCGCTCCAGGAACGAGGCGTTGAGGTAGTCGTGAAACAGCCGGGAGGCATAGCGGATCGAGATGCGGAAGTGGGCGCAGAGGTCGGTCAGATGCAGGGCGGGCTGATCGGCGTGCTCCCTCAGGAAGCGGTCCAGCCGGTCTGCCAGGCAGTGGGGCGTGGGGAGGCGCTCCGCCAGCAATCGCCGGATGACGGCGATCAGGCCGGACAGGTTGACGGGCTTCATCAGGAAATCCCGCGCCCCCAGCTTCATGGCCCGGACGGCCCTCTCCACGGTCCCGTAGCCGGTCAGCACGACCACGTCGGTCCGGATGCCCCTCTCCCGGATGGCCTCCAGCACCCTTAGGCCATCCAGGCGCGGCATCATGATGTCCAGGACGACGACGTCGAACGGCGCGGCGCAGAGCCGGTCCATGGCCTCCTGGCCGTCCCCGGCGACCTCCACGCGCCACGGCTGCGACTGGATGGCCTCCGCCAGCACGCACCGCACCTGGACGTCGTCATCGACGATGAGAATGCAGGCTTGAGACATGGCAATACCCTCCGCGACAGGTATCCAAGACGGCTTTCTGACACATTTGAAGACAAAAAAACCCAGGCCGTCCCGCAACCGGGATGCATCTGGGTTTCATCGACAGGTTCATAGGCAGCGCCTCCCGACGCAGGCTTCGCCCATCCGCCCGGAGGAGGGTCAATTCAGCGCAGGGCGCCGGCCCCCCTCCTTCCCTCCCATCCGGATGTTTTCCCGACGGACCTCAAGATACAACCCTTACATCGACCCTGTCAAGTTTTTCATGGGCCGGGACCAACCCCGAAGGGATGAAACCGAAGTTTCATAGTAGCCTTTTGGGAATAAAATATGACAATTCTATCGGAGACGCTCACAGGGCAGATAAGAAATCTCAGAAGAAGGCAACCTGTATTCGCGATCTTGTTATGTGCAAGCCCTGTGCCACACAGATACGGACCACCGAAAGTTTATATTATCTGTTTTGAAAACAAAAAATTACGACTTACATCAGCCACCTGTCCCAAAGGTCAACGAAACGCAGGCCAGGGGGACACAGGTGCGGATTCGCACGTGGGAGGTGCGGATTCGCACCTGCGATGTGCGGAAACTCGCCATAGGAGAGGCCAAGCTTTAGGGGGCCTTTGACATTAAGTAGTACTCGATTTTAGCCATTTAGGAAGTTAAAGAAGAATCTTGAACGCCAGTCTGGCAGAAGAGAAATGGCCGGCAAGTGAGCCACAGCTAAAATGGAAAAAAAGTGGAAAGCTTCCTCTTTTTTTCCATCGGGTACAAGAGGATAGAATTAGAACAAGTCAGCTTTTTCACCCGACATTGTCTAATTCACCCAAGAATTCCTAACGCCTTGGGCTGCATTCTGATAGGACGAAGCAAATGGCTAAAGTGGAGATGTACGGTCATGTTCCCCTCCATTTGTAACGCCTGACACAAAGGAGGGACAGAAACCTAAGTTTGTCAAGCCATATCAACTACTTAACCGTTACTCAGAATAGATTGTGTGGGACTCATCCGGATTTCCACGGCCTGCCCTGTCCGGGCGGACTCCACAGCCGCATCCAGGACGGCGAGAGAGGGGAGGACCTGCCTTCCGGCGGACTCCGGCTCCCGGCCGGTAAGCACGGCATCCACAAACTCGGCCATCTGCCGGTCGAAGGCGTTCTGGTAGGCGCGGTCGTGAGGCTCCTCCACGATAGCCTGACCATCTATCCGCAGGGTGTGCCAGCAGTCGATGAAGAGAGTCCCCTTCTGGCAGACGATGATCATATCCCTGCGGGTGTGCCTCGAGTAAAAGGAGTCGTAGTTGACCGCGTAGGCCCCGTTGTCTAAGGCGATGCTGGCCATAAAGTCGTCCTCGCCAGCGTAGTCGGGGCTGTTGTGGTGGGCTGTGGCGTAGACACGGAGGGGGCGGGCGTCAGCCATCCAGGGGAAGAAGTCGAAGGTGTGGCTGCCGGAGCTCTCCATCAGGACGCTCCGGCAGTCTTTAAACCAGGATGGAAACGTCGTGCGGTGATAGATCATGGTGTAGAGGAAATGGAGGGGTCTGCCGACCTGACCTGAGCGGAGAACCTCCCGGACCTTCCGGCAGACGGCCAGGAAGCGACAACACTGCGCAGACATCAGGGTCAGGCCCCGGCGCTGGGCTTCAGACACGAGGGTTACCCCATCCGCGTGGGACTCGGTCAGGGGTTTTTCGACCAGGACGCGCTTGCCCGCCTGAAGGGCGGACATGGCGTGGGCGAAGTGGAGGTGGCTGGGGGTGCAGAGGACAACGGCGTCGATGCCGGGGTCGGTGAGGGCGTCCTCGTAGGCGCCGCAGGCGCGGGTTGCGCCGTAGTCGCGGGCTGCGGCGGTGCGCCGGGCCTCGTCCCGGCTGACGACAGCGGCCAGTTGCGCCCGGTCACACTTCTGAATCGCGTTGAGGTGAAGCCTTGAGACGCTGCCGCAGCCCACAACCGCGAGGCGAAGTCTGTCAGGCACAGGAGAACCTCCATTGCCGAACCCATTTCCCACACTTCCCATACGGTTCTTGCCTCTCTCTGCGAGTGCTGCGGTTCATTCTGTCCCGGAAACCCTGTAGCTGTAGAGGTGCGACCCGCTGGCGAAGTAGATGTGCCCATCCAGGAGGTCTCCGCCGGGGCCGACAAAGAAAAAAGGCTTGCGCGATGGATGCGCAAACCTTTTTTTAATCATGTGCGGACCGCCTTGAGGATGTCCTGCGCCCCGGCCTCAAGAATCCGGAGGTCGCTGGCGATGTCGATCAGCCGAAAGCCCTCGGCGACCCGTTTTTTGATGGCGGGGGCCACCCGGATGGGCAGGCCGCCCGGCTTGCCCACCTTCTTGCAGGCCGCCAAGAACTTCTGGATGGCCTTCTCGTGGTCGGGGTGGCCCGGCTCCACGCCCATCGACATGGCCAGGTCGGCGGGGCCGAGGAAGCCGACATCCACGCCCTCGACGGACATGATCGCCTCGGCATTGTTGATCCCCTCCATGTCCTCGATCTGGGGGACGACCAGGATCTCATCGTTGGCGGTCTTGCGGTAGTTCGGGCCGTAGACGGCGATGCGCCCGGTGCCGACCGAGCGCGCCCCGCGCGGGGGATAGCGCATGGCGCGGGCGATGGCCTCTGCCTGCCTGGGCGTGCTCACGTGGGGGACGATGACCCCGAAGGCCCCGGCGTCTAAGAGCCGGGCCAGGGACACGGGATCGTGGTCCCACGCCCGGACGAAGGGGGCCACCCCGCGCGCGTCGACGGCGCGGAAGGTCTCGGCGATGAGGGAGAGGTCGAAGGGGGCGTGCTCGGCGTCCACGGCCAGCCACTCGAACCCGGCGCTGGCCATCATCTCAGCGGCGAGGGGGGAGCCGAGGTTGAGCCATCCGCCAAACGACACTTTGTCCTGGCTCAGGGTTTCACGGACGCGGTTTTTCATCTCATTCTCCTTAACATGTTGAGGTTTGGACAACGTGAACGGTCTTTCGGTGACAGCGGAGCTGGACCATCATCTCACACCTCACTTTGAGGCCCTGCGCCGGTTCTCGTCCACCGCGGCGCTAAAGGCCTCCCCCCTCTACGCCCGGCTGAAGCTCGAGATCGACCGGGTGCTGAAGGGAGTGGCTCAGGAGGCCCTGACGCGCGACCCCTCTCCGGCGCGCCCTGCGATCCGCGCCACGGCCTGGAACATCGAACGGGGGCGTCAGGTGGACAACGTCGTCCGCGTCCTGCGGGAGCACCCCCTGATCCGGGGGAGCGACGCCCTCCTGCTCACCGAGCTGGATTACGGGATGGCCCGCTCCGGGAACCGCAATGTCCCGCGTGAGATCGCCAGCGCCCTGGGCCTCCACTACGCCTTTGCGCCCTGCTACGTGAACCTGAGCAAGGGGAGCGGCCTGGAGGACCGGGCCGCCAGCGACAACGCGCAGGCCCTGCACGGCAACGCCCTGTTCGCGCGCCACCCCCTGCGCGACGCGCACGCGGTCTCGCTCCCGAACGGCAAGGACAAGATGAGGGGGAAGGAGAAGCGCCTGGGGTCGCAGCGGGCCCTGGTCGCCACGATGGATCACCCCCTGGGGGCCGTGCGCCTCGTCAGCCTCCACTTAGACGCGCACTCCACGCAGCGGCACCGGCGCCGCCAGATGAGGCTGGTGCTGGACCACTTAGACGGCCTCCGGCCCGCGCTCCCGACGCTCATCGGCGGGGACTGGAACACTTCCACCTACAACTCCCGGCGCGCCCTCTACGCCATCCTGGGGTTCTGGCGGCGCGTCTTCATGGGGGTGAACTACGTCATCCGGAACCACTACGCGCACCCGGACCGGTGGTTCGAGCGGCGCCTGTTCCGGGAGCTGGAGCGGCGGGGGTATCGCTATCGCGACCTGAACCAGCCGGGGGGGTGCACGCTCCACTACGACGTGCAAAGCCTGGCGCTGAACTCCAACCTGGGCGACTGGATCCCCCAGTGGTGCTTCAAGTTCATCAACTGGTCGCTCCGGGAGCACCAGGGAAAGTGTTCGTTCAAGCTCGACTGGTTTGCGGGCAAGGGGATCGCCCCGGCCTCCCCCCCGGAGGTGGTGGAGAAACTCAGCGAGACCTACGGGCCCCTGTCCGACCACGACCCGATCCTGCTGGACTTTCTCCCGCGCCGCTAGGGTTTTTGGCCCTCTCCCTTCGCCTGGGGAGCGGCGGCCTTCACCTCGTGGGCGGATTCGATCAGGACCAGGGCGGAGCCCACCACGTCCGGGAGCTTGACGAGCGACCCCAGGTCGAACCCCTCGCGGACCTTCCCCTTCACGCGCACGCGCGCACCCTTGCGCGGAACCCCCTTCTCGGAGACCACCCACAGCCTCCCCGTGCCGTCCTCGATCTGATAGGCGCCGCGCCCCAGGACCGAATAGTTCTGGATCACGTTGCCCTCCACCCCGACCTCGCGGTCCGCATAGCGCTGCGGGTCGGAGAGGACCTGGCCGATCGTCGCCTTCTCTTTGCACGCGACGAACAGGGTCAGCGCGGACAGCAAGAACACCCCCCCGATGCGAAGTCCTGTCTTCATCGGATTTTTCTCCTGTCTACGTCCACGTCAAAATGACGCCGAGGGCGCGGTCCCGCTCGTCCCGCAGCAGCCGGTAGGCCTCCCCGGCCTGTGCGCCCGGCAGCCGGTGCGAGATCAGCCCCTTCACGTCTATGCGGCCGTCGGCGATCATGGTCAAGACCTGCCCCCGGTTGTACGGCTGCGTCCAGGGGAAGAGGCCGGTCGGGTGGATGGGGCACTTGGGCTGGTGGCAGCCGACGAGGATCAGTTCCTTCTCGTGGAAGTTCATGAAGTCGACCTCCACCTTCCGGTGCCAGATCGAGCCGAGCAACATGATCCGGCCCCCGATCCGGGAGAGGTCGAAGATCGCGGGCAGAATGTCCGGGTAGCCTGACGCCTCGACCGTGACATCTATCCAGCGGCCTCCGGTGACGCGCCCGATCTCGACCTTCAGGTCCACCCTCTTCGGGTTGAAGGTATGCGTGGCCCCGCCCTCCCCCGCCTTCTTCAGCCGCTCGTCCACCAGGTCGGCTGCGATCAGGGCCTCCGCGCCGGTCCCGGCGGCCAGGCGGAGGGCGAGCTGGCCGACGACGCCCAGGCCGGTGACTAAGGCGTACTCGCCAAGCTCGATGCGGGCCTTGCGCACGCCGTGCATGGCCACGCTCCCCAGCACCCCGAAGGCCGCCTCCTCGTCGGAGACGCCGTCCGGGATGGGGCGAAGTCGGTGGGGGACGACCGAGGAGATGACGTGCGTGGCGTGCTCCCCCAGAGAGAGGACGCGGTCGCCGGCCCGGTAGTCCTGGACCCCCTCCCCGACGGCGATGATTCGGCCTGCGTTGGAGTACCCCGGCGTGTAGTCCCGGTCCCGGCGCTGCTCCTGGTTGCCCAGTTCCGTCCCCGCGCTGATCAGCGTGCAGGCCGTCTCGATCAGCACCGCGCCCGGTCCGGGCGGATTAATGGGGAATTCCCGGATCTCGACCCGATTCCCCGGCGTCACCACGACGCGCTGTCCGACCTTTGGAATGGATGTGGCCATCGTTGGTCCTCTGTGAAGTGTGAGACGCGATCCTCTTCAAAACTGCCACAATCCCACAATGATCGAGACCATGACCACCAGCAGGATGATTAACCCCACCAGCTTCCAGTAAGGTGTCTTTTTCATTGTCCCTCTTTTCCGCGACACGAAATCATCGTGATCGGCTGCGGGGCCTCGTAGAAGGGCGACCAGCGCCCGGCGCGGTCCCGGCTCACGAACAGGGTCTTACCGGCCACCGCCCACGCCAGGCCCTGGGGCGAGAAGGCGACGTGGAAGGTGTCGATGTTGCCCTTCGTGGTCGGCGGGAACCCGTCCGTCACGTGCGACCAGGTCCGGCCGGCGTCGTCCGTGCGGTAGAGCCAGCCCGTGGCGCTGGCGCGGGGGCCGGTGCTGACCGTGGCTACGAGGCAGTCGGGGTCGTCCGGGTGGACGGCGATGGCCCGGCCGTAGCGGGCGCTCAGGCCCTTTGCGCGGTGCGACCAGGATTGTCCCCGGTCCTCGCTGACGTAGACGGCGTCTGCGGTGTTCGCGTAGACGCGCTCGTTGGACTGCGGGGAGGTGGCCACCTGGTGGACGTCCTCGTGGAGGTCCGGGGTCACGGGCGCCCACGAGGCCCCCCGGTCCGGGGAGCGCACGATGCTCCCGACGTGGATGTCCGCGTAGACCCACCCGTCTCGCGTGCAGGCGAAGCTCCGCACGGAGGCCGGCCCCCCCCAGGGGGTGTGCCAGCCCTCACGGCAGTCGAGGGCGTCGAAGGAGGGGATGCGCTCGACCGCGCCATCCTCATGGAGACTGTAGATATGCGGGCCCTCTGTCCCGATCAGCAGGCGCAGGGGGGTCTCGGAGGTCAGGGCGAGGGATTCGATAGGCGCCTCGATGCCGGTGGGGATGCGCCTAAGCTCGTCCCCGGAGCGGAGGAGGAGGTCCCCACCGGCCAGCGCGATGACCTCCCGGCGCGCCCCCTCGGCGACGCACTGGATGCCCTCGCCTTCAACCCTCACCTCCGGCGTCTTCTGGTCCCCGCCGCTGTCCAGGGTATAGACGGCCGTTTCGGTCGCAATCAGCATGGCAGACCTCCTTTTATGTGATCGCCTGCGAAAAGACTTGACTTGGTGTGCCGGCCTGTCTTATCATAGCAGGCGTTTAGTTGAAATATTCGGTATTCCAACTTTTCTTGCTCGTGCAAGAAAAGTTGGACAAAAGAAGCACGCTCGCTCAGACGCCGCGAGGGGCTTGGCGCGCCGCAAGGGCATGGCTCCAGAAGACGGATCGTCCAAAGGTTTCCACTGCAACCTAATGCTTCTCCTGAACCCCGGTGGTTAGCCCTTCTGCGTCGCGCGCTTATCTTTTTGACAAGGCTGCTCCCCCTCTCCCTGCGGGAGGGCAGGGGTCGCGACCTCACGGGAGCGACAGGTGGGGAGGGGGGAGGGGTCTTATTAGGCCTTTAAACTGAGAAAGGAGTCCCTCATGCTCACCTTAGAAGGGTGCAGGGAGCGGCAGCGGAGGCTTCGCGAGCGGCTGTCCGCCGCCGGGATCGACGCCGTCGCGCTGGCCGACCCCCGGGACATCTACTACTTCACCGGTCTGCCCCTGTCCAAGTTCCCCGCCCTGCTGTTCCTGGAGACCCGGGGCGACTCCTGGCTGGCCGCGCATACGGACCAGGGAGAGGCCGTGACGGGCGACCGGATCGCCTACGAGTGGCACAAACTCTACACGATGAACCCCGACCCGATGCGGCAGCTCAACGCCGTCGTGGCGGCCCGACTGAAGGGCCATGCGTCTATGGCGCAGGTCGGCTGGCAGGCGGAGGCCACGCCCAAGCTCCTGGCGGACACCGTGGCCAGCGCCCTCCGCCCTGCGGCCTGGACGCCGGTGGACGACCTCCTAACGGGGCTCCAGAAGCGGAAGGACCCCGACGAGGTGGCGCTCCTCCGCCTGGCCGCCCAAACCTGCCTGGCCGCGTACAGCGCGGCGCAGAGGGCCATCCTCCCCGGCGCGAACGAACTGGACGTGCTGGCCGCCGGGCAGCAGGCCGCGATGCAGGAGGCCGGGGAGGTGATCTGGCACGGCGGAGACTACCAGTGTAACGCGCTGGGGGGGCCGGCCCGCGACCGGAGGATCGAGGCCGGGGAACTCTACATCATCGACGCCCAGAGCGCCTACCGGGGCTACAACTCCGACCTCTGCCGCACGTTCGTCGTGGGCGGAGAGCCGACCGACCTCCAGCGCTCGGTCTACGACCACCTAACCGGCATCCTGACGGACATCCCGAACCTGGTCCGGCCGGGGGGCCGCGCCACCCAACTCTGGAAGACCATCGACGCCCGCATCCGGGAGCGCGCCCCGTTCCGGGACGTGGGCCTGATCCACCACGGGGGCCACGGCGTGGGCCTGCGCCCCCACGAGGCCCCGGACATCAACCGGGACCGGGAGGGCATCTTCGAGGTCGGGGACGTCTTCTCCTGCGAGCCGGGGGCTTACTGCGACGAACTCCGGTTCGGCATCCGGCTGGAGAACACGTTTTTGATCACCGAGTCGGGCGTTGAGACGCTGTCAGAATATCCCCTTAACTTGATTCCAGGAGCGTAACGATGATCGACACCCACACTCACCTGGGGCAGCTCGTGTTCGACAACCCGGGGCTGACGCCCGCCAAACTCCTGCGCTGGATGGACAAGAATGGGATCGAAAAGGCGGTCGTCATGGCCGTCGAGGTCCCGGAGGAGCTGGACTTCTTCGTCCCCACG
>Ga0156186_1368_pt1 | contig 12857 bp, 10 predicted proteins | sample RifCSPlowO2_12_FD_107839 | JGI IMG/M metagenome (GOLD analysis project Ga0156186, IMG submission 107839) | Candidatus Handelsmanbacteria bacterium RIFCSPLOWO2_12_FULL_64_10
TGTATCACTCACCCCCTTGAGGTAGAATGATGCCTTACACAGAACCTAACTCCAAGCAGAAACCGTCACTTGGGGTAATCTAACATTGTCAAGTTAGATGTGCCTATGAAACCTTACACACTCAAATGAATCACCCGGCCCTCCGGGGACAGCAGGACCACGACCCCCGCCGCGCCCTCGTCACCCGGGTCCGAAACCGGCAGGGAGACCGTCCCATCAGCAGAGACTTCCCTCGCCCCCCCACCTTCCACCTTTGACGAATCCGGGTCCGCCGGCCGTGCGCGAAGGTCCACCCTCAGGCCGGGGACCGCCCCCTGAATCGTCACCCGACAGCGCAGCCCCACCCACTTGACATCGGCCAGCCTGGCCTGGGCGATCTCAGGCCCCTCTGCCCGGACCAGCACCCTGGGAACCACGAGCTCCTGGAGGGAAATCCCTCCGTGGGCGTACTCCATGCCGGCCTTGAAACACCCCACGCCCGGGGGCGATGCGATCGCCACGTCCGGGTTCCAGTGCCAGGGCATCAGGGGGAGGTCCGTGGTGGCCGTCTCCCGCATGGCGGCGCAGCGTCCCTAGCGGTGCTCCGCGAGGAACCGGGGCAGATCGATCCTGGGAAAGCCCTCCGGCAGCAGCAGCCAGCCGTGGTCCGTGACTACAAGCACCTCCTGCCAGCCGGCGGAGAGCAGCCCGCGTACCCGGCTGACCAGATCCTCCACCTCCTGCGCCACCAGCCTGGCCAGCCTCCAGCCCTCGTGATGCCCGCGCCGGTCGAGGCTGCCCGCCTCTGCCCAGGACTTCCCCTCCGGGTCGCCGGCGGACAGTCCATCGAGGATCTGCACCCCCTTCTCCGCGAGAAGGGCCTGAAACCGCTCGTGGGTCAGGCGCTGTCCGGTGCTGGCGACGGTCACGGCAAACTCATCCCCGGCCTCTCCGCCTTTCAGCAGGTGCGCCACCGGGGAAACATAGGGCTTGGCCGTGGGCGTGACGCCCGGAAAGGCTGCCCAGTCCCAGGCCACCTCCACCCGCAGGCCGTGAGACCGGAACTGCCCGGCCAGCCCCTGAGCGATGTCGTATCGCAGCCCGTCCGCGAACAGGATCGCCCGCCCGTCCACGGCCTCCACCAGGCTGAGACGCGGTTTCAGGGCTTCAGGATGAGTTTTCTGAAGGCGTTGCAGGTTACGGGCGGAGTCCTCCAGCCAGGGCAGGTAGAGCGAGCGGACGGCCGCGCAGATCGGCTCTTCGTGCTCCACCCCGGCGCAACAGGCCAGGGCCGCCATCGCCGCCGCATCCGCCTCATACCCGGCCTGGGTGTAAAGCTCCCCCAGTTCCCCGGCGGAGGAGGCCGCCAGGGGCCTTTCGACCAGGGCAACCAGACGGTCGAGGTATTCCAGGGCCAGAACATATTGAGAACGGCCTATCTCGGCCCAGACCCAACCCCGGCGATGGCTGTGCCCCTTCTCCAGCTCCCGGATACGCGCCGCTGCTTCATCCGGGCGCTTGTCCTTTAACTCCTTCAGGGCTTCCGCCAACTCCTTTTCTAAGCCCTCGTTCCGCTTCGGCCACGGCTCCGGGTCGAACACCAGGCTCCCGCGACTCGATGGGTCCGCCTGTTCGAGCAGGGCCACGACCCCCCGGTAGCGCCGGGGCGCCTCCTTGAATCGTTCCCAGACCGTCGCCCAGCGCTCTTTTCGCTCCCCCAGCAACTGCGCAGCCTTCAGCTCTCCATCCCGGTCCGGGTGGAAACCGTAGTCCTCCGCGCACTGGTGGCAGAACGCGACCCACGCGTCCGCTGTCTTCCCGGCCTTTCCCTGATCCGGGTTGCTCATCCAGCGGAGCAATTCGCTGGGCAGGTCCGGCGTCAGGAGGTGGTTGAAGGCGTCCGCGTTGAGCCGCTGGCCGCGAAGGTCTTCGAGCTTTTCCGTCATCAGCCGGGGCAGGGCGCGCAGAAGGGCCTCCTGGGTCGCCTCGTCCCGCGCCACCTCCAGGCTCAGGCCCCCGTACTCGGAACTCAGGAACGCCAGCGGCGTCCAGTCTTTTCCGTTCAGGTGCGCCCAGACCGCCCCGCGAAACTGGAGTTCGACCAGGGGCTGCAACTCGACGGGGCACTCCTCCACCTCCCGCAACCGCTGTTTGCTCACGCCCGGAAGGTAAAAGATGGGGATCTGTCCCTCCGGCAAGGGCGGGTCCACCGTGCGGGCCTCCACGCAGCGCAGGTAGATCGCCGGACCGGTGCGCGCCTCGGGGTCGTAAGAACCGAATACGTAGAGTTCCGGCATGAGGACCTTCAGGTCCGTAAGCGCCCCCTCCCAGAGGCGGTCCGGGTCGGTCCAGAGGATGGCGCACGGCGCGACCTGATCGTCCGCTGTGTAGGCCCCGGCCCTCCGCAGGGATTGCGAGAGCGCCTGAACGACGATGGCATCGCCCCCTATCGGGGGATCGACGGCCACCGGAACGGGGTACGCCTTTCTACGTCCGCGAGGCACGAAGTCCTGCTCCTTCAAGAGGGTTCTTTTCCTGAGCCGGGCATTGCCGATAAATTGTCAATGTATTGCCGATAAATTGCCGATAACTCATATCCCCTGGCCCGGTTCGAGACATTGGCGACGGTCAGCCAGCCGTCCTTCACCCACGTCCTGAGCAGGACCCTGGCCATCCGGTCTGAAAGCCCCAGCGCCTGGGCCACGTCTGCCGAGGTGATCCGCTCTGCCTTAAAAAACAGCGCCAGCACGGCCCGGCCCCGGCGGTCCAGCCGGCGCAGGGCTTCGGGTTCTGCGGGTACCCCTTCCCTGGCCAGCCGAAGGGCTTCTCGCTGGGCATCCGAGAAGACCTCTGTCAGGGCTGCGACAAAGGATTCCAGCCAGGGTGTGAGGTCGGCGTGCTCCCGCCCCTCGTAGTAGTTGTGGTGGGGATGGGTCACCAGCGCGCGATAATAACCGGCCAGGTCGCGGGCGTGATGCTCTTCGAGGGAGAAGAACCCGTTCAACCCGTACCCACCGCGATGGAGGAGAAAGGTGGCCAGCAGACGGGCGGTCCTGCCGTTTCCGTCGTAAAAGGGATGGATGGTGACGAACTGGTAGTGCATCAACCCGGCGATGAGGGGCACGGGCAGGGCTTCCTTCTCCGCCTCGACCGCCCACCGCACCATGGCCGCCATCAGGCCCGGTACGTCTTTGGCCTCCGGTGGCAGGTAAACCAGAGCGCCGGAACCCGAGTCTCGGATGGCATTCTGCCCGTCTCGGTAGGGGGTCGGCCTGGCCCGTGCGCCCTTTTCGACCAGGGCGTGCAGCCGGCGGATGAGGGCCTCGCTCAACGGGGTCTTTTTCGCCGCCCACTCCTCCACCCGCAGCAGGGCATTCCAGTAGTTCTGGACCTCGCGCCGGTCCCGCTCCCGGCCGTGGAACCGCACGTTCCGGCCAGCGATCACCTCTTCGGCCTCGGCCAGGGTCAGGCGGTTGCCCTCGATCCGGGTCGAGTAGTGTACGGAGCGCACCCGCGCCCGCTGACGCAAAGCGGCCTCCACGTCCGGCGGCAGCGGCGTATGAGCCACCACCGCGCGGGAAGCCTCAATCGCCATCAGTCCCCTGACGATGGCCGGACTCAGCGTGTAACGTGGCGTCCACCGCTGGGGTACAGCGTCAGTCATGGAGTTCCCTTGCGCGTCGGATTCTATCACCACATGATCACCCTGGCCCCTGGCGCAGCGTCCAGAAGGAGTCTCACCGCCTGTTGAAGGGTTTGCTTTTCGATCATCAGCAACCGCACTTTCTCACGGCGCGGGTTCTTCCCCCCCGATCGGCAAGGGTCTGATGCGAATACGCTCTTCCTCCAGGACGACCACACTGCCTTGCTGGAGGGGCTCTTCAAGGGCGCTCAAGTTGCGGAGCAGAAGTTCCATCTGCCTTTCGGGTCGCCTTTCCGTGCCTCGCCTGAACAGAATCACCGAGGGCTTGCGCGTTTTTCGCGCGGCCAGAAGGCTCCCAAAGTCGGTGTCTGCCGAGATCACGACGCGATCTTCAACTGCCGCACGGTCAAAAATGACGCTATCCGGTGAAGCCTGAAGTCCATAATCGCGCACGTGGACCGCATCGTGTCCGGCCTGCTGCAAACCACTCGCCAGCACCGGTGAAAGCGCATTGTCCACCAGGAACCTCATTTCGCGCTCACCAGAGGAAGGGTGCGTTCACGCACCGCTTCGGCGGCATATCGCAGGGCCTCCTGAATATCTTTCGCCTCAAGATCAGGATAGGCCACCAGGATCTCCTTCTCACCCATCCCATCCGCCACCATCCCCACGACCGTGGCCACGGGGATGCGCAGCCCCCGGATGCAGGGAACGCCGCCCATCTGCTCTGGATCGACCGTTATGCGTCTGTAGGTCATATGGGCCTCCTGATAGAGTCCGCTTCAGCGGACTTTTCTGTCCTGTAGCGAGGGAGCTTACTCCCTCGCAAATCGGCAATGCTGTTGCATGTTCCCTGTAGGCAGAGCCGGTGAATTCAGATGAACTTGGCTGGTGAAACCTCAAAAATCTCTGCCAGTTTTCGCACGGTCTTGATGCTGATCGGGCGCAACCCGCGCTCTATGTTCGAAACGTGCTGGCGCGGAATCCCTCCCAGCAGGACCCCTAACTCAGCCTGCGTCAGACCGCGATTCTCCCGATAGATTCTCAGATTGTCACCCGAGGTCGTCTTCGCCTTGACCTTCCGATACCAGTCGGTTTCAAAGATGTCGATGGCATCCTCCTCTCTGTCACGAATCTGGCGCATCATGGCCCAAATTCAGGCGATTTGGGAATATGTGTAGGGGCGACTCACGAGTCGCCCATCGGCCCTGTTGTATCGAATCGCCGGGCGAGGCGTGCCTCGCCCCTACCTCAGACGGATAAACCGATTGATTTTGGGCGCCAGTCGCCATTTCGTGATCTACTGACATCACAACCGCCATCGCTCTCACGTCCTGACCGCCCGCTTCTCCTCCAGTGTCAGATGATGGTCATTGATCCGGTCTCCCTTGAATTTGTGGAACCACGGCGCGCTGGGGACATCCTTACCCCGGTCCTTGTTCCAGTGGACCTTGGGGTTCTTGCGGAGCACGCCAGCGGTCACAAAGGGTCGGATGTTCAGCCGCACGCCGTCGTTCAGGTCCGGCGTCCAGCCGATGGGCTGCTTCTCCAGAGGCTTCCACCGGACGAAGATGTCGTAAGGCTTCTCACCTTCGAGGATGTTTTCGAGGTTGGTCTTGAGCTCAAGGGCGGCGGCGAGTTTCGCATCGCTCCCCTCCTCCCCCGCCTCCACGGCTGCCCGCTGGCGAGCGATCCAGTCGCCCAGGTAGGTGTAAACGAGCTTCTCCAGAATGGCCCGGTCGAGTTTGTGATAGTTGACCAGGGCGCTGAAACCGTCCCGGAGTCCGTCGTAGATGTGCCAGATGAAGGGCCGCTGGTGGAAGACCTGGCAGTGCTGCTCAAAGAAGCCGTTGCGCAGCCAGTCCTCCAGGGTCTTGCCCCCGACCTCTCCGAGCAGGTCCGCCTGCTTCTGGGCGCTCCACTCCGGGCCGTAGGCCGCAACGAGGAGGGCGCGGAGGCGCTCTGCGGCGGGTTGCTCACCCCGGATGGCGCTGATGCAGACGATGCCGTCCGCGTCGGCGAAGGGTTCCAAACCGTCCGATCCGAGGGCCGGGCAGTCCGGGAAGCTGGAACCCGTCTGCCGGGGCCAGCGATAGCCCAGGAGTCGGGCAACCGCCACCTGCAATGGCTGTTCTGAGCCTTTTGGGTGGCCGTTGAATAGCCATTGCGTCGGATCGTCTGAATGAGGTTTTGGAAGTCCGTTTGGATATTTCTCTGCCGCCAACTGTTGCCAGTAGGTGAGATTAAAGGGAACTTGGACCAACGTCATCGTAGCAGCATTCAATTTCTGTGTTAGTTTGCGAACCTCCGTATTGTATACGGGCGAAGAGCAATAGGTCCACACAGCAGGCAAATAGCATTCATCAGTTGGAACAATTACAGCTGCCATCTTGTCGTGCTTGAACCCACAGGTCAGGCTGGGTTTCAGTAGCCGCATTTGACCGACAAGTACGCCACGCTTCTCCCAAGCCCCGTGACCTTGCACTCGAGCCTGTTCCGATGATGCAAGGATTCCCTTTCCATTCTCCCAGCGAAGAATGAACTGGAACCCGTCGTAAGATTTCACACCTTCGGGTGATACCTGAAACGGTTCCCACTGCGAATCCACTGCATCGACTTCCCAGAAACGAAAGAGGAAACGATCTTTATCGCCCGTCGAAAGCCCTTCAATGCTCCTGGCGTATTCCGACAATTTTGAGCCACGTACAATCTGATCAGTGGAAATAACAGCATCCGGATTCTCCAACTGCCCCTTCTGGCTGACGCGGACTAGCAAACCTTCACGCAGGACGGCGGCTTTGGCGTCGGTCATTTTTTCTGCCGAGGCATCCAGCCCTGCAAAGGCGTGGCCGACATCCGGCTGGCAGCGTGTCAGGGTGAACAGCGCGACGAACGCTCCTGCCGCTTGAGGGCTGTCAAAAGCGTGCTCACCCAACCGCGCCACCGTATCCCACTGGACTGATCCGAGTAGCCGTTCCCGGAGTTTCTTGTAGGTGGCGAGGAAAAGCCAGTTCTGCGGCGTGACGAGTGCGGTAGTGCCACCGGAGACACAGAGGGTCAGGCAACGCTCTACAAAGCAGGTAGCGAGGTCGGCCTTGGCTTCGGGGTGGACACGTTCGCAGTAGTCTTTGAGGATGTTGTCCTGTTTGCTACGCCCGAGATAAGGCACATTCGTGATCACCAGCGTGAACCGGCTGGCGAGGATCTCTGCGGCCTGGGCCAGGCCCCGGGCGGTCACGCCCATCTCAGCCAGATTTTCGTCCTTCTGCGCCTCCTCACGGGCGAGGGCCTGGGCCAGCATGGGTTGGAGTTCGTGGAAGTCTGCAATGAGAAGGTCTCCCCCAATGCGACGGGGGTCGATCAGGCTGCCGAGCACCGGGGCCTGCTGGAACAGGTTGTAGAGCTGTTCCATCCCGGCGCGGAGCTTCTCGATGCCGTTGGCTAACTTCAGCCACTCCTCCTTGCGGGCGTTGATCCCCAGGCCGCAGCAGGCTAAGTTCAGGGACGGAAGCTGGCGGTAGCCTCCAATCTTCCAGGCCGCCAGCGCGAGGTTGAACGCCGCGATCTGGGTGCAGCGGGGGTCCAGTTCCAGGCCAAAGAGGTTGTCGTGCAGGACGGTCTCACAGGCGTCGGCGGGGGAAAGTCCCTCCTCTTCAATCCGGAAGGCTACCAGGATGGGCAGAGCGAAGACGATGAAGTGGGCGCTGCCCATGCAGGGGTCCAGCATGCGCAGCTCACGGGCCGTGCGTGGCCAGCCCTCAAACGCGCCGGCGGCAGGGGTTCCATCCTCCAGGGTCCGCAGATAGATGAACTCGATGCCTTCCAACTTTTCCGACTTTCCCTCTGCCCTTCGTTTGGCCGTCCACCACGCTCCCAGAGTATTGTGTAGGAGGAAGAGGACCATGTAATCTTCGGTGAAAAGCTGGGTGACGGGCGCAAGCTCATCGGCCCCGATCTTCACCTCAGACTTGTTGACCGCCTCCTTCCGCTTCGCCTGCCAGAACTGATAGACCCAGCCGAGGGCGTCATCGACCAGGAAGATGTCTTGCGGGAGGCCGGTGACGAGCTGCTGAAGGGCGCTGCGGTCCTCCGGGGCGAGTTCGATCCGGCCCCCGGGGTCGTCGGCGCGGAAGATCTGCGGGAGCATCTCGGCGGCGAATCGGGCGGCTACCTCCCAGGCATCCCGAAGGCCGAGTTCCGGGGCGAGTTCCCGGCAGTCGTCCAGAGACACCCCGACGCCGTGTTGCGGAGAGATCAGGAGGTCATTCTCCGCCAGGAAACGGGCAAACAGCATCCGGTGCCACTGGTCGTAGGCGATCTTCTCCGTGAGGTGTTGGACCTGATAGCGCCCCTTCTTCGCCGGGTCCTCCCGGTCCCCAAGCTGCCTTGCCTGGGCGCGGAGGGCGCGCCGCAGGTACCGTTGATCCGGGGTCAGATGTCCGGGGGCGTCGGATTCGTCCACGCCCAGGGCGTGGAGGGCTTTTTTCGCGCCAGTCTCGGCAACCTCGCGGGCTTCCAGGACTGTTTTGGAGAGCAGATTGCGCTGGTCTTTGGCCAGGATAGACATATCTCTATTCCTCTTCTCTCGGAGAGATCCAGGGAAAAGACCAGAGCGAGGACCTCCCCTCTCCCCCTGGGGGAGGGGCCGGGGGAGGGGTCGGTTTTACCACTCCTCAAAGGATCACCGGCCCCTCGTTCAACTGGCTCTTCACCGTCTCCCGAACCTCCTCGATCCACGCCTCTAACTCCTCTTCGCTGCGGATCGTTGCCGACGGCAGGGAGACGTGGACCGCCCTGGGCTCCATCAGGCGTCTGGCCTCTTCCAGGGCGCGCTGGAACCGCTGCGGCAGGGCCTCCACGAGCGTGCGGCGGTTGGTCAGGGAGTTGCCCCGCAGGGTGGACAGAAGCTCCTCTTCATTGGCTACTTTGATCCCGGCGGGCGGATACAGGTTGAACTGCTGGATGATCTGCTGTTGTTGCTCATCCTTGAGCCTCTGCCAGATCGGGTTGGCCTCCAGCCTGGATTGCTCCCTCTGGAAGGTCGTTTCCAGATCGGCCTGGATCGCGTTCAGGGCATTGCGAAGGGCGCTCAGGAGTTTCTGGATGAGCGGCGGGACAGCGTCCGGGTCCATCAGCAGGCTGCGGGCGGTCCGGATGGCCGTCATCGAAGCGGCGACTTCGTCTGCCTCGATCAGCCCCGTTGACAGGCCGTGTAGCTCCTCCAGCCGGTTCCAGAGAGGGAGGCGTTTCGTGATGCCCTCTTTGGCCCCGGTCCACGCGGTGATGCTGGCCGTCAGCGTATCTTTTTGCCGGTGGATTTCAAGAAGCTGGGCGTTGCCGCTCAGCCCCTGCAGGTCGCGGATCGGACGGACTTCCGGCTTTTCAGGGCACGGCGTCTCTCCGGCCGCGGCCGTGGCCAGTTCCAGAAGCTTGTCGAGAAAGGTCGCCGCCGCCGCAGACTCCTGGCCGTTGGCCGTGGTGACCCCCAGCTTCTGGAACAGGGCTTTCAGTTCCAGGCGCTGCGTGACCGTGAGCGGGGGCACATCCACCCCGAAGACGGCATTGCTGATCTGCGTCTGATTCAGGGATTGGGCGTTGACCGGCTGGCCGTTGACGGCCGCGCGAAGGTTGCCGGCCAGGGTGAGGATCACCAGCGCGGCGTCGATGGCGTCCTGCGGCCACCCGAACGGGGCGTCCTTGAACTGCTGTCGCACCTCTCTCCCCCGCTTGCCGCTCCCGACAAAGTCACAGATCTGCTTGCAGACCGGGTGCCGGACGGTCTCCCCCTGGTAGCCCACGGCCTGGAGCGCGCCCATGCTCCCGGCGCGGGCGTTGTTGAGCACCTGGGGCCAGTTGGCGTGATCCGCGTCGGCAAACTTCGGAAACAGCCGGCCCAGGGCGCTGTCCGCCGCGTCCCGGACCTTGTCCACCAACTCGATCCCGTTGGCCTCGTTGCCCCCGCCTAAGAAGACCTTCGCACCCGCGAAAATCTGGCGCAGGCAGACCTGCACGCCCTGTTCGGCGATCTGGAGCTGGGTCTTGATCGCATTGCACGCCTGGATGGCCTCCGTGCCGGTCGGTGTGCCTTTGGCGTTGAGCGTGTCCTGGGCCGCGAGCGTGGAGGCGAGGCGCTGCCTGAACTCCTCGTGCATCACGCGCGGGAGGAACCCCAAGAGCATCGGGCTGTCGCTGCCGGCGGCCTGGGCCTCCCCGGCCACGGTCCGCTCCTGATCCGCCCAGCCGTGCCGGACCCAGAGGACGAGTTTTTGTGGCGGCTGGGCGGGCCGGTTGCCGGACAGGGTCGTCTCCAGGTCGCGAGACTCGTGGGAGGCCCCGTGCGCCAGGGTGAGAGGCCTGAGAGCCTGATCCAGGGCATTCTTCAGGACCTCTTCGCGGGCGGCGCTGAGCCGGGGCTCGTCATTGAGGGCCTCGGTCCGGCGACGGTTGAAGTCGTGGTTCCAATCCGCCCCCTCCCGGGTCTGGAGGCAGTATTCGTCCTCCACCTTCATCGCCTTGCCCTGGGTGACCAGCTCCTCCAGCAGCTTCGGGACCTCCTGCCGGAGCCTGGGGCCGTCTTTCTGAAGGTCCGCCACCAGCAGGTCCGCCAGCGTGTCCGCCGTCGCCCGGACGCCGTCGTCCGCCGCGCCTGTCCGGGGCAGGTGGGGAATCAGGAACATCAGGGCGCATAGCCGGGACTGAAGAACCCCTGCCGGCGGGCCGTTGCGCAGACCCGCAATGATCTCGTGGTATTCGTGCTGGAGGATGCCCGTGTTCAAGAGGTCGGAGGAGATCTGGTCGTAGATGAAGTCGGCGGGCGCCACGCTGCCGAGAAGATCTTTGGCGCTGTCCCGTGCGGCCTCGAAGACGATCTTGAGCTGCGTGCGAAGCTGGGCGCTCGTGCCGCTGGCGTCCACGTTGCGCAGGACCTTCTCCCAGAAGCGCCGGCGCACTGGCAGAAGCGGGTAGTCGGCGGCGTAATGGGATTCATCCGACGCGGTGGCGGCCAGGCGCGAGGTGTGGAGATGGCGGCTGATCTCCCCCTGGTTGTCGGAGATGACCTTCTGGATGTTGGGGACTCTCTCCGGTTTCTTCTGCAGGACGGTCTTCCGGATGACATTCTCCACGTCGGCATCCGATAGGGAGACTTTGACCGTGAACCGGGCCTGGAGGCGCGCCAGGCTGTTCGTCCCGGTGAGGGCGGATTGGCCCGTTCCGACAAGGAGGAGCCGGCTGTTCAGGCCCCGGCAGCAGTGCTCCGCGATCTCCTGAACGTCCATCGCCCGCTGGACCCGGTCGCCGATGTACTGCTGGACCTCGTCCACCACCAGCAGGATGCAGGGCAGCCGGTCTCCGTCGCCGAAGATCCGGCGGATCAGGTCGAGGGTATCCTCCATCGTCAGGGATTCGCTGGCCGGGAACTGCTGACGGAGGGCGGCCCGGACATCCTTTGCAGAGCCGTAGGAGGGGTCTGCTTGGGCCAGGGCTTCTGCCAGAGGGGTGGAGACGTAGAGATTCCGGATCTCCCGTTCCAGGTTGAGTTTCCGGGCCTCCCCGTGGGCTTTGACCTTCTCCCAGTGCCCTTTCTCACGAAGCCAGAGCGTGAAGCGGGCAGCGGCAAGGCTCTCCGGCAGGCCTGCCGACCTGAAAATCAACTGGAGGAAGGCCAACCGGAGGTTGTCCATTGCGCCGGTCCCCAGCGTGCCTCCCGCCGCTCTGAGTCCACCGTGCTGCCGGGCTCGATTGCTCAGTTCGACCAGAAGGTCTTTGATGGTGTCCGGCAGATGAACGATGGACCTGGCGGAGGCCCCATCCGGAAACTTGAAATCCACCCACAGATAGCGAAGCATCTTAACGAGATGGGATTTGCCGCTCCCGAAAAAGCCGCTCACCCAGACCGCCTGTTGTTCGGGTTTGTTCATGCCGCTGAGGTAGGCCGTCAGGATGCGTTCCAGCCCGCGCGCATATTCGCCATCGCAGACAAAGGTCTCCAGCTCGAAACGGAGGGTCTTGAGTTGCTCCTGATCCTCCCCGATCTCCGCCACCTTGGAGACCCCGTTGTTGAGCAGGTCGAAGGACAGCGGGTCCTTCAGGTAGACCTCCTGGTTCCTCATAGGGTCAGCCTCTCGCTACACGTGATGGGCGCCGCCATGTAGTTGAACCCGTCTCGCGCGTCCATAAACCGGTAGAGATTCCGCTCGTACTCCCCAGGAAAGAACACGAGGAGTCGCCCACGGATGGATTCCTCAAGTTCCGCGACCAGGCTGGAGACGTGCGTGAACCCGAACAGACCGCCCGCGCCCAGAACCGCGACCACCGTGTCCTGGTCCACCCCATCCGCCTGACAGGCGCCTCTTATCTGCCCGGCGATTTCGGCTTTCAGGTCCTCTTCGATGGTCACAAGGGCATCGGGCTCGGCAAAGTATCCGTCCCGGTATTCGTGAGAACCCAGCCAGCGGGCCGGCGCGTTTGTGATGTCGATCAGCCGCCACCGGTGCTTCGCCTCCAGCGTGGCTACCTCAAATTCCCCGATCCGGGCGCGCACCCGCCGCTCCTCTGCCGGCGGGTAGACCGCAAACCAGACCCGCTGTCTCCCGGCCAGGTTGGACGGCCAGGGGAGGCAGACGAACTTTTGGTAGTTGGAGATGAGGCGGCTGATCTGGCTCATAGAAAGCCTTCCAGAAACCGGTTGAACCTCGGGAAGTTGATCTCGACCACCGATCCGATGGCCTTCATTGTGAGGAGTTCCTCGCGGTGCGCCTGAGCGGCCAGAGACCTGGCCTGAGGTCCGGTCAGGTCCAGCAGTTGGCACCAGGGGGATGCGAATAGCTGTTCCCCGTGCCACGCGCTGACATATCCGAGCAAGAGCGCCAGGGTCACCGCAACCGACCCCGGCTGTACGCGGCAACGGACCTTCTTCGTATACCCCGAGAAGTGACCGGACTGCGTCCACGAGGAAGCCGCGTTCCTCGCGACCTTGGCGATGTTCAGGGGGCTATACTGCCCGGGAAAAGTTTCTGTTAGCGCACGTTGGAGAGCCTCCCGCGTCACCTCGACGCCGACCTCGGTGTCCAGGATCGCCAGGGTTGTTGCTCGTAGCAGAGGATCCCGTGTCCACGCAGCCAAGAGGGAAAGCAAAGGAGCCGATTGGGGATCGAATCGTATCACTCGATCTTCAAGTTTTTATGAGTTGACATTCGTGGTCTATTTGTTTGCTGTGTGCCTGGGACAACACCTT
>Ga0156186_1430_pt1 | contig 12820 bp, 3 predicted proteins | sample RifCSPlowO2_12_FD_107839 | JGI IMG/M metagenome (GOLD analysis project Ga0156186, IMG submission 107839) | Candidatus Handelsmanbacteria bacterium RIFCSPLOWO2_12_FULL_64_10
GTCCACCTTCCCATCCCCGTTGAGGTCCGCACGGGCGTCAAACCCGGCCTGCCCCTTCGACTTCCCAAACGCACCGGCAAGCTGGAAGAAGTCGTCGAAGTCCACCTTCCCATCCCCGGTCAGGTCCCCCGCCTTCCCCGCCTGACCCACCTTGATCGTGACGACCCCGGCCTCCAGGATCACCTTCTTCTTGTCCACGCCCAACAGCGTGACCTCTTTCACCGTCACCTTCGCATCGCCTGAGGCCGCCAGCGCTGAGGGCTTGCCTCCCCCCAGCGACTGACCCGCCTTCTGCGCAAACTTCAGTATCCCCAACAAGCCATTGCCCGATGACGCATTCCCGGAGCGTCCGTCCAGCAACTTCCCCTCCACCTGCACCTTGTCCCCCTCCACCTTCGCCTCCCCCGCATCCCGCGCGACAGCCACTTTCTCCCGCACCACAGACGCCCCGTCCTGTCGACCTGACAAGATCGGTCTGTCCTCCCCCGCCCCTGTCACAGGCATCTCAAACCCCGCAAACTCCAGCCGCGTCGTGTCGAACTGAACCGACGCCACAAACCTGGTCAACTCCTGCACATTCTCCGCATACAACGCCACCGACGCCAGGCTGTCTGACCCGGTCGTCCCCTCTGTCTTGCGCTGGTCCCCAGGGGAAGGGTCCGCATCCAGAACGATTCCCCCGGATGCCTCTCCCTTCACCGGCACGTCCGAAACCACCACGTTCTGGTTTTCCACGGTCTGCCTGGCCACCACCTTCACCGCATCTGGTCTCCCATCGTTGTTCTGATCCACCCCCACGTTCACCGGACGGTCCTGTCCCTCCACCTCCGCATAGACCTTGTAGTCCCCAGGCGGGAGCAGGCCAAAGCGATCCCCCCCATCCTTGCCGATGCGCTCCTCCGCCACTACGTTGTTCTGGGCATCCACCGCGTACACCCGACCCTCCACCTTCGCTGTCGTGTCCGACACCACTTTCCCATCCGGCTGCGTCACCACACTCGTCAGCGACACCTTCCCTACGATGGCGCCCGTGTCGGCCACTGCCGCGCTGCCCGTCGTGAAGGCAAACTCCGCCGGGTCCACCAGCTCATTGCCCGATGCCCCCACCGCGCTCAACACACTTAGACGATACAACCGATTGTCCTCCAACTCCAGACCCCGGAAGAACAGCGTGCGACCGTCCACCGACAGGTCCCACCTCTCCTGCCAGTTCTTCATCCTGGGCGCAGGCCGGATGTCCACGTCCGCCGCCACAAACCGCCTGCCGAAAAATATCAGTCGCTCCGAAAACCGGATGGACACGTCCTGCTTCGTCTCCACCCCCATCTCCCGGTCCGCAGGTGTCGTCTGAACCACCCGCACCGTGATCACCTCCCGCTCCCTCGCCTGCCAACCTACCTTTATAATCGGCTTGACATCATCATCCGTATAAAGAGCAATGTCTCCCGACCGAAACCGATACGGCTGCGCCGTGTAGGACAGCTGGATTGTCGTCTGTCCATTGGGCTGCACCGTCACCGGCAGTGGAGATGTGACCACGATCTGGTTGTTATCCGCCCGCACCCCGTAGATGTTGCCTGCCGCCACGCCCTCGTTCCTCACGATCAGCAGGAACTCCTGGGACCTCCCGAAGTCCACCTGCCCGAAGTCCACGAGCGCCGTCACCACCTTGAAGCTCGGCCCCGGCAGACCCTCCACGTCCGCCTGCGCTGTGACCAGAAAGTTGGGTGTTTTACTGTCGTTGCTCTGTACCGTTAACGTAGCTGTGTTCTGCCCCTGCCGGCTCGGTGTGAAGACGATCAGCACCCTCTTGGATTCCCCAGCCTTCAGGTCGAAGCTGCGGTCGGACTCGTTCTGGAGCTTGAAGTCCGTGTTGTTCGTGGAGATGTTCAGGATGCGCAGCGTTCCCCCTCCTCTGTTCTCCACGGTCAACGGCAGGGTGATGTTACGATCGGTGATCTTCAGCTTCCCGAAGTCCAGCGGCTGTGGCTGCACGGAGATCGCCGGCTCCCCCGTCACAGGCCCCTGTCCCACCATCTCCAGGAACCTCTGGGCCGTCACCCGCTCCCCACCTGATTGTGCGCTGGCATTTAGCGTGAGTGTGGCCTGCTTCCGACCCCCACTCCTCGGCGCAAACGTCACGATCACCACCAGGCTGTCTTTCTCACCCACCGATGCCCCGGACGGCAGCCGCGTCACCCGGAACTGGTCCGGGTCCGTGGACTCCACGCCGTCGATGGTCCATCGAAGATTTCCCGTGGCCTTGATCACCACCCGCGCCCCGGAGGTGGAGCCGACCTCCGTGCTGGGGAACCTCAGCGTGTCCGGGGGGACCAGGACCACCGCAGCCGGGGCCACGCCCGTGCCGCTGACCGGATAGGTCAAAGGAGAGGCCACGTTCGTCCCGTTGTGGGCAACGGATAGAGAGGCCGACTTTGGCCCAACGGATGACGGCGTGAAGGTCACCGTGAGCGTCTGCGAGGCGTTGGGACTGATCGTGAAGGAGGTCGGACTGACGGCAAACTGCGCCGAGTCCGCCCCCACGCGCGCGGTGGACGAGACTGTCAGCGCTGCGCCTCCGATGTTGGAGACCGTCAGCGTCAGCGACCTGCTTTGACCCACCTGCGTGTCTCCGAAGGAGAGCGACGACGGCGAGAGCGAGATGGCCGGCGCGGAGACCGTTGTCCCGTTGCCCGTCAGTGCAACGGATGAGGGGCTGCCCGGCGCGTTGTGCGCAACGGATAGAGAGGCGGATTTCGGTCCAACGGATGAAGGCGTAAAGGTTACGGTGATCGTCTGACTGCCTCCTGCCGCAATCGTGGCTGTCGTTGGCGCCACCCTGAACTGCGAGGCGTCCGTCCCACCCACCGTGATCCCCGTGACCGACAGGCTCACGCTGCCTATATTCGAGATCGTGAACGTCTTCTGCGATGTGGCCCCCACACTGGTATTGTCCATCGTCAAGGAGGTCACAGACACGTTGATTACCGGCGCAGACGAAGGCGGCGTAGCCACGCCTTTGCCCGCCAGTGCAACGGAGGATGGGCTTCCCACCGCGTTATGGGCAATAGACATAGAGGCCGTCTTATCCCCTGCCGAAGTCGGCGCAAACGTCACCGTGATCGTCACGCTCTGTCCCGCTGCCAGCGTGGCCGTGGCCGGAGAGACCGTGAACTGCAAAGCATCCGGCCCACCCACCGTGATCTCTGTAACCGATATGCCGGTATTGCCCGGGTTCGAGATCGTAAATGTCTTCTGGGAAGTAGAACCCACGTTGGTGCTGTCAAATGTCAGCGAAGAAGCTGAAAGGGTGATGCCCGGATTGCTTGTCAGTATCACTGACGACTGGGGCATAAAATTCTTCAATCCTTCAGGAACTCGGATCGATAGACCCGTGAGCACGACCTCTGTCATCCCGGAAAAATCTTTTGACGTTTCAAACCCCAACACACCTATTGCTCCCCGAGCGGTCGTGTTCCCTCCAATAAAGGCCCCGCCAAAAGTGATCGTAGTGTCTCTAATCCCTGGAGGAATAGCGATGGCGCCGGAAAACGACCCGTCCACCCTGGCGCCTGTCAGCGTCAATTTCTTCGGATCGAAAGTCAAGGTCACTGTGAAGGACGTGGCGCTGGTCAGTTCTTGATTAAACAATATCTGGACCTCGACCTTTTGCCCGGGTTTCACATTGCTCAAAATACGCGCTCTTTGGTCCCCCGGGGCCAGATTCAGGTCCAGGCTTCCTGAGCCATCCCCGGCAGGCTGTGGCGTCTGTGCGCCCTGAACTGTGATCGCAAAGACGCCCCCGCCATTTGTTCCAGCGTAGATCGTCTGAGGGCTCAAGGGGTTTATCGCAAGGTCCAGGACGCTCAGATTCGCCAGCCCTGTATTGATCGCTGTCCAGGAGGTCCCCCCATTCGCGCTCTTGAACACGCCTCCGAACCCGGCATAGACCGTCTGTGGACTCGATGGATCTATCGCAAGGGCGTAAATAGTTGTAGACGTCAGCCCTGTATTGATCGCTGTCCAGGAGGTCCCCCCGTTCGTGCTCTTGAACACGCCTCCCCCCTCTGTCCCGGCATAGACGGTCTGAGGACTGGATGGGTCTATCGCAAGGGCGTAAATAGTTGTAGACGTCAGCCCTGAGTTGACCGCTATCCAGGAGGTCCCCCCGTTCGTGCTCTTGAACACCCCTCCCCCCTCTGTTCCGGCATAGACGGTCTGAGGACTGGATGGGTCTATCGCAAAGACTCGAACATTTGTGTTCGTCAGTCCTGAGTTAACCGCTGTCCAGGAGTTTCCTGCATTCGTGCTCTTGAACACGCCTCCCGACGTGCCGACATAGAGTGTATACGTATTCGATGGGTCTATCGCAAGGGTGTTGACAAACGGACGTGGACTTGACAGTCCCAAACTGACCTGTGTCCAGGAGGTCCCTCCGTTCGTGCTCAGGAACAGGTCGAAGGATGCCCCGGCATAGAGGGTCTGAGGGTTCGAAGGGTCTATCGCAAGAGCCCGGATAGATGTGTCATACAACCCTGAGTTGACCGGTGTCCAGAGACCTCCCCCATTCGGGCTTTTGAATACACCTCCTACATCTGTCCCGGCGTAGAGGGTCTGAGGGCTCGAAGGGTCTATCACAAGGACTTGCACCGTTCCACCGTAAGGCCCATTGCCCGTCCAGACGTTCTCCCCGGCCACAGCGGCGACGGATGAGAGCGCAACGAGTGCAACAGATAAAAGAACGGATAAACGGGTAGAGGTTCTCAAATCGCTAAATGTGCGCCCATAACAAAAACGCCCACCTGCCCCATGCCCTGTCTGGGACCCAGATGGGCCTTGTCGAACGGCCTCAGTCTGATGATCAGATCGTATAGGATCCATCTGTCGTCGCCATTCCATTTCTGGACCCTCTCCTAATACCTGATACCTGATACACTTTTAACCTCTTCAGCCTCACACACCTACTTTCCAAACGCCGACGCGAAGACGAAGAAGTCGTCGAAGTCGACCTCTCCATTCCCGCTGAGGTCAAACTTCGCGTACTGACCCGTCGCCTTCCTACCGAACGCATCGGCAAACAGGAAAAAATCGTCAAAATTGACCTCGCCGTCGCGGTTGAAGTCAGCCGGAGGCTTCGCGGGAATTGTTAAGACGCCCTTTTTGACCGTGACGAAGATCGTCCTGCCGTTCTCGTCCTTCAGACTCGCCTCCAGCCCAAGGTCGTAACTCCCCGGCGATGCTCCCGCCTTCACGTCAAACGTCACGGTGATCAGCGCCCCCTTGCCGGTGACGACCCCCGATGCCCCGGCCAACGACACTCGAACCTGTCCGGCTGTCTGAGTGTTAGGTGTTACCAGGAAACCCGTCAGCAACTCCGTGGCCTTCACCTGTTTGGCCGTCACAATCTCAGCCGGATAGGTCAGCGTGAAGTTCCCCCCTGCGATCCCCTTCGCATCGTCCACCCCGATGGACACCACCACCCCGGCCTGACCCGGATCGACAATCAGGTCCGAAGCCGAAACCGTGCGCCCCCCGGCGGCCTTGACCGTCAGGACGCCCTTTTTGACCGCGACGGGGATCGCCCTGCCGTTCTCGTCCTTCAAACTTGCCTCCAAACCCAGCTCATACGTCCCGGCAGACACACCTCCCTTCACGTCAAATGTCACGGCCACCAGCGCCCCACTGCCAGACCCAATCCCCACCGCCCCGGCCATCGACACCCGCACCTGACCCGCCGTCTGGAGGTTCGGCGTCACCAGAAAACCCGACACCAGCTCCGTGCCCCTGACCCCCTTGGCTGTCAGCACCTCCGCAGGATACGTCAGCGTGAAATTCCCCCCCGCAATCCCCCGCGCGCTGTCCACCAAAACGGACACCACGACCCCGCTCTGACCTGGATCAACGCTCACGTTGGAGACCGAAACGGTCACGGCCTCCGACGCACCTGGCCCCAGGGTAATCCAGACGGCGAGGAAGGCTACTACAAGGAGATTTTTGCGTGTCATGAAAAACAGTCCTTCTAATGAGACCTCACCCTCTCACCCCCTCTCCCTGTGAGCGAGATCATTTTAGCAACAGCATCTTCCGCGTCTGCTGAAACGCCCCGGCTTCCAAACGGGCCAGGTAGACCCCAGACGAGGCAGAGCGGCCCCCCTCATCCCGGCCATCCCAGACGACCGAATACCGTCCGGCGGCCTGCCGCCCGGCCACCAGCTGGCGTACCACCTGCCCGGACAGGTTGTAGATCATCAGCCGGACCTCCCCCTCCTCCGCCAGATCGTAGCGAAGGGTTGTGACAGGGTTGAAAGGATTGGGATATGCGACACTCAAAGAATGGGTTAACGGCCTGCCCCACACTTCTTCCACCGTCCCGATCACTCCTCCCTCCGGCCCGAAGACCTGACCTGTCACCCGAACGATGAACGATGAACGAGATTCGTCGATTCGTCGATTCGTCGATTCGTCGATTTCCAGCACCACCCGCAGCACCGCCGGCTCCCTCGCCTCGGCCCGCGCCAGGTGAATGCGCATCTCTCCCGGCCTGTCGGCGTTCGTGGCCATCAGGACCCCCTCCGGCCCCTTCACCTCTGTCACTTCGTAGATCGTCGCATCATAAGTCAGCGTCAGCGCCCCGCCATGTATTCCCCTCCCCAGCATCAACGGAACCTCAAGAAATGAGGAGTGAGGAGTGAGGAGTGACGAACACTTACCGCCCTTGCCTCCCCGAACCCCACTTCTGCTCCTCTTTGCGTCCTTCCCACCCCCGGACGATTCACAGGATCGTCTCCCCTCCCTGGTTCAAGGTTTTTCTGATCCCCCACAGGCTTCGATGACCTCGGGAAGGCGCTGATCAGGCCGGCCCGCAGACGGAGGATCAGGATGACATCCCCCTCGTCCAGCGTCCCGTCCCCGTTCACGTCCCCCATCCTCTGCTGGGCCATCGTCAGCGTCGTCAGCCCGGCCCGGAAACGGAGCATCAGGACCGCGTCCCCTTCGTCCACAACTTTATCCCCGTTGACGTCCCCTATGAGAACCGAAGGCGGAGGTGGCTGTGAGACGACTTGAACTGTCCCGGCATTCTGCACCGTCTTCCTGCGGTCCAGACTCGACAGGGTGAGCTCCCGGACCTTCACCACCGCTTCCCCCTCCGCAGCCAGCCTCACCGGCTTGCCCCCGCCCAGCGACTGTCCCGCCTTCGCCGCAAACTTCAAGATGCCCAGCAGACCTCCCCCGCTGGCCGCGTTCTCCTTCCGGCCGTCCAGCAGCTTCCCCTCCACCTTCACCTGGTCCCCCTCCACCTTCACCGTCCCCGCCTCCTGACTCACCACAGGCTTCTCCCGTACAGACGACACTCCGTCCTGCTGACCCACCAGCAAAGGCCGATCCTCAGGGGCTGAAGGCGACCCAGGAAGTGTCGGCTCAAACCCTATAAAATCCAACTTATCAGCTTCAAACTGAACCGTAGCGCTGTAACCCTTCAACTCCTGAACCCCATCCACATACAGCGCAATCGACACCGTGCTGTCGGGAGAAAAGGAAGCAGAAGACAAAGACTGGCCGCCCGGATTCTGGTTGCCCGGATTAGGGTTGCCGTCCAGCATCACCCGCCCTGGCGCCTCCTCCTTTTTCAAAGGTACATCTTGAACCGGAATCACTACCGGTGGAGAACTCTGACCCGGTGTGACCACCACCGGGTCAGGCCGGCCGTTGTTGTCCTGATCCAGACTCACGCTCACCGGCTGGTCCCGACCAGGCGCCTCCGCATATACCAGATACCGCCCGCTGCTGGTCGAGGATGCCCCAGGCAACCGCTTCAGCTCAAACTCTCCTCCCTTGCCAATCACCTGCTCCGCCACCACCGCCTTTGTCTTCTCGTCCACCGCAAAGGCACGCCCCCCCTGCGCGCTTAGAGTGTCCGTCCGGACCCCCTGCGGCCCCTCCGACGAGGAGGCAAATGCCACCGTCCCTTTGATCGACCCCGTCGCAGGAATCGATCCCCCCGTCGAGAACAGGAACTCCCGCGATGAACCCAACTCCTGTCCCCGCCGGCCCACAGCCGACAGGACAGAAAAACGATACGTCGTGCCCGCCTCCAACGGCACGTTCCGATACGTCACGCGCTTGCCGACAACCGATATATCCCCCTGCCAGTTGAACTTCTTCGGCTCCGGCTGCAAATCCACCTCCACCGCCGCAAACCGGCTCCCGAACGCGAACACCTCGTCGCTGAACTCGACCGTGATCGACGTCGTGGGACTCACGTTCGTCGCCCCGTCCCTGGGCAGCGCGCTCACCACCCCCAGGGTATCCAGCGGCACCTCCTTCGCTGACCAGAGGATCTTCTTCGGGCTCTCCTCCGCGTTGCTGTACACATGGACGAACCCCGACGTGGCCCGGTAGGGCCGGGCCGTGTACTCCGCGATGATGGCGCCCGTCCTGTTCGGGTCGATGGGGTTCACCTCGTAAGATTTGATGACCACCTGTGTGTTGTCCGAAACCACGTCGAACAGCCTCAGCGGGACCAGCCCCCGGTCGTTCTGCACCGTGGAGGTGGCCTGCGTCGGCACGTTGTAGGCCAACGGCGAGAAGTTGAAGGGGTTGAGGACCTTGATGTTGGAGGGGATATCCTCCGGCCGCTTGACCTCCGCTGTCAGCGCAATGGTCAGCCGGCCCTGGTTCGGGTCCGTGCTCACGATCGTCAGTGTCCCTTCCAGCTTCCCGACGGTCTGCGGCGCCAGCGCCACCGTCACCGTCTGCGACCCGTTGACCGGCACGTCAAACCGCGACGCCGTGACCAGGCGGGCCAGCGACGTGCCCTCGATGGTGATGTTACTGATCGTCAGCGGACTCCCCCCGCGATTGAATACCGTGAAGCTCTTCTCCACCGGCGTGGTGGACTGGATCACCGTCCCCCAGGCCAGCGTCCGCGTCGTCCCCAGATCCGTGTCGATCCTCGGCGACGCGCCCGCAGCCTCCACCGTGGCCGTCAGGCTGACTGTGATGGGAGAAAGGGTCAGGCTCGCATCGAACCGGATCGTCAGCCGGCCCTCCGCCCTCCCCACCACCGACGGTGTCAACCGCACCGTAATCGGGGCAGACTTGCCCGCCTCCACGTCGAACCGGTCCGCGCTCGCCAGTTCGAACCGGGACGTGTTCTGCGACACCATCTCCACGATCACGTTCGTCACCTTCAGCACCCCACCCCCGCTGTTCTTCACGTCCAGCGTCTTCGTGACCGCCAGCGTGGACTGCGACACGCTCCCGAACGGCAGCTCCCGGTCCACCACCGGCGTGGGCGGCGAGACGCCGCTGCCAGTCAGAGCAACGGATGAAGGGCTGCCCGCCGCATTATGGACAATCGACAGCGTCGCGGTCTTCGCACCTGCCGACGACGGCGTAAACGTCACCGTAACCGTCTGCGCAGCCGCCCCCGCATTGACTGTGAACGACGTCGGGCTGACCGTGAACATCGTCGTGTCCGCTGTCCCGACCCGTGCGATGGAGAAGATCATTAGAGCCGCATTGCCTGTATTCCCCACCGTGAAAGTCTTCTGGGAGGAAGACCCGACAGTCGTGCTGTCCATCGTGAGAGAAGTCACGGAGATGCTGATTACCGGCGTAGGGGCCGTTGTCCCGCTGCCCGTCAAAGCAACGGAGGAGGGGCTCCCCGCTGCGTTGTGGGCAATCGACAGCGAGGCGGACTTGGCCCCGGCGGAGGTCGGCGCAAACGTCACCGTCACGGTCTGTGCCGGCCCCCCGGCGTTGACCGTGAAGGTGGTAGGGCTGACCGTGAACTGCGAGGCGTCCGTCCCTGAGACGGTGATGCCGGTGACGCTCAGGACCGAGTTACCGGTGTTAGAGACGGTGAAGGTGGCCGTGCCGGAAGACCCCACGTTCGTGTTGTCCATCGCCAGAGAGATAACGGACAGTCTGATCAACGCGAAGCCCACGCCCGTCCCCGACAGGGACACCGACGTCGGGCTACCCGCTGCGTTGTGGGCAATGGACAGCGTCGCCGTCTTTGCTCCTGTAGAAGTCGGAGCAAATGTCACCGTGATCGTCTGACTACTCCCGGCGGCAATCGTGGCCGTGGTCGGCGACACCGAAAACTGCGCTGCGTCCGTCCCGCCCACCGTGATGCCCGTGATGGAAAGGCTGGCGTTGCCCGTATTGTTGATTGTAAACGTCTTCTGCGACGAGGCCCCCACGTTGGTGTTATCCATCACCAGGGAGGTCGCTGACAGACTGATCGCAGGGGCAGGAGGGGGTTGTGCGGCCGTTCCGTTGCCTGTCAGCTGGATAAGGGTGGGGCTTCCAGGGGCGTTGTGAGATATCGAAAGCGTGGCGGACTTGGCCCCTGTCGAGGAGGGCGTAAACCTGAGGGTTATCGTCTCCGGCAGGCCGCCCGAAGATATCGTAAACGTCGCCCGGCCGACCGAAAATTGGGAAGCGTCCGCTCCGGTTACTGAGATCCCAGCGGCCGTCAGCGCCGCGTTGCCGTTGTTGGACACGGTCAACGTCAATGTCTTGCTCTGGTTCACCTGGACATCCCCAAACGTCAGGGATGTGCTCGAAACCGTTATAATCGGGCCTAAGCCATTTCCAGAAAAGGGCCACTGAAGAGGGACTCCCGGCGGCGTTGTGCGCAATGGAGAGAGAGACGGACTTCGCGCCTGAAGACGAAGGTGTGAACGTGACTGTGATCGTCTGACTGCCCCCCGCCGCAACCGTCGCGGTCGTCGGAGACACCGTGAACTGCGAGGCCTCCGTCCCGCCCACCGTGATGCCGGTGACCGACAGACTCACGTTGCCGGTGTTGTTGATCGTGAACGTCTTCTGTGAGGTAGTCCCCACGTTCGTGTTGTCCATCGTCAGAGACGTCACGGACACGTTGATCACCGGCGCGGGCGGAGGGTGCGCAGCCGTCCCATTGCCCGTCAGTGAAACGGTGGACGGACTCCCCGCCGCATTGTGCGCAATCGACAGAGAGGCGGACTTGGCACCCGCAGACGACGGCGTAAATGTCACCGTCACTGTCTGCGCAACCGCCCCTGTGTTGACCGTAAAAGAAGTTGGGGACACCGTGAACTGCGCCGAGTCCGCCCCTGTCCGGGCAATGGACGAGATCGTCAGCGCCGCGTTCCCCGTGTTGCCCACCGTGAACGTCAGCGCCTTGTTCTGGCCCACCTGTACGTCTCCAAAGGCCAGAGAGGTCGTCGAAACAGAGATGACCGCCGCCATCCCCGTACCGCTCAGGGCAACGGATGAAGGGCTTCCTGCCGCGTTATGGGCGATGGACAAAGACGCTGACTTGTCACCCGAAGACGTCGGCGTGAACGTCACTGTTACCGTCTGCGCAGCAGCTCCCACGTTGACCGTGAACGTGGTCGGTGATACTGTAAACTGCGAAGCATCCGTCCCCGTCACTGTAATCCCTGTGATGTTCAGCGCCGCTGTGCCGGTGTTGGACACCGTAAACGTCGCCGTGCCAGACGACCCTACATTCACGTTGCCCAACGAGAGTGAAGAAGACGACTGACTATAGCCTGGAGCCAAGGTCGCGGACGCCTGCGCAGATGCGCTGCTCTTGTTTCCCGTGCTGTCCACCGCCGCGATCTTGAAGTGGTAGGTCCCTGCGCTCAGGCCGGTGTTAGTGAACGTCGTGCCCGGCTTGTTCACACGCCCGACGGAATCCGCCGGGGCCGGGATGAAGCCGCTGGTCGTACTCCGGTAGACGACGTAGTGGGACAGGTCCGACTCCGCGTTGGCCGTCCAGGAGAGGGAGACCTGGTTGTTCCCCGCCGTGGCCGTCAGACCAGACGGCGCAGCCGGCGGCGTCGTGTCGACCCCTGTCCCGGAGAGGGAGACCGACGACGGACTCCCTGCCGCGTTGTGGGCAACGGATAAAGAGGCAGACTTAGCCCCTGACGATGTGGGCGCAAACGCCACCGTCACGGTTTGCGCAGCCGCCCCTGCGTTGATCGTGAATGTCGTTGGACTGACTGTAAACTGCGAGGCGTGGCTCCCGGATACGGTGATGCCGGACACCGTCAGCGCCTCCGTGCCCGTGTTGGACACCGTGAACGTCTGCTGCGCTGACTGCCCCTTCTCCACGTTGCCGAAGGAGAGCGCCGTGGCAGACAGAGAGATGGCCGGAGCAGATGCCAGTTTCGCCACAAAGACGTCCTGGCTCCCGCCTAAAGATGCATCCTGAGGACTCTGGGTCGGGAAGTTCGACGATTGGGTATAGCCCGTGAGGTAGGCGTTGCTCGACCCGTCCACCACAATGTCATGGCCTCTATCGGAGCCGCCCCCGCCCAGGTAAGTGGAATAGGTCAGGGCCGAGCCGGCAGCGTTCAGCTTGGACACAAAAGCGTCGTCAGTGCCACCGCCGTAAGTCGCCTGAAGGGGACTGGCCGTGGGAAAGTTCGTCGAAGCAGTATAGCCCGTGAGGTAGGCGCTGCCCGACCCGTCCACCGCAATGGCAATGCCTCTATCTTCACCGCTGCCGCCCAGGTAAGTGGAATAGGTCAGGGTCGAGCCGGCAGCGTTCAGCTTGGTCACAAAAGCGTCGTAGACGCCGCCGCCGTTGGATGCTTGAAGGGGACTGGCTGTGGGGAAATTTGTCGAATTGGTTTGACCTGTAACGTAGGCGTTGCCCGATCCGTCCACCACGATGTCAACGGGTATATCGTCGCCGCTGCCGCCCAGGTAGGTGGAATAGGTCAGGGCCGAGCCGGACGCGTTCAGCTTGGCCACAAAGCCGTGCTCGCCGCCGCCGTAAGACGCATATAGGGGACTTTGGGTTGGGAAATTCGTC
>Ga0156186_1195_pt1 | contig 12808 bp, 7 predicted proteins | sample RifCSPlowO2_12_FD_107839 | JGI IMG/M metagenome (GOLD analysis project Ga0156186, IMG submission 107839) | Candidatus Handelsmanbacteria bacterium RIFCSPLOWO2_12_FULL_64_10
AGACAGAATAGGAAATCCCCAATATATAGAAATGTCAAGACCAAAAAACTTGATCATCGAGTTATAGTGTTTTGCGCCCGGAGGGATGAACAGAAGGCGGCTTGCGACGGTCTCTTCATAGAGCCTCTTGTCGACCGGAGCGCTTGAAAAATAGATTCCGAGACGGGACAGGTCGCGCGTCGCCCTGCCCGATTTATGATAATGGACCTGCATGACCACCCTGGCCCTCCTGGGGAGGAGGCGGCCCACGCCGTCGGGCAGCCGATGGGGGGTGTTCCCCGGCGCCCATCCCCCCAGCGTCCCGGAGGGGGGGAATCCGATTCCGCCGAAACTGTCGTAGCCCGGCCCCAGGTCGGCGCGGTCCAGGGCCTCTGCGTGGCCCGATTCGTCCAGGTAGACGCTCACGTGGTGGACGACTTCGCGGGCCCCCGGCAGGACTTCGATGGCCGACACGTAGCGGTCCTCAGGCAGGGCTATGGGCATCACAAAACACCGGTACTCATCCCTTCCGGTCGCCTCCACCGGGTAGGCCTCGGCGGGCGTCAGGATCAGATCGGGCCTTCCCAGGCTCCAGCCCTCAGGGAACTCTCTGAGAGGGGGGAGGTCTGCGGGGGCGCCCTCCGGCATCCCCGCGTCCACCCATTTTGAGAAGGTCTCGATCTGGGCCCCGGTCAGACGCCGCGCCCCCACAAACTCTCCAAAGCCTTCTCTGGCGTTCCAGGGGGGCATGGTCCGGCTTTGAACGGCGTCCCGGATGTCCGCGGCCCACGCGACCGCCTGCTCGTAGGGGAGAAAGGAGACCTGTCCGATCCCTCCGGGTCTGTGACAGCCCTGGCAGTGGTCTTGCAGGAGTCGGACGATCTCGCGGTTAAACGTGGGCGCATCGGGGGAGAGCGGCCGGGCCGAAGGGATGGCCCGCCGGATGGCGCAGCCAAAGGGCCGGGTGACGGGTCGCGCGATCTCCTTTCCTGCGAGCAGGGCGTCGAGCGCCTCCAAAAGGCCCTGCGAAGAGACCTTTTCCGGCACGCCAACGCCGTCGTCGATCTCGCCCCGATAGCGCAGGACGCCACTTGAGTCAAAGAGGAAGGCGTGGGGCGTGGTCTCCGCCCCCAGCCGGTCCGCCAGGACATTTTGGGGGTCTTTCAGGACGGGAAACCTCACCGGATGCCCCGCCGCGTCCGCCGCGATCCTTTCAATGGACTCGTTATCGTTCGCGTTCACGGCGATCAACTGAATGCCCCGGGCGTGATAGCCCTCGTGAATTCTGACCAGATGTCCTCTGTATTTGTTGGAAATAGGGCACTCCAGCGAGAAAAACACGATGATCAGGGCCTTTCTGTCCCGGTATTCTTTCAGGGTTCGCGCTGTCCCGTCCAGGTCCTTCAGGGCAAAGTCCTCCAGCCTCTCTCCGATCTGGAGCGGACGTGCGCTTTCTCCGGTTTCTGACCGGGCGAAGGCCGGACCCAACAGGAACACGGAAGCAAAAGTCAAAAGGGTGGTCTTGAATTTCATGGCAGGAAAGGTTATCTTATTCTGAATTCTGGCTTCTGATTTTCAAAGGAGGGTCTGTCGTGAGGGTCTCTTTGTCTCTGAGCGACACGATGCGGAAAAGGTTCAGTTCGTCTCTCATTTGCCTGGTCGTCCTCCTGTCGCTCTCAGGCTGCGCCGACAAGAAGGTCGAGGAGCCCCCGGTCCGGGCCACAGCGGACCTGCCCTACGGCACGTGGCAGGTCGTGGACCTGCGCAGGGATCTGCCGGGAGACTGGACGGCCATTCTGATGCTGGACCGGTTCACGTATTCCTGGACGACCCTCGTGCCGCCCATGGAGGCGATTTTTTACGAGGCCGGGGACGTGACCTACGACACGAAGGAGCGGCGCATCCGGTTAGTCGTCAAGACCTCTAAGGCGATGGATCAGCGGTCGGGCATCCCGAAAGAGATGACCGACGACCCCCGGAGGCGGGAGCTTCGGCACGCGCCCGGCGACGAATACGACATGACGTGGGGCGTGGGCAACGACATCCTCGTCCTGAACGGCCCCACCACGGAGATCACCTATCTGCGGCGGCTGAAGACCAGCCCGGCGGATTCGTCGGTCATCGACGTGCAGAAGGGGCGATAGGGGGCAGACCTCACCCTCCCCCGATGCTAGGGGCTACGCCTCTTGTCTCCCCCTCCCTCTCCCGCGGGAGAGGGAGGGGGTCGGGGTGTGGGTGAGGTCCCGCTGCCTACCGCCTTCCGGTATCTCTCCTCGTATCCCCTCCCCTCCTCCTCCCGGCCCTCTGCGTAGGCAATCAGGGCCAGACCCCGAATAGCCCCCGGCGCCAGGGGGTTGAGCGCCAGGGCCTGCCGGTAGGCCCGGACCGCTTCCTCCCTCCTCCCCAGCCCACGGCAGGCGTCCCCCAGGCTTACGAGGACGGCCTCCGTCCCCATCCCCCGGCGTATGGCCTCGGTCAGGTGTTCGGCCGCCCTCCCGTAGTCCCCCCACCTCTCCGCAATGACGCCGAGGGCGGCGTGCGTCCGTCCGCCCGCAGGGCCGGCGGACAGCATGGCCGTGGCCCGGCGGTGCTTTTCGATCTCCCCCCCAACGGCCTCTGCGCGGGCCTCTGCCTCTGCCTCGTGCGGGTTGAGGCGGAGGGCGGCCCGGTACTCGCGCAGCGCGGATTGGAAATCCTTTCTCCCCTCATATGCCTTGCCCAGGGTCACGCGCGCCGTCGGGTTGTCCGCCATGATCCCACCCACCCACGCCTCGTGCTCGGCAAATGACTGATGGGCGGCTGTGTCCGAGGGGGAGGGGACGTAGCCGAGGGCCGTCAGGGAGAAGGCCGCCCGGATGCGGACGGCCACCGCAGGGTCGCGCAGGGCGTCGAGCAGGGGCCGGAGGGCGCGCAGCGCGTTGGCCTGGCCCAGGGCCGTGGCCGCTCTGGCCCGGATGGAGGGATGAGGGTCGCGCAGGGCAGCGACGAGGGCGTCCAGAGGCGTGAGGCTGTGGGGTGGAACGATCCGGTGAATCGTTGGTGGAGTGGAGGCGTGAGGCGTGAGGGCGTCCGGTCGCGCAGCCTCCTCCCCGGACGATTCACCGGATCGTCTCCCCGCCCTGATCCGGCCCAGGAGGGAGGCGGCTGCCGCGCGCAGGAAGGGTCCCTCGCGGAGGTCTGTCAAAATCCGGGTCAGGGGCCCGGCCGCCCAGGGATCGCCCGCCCGGCCCCGCGCGATGGCCTCTGACTTCTGCACGTAGGGGGCCTGATAGGCCCCGTACCACCGCTCTGCCTGCCGGGACGCCCAGTCCGGGGTCCGATCCGCGTGGCAGCCGGCCTGGTTGCAGGCGTTGGGGGTCCCGAAGCGGACGGTGTTCTGAGGCGCGGGCACAGTCATCCGGTGGTCCGTGACGGTGAGGGTTTCGTTTTCGCCCGGGGGCATGTGGCACCGGACGCAGTGGCTTCCGGCGCTGCCGGCGGGGTGGTGGGTGTGGGGCTCCGGGCGGTCCGCGATCTCGGCGTGACACCCGGCGCAGAGGCCGGGGTCCTCGGGGGGGAGGCGGAGGTCGGCAACGCGGCCGGAGCCGTGGGGGTCGTGGCAGTCCGCGCAGACGAGGCCCCCCTCCCGGTGGGGCCGGCCCTCGGAGAAGGGGTGGTAGGCGAAGACGAGGAGTTTGTCCCGGCCGTCGGGCCAGAAGTTCAGGTCGTCGTCCAGGAGGACGGGGTCGAAGTGCGCGAAGAAGTCGCCGCCTGGCTCAAAGCCGGCCTTCATGACGTGCTTCTTGGCGTGGCAGGCGGCGCACAGCTCGATGGACTTCGAGGGGGAGAGGCGGCGGAGGGGGATCAGCTTTCCGGCAGGGTCTGTCGTATCTCCCTTTGCGCGGGCGGCGACGTGGCGGGCGGCGGGGCCATGACACGCCTCGCAGGTGATGGTGAAGGCCGCGACCTGCGTGTCGTAGGCGTCCGTGGCCGGGTCGTAGCGATTATGCAGGCCGGTGGCGTGGCACTCGGCGCACTGGCTGTTCCAGGTGCGGCCGGGGTTGGACCAGTAATAGTAGTCATCGGGCCTGAGGGGGCGGTCTATGCGGATGACGCCCTCGGCGGTGTCGAACCAGCGCCCTCGGGTGATGTCGTAGATCGTCGGGAGGACCTGGAGGCGGCCGCCCGGCATCCGCACGAGATAGGTCTGCTGCTGCCGCGCGCCGAGGGTGTGGACGATCTCGTAGGCGCCGGGCTTGCCGTCGGGGCCGTGCGTGGTCATCTGGTAACGCCCGTCGCGGACCTCCGCGCGGGAGGCGACGCCGGCATAGACGTAGACGTTGTCCTTCTAGAAGTCGCCCTTGACGGCGGCGGGGGAGGGGACGCCCATCGCCTGGCTGTGGAAGGACCCCCGCCACTTCTCATAGGCGGCCTGGTGGCAGGGCCGGCAGGCCTCGGGGCCGGCGTAGGCGGACAGGTCGGCGGCGTAGGCTAAAAAAAAGGGACCTGAACCGCAAAGGGCGCAAAGGGCACAGAGAGAGAGAAGGGATTTCATGGCCCCATAATCTACCCGTAAATGGGGCTGGCGTCAAGGGGGTGAGGGGGACGCAAAACCGATCTCTTCAGGCATGACTTGACCTGACAGGGGAGATTTATTACACTTTAGGAGACGCCCACCGGGGCGTCTCTACTTTTCTTTTCCCCTCCCCGCGTCGGGGAGGGGGCAGGGGAGGGGTCTATGAAATTCATCATCGCCCTGCTTCTGATCTGTCCGGCGCTCGCCTTCGCCGGCGAGTTTCACCGCGTCGCCCTCCTGCCGTTCGTGTGGGAGGGCCCAACGGATAGACAATCCGATGCGGGGGAGGACCCTTCGACAGGCTCAGGGCAGGCACTGGCGTGGGCCGGAGACGCCCTTGCTGCGCTGGTCGCGGACCGGCTGGCGGAGACGGGGAGGGTCCGGCTCGTGGACCCGTCGGGCGCGCGCTGGGTGAGGGGCGAAGGGGGGGACGCCGGGGATGCGGCGCGGCTGCGGGGCATCGGGCGGCGTCTGAGGGCGGACCTGGTGGCCGCCGGGGTCTGCCGGCGGGACGGGGGGAAGGTCCAGGTCGTCCTCTACACGATGGCGGTCGATCTCGACCTGTACCGCGCGGACGGCGCCTCGGCGGACCCTGAAGGGCTCGACAGGGCCTCCGGCAGGGTGGCGCAGAAGGTCCTGGCCGGGCTGAGGGTCCGGCTCCTGCCGGACCGGGAGCGGCGGCTGTTCCGGGAGGGGCCCAAGACGCGCGAGGCGCTCCGGCTGTACGCGCGCGCGGCCTCGGCCCGGTCCGGGGAGGAGCGGCTCGGCCTCCTCGAACAGCTTGCGCGTGCGGACGACCTCTGGTCGGACGCCCTGGTCCGCCTGGGGGACGCCTACTTAGCCGCGGACAGGCTTCGCGAGGCCGAGGAGGCGTATCGGCGGGCGGTGATTCTGGACCCGGAGCATCTCTTAGCGGCCAACAACATCGGCGTCCTGAGGCTGCGCGAGGGGCGCCATGACGAGGCCGTGGCGCAGTTCCGGAAGGTCTGCGACTTTGCCCCGGGTTTCGCCGACGCCTGGTACAATCTGGGGCTGGGGCATCAGGGGCTGGGGGCGGACTCCACCGCGGCGGGGGCCTATGCCCGCGCCCTGGCGCTCGACCCGGCGCACTTAGCCGCGCGGTTGAACCTGGGCGTGCTGTATGCCCGGCACGGGCAGTACGCCGAGGCCGTCGGGCATTTCGAGGGGGTCCTGCGGCAGGAGCCGGGGCACCTCCCGGCGCGCCTGAACTTAGCCTCGGCCTTAGAGAAGCGGGGCGCGCCGGACAGCGCGGCGACGGTCTATGAGGACATCCTGAGGCTGCGGCCGGGGGAGGGGCGGGCGCGCGCGGGGCTGATCGACGCCCGGCTGGCCCTGGCGCAGCGGCTCCTGAATCAGAAACGGTTCGCGGAGGCGGAGGCGGAGTGCCGGAGGGCCGTGGCGCTCGACTCCACGCACAGCCGGGCGCGCCTGGGCCTGAGCCTGGCGCTGTCCGCCGGGGGGGACGCGGAGGGGGGCGCGCAGGAGGCCGAACGCGCCGTTGCGCTGGCGCCGGGGGATGCCGCCCTTCATCTGCACCTCGGCAATGCCTGCCAGGCCGCGCGGAGGATGGACCGGGCGGCGGAGGCCTACCGGGAGGCGACGCGCCTGGACGCCGGCCTGGAGGCGGCGTGGCGGAACATGGGGGCCGCGCTGATCGACGCCGGCCGTCCGGCGGAGGCGGTCGAGCCGCTCCGGAGGGCGCTCGCGCTGAGGCCCGATGCGGAGACACACGCCAATCTCGCCCTGGCCCACGCAAACCGGGGGGACTATGCCTCTGCTGCGAAGGCTTATGCTCAGGCCATTGCCCTCAAGACCGACGACGCAACGGATAGACAATTCGTTGCTCGACTCCATCTCCGTTGCGGATATGCACACGCCCTCTCCGGGGGACCTGGCAGCCGGGACACATCTGCTGCCGCGTTCGAGCGGGCCGCGCTCCTGTCCCCTCGCCCGGCGGAGGTCTGGGAGGAGGTGGGGGGGTTCTTCGAGCGACACGGCCGGCCTTCGGACGCTGCGGCCGCGTACCGGAAGGCGGTGGGGATCGATCCCGGCCTCACAGATGCGCGATATCGGCTCGGCCTCCTCTTAGACGCCGCCGGGGACCGGGCGTCTGCGCTCGCCCATCTGGCGGAGGTGGCCCGGCGAGGCCCGGTGCCCCGCGAGGTCTGGCCGGCGCTGGGGGCGCTCTACGACGCGCAGGGGGATCTTCTGAAGGCCGCCGACGCGTATGAGCGGGCTGCGGAGCACGACCCTGCACGCGCCGCGATCCACCGCTACAACGCCGGTCTGCTCCACCTGAAGCGCAACGACACAGAGGCCGCGCGCAGGGACCTGAGGGCGGCCCTGGCGTCGGACCCGCACAACGCCCTGGCCCACCTCATGCTGGCCAGGGCCAGCGCCGTGGCCGGATATCCTGGAGAGGCCATCGACGCCTACCGGAAGGCCCTCGCGCTCGGGCTCCGGCCTCAGGACAACGTCCGTCCGGCTGCGATTCGGGTGGAGATGGCCTCCGCCCTGAAGGACGCCCGCCGGGAGGAGGAGGCCGTGGAGGCCTGCCGGGCCGCGTTGAGGGAGGACCCTCAGTCCGGTGCGGCGCACGGGCTTCTGGGCGATCTCTACGCCGGGCAGGGGAGGTATGACTTAGCTGTGGCTGAATATGAGAAGGCGCTGAGGTCGGACCCCCGGCGCCCGTCGATCTACTACGCCCTGGGCCGTGTCTGCCAGCAGCGGGGGGACCGCGCGCAGGCGGTCCGCTACCTCCGGCAGTACCTCGCGCAGGGGCCCGGCGCCGAGGAGGCGGGGCGCGTCGCAGCGGCGAAGGCGATGATAGAGGAGTTGCAAAAGAGGTAGACCTATGAAGATTTTCTTCGTTGCCACTCTGCTCCTTATTTTTCCCTGTCTGGCATGGGCGGGTCTGGAGGAAGGCCTTGCCGCCTACGAGCGGGGGGATTTCGCGACCGCCCTTCGCGAGTTTCGTCCCCTGGCCCTGAAAGGGGTGTCTGAGGCGCAGTTCAGGCTCGGTGTTATGTATTACAACGGTCACGGTGTTCAAAAGGACTATGCTGAGGCGGTGAAGTGGTATCGCAAGGCGGCAGAGCAGATGGAGAGTTTGGCCCAATATAACCTTGGACTTATGTACCAAAAAGGCCAGGGTGTCCCAAAGAACCTCTCCGAGGCCGTCAGGTGGTTTCAAAAGGCCGCAGAGCAGGGAAACAGCGCGGCCCAGTTTTATCTTGGATTTATGTACGAAGAGGGTCAGGGTATCCCAAAGGATCTCACAGAAGCGGCCAGGTGGTTCCGAAAGGCCGCAGAGCAAGGATACAGCGACGCTCAGTTTTATCTTGGGCGCAAATATCAGGAGGGTCAGGGTGTCCCGAAAGACTACACGGAGGCTGTGAAATGGTATGGTAAGGCAGCGGAGCAGGAGGACAGCCGGGCTCAGGTTGTCCTCGGTGCGCTGTTCTTTTCGGGAGAAGGCGTCCGGAAGGACGTCAGGAAGGCGGTGAAGTGGTTCCGAAGGGCGGCGGCGCGGGAGGAGATGGGCGCTCAGTACATTCTGGGGCTGATGTATTACAACGGGAAAGGCGTCTCTAAGGATTACGCCGAGGCGGCCAGGTGGCTCCGAAAGGCCGCAGAGCAGGGGAATGGCAGCGCTCAGTACATGCTTGGGCTGGTGTATTACAAAGCTCAGGGGGTAGTGCTGGACTACGCCGAGGCGGCCAGGTGGTATCGGAAGGCGGCGGAGCAGGGGAATGGCAATGCCCAGTTCGATCTCGGGCTGATGTATTATAATGGGGAAGGTGTCCTTCAAGATTACACCGAGGCGGCCAGGTGGTATCGGAAGGCGGCGGAGCAGGGAAACAGCGGGGCGATGAACAACCTCGGGGTGATGTATAAAAATGGCTTCGGGGTTCCTCAGGACCTTGTGATGTCCTACGTGTGGCTCAACCTCGCGGCGACGCACGCAGAGCCAGGATCCGACAGAGATCAGTCTGTCAGCAATCGCGATGAAGTCGCCCATCAGCTCTCCGTGCAACAGCTTGCCCGCGCACAGCAACTGTCGCGGGAGATGGACAGGGGGCTTGGAACCTCTGCCAGCGTTCCCGGGTCTCAACTGGCCGAGAAGTCTTTAACGCCTCCGTCTCCGAACCCGCGCGTGGTGAGGATACAGGAGGCCCTTGCGGTTCTGGGCTATGACCCCGGGCCTGTGGATGGGCTCCTGGGTTCCCGGACACGCGCTGCCATCCGCGCCTTCCAGGCTGACTGCGACCTGCCGGTTACAGGGGAACCCTCCGATGGCCTGGAGGCTGAGCTTTTTGCAGAACGCCGCAGGGCCGCAGAGGCGGGTCCAGGGCAACTCCAAAAACACACTACGGGCTCCGGTTTCTTCGTCAGCGGTGAGGGGCATATCCTGACCAATCACCATGTGGTGGAAGGGTGCCGGGAGATTCGCATTGCCCCTGATGGAATAGCCGAAGTCGTGGCGAAGGACCCTCAGAATGACCTCGCCCTGCTCAAGATTTCCCGAAAATCGGCCCGATATGCGATGTTCCGGGAGGGGAGGGGCATACGGCCAGGGGATCATGTCGTCGTGGTGGGGTTCCCGATGCCGGGGGTTCTTGCATCTGACCTGAACATCACCACGGGGACGGTCAGCGCCCTGGCCGGACCCGGCGACGACCGCAGCCTGCTCCAGATCACGGCCCCTGTCCAGCCTGGAAACAGCGGCGGGCCGCTGCTCGACCTCTCGGGCAATATCGTCGGAGCGGTCGTGGGCAAGATGGACGCGCTCAAGGTCGCACGCCTGACCGGGGACATTCCCCAAAACGTGAACTTCGCCCTCAGCGCAGGGGTCGTCAGGACCTTTCTCGACGCCTACAGCGTTCCCTACGAAACGGCCTCATCGTCGAGGGAGCTTGCGCCCGCCGACGTGGTCTCCCGCGCGCGGGAATTTACGGTCCTCATCGAGTGCTGGAAGTAATCGGGAGAGTTCGACCGGGAGAATCTTCATGAAAAATCGCTTTCAGTCGGGCAATCCGTCTGAAGACCGCTACGGCTGCTGCACGGCCCTCCGGGTGGGGGAGCGCGTTTTCGCCTCCGGCCTGACGGCGGAGGCGGGGGAGCGGGCGGAGGCCCAGTTCCGGCGCGTTGCGGAGGCCGTGGAGAGGGCGCTCCGTTCTTTTGGCGCGGCCCTGGCCGACGTGGTCCGCACGCGGGTCTTCTACACCCGGCCCCAGGACCGGGGGCCGCTGTGCGCCGCGCACGGGGAGGTCTTCCGCGCGGTCCGTCCGGCGGCCAGTCTGACGGAGGTCCGCTTCCTGCCGGGCGAGGCTAGTGTGATGGTGGAGGTCGAGGCGGTCCGGGGCTCTGCGAGGGGCAGGAGGGCGCTGGACTTAGACACGCCGGAGGCGAAGGAGATGGGGTGCGCCGGGGCCGTGCAGGTGGGGGGTGAGGTCTGGGTGGCGGGGGTCACGGCGGTGGGGGCGGATGGGGCGGTGATCGCGCCGGGGGATGCGGCCAGCCAGGGCCGGGAGGTGGTGAACAGGATCTTCTCTCTGCTGGAGGGGTGCGGGGTCAGGGCCGAGGATGTGGTCAGCACGCGCACCTACACGCCGGTCGCCTACGTCTCGACGGACACGGGCCGGCAGCGTCTGCCGCTGATGCACCCCGGCCACCCGACGGCGGCGGGCATCACGGTGCAGGGGGTGGGGGGGCGGGACGCGGGCATCCTGATCGAGGCGGAGGCGGTGGCCGGGGCGAAGGAGGGGCGGCGGAACGTCAACACGGGCCGGTCTTACGAGGAGGAGCACCACTACTCCCGCGCGGTGCGGATGGGGGATGTGGTCTACGTGTCGGGCACGACGTCGGTGCAGGTGGGGGAGGCGGTGGCGTGTCCGTTCGACGCTTACGGGCAGACGCTGGCGACGCTGAGGTGGATCCGCTGGGCGGTCGAGCAGCAGGGGCTGTCGTTCCGGGACGTGGTGAGGACGCGGAGCTATGTCGTGGGGGAGGAGAACGTGGAGGCGGTGGCGCGCGGCCTGCGGGAGACGCTCGGAGAGTTCGGGCCTGCGGCGACCGTCGTGGGCGTGCCGGCCCTGGGCCGGCCCAGCATCCTGGTGGAGATCGAGGCGACGGCGGTGGAAGGGGCCGGGGGGTGAAAAAGAAGGCAGAAGGCAGAAGGCAGAAGGCAGAAGCCTCCGAGCGGGGAGCGTGAGCGACCCGTTCAGAAGGCAGAAGGCAACTTGACGTACGGGTCATTTTTGTGTATGTTTATAGCAGTTGCTCTTTGACAGGTTGACCGCAGAACTATCCGTGCAGGGGTGCCGAAAGGCTGAGATCAGACCCTCCGAACCTGACCTGGTTAATGCCAGCGTAGGGAAAACGGATCGTCGTCGATGTTTCAGGTATCTGATACGCCGATTCTGCCTCGCTGGAGGAGTCGGCGTTTTTGTTTAGGCACGGAACGGTTTTTACCCTATAAAAGAGGAGACAGGCCATGCGCCAGGCAGTCGATATATCCCCGCAAAACGGCCAGAACGGGGGGGGCGCCGGGGGGAGCAGCGTGGGTTCTCTGAGCTCCGAAAAGGCCTACGTGGAGGGCCGGGGGGACGTGCGCGTCCCCTTCCGAAAGGTCGCGCTCTCGAACGGAGAGCCGCCGATCTATGTCTACGACACGAGCGGCCCCCATGGCCACGACATCCGGAAGGGCCTGCCTCCGCTGCGGCGGCCCTGGATCGAGGCGCGGGGGGAGGTGGAGGAGGTCGAGCGCAGTTATAGCCCGATCCGGTCCGATGCCGCCGAGATCCCCGAAGGGCTGCGGCGCAGGGCGCTGCGGGGCCGGGAGAATGTCACGCAGATGCACTATGCCCGGAAGGGGGTCGTCACGCCGGAGATGGCGTTCATCGCCGTCCGGGAGGGGGTGGATCCGGAGTTCGTCCGGTCCGAGGTGGCCCGAGGGCGGGCCATCATCCCGGCCAACATCAACCACCCGGAGCTGGAGCCGATGATCATCGGGCGCAACTTCCTGGTGAAGGTCAACGCCAACATCGGCAACTCCGCGGTCACCTCCTCCATCGAGGAGGAGGTGGAGAAGATGACCTGGGCCATCCGGTGGGGCGCGGACACGGTGATGGACCTCTCCACGGGGAAGAACATCCACGAGACGCGGGAGTGGATCCTCCGCAACTCGCCGGCGCCCATCGGCACGGTGCCGATCTACCAGGCGCTCGAAAAGGTGGGGGGCAGGGCGGAGGAGCTGACCTGGGAGGTCTACCGGGACACGCTCATCGAGCAGTGCGAGCAGGGGGTGGACTACTTCACCATCCACGCCGGGGTGCTGCTGCGCTACATCCCGCTCACGGCCGGCCGGGTGACGGGGATTGTGTCGCGGGGCGGGTCGATCCTGGCCAAGTGGTGCCTGGCGCACCATCAGGAGAATTTCCTTTACGCCCATTTCCGGGAGATCTGCGAGATTGTGAAGCGCTATGACGTCTCCTTCTCGCTGGGGGACGGGCTGCGGCCCGGCAGCATCGCGGACGCCAACGACGAGGCGCAGTTCGCGGAGCTCCGGACGCAGGGCGAGCTGACCCGGATTGCGTGGGAGTACGACGTCCAGGTGATGAACGAAGGCCCCGGCCACATCCCCATGCATCTGATCAAGGAGAATGTGGAGAAGCAGATGGAGTGGTGCAACGAGGCCCCGTTCTACACCTTAGGCCCGCTGACGACGGACATCGCGCCGGGGTATGACCACATCACGTCGGCCATCGGCGCGGCGATGATCGGCTGGTTCGGGACGGCCATGCTCTGCTACGTCACGCCGAAGGAGCACCTGGGCCTGCCGAACAAGCAGGACGTGAAGGACGGAGTGATCACCTACAAGATCGCGGCGCACGCGGCGGACCTGGCCAAGGGGCACCCCGGCGCGAGGGTGCGGGACGACGCCATCTCGAAGGCGCGGTTCGAGTTCCGGTGGGAGGATCAGTTCAATCTGTCGCTCGACCCGGAGACCGCGCGGAAGTTCCACGATGAGACCCTGCCGGCGCCGGGGGCCAAGCTGGCCCACTTCTGCAGCATGTGCGGGCCGCACTTCTGCAGCATGAAGATCACGCAGGACGTGCGGGACTACGCCGCGCAGAAGCAGGTCGAGGTCGAGGAGGCATTGAAGGTCGGGATGGAGGAGAAGGCGAAGGAGTTCAGGACGAAGGGCGCGGAGGTTTATCAGAAGGTGTAGGCAGACGCGGATAAAAAATC
>Ga0156186_1075_pt1 | contig 12789 bp, 12 predicted proteins | sample RifCSPlowO2_12_FD_107839 | JGI IMG/M metagenome (GOLD analysis project Ga0156186, IMG submission 107839) | Candidatus Handelsmanbacteria bacterium RIFCSPLOWO2_12_FULL_64_10
CACGAACCGCACCTCGTCCACGGGCAGGGACCTCGCCCCGCCCCGGCTGAAGGTCTCCAGCAGGAGGTCCCGGTCATACCCCACCGCGATCAGGCCCACCCGTCCGCCCTTCCCCTCCACCACGGCGTTGGTCGCCAGGGTCGTGGAGACCGCGGCGAACTCGATCCGGCCCCCCGCCAGTGCCTGCCCTGAGCCTGCCTGCCCTGAGCCTGTCGAATGGGTCGAAGGGTCCCCTAACCCCGCCAGGGCGTTCGCGATCCCCTCCGACAGGTCCCCCGCGGTCGTCAGGGCCTTGGCCTTCCGGGCCACCGCCCCCGACCCCAGGTCCAGCAGCACCGCGTCCGTGTAGGTCCCCCCCGTGTCGATGCCGAGAGCTAAACTCATGAAGGGCGCGCCTTTCTCATTTTTGCGATTCGGGTCTGAGGTCATCTCTCCGGCGTCCAGGCCGTCAGCCACTCTCCGGTCGACCTGAGGACCTTCAGCTTCAGGTCCAGGTTCTGTCGGCGCGCCGGGATCACGTCCACGACCTCAAACCCGCACGTGCCCAGCACCCGCTCCAGACTCACCGCGCACGCCGGCGCCCCGCCCCCTCCGCCCCCCGCGACGCAGATGCCGACCGCCGGCTTTCCGACGATCCCCTCCTTGCCCGCCTCGTGCCGGCACGTGCGCCGCAGGCGGTCCAGGAAGCCCCGCATGCCCTCGCTCAGGTCGCTGAAGTAGACCGGCGTCGCAAAGACCGCGGCGTCAGCCGCCTTGATCCTCTCGACCAGCGGGGCGAAGTCGTCCTCGATGATACATCGCCCCTCCGCCCGGCACACCCCCCACCCGTCCGCCTCGCACTGGCGGCACCGCTCTATGTTCATCTCCGGCAGGAAGACCCTCTCGCCCTGATCTCCCTCGCTCGCCACACCGTTGAGGAAGGCGTCGGCTGCCCTCGCAGTCCGCCCCTCCGGGTTCCGGCTCCCCAGCACAGCCACGACTTTCATGGTGAGTCTCCTCGTCTTTTGAGTGTTACGTCTCCTGTCTCTCCCCCTTCACGCCGATCACGGCGGTCTCAAACGGCACGTCCTTTCCCGCCGCCGCCATCGCCTTCCGGGCGATGTACACCAGCCCATAGCAGCACGGGACCTCCATGTAGATCACCTGAATGCGCTTCAGGTCCGCCGTCTCGATGATCTGAGCGAGCTTGTCGATGTAGGCGTCCACGTCGTCTAACTTCGGGCATCCGACCGCGATGGCCCTCCCCTTCAAAAAATCCAGGTGAAAGTTGGCGCAGGCAAACGGCACGCAGTCCGCCACGACGGCCAGGTCCGCGCCCTTCAGGAAAGGCGCATGGGGGGGGATCAGATGGAGCTGCACGGGCCACTGTCGCAGCTCGGCCTGCGCGCGCCCCCCGGTCGATCCTTGCGCGTGTCCCTGAATATGCCTCAGGTGCGTCTCCAGCATCTCGGGGGCCACCTCCTTAATCCGCGCAACCGTCGCCTCCTCGTCGTAAGGCGCCGACTCCCTCTCCTCGACGGTCAGCGCCCCTGCCGGGCACGCGCCCAGACAGGCCCCCAGCCCATCGCAGTAGAGCTCCTTCACCAACCTCGCCTTTTTGCCCTCAGGCGTGTCCACCACCTGGATCGCCTGCTCCGGGCACGAGGGGATGCAGTTCCCGCACCCGTCGCACAGCGCCTCGTCGATCTCGATGATCCGTCTTTTTATCTTCACCTCGTCTCCTCCCTGATGCGAATTCAGTGGCGAGTTAGAGCCTTCACCCTACCGATAGCGTTCTGCCTGGGTCTCAAACATGGAGGCATACAGACCCTTGCGGGCCAGCAGGGCCTCGTGGGTCCCCTCCTCCACCAGTTCGCCGTTGTCGAGCACCAGGATGTTCCTGGCCATGCGCACGGTGGAGAAGCGGTGGGAGATGAAAACCGCGATCCTCTCCGCCGTCATCTCCGCGAACCCCTTGTAGACCTCATACTCGGCGAACGCATCCAGCGCAGCCGTGGGCTCGTCCAGGATGAGCACCGGACAGTCGCGCATGTAGGCGCGGCCCAGGGCGACCTTCTGCCATTCCCCGCCCGAGAGGTCCTCTCCCAGGCCCATGAACTGCCTGGCCAGATACGTCTCGTACTGCTGGGGCAGCCGCTCCGCGATCTCCTGGACCCCCGCCTTCCCGGAGGCCTGCTTCACCTGCCCCAGGTCCTCCACCCGGCCCACGTCCCCGAACCCGATGTTCTCGCGCAGGGTCAGCCAGTACCGGGTGTAGTCCTGAAAAATGACCGCGAAAAACCGCCGCAGGCCGTCCAGGTCATACTCCCGGAGACTGCGGCCATCTAAGAGGATCTCGCCCTCCGTGGGGTCGTAGAGCCGCACGAGCAGCTTCACGAGGGTGGTCTTGCCCGCCCCGTTGCGGCCCACGAGCGCCACGGACTCGCCGGGACGCATCCAGAAGCTCACGTGGCGCAGCACCCACTTCTCCGACCCCGGGTAGCGGAAGGAGACGTTGCGGAACTCGATGCCCTGCCGGACCTGAACGGGCGCAGGCAGGTCCCCCCAGCGGCGTGAAGACCCCTCCGGCCCCCTCAGCGCGCCCTCGATCTCGACCGATTTCAGGTCCAGCAGCGCGAACAGGTTGCCTAAGAACAGCGTCTGTTCGTAGAGCTGCCCCCCCTGCGTGAACAGCGAGAGCAGATTGCCCTGACAACTGCTCACGGCCTGGGTGTAGAACACCACGTCCCCCATCGTGATCGTCCGGGCCACGGCCCGGAGGGCCACGTAGACCCAGACCCCCACAGCCCCCACATTGCCCAGAGCCCCCAGGCAGAAGTTGGTGATCTCGCGGCGACCCTCTAAGCCCCGCTCCTGCTTGAAAAACTTCTGACAGTAGAACCGGAAGCGTTCAATCAGGTAGTCCGAGAGCCCGAAGACCCGGACCTCTTTGGCCGGGTCGCGCTGGCTGGTCAGCCACGTCAGGTAGAAGCGCAGCCGGCTGTCCTCAGCCCGGTCGGTCATCATCTGCCAGCGCCGGCGGGCGAAGTAGCTGGAGGCCAGCATCTGCGGCGCGGTGGTGAGGGCCACCGCCGCCATCGCCAGCCAGTGCAGCCGCACGAGCGCCACCAGGAAAGTCCCCAACGTCACTATGGTGCGGACGAGCGAGAAGAGCATCCAGACCAGGGTCCAGGCGCTCATCATCGCCCCTCGCGTGGCGTTCTCCAGGATGTCTAAGTTCTTCGGGTTCTCGAAGAAGACGATGTCCAGGTCGGCGCACTTGCGCATGATCAGCGTCTGGGTGTGCACCTCCACCTGGAATCGCAACAGGCCGCTCAGGGTGTTGCTCAGGGTGTCCATCGCGCGATGGACGAGCCACACAACCCCCAGGCCGCCGATCAGAACCCACAGGGGACGGAGTTCCACGGGAGGCCCGTTCGCGGCCTGATCCGCCAGCAGGGCGATCCGGTCGATCGCCAGCTTGGTGAGCCACAGGGTGAGGACCGGGAAGAACGCCGACAGGAAGTTGATCAGCAGGAGCGCCGCCGTCAGGCCAGGCCCCGCCCGCCAGACCAGGCCAAAGGCGCGAGGGACGGAGACGACGATCTTGCGGATCTCCTGGAACCCCCGGCCCAGACCGGAGGACTTCGCGTCGTTTTTCAAGATCGCTCCTCTTCTTCAATCGGTGGCATCTATCTCACATCGTATCGCAAAATGGCCACATACGCCCCGGCGAACCCCGCAACCGCCAGCAGCGCCAGGTTGAGGATATGGAGCACGTTCCGGGACAGGCACGCCCATAGAGATTCCGTCTCCTGATAAGCAAACGGGGAAAAGTCGGTCAGCACGAGGCCTTCCCGGTTGCTCTCCTTGGTTCTTTGGACCTGTAAAAATGGGGCCAGGTATGAATAATAGGCGTCCAGGGCGTCTTCGACCTGCTCCTGCTGAACGAGGCCGGTGCGGGCCAGGTCCATCGAGGCAAAGCTGACCGCCCCCATCGGGGAGATGGACGACAGCGCCACGGCCAGACCCTGTTGCCCCCGCATCTGATTGCGCCGCGCCATCCACAGGCCCCTCAGCCGGGGAAGGTATTCCGTCTCCGCAGACCCCGCCGTGTTCAGCACCTCCCATCGCGCCTTGTTGGCCTGTCTCCTCAACTCGTAGAGGCTATCCACCGGCGTCAGGCCCTGGGCGGCCCGGACAGGCCGTAGACCACCGTGCTCAACGCCTCTGGTCGCCGGCTCCAGGAAAAACCGAACTCCTTCAACCAATAGACGGACCTGCTCCTGCGAAAAGACTCTGCGTACCTCTGGTTCCGCTCAGAGATCGTGTTGTATTCCTGGAGCTGGTAGAGATAGGTCCGGGTTCCGGCGTACACGCTCAGGACCGAAAGCAGCGCGCAGAGCGCGAACACGGCGATGAACCGAAAGTCGAGCAGGTGATGTAACAGCTCTTTCTGGACGAGCCGGGAGAACATGGTCTTTATCCTTTTAAACCAACCCAACCCCCTCGATCCCCCTTCCCCAGAGGGGAAGGGGGAAGACACAGTCTTTCCTCTCTCTTCAGGAAAAGGGCCAGGGAAAGGACCTCCCCTCCCCCCTCGGGGGAGGGGTCGGGGGAGAGGTCTCACCGCAGGTCATACCGAAGCATCTTCACGTAGGCCCCGGCGAAGAAGACCAGCCCCCACAGGGCCAGCAGACCCACGTCTATGAGCGTCTCTTGCAGCTCTGCCCCCAGCCACACCTCTCGATACGTGAACCGGGGGATGTCGGAGATGTCCCATTTGTACGGTCCGTACTTGTCGGGACGGCTCTCCCTGAACAGGTTGAGATGGATTAAGGTGTAGTACCAGGCCGAATATCGCCCGTAGTAATCCCGCGTGAAGGCGGTCTCGAACCGCTGATGGCGGTCAATCCCGGCGCCCGCCAGCCGGACGGTCGTGTTGTGGAACGCAAAGGCCGGGGAGAACCTCGCCAGCGCCAGCGCCAGACGGAGACGGGCCTGGTAGCGGGGGCGAAGCGCCTCCTCGATCCGATCCTGCGCCAGCCTGAACCTCGCCCTCCATTCCTCCTGGACCTTCAGATAGTGGACCTGTCGCGCCTCCCGTTCCTCCGGCGATTTCTGTCATTGGGGATGTTCCTTCTCCCACGTCGAGAGGTCCTTGGTGGGCGTCTGGATCGAAGCCCTGATGGACGCCCAGACGGCAGACCGCTCCTGGTACTGCTCGCGAAGGGTGGGGGCGGGGCGGAAGGCCTCGGCAGCGATCAGACCCAGACGGGGAATCACCACCACGGTAGCCACCCAGAAGGCCAGCAGGAGCACAAATGAGGTGGCCGGACGGTGCGTGAGACAGGAGGCCAGAAGCCCTGCGCACACGAAGGCCGACAGGTAGAGGCCAAACGCCCCAAAGATGAGGGTCAGACGCATCCACTCCAGATCGGTGATCTTCACCTCAGGCAACGCCAGGATCACGGCGATGCCCAGCAGCAGGGGCAATCCGAAGGCCGCCAGCGCCGGGACCAGGACGCCGACGAGCTTCCCCAGAAGGAGCCGGTGCCTTGGCACGGGGAACGACGCGGTCAGCCGCAGGGTACCCCCCTCTTTCTCCCCGCAGACCGCGTCATAGCTCAGCAGCAGGACGAACAGGCTGATGACCACCTGCACGACCAGCCCCAGATCGAGGGGAGGGAACATCCCCAGGATCGGCTCGGCCTCCGCCGGGCTCCATCTCAGGTGTCGAACCTCTGGGCCGGAAACGTTCGATCCTGCGTTGGAGATGGACCTCCCCAGCGTCGGGTCCAGCCCCCGGATGAAGATGCTCATCGGCGTGGGAGGTTTATGCTCCTCGAAACCCACGTACTGAAGTTCCGACCAGCCGGCGTCCTTGATTTGCGAGAGGCGATCCGATGTCATGGCCTGCGCCAGCCGATGGTCTCTGAGCCGGGCCTGGTAGTACGCATAGCCGTCGTAGAGGCTCAGCCAGATCGACAGGACTCCGATGATCGACAGGACCATAAACCGGAGACTGAGAATCTGATCCAGTATCTCCTTGCGGATGAGGTGACCGGACATATGGAGCCTCCCTCTACCCGAACCGCTCATAACAGACCAGATCGCTCATCGGCTTGCGCGACCGGTCTACCGGCACCTCGTCGGCGGGGTAGCCCAGGGGCGTCAGGATCACGACCTTGCAGGTCTCCGGCACGCCCAGGACCCTTCGGACGCGGTCCTGTGAGAAGGCCCCGATCCAGCACGTCCCCAGCCCCTCCGCAGCCGCCGCCAGGATCAGATGGTCCACGGCGATGGCCGCGTCCACCGCATAAGCGGGCACGCCGCAGGACATGGCGTGCTCCGGGTCCAGGCTCACGGCGGCGATCACAACGGGCGCTTCCGCGATAAAGAGCTGTTCGTTGGCGGCCCTGGCCAGCTCCTGCCGGCGCTGCCGGTCCTGCACGACGATCAGCCTATAGGGCTGCAGATTGCGGGCCGACGGCGCCCACCGCGCGGCCTCTAAAAGCCTGTTCAAGACCTCGTCCGGCACCGGATCGTCCAGGTACGCCCGCACGCTCCACCGCTTCCGGATGATCTCGTAGATGCCCACGCTCCTCACCTCCCCTCTACGGGTGGGACACATCTCGATGTGCGACGTCCTCCACGATCCGAAACTCCTTCGTCTTTGAGACACCCCTCCCGGCCAGCAGGTCGGTCACGCGCAGCATCAGGCGATAGGCCCCCGGCTCCAGCTGCCGGGCGTCGATCTTCAGATAGCGCGGCTCCATCGGCGCGCCCCCTCTCACCTCGTAAGATTTGGTGATCGCGTCCTGCATCTCACCGGTGCCCTTTTTCACCCCCCGCCTGCCAGCGAAGCCTCTCTTTGGGCAGGGCGTATGAGATTTCGAGATCGACCTGATCCCCCTCCTTCGGCAGGCCCAGCCAGTCTTCCATGTGCGACGTGCCCTGCGCCCAGGTCTGCGTCGCAGACACGGCCAGCGCCGCCGCGATTTCGACCTCCACGACCCACCTCAGCCAGGCGTTCACGGGGGTCCCCCCTCTCCTTGTATCTCGACCTCACCCACCCCCATACCCCCTCCCTCTCCGTATACGGAGAGGGAGGGGGAGACAAGGGTCTTATCCACAGCCTTGGGGGAGGGTGAGGTCTCTTCTTCAGAACTCCGCCCTCACCGTCGCCTCCCCCACGTCTCCGGGGAGGTGTACCCACTCCTCATCGCGGTCAGCCCACGCCTCCCCGTTGACGAAGAGGGAGCGGACACGTCTCCCTTCGGGCGGTCGAAACCGGAGCCTGATCCTGCCGGGCGGGTTGCGCGTGGGTCCTGCAAGCCTCGCCGTGATGCCCGCCCCGTCCGCCTCGTAGATCAGGCCCATCGGCCCGAAGTGCGTGGCCGCGTCCTCCACGCCCACGCGAGCCCCCGGCCTCAGCCAGTCGCGGGGGACCGCCTGGCCCAGAAGCAGGTCCTCCCCCTCCTCCCGCACGAACAGGTACCGCAGCCATCCGGCGGCGTTGGCCTCGTCAGAGGACTTGTAGTGATCCCCCCGCCAGTCCCCCAGCCCCGGCAGCGCGTGCTCCGTCAGCATCCGGGTGTCCGGGAAGTAGTTCGCCGCGATCCCGTTGAACGCCGCCCGGAGCGCGTGCTTCACGTCGTCCCTGTACAGATAGGCCTCTACGCCCAGCAGCAGGCACGCCTGCATCGAGAACCCCCCCCAATCGAACCAGCGCCGCTCGAACTCGTCCGCCGGATAGCCGTACTGCTCGGAGAGATACAGGTTGTCCTCGTAATCCTTCAGGATGTAGAGGGCCTCTCTGGAGGCAGGGTCGATCAGCCGCGTGATCAGGAGATGCATCGCCCCCTCTAAGGTCTCGCAGATCCAGCCGAAACCCCGTCCCCGCCGGTGGACGTGGGACGGAAAGTGAGGGACGCAGGCGCCGTCCCGCAGCCGCACCACAGGCGACCGCCCCGCCGCCTCCCTGAAGGCCCGGAGGATCGCCTCCCGATAGCCCTCCGCCTCCCGCGCGACCCTCGCGTGGCCCGGATGCCCGGCCTGCCCCAGCCCCCACGCCGCCGCGTCTAACCCCCGCCACGTGTAGGCGTTCGTGGAGAGCCACTGCCACCAGTCCCCCACGTCCTCCAGACTCCCGTGCGGCAGCAACCCCCTGCCGATGTCATCTCGCCCCCGCGTCCGCCCGACCTCGCGGATGATCCAGTCCGCGGCGGAGATCAGGTTCGGCGCGATCTCCCCCAGCCACGCCCCGTCCCGCGTGAACCGGTAGTGCTCGACCAGACACCAGAGGATCCAGCCGTGGTGCTGATTGTACCCCCCGCTCTCGTAGCCGCAGGCCCCGTAGAGCACCCCCTCCTGGGACGAGAAGTCCCCCGGCAGCCCGGCCGTCCCCTGGTACCGCAGGAAAGCGTCCAGACACGCGCGCGCCTCCCGGTGGTAGCCCCGCCGGTCCAGGTCCACGACCATCATGCACGACTCGTTCCCGAACGCCCCGTACCGGAACGACCCCACGCGGGCGAACCGCCTCTCCGCGCCCGGCTCCCGCTCGCAGTTGATCAGGAGATGGCCCGCGTGCGCCCGGTGGAACTCGTTGAGCGCCGGCTCAGGCGTGACCAGCCGCATCCCCTCGTCCAGCCTCCGCCGCCAGTACCCGGCCACGGCCTCCCGCTCCGCCTCAAAACTCAGGGCCTTGAGCCTTTCGACCTCCTCCCCCTCCGGTGGCACGTAGGGGAGCTTGACCACGACCTCGTGCCGCGCCCCGACAGAGAGGTCCAGGACGTACCGGAGGCCGTCTCTCTCCGCATGGAGTCCCCCCTGCCCGCGCCCGTCGAGGCATCCCCTGACCTCACCCCCCGACCGGATCAACCCCCCCCTGTCGAGGCGCACGGCCTGGGCCTTCTCCCCCGTCAGAAACCGGATCAAAAGCCCCGTCCTGACCCGGCGGCCCGACGGATTGTGGAACGCGAACCGCCCCAGCCAGACCCCTGACGCATCCCCCGGCGGAGGCGGTCCATCCGGGTCCGTGCCCCCTATGAGCGTCGCAAAGGCCACCTGTTCGATGCGGACCCCCTCCACCTCCCACGCCGCGACCCCGATGGGCAGACACCCCTCCTGGATCGTGCGTTCGAAGGGTCCAGGCAGGCCGAAGGAAACCTCCATCCGCTCCCGGTCGGCGCTCAGAAGGCGTCTGAGACGGGGGAATTTCGCAGGTGCGTCCTTCAGGGCGCGTCGAATCGCAGACATAAAGCCCGCGACTGCGGACCCCATTTTTGCAGGTCCACCCTTCAGGGCGCGTCGAGTCCCAGGCAGAGAGCCTGCGACTGCGGACTCCATCCGCCAGAAAAGCCGACTCCTCAGACTCAGGCGCGGCGTGTCCCTGCCCGGACACCGGATCAGGTAGCGGTTGTTCGTCCGGTAGAAGACCGACCCGTCGGGCCTCAGGCCGAACCTGTGCCGGCCCCCGTCCGTCCCGAGGGGCAGGTAGAACGGCGCCCGCTTGGGCGGCATCTCCCGCCACGCGCGGGCCCACGTCTGTTCGGGCAGCCCCGCCACGGCGTCGTAGACCCCTTTGCGAGAGCGGCTCAGGACCTCCGAACAGACACCTGCGAAGTCCCGATCCTCCCTCCCCTCCACGACGCAGATGCCCGCGTCCGGGACATAGACCGGGCCTTCGGACAGGTCATCCACCAGGACGGTGACGGGCTGTCCGGCGCGGACCGTCAGGAGCGTCCTGTCGAACGAGTTCGGGTCGGGGTTCTTCGTCCGCCAGACCGTCACTGAGAAGGCATCGGCGGAGATCGCCCGAACCCCCTCCACGTAGCCGTTGAACGCCTCGAAAAGCGGTTCGCTCGAGAACCCCGACGCCCGGAGCACGGTCAGGGTGTGGCGGTCCCAGATCGAATCGGTGTAGGCCTCGATGGCCCCCACATCAGGAGACCCGGCCGGGAGGGTAAGCCTGACCTTGAGGGTGGTGCGAAAGGTCGCCGGAAAGTCGGACAGGTTCGGGAACTCCCTCCGGTGGAGGGGGTAAAAGGTGAAGGTCGCGGCGTCCCCTTCTAAGGAGACCTCCGCGTCCGCCGTCTGCCACTCCCCGGTGTACCAGCTCCCCAGCTCCCACCACCCCACGGCCCCCCCGCCGGGTGTCCGGTCCTTGGGCAGCCTTTGCTGCGGCCACCGGCTGCGCCAGTACTGGAGCCTCAGCCCTTTGGGCAGGGCTCCCTTGAAATGGGCGACGACGCGATGGATCTCCCTGGGGTCCTCCCAGACCACGCCCGCCTCCCCGTCCAGCGGCCTCCCGAAAGGGGCGGCGTCAAAGGGTGAGCCGGTGTTCGCGCGTATCATGAATCCCCTTGAAGAAAAAACCCACATCTATGCCGCAAACACAGACGTGGGTCTCAGGTCCTGCTAACGCCAGCAGGTCCAGAAAGGATCAAATCTCACCCCCCATGGCTGGCATTTTCCCGGCGACGAAGGACAACGACCAGACCCAAATGAGAGATGCAATTGCTGTACCAGCGTCCGCCCGCTCCAAAGCCTCCCCAGAGAACAATTCGTTTATCTATCTGTATTTACAAATAGATCGTGGCCCTGTCGCTCGCCTTGAGGGGAACTCTCCCCCGTGAGAAAGAGAGATGAGACTCCCCCCACTGAGACACCGATGCCTCAAAGCCACAGGGACATCTCTCAGACTATGACCGTCACTTCAACGTAAACCGGACCGGATAGGTCACCCAGACGGCCACGGGCTTGTGGTTCTGAATCGCGGGTTTCCAGACACTCTTCCAGGCCGCCTCCTTCGCCGCCTCGTGGAACATCTCCGGACCCTTCGTGATCTGCACGTCCCGCACCTTCCCGGTCTTGTCCACCAGGATCATGACCCAGACCGTGCCCTCGATCCCCGCCCGCCGCGCGATCTCAGGATAGACCGGCTTCGGCTGCTCCACCGCCACCGGCTCCTCCTCCACCGGGATAAACTCCCCGATCTCGGGCAGCTTCTCCTCCTCCACCACGATGTCGGCCTCCTGGGCCACCGGCTGCTCCACCTGGATCACAGCCCCTTCCCCGACCCCTTCCCCCCCCACTAAGGAGGTCATCTGGCTCATCTCGGTCTGCGTGGCGATGGTCGTCTCCGAAGACACCTCCGCGTCGGGCACCGGCTCCGGGATGCCGATGGTGGGCCTGGCCGCGGCCCCTGCCACCTGGATCTGCGGCGCAGCCTGCTGGCTGGCTAAGGAGGGCGGCGGTCCCAGGTCCGCGTACTTGATAAGCCGGACGGGCAGGACCCTCTCCGGCTCCCGCGTCGCCCAGACCGCCGTCAGATAGACGGTGGCCGCGATGAGATGGCCGACGCTGGCCATGACAAACGCCTTTTCCATGAACTTCTGATAGATGCGCTTGAGTTCAACGTACCCGTAATCCCCGAAGTCCAGCACGGCAAGTGTTGCGCTCATAAGCCCCTCCTCCTGATCTCCCTCCCATTCATACCTCTCCGCAGGGCCAGATCCTTCGTCTGTCTGACCGTCATAGGAGGTCCTTCGGAAGCCTGGTCCGTTCATCCGTGATCGCCGAATGAAGCTGATCCCTGGTAAGGCCGGTGATGTCCGTCAGGTTGGCCCCTCGCAAGTTCGCGCCCAGCAGATCGGCGCCCTCGATGTAGGCATTTTCAAGGTCGGCGTTTTCAAGGTTAGCCCCCTCCAGAAGGGTCCCCCTGAGGTCGGCCTCCTGAAGGTTGGACATCTGAAGGTCGGCCATCCGGAGGTCCGCCCCCCCCAGGTTGGCCCCCCGGAGTTTGACCTTTCCCAGGCCGGCCTTCATCAGGTCGGCCCCCTGCAGGTCGGCCCTCCAGAGGTCGGCCTCCTCGAAGTCGGCCCCTTCCAGATTGGCGCCCTGAAGATGAGCCCACTGGAGCCTCGCCCCGCAAAAGAGGGACTCCCGAAGATAGGCCCTCAAAAGATTGGCCCCGAGGAGGTTGGCCCCTTCAAGATTAGTCCTTATCAGATGCGCCTCCCCCAGATTGGCCCTCACCAGATGCGCCCTCCGGAGATCGGCCTCTTCGAGATGGGCCCACCGGAGGTCAGCCCCTTCCAGATTGGCCCCCTGCAGTCTCGCCCGCTCCAGGTTGGCCCTCTGAAGATGGGCCCTCCTCAGATTGGCCCCTCCCCCGCTGGCCCCCCTCATGTCGACCTCCTGCAAAAAGGCCCCCGCCAGGTCGGCCCTCACCAGAATGGCCCCCGCCAGAACGGCCTCCTTCAGGTCCGCGCCCTGGAGGTCGGCCCCCAGGAGGTCAGCCCGTCCCAGGTCCGCCCCCTCCAGGTCGGCCTTTCGGAAGTCGGCCCTGTGCAGGTCGGCCCGCTCTAAGTCCGCCCCCTCCAGGTCGGACTCCTGAAAGACAGCGCCTTCCAGGTTAGCGCCCTGTAAGTGGGCCCCCCGCAGATGAGCCCCTTCAAAGTGGGCCCCCTGGAGATGAGCCCCCTGAAAGACGGCCCCTTTCAGGTTGACCCTTCGGAGGTCAGCGCTCTGGCCCTCTTTTCCGTCGGATTTCATCCACTTCCGGTGCGCCTCAAGGATCTTTTTGAGATGTTCGTGAGACACCTCTCGAAGCGGAAGGGGATCGGACAGCGGTCCCGGACGCTCGCACGTCTTATCCATTCTCCGGCCCTCCTCTCTGGACGCCTCAAAGGCGAACCCCTCTCGAAGCGCAGAAAAAAAGCCGCACTCTCCTCGACCGATTTCGGTCTTCGGCAGTGCGGCTATCGTGCCCGGATGGGTTTAGACCCGTACCTTTGCGCCCTG
>Ga0156186_1418_pt2 | contig 12688 bp, 13 predicted proteins | sample RifCSPlowO2_12_FD_107839 | JGI IMG/M metagenome (GOLD analysis project Ga0156186, IMG submission 107839) | Candidatus Handelsmanbacteria bacterium RIFCSPLOWO2_12_FULL_64_10
TGGGGGGATAAGAGGGGGGGCATTCCAGAATCCGATGACCTCTCTCACCCTGAAAGCGTTGCAACCGGCGTGCCCGTCCCTCCCCTCTCCTCTGTTTATTTTTTTATGATCGGAACCGTTGACTCCACAATGCGTTATAGAGGAGCATGAAATTTTTTCAACAGCCCTGTTGAAAGGCGCGGTGCGCCCTGCGTTGATTTTCTCTACACCCCCTGCGTTCGAGCGGCCCTCTCCATCGCTGAGTTTATGGCTATGAGTCTGTTTTCTCTGACGCTATGAGGTGTGTCTAAAAGCTCAACAGCGAAATATCTGGAATTGTTGAAAGTCTCTACATACTTACGAAATCCGCTTCTCCATCACCGCCCTGAGGATGTCCATCGTGCTCACGATGCCCGCCGGTCGGTCCCCATCTAAAATGATCACCCGGTGGATGCGGTGGGAATACATGAGGCCCGCCAGCCCCTCGATCGGCGTGTCCTGCTGGGCCGTGATGGCCCCGCGAGACATGATGTCCCCCACCCTCCGGTCCCCGACCTCCTCCGGCGCAAGCCCGTCCCACAGGGCGTCCTCGTGGCCCTCGATCTGCTTGTGATAGTCCGATTCCTGAACGGGTTCGTCCCCGAAGACCTCGTCGTGGAGGATGATGTCCGACACGGAGACCACCCCCACCAACGCGCCCGCCGCGTCGAGCACAGGAGCCCCGGTGATCCGGTGTTCGCTCAACAGGCGCGCGAGTTCTTGGACGAACATGTCTTCTACGGCGTAGATCACCTCAGAGGTCATGATATCTTTTGCGCAGATGCCCATGGTCATCTCTCCACGTCGTTTATCCTGAAAGAAGGGCCCTGGCGGACTGCCCCAGGATCTGGATGGCCTCCAGCCGCCTCAGGACCTCGGGGTCCTGTTGCCAGGGCGTCGGTGGCGTCCGGCTGGGGACGCACCTTACTGTGTGCCCGTGATCGCCCTTCTCCACGGTGATCGTGGCGTCCTTCAAGGGGTCCTCCACCCGCCAGACCCGTTTAAAATAGACCTTCTGAGGCTCACGGGCGTAGACGTACAGCACCCCCTCCCGATGCAGCCCCGGCGCCTCCACACCCCCATCTTTCCCGGCCCCCTCCTCGTCAGACGCCGCAAACAGCACCTCCGCCTGGAATCGCTTGTTGGGGAGTTCAGGGGCGTGGGGCCTCTGCTCCCGCCCCTTGAACATCTGGTCCAGCGCCTGCCTCCGCTCCTCCAGACGCTCCTGCCGCGGCGTCACGTAGTCGCTCACCTCCTTTGAGAGTTCCTTCTTGATCTCCTGGAGGCTGCAGACCCGTCCCCCTCCGGCCTTCCGCAGGACCTTCTCCTCCAGGTCAGCCGTCTCCAGCGGACGGACCAGTTCCACGAGCACGCCCGGATAGACGGTCCCGCCCACGCACGCCTCCAGGGCAGCCCCCTCTTCCCCCCCCTCCCCCGTGTCGCCCTGCAGCATCTGCCCCAGATCGGCGACCTCTCGCTTGCCGTCCGCGACCTCCTGCTCCAGCCGGGCCTTCTGTTTGGCCGCCTGAAAGAACTGCACCAGGATCCGGCTCTCCACCGGCCCGCGTGGCGGGCGTTTCTCCCCCTTGAGCAGGGCCGCCCAGTACGCGCCCTTCTTGGCCTGCCGCTCCATCCCCTCCTGGTGGGCCTCCAGCCTCCCGACGAGCGTCTCCAGCGCCGCCTTCCGGCCCTGAAGGTCCGCCTTCAACCGCCCCTGCTTCTGCCCGGCCCGGTCCTCCTCGCCCACCCGAATGCGAGTGACGCTCCCCTCCGCGTCGCCTAAGTTCCCCACCACCTGGAGGCGACGCCCGAACGAGACCACGCCCCCGGCTAAGTTCCCGTCCACCAGGACGTCCTCCGCCGCGTCCAGCGCGGCCATGATGCTGTGCGTCTGGATCAGGATCGTGCCCGCCGAGGCGTTCCGACCCAGGACCTCCCTGGCCCCGAACACCTCCTCCACCTCGATCTGAGACCTCTCTATATGGTGCGCGATCCGCCGCCGCTCCGCCTCCTCCAGCCCCTCCATCTCCCCATCCAGGTACTCTGCCGGCAGCGGCCCCCCGGCCACCTGCCCCCTCACGAACAGGTTGCGGGCGCGCACGCGCGTATCCCGGTCCAGCGCCCCCGCCTCCTGAACGCTCCCCACGAACACATCCTCGGTCGTGAAGACCCTGAACCCGCTCCGCACCCCCCTGCGCACCCAGAAATGGGTCGCGGCCACCCCCGACCTGGGCAGGTCCCCCGTGGCCGCGTTCACCTCCTCCGTCTCCACCTCCTGTACGACGCGAACGCGCCCGCGCGAGTCCTCCCGGTAGGCCCCCTCAATCGCGGCCACCAACTTCTCCCCGGCCACGGTGGTGTTCATCCCGGCCACGCCCTCCAGCGAGACCTCCCTCGGCGGGCGACCCGGCGCCACGCGCTCCCCGCGCACATCGCACCCGTCCTGGCCCGCCCTGGGGGGATGCCGCACCACCAGGATCTCCCCCTCCTTCACCTGGTGCACCTTCCCCGATGCGCTGACCTGATCCGCCCTCCCCAGGGTGTGGAGCGGATGGCCGCCGGGGTTCATGGGATACTCCAGCCAGCCGTCCTCGCCCGGCTCAGGGGGTTGCCCCTCGGCCACCTTCCGGGTCGCCATGGCCCCCGACCCGGTCGCGACGCGCCCCACGAACTCCTCCACAGCAGCGAGAATGGCCTCCTCCTGCACGCCAGAGGTGACCCCCTGCCGGGCGAGCTCCTCCCCCACCTGCTTCCGGAGCGCCTCCCGAATCAGCCCCGCCTTCGCCCCGTCGCTCAGCAGATTCGCCATGCGGGCAGGGTCGGCAGCCGCGATCCCCAGACCCGCGGCCAGCCCCCCCTGGTACACCGCCACCTTCACCCGGCACGGCAGCCGCTCCCCGTCCAGGACGAGGTGGTCCACCGGGGCCTTTTCCGCGCCCCTTTCGGTCCCCTTATGTGGATCAGAGGTACTCATCGCTGGAAAGTCACCTATCTCGCCACCTGCCCGACCGGACAGGTCTCCAGCGGTCAGGAGGGCCGCAGGGGCCCCCACCCCATCTGCCCCGCCACAACCAGCGCCAGTCCGATCAGCAGGACCGCGTAGGCCACGACCCGCACGATGCGATCCCACCTCTCACGCGCCTCCGACGGCGTCGGCCTTACCTCTTCCATCGTCTCTCATCTCCCCGATATTTTAAGCCTTCTATGTCCAGAAGACAAGTCCGCTTTCTGCCTGCTGCTTTTTCGCCTTTCTCAGTCTCCACTCTCCGCGTTACGTCTTCTCCATGTCCGTCACCTATAAAACGACCATAGAGGCCACCGTTCCGATCAGAACGACCCACAGAATATCCACCTTCAAAAGCAGGGCGACCCATGCGGCGCCGGCAAGGAGGATGCGAGGAAGGTCCCAATGGGCATTCAAAGCAAAGCGAACGGTGACCGTCAGAAGAAGCCCTACAAACGAACACAGGATGCCACCGATCGCCCTGTTGAAAGCGAGGGAGGCGCGTAACCTGTCGAAATACGGCACGAGCAGGAACCTCTGTTTTCATCCGAATGCGATGCGATCTCCGGCGACATTTAGAAATAGACCCTCATCCAGAGCTCCAGTTTCTGCTGGAACGGCCTCCCGCCAAGCTCCGTCCCCGTTCCACCGAACAGAAACGTCGGCCAGAAGACGAACTCCAGATTCGTAACGGGTTTGTAGACCAAAGACGCCGAGAACAAAAAACTTTTGTCACCTAGATTGTAAATGGTATAAATGGAAGGGGTGAAGTAGAGCCAGTTAAAAGGTTCGGGCTGGATGACTTTGACATACAGATAGTTTTGCATCAGAAAGCCCCCCCTGAAATTCTTCTGGCTCACCTCCAACGCCTGCTGCGCCGCGTCTGCGCCTTCGCTGTCAGCGCCGCTCGCCAGAAAATCGGCATAACGCTCATACTCACGCCTGCTCAATCCGATACCGTTATGGTAATATTCACCGATGACCGTGGTGTTTGATTTGCTCAAGTATCGAAAGCCCGACAGGTAGGAAAACCCTTTCCGTTGTTCCGTACGCAGGCCGCCGTTGACAACGGTATGACGCCGAACATTCTGGTCGTAACTCAGTTCTCCGTGGACCTCCAGGTTCTCCCGCAAATTTCTGGCGAAGTCCATTCCGATCCGTTTGGGGTTGATCTTGCTGTAGTATCCCATCAGGTCCAGGTCAGCGTCCCACAGAAGGCAATAGACCTTCAGCGCCAGGTCCGTATCTTTCAATTCCGCATAGCGTCCGTTGATGTTGGCGGCCGGCGGGATCATGGCGAAGAGGAGGGAGAAATTTCTCAACGCATCTGAGGAAAAGCTTTTGACATATTCGACGCTGGCCGAAAGCAGTCCTGCCTGAGCCAGTTCGGGATTCTCCGGGTCTTTGTAGGGGTTCAGGTATCCGCTCGGGTTGAAGGCGTAACCTTTGCCCCAGCTGTATACCCGCTTTCCGGCCTGAATCGTGGTGTTGAACGATGGGTTGAAATTGCCATAGACTTCAAAGAGATCGACGCTCGATTCCTCGTCGCTGAGATATGTTGCGTGGGTTTTCAGGTGAAAGCCCAGGTCTTTGGCGCTGTAGTCCGCGTTCAGGTACGGTTCCAGCCGGTACTGGGAAAGATAGGAGGAGAGCGCATCCGCACGGCTAAACTGCAACCTGTATGTCGGAGATTTTCGGGCCGTGTGGAAGAGCGCATATTTCACATCCAGGTTTCCGCTCCACTCTAATTTTTTTTCTTCTCCCTGTGGTATCTCAACCGCCCCCTCCTCCGAGAGCGCAAGGACGGGGACGAGCAGGATCCAGATGAGCGCCAGCCTCATCGCAAATCTCCCAACCGCCCAAGGTAGTTGAGCGTAAATACTTCATCGGGAAGCTTGCGCGGCCTGATGCCCTGATAAATCATCAAGGATCGGTAGCCTTTGTATAGCGGGCTGTAGGTTTCAACGACCGAAGGGCGAATCAGTCCGTTTCCGAAGTCCTTGTCCTGTTTGAAATCGAGCGTTTTGATGAGCATGCCGCTGGAGGCGTAACACTCCACCTTGCGCAGCGCCTTGCCGTCTTTGGCGACCCACATTTTCAGCCGGTCATAGGCAACGGTTTTGGTCTTCGCTTTGAGGTCAAGAACGTGCTCTTTCTCCGTCTCTCCCGCAAATGTGGCGTCATACTCCACGTGATAATCGAGCGCCATGATATCCGCATTGTTAAACACGCCGCCCACGACGGATTGTAAACTGGTGATGCGAACCGGCTTGTTCACGTTGGGGATGTAAAGCCACATGCTTTCACCCAGGCGAAGGGTGGCGCGCCCCTTTTCGCTGGCCGGCGAAAGGTAGAGCATGGCAATCCTGTCTTTTCCCTTCTTGAGGGTGAAAAAGGTGAATTCCTTCCTGTTGCCGTTGGGTTCTTCGTTGATGAGTCTGCGGACCGACTCGTAGGATTCCGGCATGAGGGTTTCATCAACTGTCTTAAGGAGCGTGTTGGCATCCTGCCCAACACCCGCGCCGGGGCTCCAAAAAAGAACCACGACGGCAAGAACAACTGTGCCTGCTTTCACGATGTCTCCCCTGTCAGAGAAGGGTATCTGGACCTCATCAGGTCACACGTGCCTCAACGCATCCACCGGTTCCATCCTGGCCGCTTTATACGCGGGCTGTAAACTGGCAAACACCGAAACGAGCGTGACGATGATCCCCACGGCAAGGACTTCTCCCGCCGGGATGCTCGGGGCCAGGGACACCTGCATCGTGCCGAAAGTGAAGTTGAGCCGTGTCGCGTTCATCAGATAGAGCAGCCCCAGTCCGGCAGCGCCACCGACCAGGGCGCTCAACAGGCCCATGGAGAGACCTTCAACCAGGAACATCGACAAGATCCGGCCCGGGCGCGTGCCGATGGCGGCGAGGGTGCCGATCTCGCTGATGCGCTCGTAAACGGACATGGTCATGATGTTCAGGATGCTCACCAGAACAATCGAGATCAGGATAAGCTTGACAACCGCGATGAGCAGGTCGATGATGCGCGCAATGCTGGCGAACGGCGAAAGCTGCTCCCATGTATGTATCTCTTCCCCAGATTGGGGGGATGAAAATTCCTCTCGAAAGGAGGCGTAAACGCTTTTGATCCGGTCAAACCTTTTAAGGCGAAGGGCGACCTCCACGATTTCGGGCTGCTCCATGCGCAAAAGTGTCTGTGCGTCGGAGAGGTGGACATAGCCATCCTTACCCGTTGGCCCCAGCACGCTTTCCATCACAGCGCGGACGCGGAGAGGGATCCCGTTGACCGATCCGTCTCTGTTCGTTGCGATCAGGACAACCTCATCCCCGACTTTCAAAGACAGGCCCTTCGCAAGATTTTCCGGCAGGATGATCTCGCCAGGTTTTACAAATTGACCGGGGATCGGGATGTCCCCCTTCATTCTCCTGATGAGGCCGGGGCAGGTCGCATTTTCCATCTCCGGATAGACTGCGGTCAGACGAACATTCGACGTCTGGGCATAGTTGCTGATCATCGCCCCGAACCTGATGCGGGGGCTATAGGCGTCGATGTATGGGTTCTTTTTCAGCCTGTCTTCAAGCATAGCGAGTTCTGCGCCGGACAGGGTGAGGGTGAGCGGAAGGTTGTCGATCGACTCCACGTAGCCCTTCTTGTGAACCTGAAGATGCCCCAGTACCGTATCGGTAAGGATGCCGACCATCTGGGTCTTGAACGAAATGGCAAGCCCGCCGAACACGATGACCAGAACAACGCCAAAAGCGATGAGCGACGACGTGAGCAGGGTGCGGCGCTTGTATCGGAATAGATTTCGGACGGCAATTTTAATCAGGTTCTGCATCGGGCCTCCTCATGTTTGATCCTTGAATACTCGGTTGACGATGAGGCCGTCCTCCAGCGTGTAAACAATCTCCGCCTCGCCGACAATCTTGGGGTCGTGGGTTGAAAAGATAAACGCGGTCCCCAGTTCTTTTTGCATCTCGTGCATGATGCTGATCACCTTGAAGGCCGAGGCATGGTCGAGATTGGCGGTCGGCTCATCGGCCAGGACAATGGGCGGATTGGTCACCAGGGCCCGGGCCACCGCAACCCGTTGTTTCTGTCCTCCGGAGATCTGGTTGGGGTATTTGTCTTTCTGGTCGAGCATGCCCACCTTCTCCAGCAAAGTCAGGATGCGCCCCTGGCGCTCTTTTGCAGGAACCCGTCTGAGCATCAACAGGGGATATTCGACATTTTCATAGACGGTCAACACGGGGATGAGGTTGAAGTTCTGGAAGATAAAACCGAGCGTGCTGCTGCGAAAGGTCGCCGCCTCTGCGCGGTTAAGGGCGCCGATATTGACGCCGTTGACGACCACGTTGCCGGTGGTGGGTTTGTCCAGACAACCGATCAAATTCAGGAGCGTGGTTTTGCCGCTGCCTGAAGGGCCGATAAACGAGACGAACGTCTGTTGCTCTATTTCCAGCCCAACACCCTTCAAGGCCGTCACCTGCGCTTCGCCGGTGTCATACGCCTTGGTGACATCCTCCAGCTTTATGAAACTCATGGTACCCCTATCCCGCCTTTCAGTGCCGCACCACCGTCAACACCGGGCATCAGCAGCCGGTTCAGCCCGCTGCGCCCGTGCGTCCCCAGCACGATCAGCCCCGCCGCCTTTTCCTCTGCGGCCGTGAGAATGCCCTCCGCCGGCGTCGCCTCCAGGAGGAGCGTCTCAGGGGCCACCCGGCTGCCGATCTCCTTACGTACGACATCGGCTAAGTAGCGCCGGGCCTCGTCCCGCTGCGTCTTGAGCACGGCGAGGAGTTGATCTATCCCCCGCTCCGTGAAATAGGGCGGAGGCAGAAACGTCTCCGCGTACACGGCCGTCAGCCCCGCCCCATAGCGTCCGGCCACCTCCGCCGCCGTCTTCAGCACCGGCCCGGTCCAGTCGCTGAAGTCCACGCCGGCCAGGACGTGTTTTATGTCGATGGGTTGCATCTCACCTTCTCCTTGATCGTATCTCGGGACCTCACCCTCCCCCAACCAAGGGGAAAGGCTCTTGTCCCCCCCTCCCTCTCCCAGGGGGAGAGGGAGGGGGAACGGGGGTGGGTGAGGTCTGTTTCACGTTCGCCATATAGTACAGCACCGGCACGGCCATGCGCGACAGCAGCGTGGACGCGACCTCCCCGGCCATCAGCGACACGGCCAGACCCTGGAAGATCGGGTCGAACAGGATGACGAAAGACCCCACGATCACCGCCGCGGCCGTCAGCAGCATCGGCCGGAAGCGCACGGCCCCGGCGTCCACCACCGCCTCCGCCAGCGGCATCCCCTGCCGCAGCCGGAGCTCGATGAAGTCCACTAAGATGATCGAGTTCCGGACGATGATGCCCGCCCCGGCGATGAACCCGATCATAGACGTGGCCGTGAAGAACGCCCCCAGCAGGGCGTGCGCCGGCAGGATGCCGATCAGCGTCAGCGGGATCGGAGACATGATCACAACCGGCGTCTTGAACGACTGGAACCAGGCCACGACCAGGATGTAGATCAGGACGAGCACCGCCCCGAAGGCCAGCCCCAGGTCCCGGAACACCTCGTAGGTGATGTGCCACTCCCCGTCCCACTTCACGGCGATCCGGTCCGTGGTGAACGGCTGCGTCGCCGTGTAGCGTTCGATCTCATAGCCTTCCGAAATCTGGAGCTTCTGGATGGCCTCGTCCATCTTCAGAATGGCGTACACGGGGCTCTCCTGCCGGCCCGCCACGTCCCCGGTCACGTAGACCACGCGCTTGAGGTTCTTGTGGTAGATGTTCTTCTCCGCGACCCCCTCCTCGACCCGCGCCAGTTCGCCCAGCGGGATCATCCTCCCCCCCGCGCCCCGCACCCGCACGGCGGACAGGTCCCGGACGCTCGACCGCTGCGAGATCGGAAGGCGCAGGAAGATCGGCACGTCCTCCTGCTCGGTGGGCAGGTGGACCAGCCCCGCCCCCGCGCCCCCCACGGCGACCCGCAGGGTCTGCGCCACCTCCTCCGCGGAGACCCCGTTCAGGGCCGCCTTCTCCTGATCCACGACAAAGCGGACCTGAGGCTGATCGTCCTCGATGTACGTGTCCACGTCCACCACGCCCTCGGTCCCCTCAAAGACCCGCTCGATCTGCCGGGCGACCTCGATCTGCCGGCCATACTCCGGGCCGTAGACCTCGGCCACGAGCGTGGACAGCACCGGCGGGCCGGGCGGCGACTCCGCCACCTTGACGCGCGCCCCGGCGCGCCTCGCGATCTCGGTGATCCCCGGTCGCAGCCGCTTGGCGATCTCGTGGCTCTGTGCCTTTCGCGCCCCCTTGGGCGCCAGGTTGACCTGCACGTCGGCCACGTTCGGGCCCCGCCGGAGGAAATAGTGCCGGACCAGCCCGTTGAAGTTGTAAGGGCCGGAGGTCCCGGCGTAGACCTGATAGTCCGTCACCTCCGGGGCCTGCCGCACGTAGTCGCCCACGGCGCGGGCCACGGCGGTCGTCTGCTCCAGGGTCGTCCCCTCCGGCGTGTCCACGATCACCTGGAACTCGCTCTTGTTGTCGAACGGCAGCATCTTGACCGTCACCGCCTTCAGCGGGACCAGGGCGACGGCGGCCAGCAGCAGGAACACCACGCCCGCCAGAAAGAGCATCCGGCGTCTGGCGTCCCGGATGAGCGGGACCATCAGCCGGCGGTAGAGGCGCGTGGTCCAATCCTCCCCCTCCCCGTGCCCCCCCGGCGCGCCGTGGCCGGACAGGGTTCCCTTCAGGAGGCGGTAGGCCGCCCAGGGCGAGATGATGAAGGCGATCAGCAGGGAGAAGACCATGGCCGCCGACGCCCCCACCGGGATGGGCCGCATGTAAGGCCCCATCAGCCCCCCCACGAACCCCATCGGCACGATGGCCGCGATCACCGTGAAGGTCGCCAGGATGGTCGGGTTGCCCACCTCGTCCACGGCCTCGGCGGACACCTCCAGCGGGGAGCGGTCCCGATTGGACGCCATGCGGAGGTGCCGGACGATGTTCTCCACGACCACGATGGCGTCGTCCACTAAGATGCCGATGGAGAAGATCAGCGCGAACAGCGTGATGCGGTTGAGCGTGTAGCCGTACAGCGCGAACACCACGAGCGTCAGCGCCAGGGTCACCGGCACGGCTAAGGCCACCACCCCCGACTCCCGCCTGCCTAAAGCCAGGGCGATCAGAATGGTCACGGAGACCACCGCGATCAGCATGTGCTCTAAGAGCTCGTTCGACTTCTCGTTCGCGGTCTCCCCGTAGTTGCGCGTGACCGTCACCTTCACGTCCTGGGTGAGGACCTTGCCCCTCAGGGCCTCGACCTTCTCCATCACCCGGTCCGCGACCACGATGGCGTTCGTCCCCTTCCGCTTGGCCACGGAGATCGTCACCGCCGGGTATTCGTTGCCCGGCCCCTGGCGGATGCCCTTCTGCCCCGCCGCGGCCCCGGCCCCGAAGAACACATAGGTCGCAGGCGCCTCCGGCCCGTCCTCCACGCTCGCCACGTCCCGCAGATGGACCGGGCGGTCCCCGAAGACGCCCACCACCACGCGCCCCACCTCCTCCGCGTCCCTCAGCAGCGACCCCGCCTCCACGAGCGCCTCGACGTTGCGGGCGGAAAAGCTCCCCGCCGGGGCCTGCCGGTTGGCCGCGCCCAGCGCCCCTAAGACGGACGTCGGAGACACCCCGTGCCCGGCCATGCGCCCGGCGTCCAGCAGGACCCTGACCTGCCGCCGCTGCCCGCCGATGATCGCGGTCTCCGACACGTCCTCCACCGACTTGACCTCCGCCTCCACCTGCGCCGCGATCCGGCGCAGCATGAACCCGTCGTACCGGTCGCTCCAGAGCGTGAGCGCCAGGATCGGCACGTCGTCGATGGACCGGGGCTTGATCAGCGGCTCCGAGGCCCCCGGCGGGATGCGGTCGAAGTTCGAGTAGAGCTTGTTGTAGAGCTGGACGAGACTCTTCTCCAGGTCCTCCCCCACCCGGAACCGGACGATCGCAACGCCCATTCCCGGCGAGGAGGTCGAGTAGATGTACTCCACGCCGGGGATCTCCCAGAGGAGCTTCTCCATCGGGGACACAACCCGCTCCTCCACCTCCTTCGCGCTCGCCCCCGGCATCTGCACGAACACGTCGGCCATCGGCACGACGATCTGCGGCTCCTCCTCGCGGGGGAGGACGATCACGGCAAAGACGCCCAGCAGCATCGAGGCCACGGCCAGTAAAGGCGTGAGCTTGGAGTCGATGAAATAGTGGGCGATCCGGCCCGCCATTCCGTAGCGCTTCATCGGATTCGATCCCCATCCTTCAAACGGTCCACGTCAGACACCACGATCCGCTCCCCCCCGCTCAACCCCGACAGGACCTCCGCGCGGTCTCCGTAGTCCCGTCCGACCCGCACCCATCGGAGACGGGCCACGCCCCCGTCCGCCACGTACACGCCCTCCAGTTGCCCCTGCCGGACCAGCCCGGCCTTCGGGATCAGCACGGCCCGGCGCGACCCGCTCTCGATCAGGAGCCGGGCGAACTGCCCGGACCTGAGACGCCCGTCCGCGTTGTCCAGGACCACCTCCACGTCAAAGGTCCGGCTCGCCGGGTCGGCGGACGGGACGACGCGTTCGAGAACGCAGGGGAGCCGGCGCTGACCCGCCGCGTCGATCTCGACGGATGCGGTCCCCCCGACGCGGAGGGCCTCCATCTCCCCCTCGCTCACCCGCGCCACCACCTTCATCCGCGACGGGTCCTCCACGACCAGGAGGGGCGCGCCCGGTGCGACGACGTCCCCCACATCAACCCTCTTTTTGACCACCACCCCGTCAAAAGGCGCGCGCACGGCGCTGTACGCGAGCGTCGCGTCGATCTCCCTCAGACCGGCCTCCGCGGCCTGGGCCGCGGCCTGGGCGCGGGCGTGGCCCGTGCGGGCGTCGTCTAGGTTTTTCTTGGGCGTGGCCTTCTGATCATAGAGCGCCTGGAGGCGCCTGAGCATCAGCGCGGCGTTCTCTAAGGCGGACCGGGCCTCGGCGAGACCGGCCTCGGCCTGCCCCCGCCGGGCGGACAGGTCCTGGCTGTCTAACCGGACCAGGACATCCCCCTTCCGCACCCGGTCCCCCTCCCGCACCCGCGCCTCCGTCACCCGGCTCATCAGCCTCGACCCCACCGAGGCCGTCTGAAAGGCCGCGGTCGTCCCCACGGCCGTCACGAGCGCCGGGACGGCCTGCTCTGCGACGGTCACGGTCTGGACCGGAATCGGCGTCCCGGACGCGGCCTCCTGCCGCTCCCCGCCCCCGCAGCCCACGAAGACGACGGCCAGCGCAAACAAGATGATGATGCGTAGATTCATGCGCGTTTCACCCCCAGCTTCGCCAGAATATCCTCCATCAGGCACCACTTCGTGAACGACGACTGAATCAGGTTCAGACCGACGAACGCCGTGAACAGGAACCAGTAGGGGCTGACCGTGTAGCCGAGCCCCAGGCTGACCAGCACGAACGTCCCGGCGATCAGCCGGATGTAGCGTTCCATCGTCATGGCAAAACCTCCTTGAGTTAAGGTCATGGGTCAGCCCCCCACCCTCCCCCATCGCTGACGAAAAGCCTTTCCCCCCCTCCCTCCCCCCCACGTGGGGGGGGGGGGGGGGAAACAGGCT
>Ga0156186_1378_pt1 | contig 12682 bp, 9 predicted proteins | sample RifCSPlowO2_12_FD_107839 | JGI IMG/M metagenome (GOLD analysis project Ga0156186, IMG submission 107839) | Candidatus Handelsmanbacteria bacterium RIFCSPLOWO2_12_FULL_64_10
GCAGCAGAGCGCCACCATCGAACTGTCCCCCAACTCCAGCAGCAGCTCCGCCCGGCTCAGGTGGATGTTGGCCATCACGTCCAGCAACCCCTGCTCCTGGGCGATCCCGAACGCCTGCTCATAGCACTCCATCGCGGCGTTCCAGTCCCGCCGGTCCGCGTGGGTCATGCCCAGGTTGTGATACGCCCGCGCCAGCCCCACCTGATTTCCGGCCTCCTGGAACATCCCCAGACAGGTCTGATACCGGCTCACGGCCTCGTCGAAGTCCCCCCGGACGGTGGCCAAGACCGCCAGGCCGTTGATCGTGTTGGCCACTGTCCTCCGGTCGCCGGCCGTCTGCGCCAGGTCCAGCGCCTCCCGATAGGCGGTGGCCGCCCCCTCGTAGTCCCCCTGCTCGTGAAGCGCGATGCCCCGGCTCAGCAGCACACGCGCCTGCCCCTGCCCGTCGCCTATGGCACGGTAGACCTCCCGGCTCCGGTCCAGGTGGTCCAGCGCCTCCGCCCAGCGATTCCACCGCGACAGCACCCGCCCCATCCGCTGGAGCAGCACCGCGCGGGTCCCTGTGTCTCCGAGTCGCTCGGCCATGCCCAGGGCCGCTTCGTAGGACTCGTAGGCCTTCTCTAAGTGCGACAGCCGCTCGTAGGTCTGCCCGATGTTCAGGAGCTGCCGAAGGTCCCCCGGCTCATCCTTCCCGGACAGACTGAGACCCTTGAAGGTCTCCAGGGCCTGCTCGATCTGCCGGAGCCTCTCCTCCATCGGAGGAGGTTGGACGGCATCCGTCTTGAGCAGGTCCCCGACCTCTATCTCCTTCTGAAAATCGTTCAGATCCCGGACCAGGGCATCTAAATTCGATCTATGTTTTAACACCAGCTTCTCTCCAGGCAATGCCGATGAGGGTCATAGTAAATTCGGAGGAGCGTCATCTCAGACATGAGGATGGCTAAGGCCCCAGAACTTCTGGGATGAGCTCATCACCTAAAGAGTAGATGGAGAAGCCAGGGACTTCGACGGTGAGGATAAGCGTCTTTTTGTTTCCGGTGACTTTGACCGAGATCTCCGTCACCTCGCTGCCTTCAATGTGGTAGCACTTCAGCCCCTGGAGGTCTTTTCTGTCCGCGCCCCGCAGGTTAAGTTCCAGCGTGGCCGGAGGGTTGAACTTGAGGCCGGAGGGCGTGAACTTCACCCCGATGTCCTTCAGCGCCGAGCCGGAGAAGACGGACATGGAGATCTCGACTTCGCGGTCGATTGCGCCCTTCTTGACCTCGAAGGTCGCCCTCTGTACGCGGACCCCGTCACCGTCATCGTCGTCGTCATCGCCGTCGTCATCGTCATCGTCACGGTTAAATCGAACCTCCAGCCTGCCGTACCTCCTGGGCGAAAATAACCCCGTAGCCTCCCTGACCAGCGTGGGTTTGGCCGCCCGGGCCCGCGCCTTCGAGAGATCAAAGCCCTTTGGCGCGAAGACAAGGGTGAACGGGTTGTCATTCGAATAGGCGCTTCCACCGCCCCTCTGAAGGGTGGCCGCACGCTCAGGGGCAAGGGGTTGCTGGTTCACCCCTCCGCACCCGACCAGCAGCCCTCCCAGCGCCAGCGCCGTGCAGACCGCCTTGATGATGTATCGTTTAAACACGCAGACCTCCTCAACGGAGAGAAACGAACCGACAGAGTCTTCCGGCCTCTGATTTCGACTTTTGCGACAATCGCGACACGTCCTTCCAGCCATGATCAAAGCGTATGCCAACCGGAAGGGATGAGCAACCCCAAGACCGCCATCTTACCCGAGCGCATTATAGATATATCTATAATGGATTCAAATATTTATATGAAATTCATCTGCGATTTAAAGGAGTTCAAATTTTTATGCAGGATAGAAGAGAGACGGGGGAAAAGGAGAGAGGATGTTGTAAAAATGCAGCGGTTTGGGCGGGAAGAGGGGCTGGAAGAGATTCCATTAGCCTGTGGATCGAGAAGCGATAAATTTTAATAAGCTGAAGTTTTATTTATACTTATTTTCAAAAACAGGATTTCAAGGCCAGTCTGATTTATATGCACAGCAGTGCTGCATCACAAAAGCACCGTTCCCGCCAACAGGTCAGATGAACCAAAACAAGGCTCATCCGACATTTTTACGGGATGGTCATTCTGAACGGAGCGTAGCGGAGTGAAGAATCTCTTATCTGTTTGCAGACAAACGAGATTCTTCGCCTTCGGCTCAGAATGACAACCCTATTCCCGCCAAAAAGTCGGATGAACCCAAAACAAAAAAGGAGGCGCTGAGCCCGAAGGGCGCGGACGGCTCTCCTCCGAACCGCCCTGCTGCCCCTCCGGGGAGCGCCCCCTGTTCGTCGATCCCGGCAAGGCCCTGTCACTCCAGCACAGGGCCCTCCTTCTCCACCCTGGCGTAGACCTGTGCGAATTCCTTCGACCCGTCGTCTTCCCAGACCTCCAGCCTGAGCCCCCGGATGTTGCCTTCGGGAAAGCCCAACAGCCGGCTGACGCCGGGGAAGGAGGGGGTGTAGAGCCTGTGCCCGCCCGCCAGGTGCAGCACGCCCAGATGGCGCGGGATGGCCGTGGGCCTGTTGGCCGCGGCCCTGGCCAGGGCCGCCTCGTCCACCTCCACGCCCAACCCCGGCGCTTCCGGCACGGGCGAGCACCCCTCGACCACCGGAATGCGCGCCTTCGTGACGTCCTCCTCGTACTGATCGTCTAAGTTGATCGAATGCGAGACCGTGGGCAGCACCGCGGCTAAGTGCATGGCCATCGCCTTGGTGAGCGTCCCCCCGGTGAGTTGGACCACCGTGGAGACATTGGCCTCGGCGCAGGCGAACCCCCGCGCCATCGAGACCCCGACGCCCACCTCCCCGACCATGTAGGCGTCCGCGCAGCCCCGCATAATCTCCTGCCCGCCCCCCAGCTGCGGGACGTGCATCAGAATGGGCAGCCGGGTCTTCTCGCGCAGCCGGCGCCAGCCGTCGATGTCGTTCAGCTTCAGAGGGTCCTCGATCATGCCCACCACGCGCGACTTCTCCAGCTCGTGGACGAGGCGCAGCACGGCCGTCAGCCCCCGGTTGTGGTTGAAGTCGTAGTGCATCCAGAACCCCTCCGGCGCCACCGCCTCGACAGCCCGGTTCTGCTCCAGCACGTCGTAGTACTCGCAGGTGTGCATCTTGAAGATCTTGTAGCCCTGGGCCGCTGCCCGCTGGACCTCCCGGCTCAGGTCCTCCGGCGAGGCCGGGCGGGTCCAGGCCGCCACGGGCACGCGGTCGCGCACCTTCTGGCCCATCAGCTTGTAGGCCGGCGCCCCCAGGTGCTTGCCCATGGCGTCGTAGAGGGCCCCCATCAGGCCGGTGTTCAGGTTGGCGTTCAGGAAATCGAAGGGGCTCCGCCCGATGAGGGGCTCGACGCTCGACCGGGGTGGGGCCTCGCACCGGGCGTCGCCGTACCCGACGATGCCGTTGTCGGCCTTCACCTTGAAGATCGTCCGGCGGTTGATGTCCCGGAAGCGGGCCTTCTGGTCCGCGTTGCGCGCGGCGATGCGCGGAAAGATCGGAATGATCTCGATGTCCACGATTTTCATGCGGTGCTCCTCCTCAAGTTCATCTCCGTGACGGCCCTCGCCGTGTAATACTTCGACGCGATGACGGCCAGAATGACCAGAACCCAGATGAGCCACATCCCCATAAAACGCCCGCCATAAGACCGACCCCCTGAGCCTCGACGTTCAAGCAAGTGATGATCCCTAAGAGTTACATCATACGCGCCAATAAAGGCATTGTCAAGCAGAATCGCCGGGCTATCTGCGGGCCTTCTTCGAGGGCGTGGACCGCCTTGTGTGCGCTGCCTCTTTTTACTCTTGAAAAAAGAGGGCAATCCCAGTAAATTTTAAAATATGTCGACCGTTGCATCAAGAAAGAGTCGCTCAAACTCCGTCACGCAGGGTGAACCGTTATGGAAGACGAACGACGCACGCGCCCGGTGAACCTCGAAGAGGTCCATCGCAAGATGGAACAGTTCCTGTCCCACATCAGCCGGTCCGGCGGGGCAGGGTCCCGGTTCTCCGCCTGCCTCTGGGAGCCCCCCATCGACGTCTACGAGACCGAGGATGACCTCGTCGTGCTGTGCGAACTGCCGGGCATCGACCGGGACCGGGTCGAACTCATCGCCGAGGGACAGACGCTGACCATCCGGGGGGAGCGGCGCAGGGCCGAGACCGGGTCAAAACGGCGCTACCATCGGATGGAGATCTGCTTCGGGGGGTTTGAGCGGGTGATCGACCTCCCGGCCGATGTCGATGCCGCGTCCGCCAGGGCGGCCTACCGGGACGGTTTTCTCCACGTCGCCTTTCGCAAGGTCCGCGCAGACCGGTCGCCCCGCACGATCATCGTGACGGAAGAATGAGGTGAAACGGCAGAGCGCAAAGCGTAAAACACGATCTTTGACGCTATGCGCCGTGCGCTTTGCGCTTTGCGTCGTTTAAACGAGGTATACCCATGCCCACAGAGAAAAACGGAGGGAGCGAGGAGCGCATCCCCATCCCCGAGGCGCTCCCCCTCCTGCCGTCCGGCGACGCCGTGATCTACCCCTACATGCTCTTCCCGTTCGTCGCCGCATCCCCGGAATGGGTCCGGGCCGTGGACGCGGCGGTGGCGATGGAGAACAAGATGGTGGGGCTGTTCACCCTGAAGAACCCGGAGCAGCCGCCGGCCCCGGAGAACCTCCACCCCATCGGGACCGTCGCCGTCATCGCCCGGATGCTCCGGCTGCCCAACAACGCGGTCCAGATCCTGACCCAGGGCATCTCTCGCATCCGACTGCTCGAGGTGACGGACCGGGACCCCTACCTCAGGGGCCGCGTGGAGCGGGCCGAAGAGCAGGAGGAGCAGACGGTCGAGCTGGAGGCCCTCGCCCGCAACGCCGTGGGCCTGTTCCAGAAGGCCGTCTCCCTGGCCCCCAACCTGTCCGAAGAGCTGGGGGCGGCCGTGGCCTCGCTGCCCAACGCGGGCGCGCAGGCCGACTTCATCGCCTCCCACATCAACCTGAACCTCGCCGAGCGGCAGGCCATCCTGGAGGCCCTGAACGTGGCGGAGCGCCTCCGGCTGCTCACCGGCTTCCTGAACCGCGAGCTGGAGATCCTGGAGCTGGGGAGCAAGATCCAGTCCGAGGTGAAGGGGGAGATGGACAAGACCCAGCGGGACTACTACCTCCGCCAGCAGCTCAAGGCCATCCAGAAGGAGCTGGGGGAGGTGGACGAACAGGCCGCCGAGACCAACGAGCTGCGCGAGCGGGTCTCGAAGGCGGGCATGCCCCCGGAGGCCCGGAAAGAGGCCGACCGGGAGCTGGAGCGGATGTCCAGGATGCCCCCGGCGGCGGCGGAGTACTCCGTCATCCGGTCTTACCTCGAGTGGCTGATCACCGTGCCCTGGACGGCCAGCACCGAGGACCACCTGAACGTCGCGGAGGCGGAGAAGATCCTGGACGAGGACCACTACGGCCTCCGGCGGCCCAAGGACCGCATCCTCGAATACCTCGCCGTCCGAAGGCTCAAGCCCGACATGAAGGGCCCCATCCTCTGCTTCGCAGGCCCCCCCGGCACCGGCAAGACCTCCCTCGGCCAGTCCATCGCGCGGGCCCTGGGCCGGAAATTCGTCCGCGTCTCCCTGGGCGGCGTCCACGACGAGGCGGACATCCGGGGCCACCGCCGGACCTACATCGGCGCGATGCCGGGGCGGATCATCCAGGGCCTCCGCCGGGCGGAGTCCCGCAACCCGGTCTTCATGCTCGACGAGATCGACAAGATGGGGCAGGACTTCCGGGGAGACCCCGCCGCCGCCCTGCTCGAGGTGCTCGACCCCCAGCAGAACAACACCTTCCTGGACCACTACCTCGACGTGCCGTTCGACCTGTCGAAGGTCATGTTCATCACCACCGCCAACGTCCTCCACACCATCCCCCCGGCCCTGCTCGACCGGATGGAGGTGCTGGAGCTTTCGGGCTACACCGAGCCGGAGAAGCTGGAGATCGCCCGTCGCTACCTCATCCCCAGGCAGTTCGCCGAGCACGGCCTCTCCGCCGAAACGCTCGTCATCGCCGACGACGCCCTCACGGGCGTCATCCGGAACTACACGCGGGAGGCCGGCCTCCGCAACCTGGAGCGGGAGATCGGGACGGTCTGTCGGAAGGTCGCGAGGGAGATCGCGAGGGGAAAGACGGAGACCCTCCGCGTCTCCGAGAAGGACCTCCACGCCTACCTGGGTCCGATCCGTTTCCGCTCGGAGGTCGCCGAGACCTCCGACGAGATCGGCGTCGTGACGGGCCTGGCCGTCACCGGCGCGGGGGGGGAGGTGCTCTTCGTGGAGGTGGTGACCGTGCCGGGGAGAGGGGGGCTGATCCTCACCGGCCAGCTCGGCGACGTCATGAGGGAGTCGGCGCAGGCGGCCCTCACCTACATCCGGAGCCGCGCCAGACCCCTCGGCCTGACCCCTTCGGCCCTGCAAAAGCTCGACCTCCACATCCACATCCCGGCCGGGGCCGTGCCCAAGGACGGCCCCTCCGCCGGAGTCACGATGACCACGGCCCTGGCGTCCGCCCTGACCAAGCGCCCCGCGCGCCGGGACGTGGCCATGACCGGCGAGGTGACCCTGCGCGGAAAGGTCCTCCCCATCGGCGGGGTGCGCGACAAGGTCCTGGCCGCCCACCGGGCGGGCATCCGGACGGTCATCCTGCCCGCAGAGAATGAGAAGGACATCGAGGACATCCCCGAACACGTCCGGAACGACCTGCGGTTTGTGTTTGCCGATCACATGGACCGGGTGCTGAACGAGGCCCTGCGCCCGGAGACGGCCCAGGAAAAGGTCGAACTGGTGGTGGCGGCATGAGACCTCACCCACCCCCTTACCCCCTCCCTCTCCGTATACGGAGAGACCGACAGCGAAAGCTGTCGGAAGGCGGGGAGGGGGGAGGGGGAAACAAGGGGCGTAGCCCCTAGCATCGGGGGAGAGTGAGGTCTTCACTTCTTCCTCCTGACCAGGCTCCTGTGCACCCACCCCATCTGATTGTCCCGGTCCACCAGCACCTTGACCCACTCCCCGGACGTGGCCACCACGGTGACGGTCTGTCCCCCCGACAGCTTTCCGGCGATGTCGTAGTTCGTCCCCGGCCCCTTCCGGAGGTTGATCGTCCGGTTGACGACCACGGCCGGGTAGGTGAACACCGCCGTCTCCTCGAAGATCGCCGTGTCAACGGGGGCGCCCTTCGACGATGGCTGAACGGTCTCCGTCTCCTGCTCCTTCGCGCCGGATTTCGTGGAGGCGCAGCCCCACCAGGGCATCGCGAAGGCCAGAACGGCCAGAAAAAGCGCGGCGAACGGCTTCGTCGAATGCCTCAAACTCTTTGATCCTGAGAAAATTCTCATGCCACCTTCTACCTCAATCCAGACGGTCCTTCACACGCCCTTCGGCGACCTGACCCTCTTCTGTGAGAAGGAGACCCTGACGGCGATCCATTTCGGCCCGTACCGTCGCGACCGCGCCGTGCGAAGAATCCAGATCGAGCGCGGAGCCCCGCCGACCCGGGCCGCCCGCGCCCTCATCGACGACCTGACCCGCTACTTCTCCGGCATCCCCACCGCCTTCTCCACACCCCTCGACCTGAGCCGTCACACCGACTTTCAGCGGGCCGTCTGGAAGGCGATCCAGGCCATCCCCTACGGCCGCACCACCACCTACGGCCAGCTCGCCGCCGACCTGGGCGACCGCAACGCCGCGCGGGCCGTGGGCGCAGCCCTCGGCCAGAATCCCTTCCCCATCCTCATCCCCTGCCACCGCGCCCTCGGCTCGGACGGATCGCTCACCGGCTTCGGCGGCGGCCTGGAGTGGAAGCGCGCCCTGCTCAGCCTGGAGAACGGGCAGAAAGAGATGTTTTGAACGTAGGGGCGCGGCACGCCGTGCCCCCACATCACACGCCCACCACGTAATACACCAGCCACCCCTCGGTCGGATTCCGGAAGTGGTAAGCCGTCCCCGCCGGGAGGTGAATCATGTCCCCCTCCACGACGCGCTGCTCGTTCCCCTTCGCGACCAGCGCCCCCTCCCCCTCCAGGACGTAATAGACCTGTTCAAGGTCCTTGTAGGCGCGCTCTGCCGACCGGCCCCGGGGCTGCACGGCCTCCCGGTCCACAAAGGCCATGCCCCTCAGGGCGCCGCCCTCCCCTTCCCGGCCCAGCAGCCGCCACCGAACCGCCCCGGCCCCGTCGCCCTGTGGGGCCGCGTCCCGCCAGTTCCGGACGGCGCACGCCCCCCCTGTCCCCTCCACCCCCGCGCTGATGACGTGGTGCTCGATCCAGGCATCCCCGGTGTTGAACATCTGGTGCGGCGCGTCCGTCGGCAGGTAGACGGCATCCCCCTCCTCTACGGGATACCGCCTCTCCCCGCAGAGCGCCTCTCCCCTGCCGGAGATGATGTAGTAGACCTGCTCCTGATGGTGGTGCTGATGGTGGTCCGAGGTCTTCCTCCCCTGCAGGGCGTGCCGGGCGAACCCCCTCAGCCTCTCCAGACAGAACAGAGGGTTCGTCTCGCCATCCCGCTTGTGCCTCAGCCCGCCCCACACGATAGCGCTCATGTGGTTGACGATAGGCTCCTCGTCCCGCCAGTTTCGAATCAGGGGCATGAAAATCCTCCTTTTTTGCTGGATGGGTGGCTTCGCGTCTTTCGGCCTTTCTTTCGCGCCTTTCGCGTTCTCATTTCGCGCCTTTCGCGTTCGTAAAATTAGCACAATCGACGGTTAAAGTCAACTTTTCGTGCTTGCGCTTGGGCTATTCGCATAGTATCTTTCTACAAAGATTCTTTGCATAGTCAGCGCGTCCAAAGGTGGGGGATCGGGGATGGACGTCCACACACATCGTAGTCGGGGATAACGGTGACAAGCCGCATCAGATAGGTGCGGCTTTTTGCTTTTATGGAAGGTGTGCCATGACTGAAGAACAAAAAGCTCAACGCGAAAAAGAGATGGAATCCCTTCGGAGCTTGTTAGTGGATTACGCAGCGAAAGCACGACAAGATGGTGTCGCTTCGTTACAAGGGCTTCCCGGACAGCCTGAGTTTCTCAAGATACTACTGGATTACCTGAGTCTGCCTGCAAGTGGTCCTCAATGGAGGCAACTGGGGTGCATGATGAAGGGTGTCCTTCTTATCATGGGAGGAGCCCATCCTGACACTGTAAGAGAGGAACTCGCTAAACATTAGACGTTATTGGAAATGCTGAGAAACGTTTCAGGGTGTGGGAAGGGGGGCCTGACGTGAACCGGCGACTTTGGACAGGTCCATACGATCTGGCCATCAGGCTGAGACAGGGCAATAAGGCCCATCTGTGCGCCCGAAAGGGCGCGGATGGGCCTCTTCGTTTTGGGGTAGGGTGGTTGGGGTTCGTGTTTTTCGTGCTCTTCGTGTCCCTTCGTGCTCCTGCCCTCGCCCAGGACCTCCAGATCGCCGGGAAGATTGCATTTGCCTCCACTCGTGACGGGAACTCTGAGATCTACGTGATGAACGGGGACGGGACCGGGCAGACGCGCCTGACGAACAACGCGGGAAGTGACGACGAACCTGCCCTGTCTCCGGATGGAACCCGGATCGTGTTTCAGTCCAACCGCGACGGCAACTGGGAAGTTTATGTGATGAACACGGATGGGACCGGCCAGATGCGCCTGACAAACAATGCCGACATGGACGTGGAACCGAACTGGTCGCCGGATGGCAGTCAGATTGTGTTTAGCTCAACCCGCGACGGAAACTTTGAGATTTATAAAATGAACACCGACGGCACGGGCCAGACCAGGTTAACCAACACCGGTCTGCACGATCAGGCTCCCAAGTGGTCGCCGGATGGGAGCAAGATCGTCTACTATCTGGGAAACGGGAGCCGGGATATCTATGTGATGAACGCGGATGGGACCGGCCAGACGCAGATCACGACGAACCCCAACTTTGACGATACCCCGGCCTGGTCGCCGGACGGCAGTAAGATTGTCTTTCAGACAAACCGGGATGGGAATACCCAACTCTATGTGATGAATGCCGATGGATCGAGTCAGACCCGTCTGACCAACAACTCAGCGACGGATAATGGCGCATCATGGGAGGAATCTATCCGCCGCATCGGCTCTACACCCGCCGGCACACCGGTCTCCCGGACGATGACGATTGAGAACAAGGGCAGCGCCACGCTCATGGTCAGTAACATCACCTCCAGCGACGGGCAGTTCACGGTCAACCCGACGAACTTCAGCGTGAACGCAGGCGCCAGCCAGAACGTCACGGTGACTTTCACCCCGACCTCAACGGGGACGAAATACGCCACGCTGACGATCACCAGCAACGACACAGATGCCCCGACGGTCAAGTTGACCGTAAACGGCACGGCCACGGCTCTGTTCACAGACGTGGCGTCCAGCGCCGGGGTGGCCGACGCCGGAGACGGGACAGGGGTGGCGTGGGGGGACTAGGACAGCGACGGGGACCTGGACCTCTACCTGGCCAACAACGGCACTGCCAACCGGCTGTATCGGAATAACAACAATGGGACGTTCACCGAGGTGGGCGCCAGCGCCGGGGTGAACGATGCTGGAATTGGATTAGGTGTGTCGTGGGGGGACTATGACAACGACGGAGACCTGGACCTCTACCTGGCCAACGAGGGCCAGGCAAACCGACTGTTCAAGAACAATGGGAATACGAACAGGTGGCTGATCGTCAAGTTAGTGGGCACGGCGGGCAACAAGGATGGGATCGGCGCTCGCGTGACGGCCGTGACGGGCGCTCTGCGCCAGCGCCGGGACGTGGACGGCGGGTCAGGGTATGCCTCGCAGCCGTCCCTGCCGGTGGAATTCGGGTTCGGGGGCACGGCCACGGTGGACTCCCTGATCGTCCGCTGGCCGAATGGGACGACGCAGGTTCAGACAAGCGTCTCGACGAACCAGACCCTCACGGTGACGGAACCTGCCGTTCCAGCCATCTCCTTCTCCTCCACCTCTCTCTCCTTCGGCAACGTGGAGAAGGGTCAGTCCGTGCAACAGACGTTTACAGTGTCCAACACCGGCGCGGCGGCGCTGACCGTCTCGTCCATCAGCGCATCCGGGACGGATGCGCCACAATTTACAGTCAACCCGACGACCTTCACGATCAATGCCGGAGGTCCGGCGCAGACCGTCACCGTGACGTTCGCGCCTTCATCCGTTGGGTCGAAATCCGCCTCTTTATCCGTTGCCCACAATGCGACAGGGAGTCCATCCACAATTTCGCTGACGGGCAACGGGACAGCCGCCCCTCCTCCGCCCGCGCCGGTCATCAGCCTGTCGACCGCCTCCTTGACGATGGACAGCACGAGCGTGGGGGCCACCTCTCAGAAGACGTTCACGATCAGCAACACCGGCAACGCCAGTCTATCCGTGACGGGAATTACCGTGACAGGGCCGGACTCCTCGCAGTTCACCGTATCCCCCACGACAGCGACGATCGCAGCGGGAGGCAGCCAGGCGGTCACGGTGACGTTCACGCCGTCATCCGCTGGGCCGAAGTCGGCTTCTCTATCCGTTTCCCATAACGCGGCAGGCAGCCCCTCATCCATCCCCCTGAGCGGGGTCGGAGCGGGCCTCCCATCCATCAGCCTGTCGGCGACCTCGCTCTCGTTCGGGGACGTGCAGGTAGGCCAGAGCAAGGCGCTCACGTTCACCGTCGGAAACACCGGCGACGCAGCGCTGACCCTGTCCGGCATCGGGATATTCGGGACCGATGCCTCGCAGTTCACGGCCAATCCGATGACGTTCACGGTCAACGCCGGGGCCTCCGCGCAGACGGTGACGGTGACATTCACGCCCTCGTCCACAGGAACGAAGTCCGCGACGCTGTTCGTCGTCCACAGTGCGGCAGGGAGTCCGTCCAGGGTGTCCCTGACGGGCAACGGGACGGCCGCGCCCCCTCCGCCCGCGCCGGCGATCAGCCTGTCGAACACGTCTCTGGCGATGGACAGCACAGGGGTCAGGTCTTCCTCTCAAAAGACGTTCAGGATCAACAACATCGGCAACGCAAGTCTTTCCATCTCCGGCATCGCGGTGACGGGGCCGGATTCCTCGCAGTTCAGGGTGTCTCCTACGACGGCCACGATTGCGGCGTGGGGCAATCTAACGATCACCGTGACCTTTGCCCCAACTTCAGTTGGGCCGAAGTCGGCTTCTCTATCCATTGCCCACAACGCGGCAGGCAGCCCCTCATCCGTCCCCCTGAGCGGAATCGGAGTGGGTTTCCCATCCATCAGTCTGTCGGCCATTTCCCTGACGATGGACAGCACAAAGGTGGAGGCCACATCCAGGAAGTCGTTGACAGTCAGCAATACCGGCGACGGTGTTTTGTCTATTGCTGGCATCACGGTGACAGGGACGGATGCCGACCAATTCAGGGTGTCGCCGACAACGGCCACGGTGGCAGCGGGGAAAAGTCTGACAATCACGGTGACGTTCACGCCGTCATCCGTTGGGCCGAAGTCGGCCTCTCTATCCGTTGCCCATAACGCTGCGGGAAGCCCTGCAACGGTTGCGCTGAGCGGCGCAGGGATCGCGCAGGAAGGTCCGGGGGTCATCACGGCCTTTGGAGGTAAAGGAGATCGCGATTTTTCGGGCGACGGGGGACCGGCAAAT
>Ga0156186_1375_pt2 | contig 12675 bp, 9 predicted proteins | sample RifCSPlowO2_12_FD_107839 | JGI IMG/M metagenome (GOLD analysis project Ga0156186, IMG submission 107839) | Candidatus Handelsmanbacteria bacterium RIFCSPLOWO2_12_FULL_64_10
TGCGGCGACCGGGGACCGGGTGACGGCGGTGTTCGACGGGGATGAGGGGATCGGGACCGTGACCGGCGCGAGGCGGCAGGAGGGGGTCGCGGTGATCTTCTCCAGGCCTCCGGACTCCGCGGACGACGTGATCGTGACGCAGGTCCGCAGGCGGCACGGGAAGAAGGCCGTGCTCGTGGTGTCGTCGGACCGGAAGATCCTGGACGCGGCGCGCAGGAACCGGGTCGCTGGGATGCGGGCGGAGGCGTTTGAGGCGGAGATGGCGCGCCGGATCGCGGAGGGGCCAAAAAGGGGGCGCTCAGGGGCGAAGCAGGAGGCTGGGCCGGATGCAGAGGAGGTGGCGTACTGGGAAAAGATGTTTCGGACGAAGAAGGGGATGTTTGAGGAGGGGACGGAATGAATATACAGCACGTCACGATCTATCGGGAGGCCGGGCGCTACGCGGGCTGGCCGGCCAACTACGGCATCTGGTCCTGGGGGGACGAGATCGTCGTCGGGTTCACGCTGGGCTACCACAGGTCGGACGGCGGGTTCCACGCGCGCGACCGGGAGCGGCCCTTCGTTGGGATGCAGGCGCGCAGCCTTGATGGGGGCGAGACGTGGGAGGTCCAGCGGACGCCCTGCCGCACGCCCGGCAACCGGGGGCTTTCGGCGGACGAGCACGTGCGCCACGACCTGGGCGTCGGGCAGGTCCTGAGCGTGACGGATGCGCCCGTGGATTGTCCCGGAGGCATCCGGCTCACCCACCCGGACTTCGCGCTGATGTGCGCCCGGTCCGGGCTGAGGGCAGGGGCCAGGTCGTGGTTCTACGTCTCCTGTGACCGGTGCCGGTCGTGGGAGGGCCCGTTCAGGCTCCCGATGTTCGACCAGACCGGCATCGCCGCCCGGACCGACTATCTTGCGGACGGCCCGGAGACATGCACGCTGTTTCTGACGGCGGCCAAGCCCGACGGCGAGGAGGGGCGCGTCTTCTGCGCCCGGACAGTGGATGGAGGCAGTACCTTCGCGTTTCTGTCGTGGATCGGGCCGGAGCCGGAGGGGTTCGCGATCATGCCCGCCAGCGTCCGGTTGCCCGGGGGACGCCTCCTGGCCGCCGTCCGATGCCGGGAGAGGAGGCGGGATCTGAAGGCGGAGCGGAACTGGATCGACCTGTATGCGTCAGACGACGAGGGGGCGACGTGGGGCTATGTGAACCGACCTGTGCCTGACACCGGCGTGGGGGGCAACCCCCCGGCGATGATCCGGTTGCGGGATGGGCGAGTGTGTCTGACGTACGGGTACCGGGATGCGCCTTTCAACATCTGCGCCCGGCTGAGCGAGGACGACGGCGCGACGTGGGGGAAAGAGATCGTCCTGAGAAGCAACGCGGGCAACCACGACATCGGCTACCCCCGCACGGTCCAGCGGGCCGACGGCAAGGTCGTGACGGCCTACTACTTCAACGATCACGCGGATGGGGAGCGCTACATCGCGGCGACGATCTGGGAACCCTGAGACTCAGTGGGATATTTGAGGAGAGGTCGGAATGATCCCAACTTTTGCGGCTATTACCTGGGACTACGACGAGGAAGCAGACGTTCTCTATCTTTCTGTGGGGGAACCTCAACCGGCTGTGGGCGTGGACATCGGCGAAGGGGTCATTTTACGCTACGATGAGGTCCGTAAAGAGGTTGTGGGGCTTACCCTGATCGGGCTACGGGAGCGACTGATGAAAGGGTTGGTAGCGATTGAGCAGAGTTGAGACGGTCTGGCATCGCACGGATAACCTCATGGATGTTCCTATCATCGATCTGAGCCTGCTCCGCCTACCGTTTCCCCAGGTCTGGAGCGACTACGACGAGGAGGCCGATGGGCTTTACCTGAGCTTTGAGAAGCCGCAGTGTGCCGACGACAGCGTCACGGAGAATGACGGGAACGTCTATCACTATCGCGAAGGCCGTCTGGTAGGGATTACCATTTCCAATGCAGGTCAGCGGTTTCGAGGTCTCTAAAAAAGAAGAAAGGCCATGGCGCGAAAATTGCTTACATATGCTGAACTCATTGCCACTGCTAAAACCTTCTGTGTAGAAAATCACACGTATTCTGAGCTATTCGGGGTTACTGATGGGAAAGCCGTAGGTACGTTTATCGAACATAAATTTCGAGGTAGGCTTGAATCGCTTTATGGGGTGAAAGCCGGTAGTTCCGCATTGGGTATTGATTTACCTTCGGTTGATACAGATATCAAGGTGACATCTATTCGGCAACCTCAATCGTCCTGCCCTTTCCGTTCTGCCAGACAAAAGGTATATGGGCTTGGATACAATTTACTTCTGTTTGTGTATGAAAAAAACGATGAGCAACAAGACAGAACTGCGATACTCACTTTCCTGCACTGTGTTTTCATCGACAAGAGCCGTACTGCCGATTATCAGGCGACACGTGGTATACTTGAAATTCTGGGTCGAGATGGCAACCGGGACGATATCATAGCCTTTCTATCCGACCGAAACCTGCCCGGTGATGAGATCGTATATAACGCCCTTACGGATGAAATTATAGAGTCGCCACCTGCTCTTGGATATCTGACGATCTCCAACGCGCTTCAATGGCGACTCCAGTATGGCCGGGTTGTCAACTTAACCGAAACCGTTCCAGGAATTGTAAAAATCGTATGAGCCAGATTGTATCTCGTATCGCTGAGGCAGTTTCTGAATATCTTACCGATCCGAGTCGAACCCATCTGTTCGATGCTATTTCGATCTACAACACTGTCGAGCAGGCAAACGAGGGTTTGCATCGTCTGACAGGTATTCGCGGTTTTTTCCCCGATGGCGAAGCGTTTGAGGAATTGCAGCGATTGCTATTGTCTTCCACTCCGACCGTAGGAGATCGCAGAAATCGAGAATGGGGCGATTTTCAGACTCCTCCAGGATTGGCTTCCCAAGTGTGTCGCTGTCTTTTAGAGACAGGTATCTCCCCTCGCATCATCATTGAACCAACTTATGGTACAGGTAATTTTATCTTCGCTGCGTTGAGGTCATTTCCAAAAGCTGGACTCGTTTATGGAGTTGAAGTTCAGGACAGATACGAGTGGCATTTCAAACTTGCCCTGCTGATGCAGATTCTTCGTGACCGTCGTCCGTCAGCGGAGATAGAATTACATCAAGACGATATTTTCACGCATCGCTTCCCTGAAGAGGTTCTGGGAGCACAGGAAGTCCTGATCATTGGTAACCCACCGTGGGTGACCAACGCAGAGCTTGGCGCTTTGGGTGCAAGCAATCTACCCTCCAAGAGAAACATCAAAGCGCTTAATGGTCTGGATGCTATGACCGGGAAAAGCAACTTTGACATTGGCGAATTTATCTTGCTCCGAATGCTGGAATTATTCTCAGAACGGCGTGGCACACTGGCAATGCTATGTAAGAATTCAGTTGTCAAGAATATCGTAGAAGCATTACCTCAGCGAAAATTCAAGGTTTCGAATATCCGAGCGTATGGAATAGATGCTAACCGTGAGTTTGGCGCTTCAGTAGAAGCATCTCTTTTATTCATGACTATGGGCGCGTCAAGTCCCACTTTTTCCTGTCAAGCGACTTCTTTTAATAATCCTGAACAGGTGATCCGAACCTTTGGATGGACAAGAGATAGATTTGTGTCCAATGTAGAGAACTATGAAAAAACCTGCGAGTTCGATGGTGAATCGCCTATGGTCTGGCGGCAGGGTCTAAAACACGACTGTGTAAAAGTTATGGAACTCGATGATGCCGAAGGGAATTTGGTAAATCAAAATGGTGAAATTGTAGAGGTCGAGGAGCGATGGTTATATTGGCTATTGAAAAGTTCCGACATACGAACTTTTGAAGTTGATCGAGCGAGGAAAAAGGTGGTTGTTACACAGCGTCATATAGGGGCGGATACCTCTCATCTCCAAGTAGATGCGCCGAAGCTATGGACATATTTACTCAAAAACAGTGAATATCTGGAAAGGCGCAAGTCCAGCATTTACCGAGGGATGCCTCCTTTCTCTATTTTTGGTATAGGCGAGTATTCGTTCAAGCCTTACAAAGTGGCTATCTCCGGGCTGTACAAGCAACCTTATTTTTCTCTGGTGCTCCCGATTGATAATCGTCCGGTCATGCTTGACGATACGTGCTACTTTCTCGGTTTCGACAGTTATCTGAATGGGTTATTTACTGCTTCTATTCTCAATAGTTCTGAGGTTCAAAGGTTTCTTCAGTCGGTCGTTTTCTCGGACGCTAAAAGACCATATACAAAAGAAGTCCTGATGCGTATTGATCTTCTTCAAGTTGTTGTCCGATTGTCTTTTCAAATACTTCGTGACTTTTGGAAAAGCATTGGTTATAGACCAAAAGTATTGGTGAAGGAATCGGACTTTGAAGTTTATAGTCAGCTTCTGACTGGTATGCGCAAAGGACAACAAGCTTCGCAGATGAGCCTTAGCCTGTGAGCGAAAGATGAGTACTACCAGGATATGAGATTAAGATTATGAAAACTTCCATCACCAAAGCCGAAGCCCGATCCTTCAAGAGGCGGTGGAAGGTTGTCAATGCGGCTGAACGGGAGGAGTTGCGTAGAACTCCTCCAGAACACAAATTGCGACAATTGGCTGCGCTCATGGCTTCGGTAAAAGAACTTGGACGGGACGAACAGCTTACAGCAGAAGAAGCCGAAATTTGGGAACGATGGAATCGGCTTAGAAAAATTTATGGTAAGCGAAAGAGATAGATGAGAGGAGGTCACCATGGGCGTGCGCACGGCGGAGGCGTATCTGGCGGGGCTGCGGGACGGGCGGGCGGTGTTCTTCAAGGGGGAGCGGGTGGCGGACGTGACGGCGCACCCGGACCTGGGCGTGGGCGCCCGGCACGCGGCGCTCGACTTCGAGTTGGCGGAGCGGCCGGAGTACCGGGAGATGATGACCTGCCCCTGCCCGGAGGCGGGGGAGGCGATCAGCCGCTACTTCGTCCCGCCGGCCAGCACGGCGGACCTGCTGCACCGCCGGGAGATGGTGGAGACGAGCACCCGGCTGGGCGGGGGCGTGGTGCTGCTGATCAAGGAGATCGGCACGGACGCCCTGTTCACGCTGTCTCTGATCGCGAAGCTAACGGATCAGAAGCACGGCACGGGCTACCTGGAGCGGGTGAGGAAGTATCACGCCTTTTGCCGGGACCGGGACCTGAGCATGTCCGTGGCGCAGACGGACGTGAAGGGGGACCGGGGCAAGGGGCCGTCGGATCAGGCGCACCCGGACTACTATGTGCGGATCGTGGAGGAGCGGAGCGACGGGATCGTCGTGCGCGGGGCGAAGGCGCACACGACCTGCGCCCCCTACGTGGACGAGATCATCGTGATTCCGACGCGGGCGATGACGGAGAAGGACCGGGACTACGCCGTGGCCTTTGCGGTCCCGGCCAGCGCGAAGGGGCTGAAGCTGATCGCCAGTCCCTTCGGGAGCACGTCCGGGAGCGCCTTTCATCACCCCGTCTCCTCCCGGCACCGCCTGTGCGAGTCGCTGACCGTGTTCGACGACGTGTTCGTCCCGAACGACCGGGTGTTCCTGAAGGGGGAGTGGGACTTCGCCGGGGCCGTGGCCAACACCTTCGTGCAGTTCCACCGGTTCACGGCCGTGGCCTACAAGCCCCCGCTGTGCGACCTGTTCATCGGCGCGGCGGCGCTGATCGCGGACTACAACGGGGCGGCCTCCGCGTCCCACATCCGGGAGAAGGTCACCCGGCTGATCACCTACGCCGAGACGGTGCGGGCGCTGGGGAGGGCCGCGGCCCTGTCCCCTCGCGTGGTGGATGGAATCGCCATTCCCGACCCGATCGTCACGAACATCGCCAAGCACTATTTCGCCAGCGGCTACCACACGGCGGTCAGCCTGGTGCAGGACATCGCCGGGGGGCTGGTGGTGACCGGGCCGTCGGAGGAGGACCTGTCCAGCCCGGAGACGAAAGGCTATGTGGAGCACTACTTAGGCGGGCGGGCCGGGGTCTCGACGGAGGACCGGCTGAAGGCGTTCAACCTGATCCGCGACCTGACGGCCTCGGACTTCGGGGGCTACCACGAGCTGCTGGCCATCCACGCGGAGGGGTCGCTGGAGGCGCAGAAGATCACGATCTTCAGGGACTACGACATCGGGCGGTGTGTGAGGCTGGCTAAGGAAGCGGCGAATATCAAATAAATCCTCTCCTCTGTCATGTCAAATACCTACGCTGACAATATAGACGACCGTTACACCCGCGAGCGCGGGACGGTCTTTCTGACGGGCATACAGGCCCTGGTCCGGTTCCTGATCGACAAGCAGCGCCGGGACCGGGCCTCCGGGGGGCCGGTGCGCCGCACCTTCATCACCGGCTACGAGGGATCGCCGCTCGGCGGTCTGGACATGGAGATTCGAAAGGCCCTCCGGCGCCTGAACGGCGACGGGGGGTTCGTCCACCAGCCGGCGGTCAACGAGAAGGTCGCCGCGGCGGCGGTGCACGGCAGCCAGTACATCGGGGACGTGGACGGGTTCTGGTACGGCAAGGCGCAGGGGACCAAGTGGACGCCCGACGAGATGGGGCTGGCCAACTTCTCCGGGTCGGGGGAGAACAGCGGCGTGGTGCTGTTCTGCGGGGACGATCACGCGGCCAAGAGTTCCGTGAACCCGGGGGCGAGCGAGGAGGTGCTGCGGGACATGAAGGTCCCGGTCCTCTACCCTGCCAGCGTGGCCGAGATCCTTTCGTGTGCCCATCACGCGCTGACGCTGAGCCGGTATTCGGGGCTGGTGACCGCGCTCAAGCTGGTCACGCCCCTGTGCGACGGGGCAGGCACGGTGGGGGTCGACCCGGAAGAACCTCGCGCGGTCCTGCCAGACTTTCAGGTGGACGGCCGGCCGTACCGAAAGCGCTTCCACCCGATCGTCCTGGCCACGGCCAGCGTGCCGATCGAGGCCGAGCTGATGACCGTCCGCCTCGACGTGGCCCGCGCCTACGCCCGCGCCAACGGACTCAACGAGGTCGTCCACGCCGGGGCCCGATCGCCCATCGGCATCGTCGTCACGGGCAAGAGTTATACCGATCTGGCCCAGGCGCTGGAGGATATGGGTCTGGCGGGTCGGATCAGGCTCCTCAGGCTCAGGATGATCTACCCCGTGGAGCCGGAGGTCGTCCGCCGGTTCGCCGAGGGGTTAGAGACGGTCTGCGTGGTGGAGGAGAAGGGGCCGTTCGTGGAGGACGTGGTCGCCCACACCCTGCTGGGGAGCGAGGTGAGGGCGGTCTACGGCAAGCGCGGGCCGGACGGGAGGCCGCTGGTCCCCGGCCACGGCGAACTGAGCGCCGACGCCCTGGTCCAGGCCCTCGGCCCATTTCTCCTGAACATCTTCCCGGACAGCCGCATCCGGGGGCGACTGAAGGAGATCGCGGCGATTGAAGGGCGCTCCATCCCGGCGTTCCCCCGGCGCACGGCGCACTACTGCCCCGGCTGCCCGCACAGCATCTCGGCCAAGGCGCCCGCCGGGGAGGTGGCGGGGGGGGAGATCGGCTGCTCGTCCATCGACGCCTACATCCGCGCGGAGGGGCGCGGGGTGCGCTACATCCCGGCCATGGGCCTGGGCGGGGCGATGTTCAACGGGATGTTCCCGTTCAACGACAACCGGCGCCTCATTCAGAACGTGGGGGACGGGACCCTGCTCCACAGCGGCATCCTGTCCATCCTGAGTTCCGTGGCGCACGGCGCGAACATCACCTACAAGGTCCTCTGGAACCACGTCGTGGCCATGACGGGCGGGCAGGACATCTCCGGTCAGCCGGGCCTGGAGGACTTCTGCGTGACGCTGCTCGGCCTGGGCGTGAGGGAGGTGGCCGTGGTCAGCCGCTACTCCAAACGCCTTTCGCTGGGCCGGGCGCGGAGAGCCGCGCGGCCCGATCAGCGCCTGACGCTTTCGCGCCGGGATGACCTGGAGGAGGTCCAGAGGGCCATCGGGGAGACGCCCGGCGTCAAGGTCCTGATCTTCGACCAGGCGTGCGCCACCGAGACCCGGAGACGGCGGAAGCGGGCGGGTCTCCTGCCGGAGCGATACCTGTTCATTCACGAGCGGGTCTGCGAGGGGTGCGGGGACTGCGGGCGGAAGTCGATGTGCCTGGCGCTCAGCCCGAAGGAGACGATGTTTGGGCGGAAGACCGAGATCCTCCAGTCCGCGTGCAACCGGGACGAGTCGTGCCTGAAGGGGGATTGCCCCTCGTTTCTGACCGTGACGCCGCGCAACGGCTCGAAACTCAGACAGCGGATGCCACCCCACCTCGCGCCCGAAGACCTCCCGGAGCCGGCGGAGAAGGCCACGGTGAGGCGGCCCTACGCGATCTACCTGATCGGCATCGGCGGGACGGGCGTGGTGACGGTGGCGCACCTCCTGGGGTTCGCGGCGATGTTCGAGGGGAAGGCCGTGGCCGAGCTGAACCGGACGGGTCTGGCGCAGAAGGGGGGGCCGGTGGAGTCCCCCATCGTGATCGGCGATGGGTCGCAGCCGATCTCGCAGGCCATCCCGCTGGGGGGGTGCGACCTCTACTTGGTCGCGGACCTGCTGGGCGGCGTCCACCCCGCCAACCTCTGCCTGGCCTCGCCGGAGCGGACCGTCGCCGTGGTCAGCCGCTCGGTCGTCCCGACGGCGGAGATGGTCTACAACCCCGACAGTCCGTCTGTGGATGCGGCCGCCGCGGAACAGATCCTCAACGCCTGCGCCGACGCCTCCCGCAACGTCTTTGTAGATGCGCAGGACACGGTCCAGGCGCTGTTCGGGGATCACATCTACGCCAACCTGTTTTTGACCGGCGCGGCGTATCAGGCGGGTCTCATCCCCCTCCAGGCCGCGAGCATCGAGCGGGCGATTGTGTTGAACGCCCAGGCCGTGGACGCCAACATAGCCGCGTTCCGGTGGGGCCGGATGGCCGTCCTGGACCCGGACAGGGTGGAGGCCCTGGCCCGGCCCCCGTTGCCTGGCGTGGAGGAGGTCATCGAAGGAAAGATGGCGGGGTTGCGAAGGGGGCGTCGCGGGGCGGAGAAGGTCGCCTTCTACCGCCACGCCCTGGACCGCATCCCCATCCCGGAGGAGGCGTTCCGGAGGGCCTGGTCCGTGCGTCTGACGGACCTGATCGACTATCAGGACCTCGCCTACGCCCGGCGCTACGCGGACTCTGTCGCCGCCATTTACGAGATGGAGCGGGACCGCGTCGGACCCGTTCGGGACTTCGCCTTCACGTGCGCTGTGACGATCAACCTTCACAAATTGATGGCCTACAAGGACGAGTACGAGGTGGCCCGCCTCCTGACCGGGGACGAGGAGACGCGCATCCGGGGGGAGTTCGACGGGGAGGTGGCGATCTCTTACCACCTCCATCCCCCGATTCTGCGGGGCCTGGGCTGGTCGCGCAAGATCGCGTTCGGCCCCTGGTTCCGGCGCGCCCTGCGCGTCCTGCGGCGGCTGAAGGTCCTGCGCGGGACGGCGTGGGACCCGTTCGGTTACGCGGAGGTGCGGCGGAAGGAGCGGGCGATGATCGGGTGGTATGAGGCCACCCTCCGCCGGGCTGCCGGAGCGCTGTCGCTCAACACCTACGACGACGCGCTGGTCGTGGCCCGCGCCCCCGACGCGATCCGGGGCTACGAGGGGGTCAAGCTAACGGCGATCCGGAGGGTCGAGGCGGAGGTCGCCTCCATCTCAGGGTAGGCGGTAGAGGATACCTCCTTACCGGCTCACCTCCCGCCTCACATTCCCTCCCGCGACCGCCCGAGCGAACTGAGACGACAGAGCCCCGGCCGGGCCTCCGCCAGGGCCTTCAGAAAATCGGTCACCTCCTGGTAGGTGAAAAACCTGCGGAACGGCAGCTCCGGCACGAGCGCGCCTCTGGGCATAGATGGGACTCCTTCAGAAAGGATGAACTTGTGACGGGAAGGATGAGGTCATCTCACGCCTCACCCTTCACGCTACGCCAGTTTTCTCACCGCCTCCCGCACCATCGCCTCCACGGCCAGACCGTGCGGACACGCCGCCTCCGCCGCGCCGAGATCCACCCCTGTGAGGTCCCGCGCCGCGGGGGGAAGCCCCGCAAACAGCCCCCGCGCGACCTCCCGGTCCCCGTAGTCGTCGTGGTACATCTTGAGCCGCAGGAGGTCGTGGATGGAAGCGGAACCCCCGCACGCCGCGCCGCAGACCTGCCCGCACCCCCGGCAGTAGAGGTGGTCCGTGGCCCCGGCGTAGCCCCGCAGCATCTCCCGCTCCAGGCCCCCTAACCTCTGCGCCGCCGCCGCCGCGTTCTCCTCCACCTGCTGGACGTTCCTCATCGCCGAGGCCACGGTGCTGATGCGCTCGTCCGCCCAGACCGCCTTCAGCGTCGCCTGGAACACGTTCAGCCCCGCCTTCTGGAACTCCGCCTGCCTCTCCGCGTGGAGCACGGCCCCCCCCTGCGTCTTCATGGCCACCAGCCCGACCTTCGCCTTCGCGCAGGCGTCCATCGCCCGGTTGAGCGCGGCGTTGTCGTAGTCCCGGAAGTTGTACTTGAACATGATCACGTCCACGAACCCGCACGCCGCCGCAGCCTCCACGCAGGCCACCTGCTTCGGGTGGTGGACCGAGAACCCGAAGAACCGGACCTTCTTCGACCTCTTCAGCCTCTCCACAGCCCCCTTCAGTTCGTCGTCGAGCCGGTCGGGGCCGTTTAAGTTGTGGATGTAGTAGGCGTCCACGTAGTCCGTGCGCAGCCGCTCCAGGCTCCCCCGCAGGTTGTGCCCCAGGGTCTTCGGGTCGTAATTGCCGGTCTTGGTGACGACGGCCACCTCCTTCCGGTTCCCCCGCCGCTCCAGGGCCTCCCCGATGCTCCGCTCGCTGTTGCCGTTCCCGTACCCCTCTGCCGTGTCGATGAAGTTCACGCCCAGGTCGAACGCCCGGTTGAGCATGAGCGGAGAGGTCGGCACCGTCCCCCCGACCCCCAGCACGGACACCCTCATCCCCGTCCTGCCCAGCTGCCGCCTCGGCATCGCCGGGCCCGATTCCGCCGCCCAGGCCTCGCCCGGCAGCCCGCCCAGCGCCAGGCCCGCCCCGACCGCCCCCGACCGCGCCATGAACTCACGTCGCGTCCACTTCCCTTCGTCCTTTTCCATCTTTCCCCTCCTCATCACCAGATGGCGCGGCGATGAATCGCCGTGCTATGCTTCACTTCCAACACGGCGATGAATACCTCCTCACCTATCGCTCCCATGAGGTCGCGATCCACCGCCCTGTGCTACAGTCAAAATCGTCCCCTCCCATCTCCCCTTGCGCGGGGATCAATCCCCGCGCCTGATCTCCTCGCCTTGCCTCCCCCTGTCCTTACCCTTTTCTGAGGAGCAGCCCTCGCTCCCGCGACCGGCTCTCCCCGACCGCCGTCACCCGGATGGCCGCCTCGTCCTTCACCGGGCACTCGTGCTCGCAGATGCCGCACCCGATGCACCGCTCCGGGTCCACGGCGGGCCGGCGCAGCGTCACCCGCTCCCCGTTCCGCTTGACGACCTCGGCGGGCCGCGTGAAGATCGCCTTCGGGGACGTGGGACAGACCTCCTCGCAGACCACGCAGGGCGTGTCCATCGCCCACGGCAGGCACCGCCCATAGTCGTAGAACGCCGTCCCCACCCGCACCGGCCCCTGCCCCGCGAACGCCCCGGCGCCTAATTTCTCCTCCAGCGACAGCCTCCGGATGGCCCCTGTCGGGCAGACCTGCCCGCACAGGACGCAGTTCAACTCGCAGTAGCCCATGCGGTTGTTCAGCACCGGCGTCCAGACCCCCTCCAGCCCTGTCTCGAACAGCGCGGGCTGCAGGACATTCGTCGGGCAGACCCGGATGCACTGGTCGCACTTGATGCATCGCTCTAAGAACAGCGCCTCCGCGACCGACCCCGGAGGCCGGATGGAGTTCTTGTCGAAGTCCTTTGTCACCTTGCCCGAGGTCCGGGCGAACGGGTAGAAGAGCAGCCCCATCGCCGCCGCGAAGACCGCCCGCCGCCGGCCCACGTCCGGCGATGTGATCTCTCCTCCGAGCGACGGCAGGAACGCGAACCGCAGCGCCCCGGTCGGACAGTCGTCGAGGCAGTTCATGCAGACGAAGCACTCCGACTTCCGGAGCCGTTCGTGCGGGTCCGAAGCCCCCTCGCACCTCGACAGACAGTGGTCGCACCCCGTGCATCTCGCCCCGTCCCGCTCGATCCGCCAGAGCGAGAACCGCGACAGCAGCCCCAGCGCCGCCCCGAGCGGGCAGAGGACGCGGCAGAAAAAGCGCGGGATCACCAGGTTCATCGCGACGAAGAAGACGAACAGCCCCCCGATCACCCACGCGAGCCGGTGCTCGTGCGGCCGGACGTAGACCCACCCCGTCGCCATGTCCACCGACGGGAGGACGGCCACGGTGAACGACCGGAACAGCGTGCAGATCGGGTCCAGCAGCCCGACCTGGAGACTCCCGAACGCCGCCGCCACAACCATCCCGGCCAGAATGTAGTACTTGGCCGCGGAGAGCCCCCGGTAGCGGTTGGCCTCGATCCGAGCCTTCGCGTCCCGGTCGCCGAACAGCCACCCGGCGAAGTGATGCAGGGTCCCGAACGGGCAGACCCAGTTGCAGAAGGCCCGGCCCAGCAGCAGCGTCGGGATCAGGACCGCCAGCGACCAGA